>Ga0207511_100118_pt1 | contig 19390 bp, 13 predicted proteins | sample NitcycUWRSCHO22C_FD_188265 | JGI IMG/M metagenome (GOLD analysis project Ga0207511, IMG submission 188265) | Soil microbial communities from Arlington Agricultural Research Station in Wisconsin, USA - Nitrogen cycling UWRJ-SCHO22-C (SPAdes) | ecosystem: Environmental > Terrestrial > Soil >... | reverse complement strand
AGTTTTCGCTCAAGTCTCCGCGCCAGATGCGCCATCGGCAGACTCATCGCCAGGTAATACAACGACACCGCCACGCCCAGCATAAGAAATTGCCCCGAAGAGTTTGCCAACTCGCGATACGCGGTCGCCAATTCCCAAACCGAAATGGCATACGCGGTTGAAGTATCTTTGAAGAGCGAAACAAAATCATTCGTCATCGGCGGTAAAGCGATGCGAAAAGCCTGCGGCAGAATGATGCGCCGGAAAGCGAGCAGCGGCCCCATGCCCAAAAGGTACGACGCTTCCCACTGTCCGCGCGGAATGGCTTCGAGAGCTGCGCGATAGACCTGCGATTCATACGCCGCATAATTCAGGCCCAGACCGATCAGCGCCGTCAGCCAACCCGGCATGGCTAACCCGATCGTCGGCAGACCAAAATATAGAAACAACAGTTGGACCAGCACGGGCGTTCCCCGAAAGAATTCGACGTAAATCGTGCAGAGCCATTGAACGACGCGCGGACCTTTCCATTGTCCAATCGCCAGCGGCATCCCGAGTAACAAAGCGATGAGCATCGATCCGAAAGCGATCAGGACGGTTACTACGGCCGCGCGCGTCAGTCGCCATACCGCCTCGCGCCAATTGAAGGTCGACGACGTGATGTCGTAAGCCACGTCTGTATTTTGCTGTTCCGGTTTTGCCTTGTTCCTTTGCAACTCAAGCTGCGCGTCGTTCCACAGTCCCCACTTGCGCAGGATCTTTTCGAACGAGCCGTCGTTGATAATCTGGTCGATGGCCGCGTCGATCTGGGTCTTCAATTCATCTTCGCCTTTGCGCAGACCGATGTTGTAGGTGCCGCGAAAGAAGGGATCGCACGCGCGCTTGAGCGTGGTGCTCTTGCTGACATAGAAGACCTCGGCGGGGACGTCCATGATGACCGCGTCGATCCGTTTGAGCTCGAGGTCGCGATAAGCCGTCGGCGGTTCCGCGTAATTCTTGAAAGGCACACCCTCCTTTTGCAGCAGCCGGGACGCAGCAGTATTGCCCAGCGTGCCGACGACTTTGTTCTTGCAGTCAGCGAGCGAATGAATGCGGTCATCGTCTTTTCTCACGGTCAACGCGAGTTGGAAGATGTAATACGGTTTGCTGAATTGAATCTGCTTCTGTCGATCGGCGGTTGGTTCGAGACCGTTCACAATCACGTCGAACGATTTTCGTTGGAGCGCGGAAACCAGCGTCTCCCAGTCCGACGGCACAAACTCAGCCTGGCGTCCCATCGCCGCGGCGAGCGCGTCAACCATCTCCTTTTCGTAACCGATGTATTGATCGGGATGAGTCGGATCGTTGAAGACGTAAGGCGCGCCGCCGCTGGGGTCGGCGCCCCAGCGCAGCGATTGCTGTTGCGCCTCAGCGGCGCTGGCTAACAGTAACCAGGCGCCAGCAATGCAGATGAGATGTTGCAGTCGACTCAGCAACGGTTGTCTGGGCAAAACGAAACCAATCGGCCACAGATTAACGCAGATGACACAGATCAAAAAATGGATGGGGCGTCGTCATCGTGCTGAAGTTCTTATCTGTGTGGATCTGCGTAAATCTGTGGCTTCGTTTGCTGCCATCGATTACAATCTCGGCCCATGTGCATTGACAGACGAAATTTCTTGCGTACTTCGGCCGGTCTCGCCGGCGCGGCCATGATGCCGTCGTTTGCTTTCGCTGACACCAACGAAGTGGAAGCGATTCAGCAGCGACAGGATGTTCCTGATTTGATCCGCAACCTGCGTCCCATGACGAAAGACGTCGTGCCGATTACTGAGGAAGAACGGCTCGGGCGCATCGCCAAAGCGCAGCGGTTGATGGGCGAGCAGAAGATCGATGCGATCTACATGGAGTCAGGCGCCAGCATGTATTACTTCACCGGCATGCGCTGGGGGCTGAGCGAACGAACGTTTGCGCTGGTGATTCCGCAGAAGGGCGAAGTCGCCTGGGTCTGTCCTAAATTCGAAGAAGAACGAGCACGCGAACTCATCAAGATCGGCACCAACGACATTCGCACCTGGGAGGAAGATGAGAGTCCTTTCCTGCGCGTGTCGCAAATCATCAAAGACCGCGGCCTGCGTTCGGGCCGCGTGGGCATCGAAGAGCGGGTCCGCTTTTTTATTGTTGATGGCATTCGGCAAGTCGCGCCCAAGCTCGAATACGTCAGCGCGACTTCCATCACCGCCGGATGTCGTATGTACAAGTCAGCGGCCGAACTCGCGCTGATGCAGAAAGCCAATGACCTCACGATCATCGCGTATCGCGCGACCTGGGCCACGATGCGCGAAGGCATGACGCAACAGGAATTCGCCGGCAACTGCGCAACTGCCTTTCGCAATCTGGGCGTGCAGGGCGGCATCTTTGTCAGCTTCGGCCAGTACACAGCATTTCCGCACGGCAGCAGCAAACCGCAGGTCCTGCGTGAAGGCGACATGGTTTTGATGGATGACGGCTGTAGTGTCGAAGGCTATCAATCAGACATCACGCGCACGTTTGTTTTCGGCAAGCCCACGCCAAGACAGAAGAATGTTTGGGAGATCGAGCGCAAGGCGCAGGACGCAGGATTTGCCGCCGCGAGAGTCGGCGCGCCGTGCGAGGCGGTCGATTACGCCGCGCGCAAAGTAATCACCGACGCCGGCTTTGGCCCCAATTACAAAACGCCCGGCCTGCCACATCGCACCGGACACGGCATCGGTCTTGAGGGCCATGAATGGACCTACTTCGTGCGCGGTAACAAGACGCCGATTCAACCCGGGATGTGCTTCAGCGACGAACCAACGATCGTCATCTACGGCGAGTTCGGCGTGCGTTTGGAAGACTGCCTCTACATCACTCCGACGGGTCCGAAGTTTTTTACAGAGCAGAGTCCTTCGATCGAGAAACCATTCGGCTGAGCGCACCTTGCGCGTGATGAATCGTTCACGCCGCGAAGCCGTGATTCGCTTTTGGGAGATTCCCGCCTTTCAGCTTTTCTTCATTATTGGATCCGCTCAGCCTCAAGTCTCAGCTTCGGAAGCGAAAGGACTTTAGCTTTCAATCATGAGAATTGTATTCAAGGCAGCAATTACTCTCTCAGCGCTGGTAATAATTGGATTGGCCAGTGGCAACGCTTTCGCCGATGGCATTTCATTAAGGAACCCGTTCGGACTCCCGCTTGTGCCATCGATCACGGCGCTCACCCTCAAGCAATTCGAGGACCGCACCGCGCATGAAACGGGCGGTGTTAGCTGGACCGGTAGCCAGGACGCGATTGGTGGGAACGTCTTCGGGCCTCAACACACAGTAGCCTACAGGGATTTAGGATTGCGCGATACAAGTGATCTGAGAATTTTGCTCAATCTCGATGAATTGCATTTCACCAACAAACTGCCCATTACCATCGAGGGGTTTGCCCTGAGTGGTTACGATCAGTCCGGCAACAAAATCTTTCGGGCCTCGTTTGCGCGGGTGCTGCCCCTCGATTCGTCGTCTGACTATTTGTTTGGGCTGGATTCAGAAGCTGCGGCTCAATTACAGGCGGCCCTGGCCACCGATCCAGCACTGCGTCTTGGATTCGACGCGAGCTTGTTCAATACCAGTGGTGGACCTGAGCGATTCTCCTATACCGGCGTGGCCGCGGTTCCTGAGCCGGCTACCGCGATTTTATTTGGCAGCGGTCTCGTCGGTTTAGCAAACGCAGTGCGGCGGCGGCGCAAAGCTGCGGCAGCGTTGAACGCGGAAAAGATGTCGGCTGAAGGAATCGAAAGCTGAAGTATCGCAAATCCGAAAGCAGGGTCGCCGCAGCTAACGCGGTTGCCGGCCGCCAATCTTGCGCAGGCTCACCACCCTCGCTCAAACTCCCGCAACTGTTCCTCCAGTTTCCACTGCAGCTTTGCCTTTCCGCTGCCTTCGATGAATTGACGGCAGCTGCCTGAACTCAACTTCATGGTTGCCAGATCTGAACTGCATTGACCGACCGGAACAGTCTTCTTCGCATCGCTCCACAAACTGGCGCCGGCGATAAACGAATACTCGAGACTGTTGCGGGCCATCGCTTTTAATTGCGCGTAGTCGAGTTTTTGATCTTCCACGGCCCGCAAATACTCGCGCGAGATTTCAGACCGGGAAACTCCTTCGTCATCGGTTGCCAGCGCGACCGGCACGCCATACTTCAAATATGTCGCCAAAGGATGCTGCGATCCGCTGACGCCCAGAATCACGTCATTGCTCGTCAGACAGACTTCCACCATCACTCGACGCTTCGCCATTTCTTTCAAGAGTCCGTCCGCCTTTGTCTCATGCATCACGTCCACGCCATGGCCGATGCGGTTCGCCTGCGCGATCATGACGGAATCGCGAATGTGAAATGACAGACCGTCGGGCGGCACGATGCCCGGCGCGAGTTCGCCCGCGTGCAGACTAAGGTGCGCGCGCGGATACAGCGGCCGGAGAAATTGCAGCATCTGCATGTGAACCGAAAAATTCTGCATCGAAGGCAGACCGTCTTCGGCTTGCACCAGATTCAAAGCAACGATTTTTGAATTCGGATCGTTGGAGAGCGCAAAGCCGGTAACCATCTGCGCGAACACTGGTCCCAGGGCCGAGCCGCGCGCGACTTGCGCGATGTAACGTATGACGACGGCGCACCCGGGATCGGCTTGCGGGGTGCCGCATTTCAGAATGCGCTCCTTCTCGGCTTCCTGATCGTTGAGGTTCTTGATCGAGAGCGGCACGGCGTCGTCGATGCCGTTGCTTTTCAATTTCGTCAAAGTGCTTTGCGGATTCCCGTCCCAACCGACTTTGTCGCCGATCTGACTTGAAAGCACGCCCGTCGACGTCCCGTCGGGCGTCAACATCAGTTCCATGTAGATGACCCCGCCGCGGGCCGCGCGCGCGACCGTTTCGGCCAGCATCTTGCCGCTCTGGTTATAAGTGGCGACGCCGAACTTGCCGAACGTGTCAAAGAAATGATCGTGCCCGCTTTGACCGGACAACTGCCAATTACGCATCGACCACCCGTCGATTATCTGACGATAGAGCGAGCCACTGGTGAGCGCGTTGGCGATCGGTACTTGTCCCGTGGTGCATGGCGGCAGCGAAGCGTACATGGTGGTCGGGTTGATGCAATCGCCGCTGTCCGCGGCCCATTGAATATATGACTCAGCATAGACTGCGCCGGAAAGGTGATTATGCAGGTCCGCGCCTTTCGGCATCTGCCGGAGAAAAGCCAGCAACTGCGGAGGCGAGTTGCGGATTGATTCGAAGTAACGCGACGTGCGGGCCGTCGGTCCCAGCGACTGCGCCGCAGTTACCGATAAGCAGACAAAAATTAGCGCGAGGCTCGCGGCTCTATTCGTGACTCGTGAGAGACCTGGTTTCGTCATTGATCGACTCCTGCTATTTGCTGAATTGCGCGCGACATTCTATGCGAGTGTGAAACTGCCGTCTATGTTGATTGTCACCTCGTCCGCTATCGCGGACGACACCCTCGTCAGACTCCTCTGTGTACCTCCGTGTCCTCTGTGGTAAAAATTCAAATAACTATTAGCGGACACTGAGGAACTCATTTGCTCGACTTTGCCATTCAAACTGCGCGCGAGGCGGGACGCGTTCTGGCCGACCGTTTTGGCCGAAACGTCAAAATCAGCAACAAGAGCGAAATCGATCTGGTCACTGAATCTGATCTCGCGTCTGAAAAAGTGATCATCGATCGCATCAGGACGCATTATCCGCGTCACAGCATCCTGGCCGAGGAATCCGGCGCCAGCAATCCCGACGATCGCGAAAGTGGTTGGCGTTGGATCATCGATCCACTCGACGGCACCACCAATTACGCCCACGGCTATCCATGCTTCTGTGTTTCGATCGCTTTGGCGTACCAGGGCCGGATGGAGATCGGCGTCGTTTACGATCCGATCCGCGACGAGATGTTTGCGGCCGAACGCGGACAGGGCGCGTCGCTCAACAGCCGTCGCATCAACGTTTCCGGCACGATGAATCTGTCCGCCGCACTGTTATGCACCGGCTTTCCCTACGACGTGCGCGAGCGCAATGAATTCGCCCGGCACTTCGCCAACTTCATCATGAAGGCGCAGGGCGTACGACGTGACGGCGCTGCCGCGCTCGATCTCGCCTATGTCGCCGCCGGCAGATTCGATGGATTTTGGGAAGAAGGTTTAAAGCCCTGGGACGTCGCCGCGGGCGCGTTGATTATTGAAGAGGCCGGTGGGCGCGTCTCGAAATATCGAGGTGAACCTCTGGACATCTATTCGCCGCCGATCGTTGCCAGCAATGGATTGATCCACGATCAGATGAGAGAAGTGCTGCTGTCCTGAGTCTTCTAGTTATCACCGGGCACCTTGGTTTCGGGATAATACTTAAACCTCACGCGATGTTCGGGCTCATCTCGGTCGCCTCCCCATTCATAGCGGAAGCACACATAGAAGTAGGCGATTGGTTTTAGTCTTTCCACCGGCACCGATGTCAATACAGAAGTGCCGGGCGTCAACCATTGTTCGAAGCTCAAGCACGAATAGGCAGAAGACCCACCGATCACTGGATTCTCAATCACGTATCGAGGCGATATTTCAGCGCCCTCGATCAACGCCTTGACCTCACGTCCGTCCGCTAAACGAAAGGGAATGGTAATCTCCACCGGGTTTTCAGTGTGAAAGCTGATGGCCCAACGAGAGTTGTTGTGCAAGCGCAACCATAACTTGTCGCCGGCCAGACGCTCAGGCGTGAAGTACACGGTCGGCTGCTGCGGATCGATGCGAACTTCGTTTGGGGTTTGTGAATGAGCCAGGCTGATGATGGCCAGCAGCATTAACAGCGCGCGCGATTTGGCAATCATGCTTCATTAGCACGTGCGACTTGATCGATTGTTTCGTTTTTGATTCGGGCTGATGGATCAAAGTGCGGATCGAATTATTCCTGCCAGCCGTTCAGTCTCGCGCCGCGCCGATTCGCGGACGGCTTCATCCTCGCCTTGTTCGACCTGGATGATCGGGTGGTAAATGATTTCGACGGTGCGACCGATGCGCGGCAAGCGTAAACTGCTGGGCCAGACGCGCTCGCCGCCGCGAATTGTAACTGGCAGGATAGGCACTCCGGCTTCCAGCGCCATGCGCACCGCGCCCGCCTTGCACTTCTTCATTGTGCCGTCGGGATTGCCGCGGCCGCCTTCGGGAAACAGCATGACAGCGCCGCCTTCGCCAATCCACTGCAACGATCTGCGAATGGGGGCCGGGTCGCTTCCTTCCAACTGCAACGGCCAGGCCCCGAACAGTTTCAAAAAATAACCCACGACGGGCCAGTTGAACGCTGCGTCCCAGGCGAGGAAGCGGATGGGCCGGTGCACCGGCACGCCAACCCAAAACGGATCAATATAAGTTTGGTGATTGGCAGCGATGATGATGCCGCCGCCGGTCAGCGGAATGTTGTGCGTGTCTCGCCAACGCACGCGCCAGAACAGACGACTAAAGAACCCCACGATCGGCCGCAGGATTTCCAATGCCCATTCCGGCATCATCGGCGGATAATGCCGAGCGCCGTTTCGTTGGGTCGTGTCTTCGATGCTGTTCGTAAGACTCACGCTGGCCATCGATGCAATCAATGAATGCTGCCCTCGTTCCACGAGTCCGGCACTTCTGATTGAGTCAACCGATCGTCGTTCCAGATTTCACATTCCGAGCAAGCGAAGCCACGGTACTCAATTGCCTCAAGTTTGGTCAAACTGACCCGGTTTCGAGCGCGACAGTCTTCGGCCGCGCAGCGGCGATCAATTTCAATCACCAGAACATCTCGGGGAAAATAAAGATCCGTTTTCTGCTTTGCCATATCGAAGGTAAGTAAGTTGTTAATTTGCGGACCTGCGGCGCGCTACTTCAGAACTGCCACTCACTACCGACGAACTGCAAGTGCAGGCGCGCGATGCCGTCGGCTCCGATGAGCCGTTTGCGCACCACCGCCATCACCTCGACGCCGTCGCGGGTCCTTAATTTCACGAAGCGTCCTCGTTCCAGATTCAACGCGGTGAAAACTGCAGCGCCGTGCTGACTGATATTTTCCGTGACGGTATTTTCTATTTGCGGCGCTTCCCGCTCACTGCCAAAAACTTCGAGCGTGATTTCCATCGGAATCGTGTGCCGCGTCTCATTTCGTTTGTCTGACGGATCGTCTTCGGAAAGCAGCTCGGCCGATTCTTGTTGCAGCGCCCACATCCCGGATTGCAGATTGGCAATGTCGTATCGCGTGGACGGATCTTTGAGAAACGATTCCGGCGGCCGTTTACCGACAAAGGCGACGCCGATTTCAATGACCGCGCCGTTGTGCTTCGCGGCATCGAGCACGGTCAAGTGTCTCACCAGCGACCAGACTCGATATTGATCTTCGACGTGATCGAAAAAGCGAAGTTGCCGTGGCATGGCCATGGTTAAGAGCAGGAGACGGCCGGTTTCGGTGGGCCGCTTGAGACGCAGACGCGCGCCGAACGGAGTCACGTCAACCAGCCGCGACATCTCCACCCACTCGTGGCCAACGGTTTCCCGACAGGTCACTCGCACCGGCAACGAGAGCGCCACGCGCTCACGTAATCGTCTCGATTTTTTGTCTGTTGGCGACAGTTTGCTTATCCGAAAACTTCGCTTGATAACCCGCGGCTAGTCGAATTCTGAAAATATTACCGGAGCCCCGAATTTATTGGCTTTTCGGCAAATTCTCGCGTTGCTAAGGCGTGCGTTTCAGGTTAAAATGATACCGAATTTGACCGCATGAAATTTCCTGATCACGCGCTTCTTAATAAGACTCAAATTCATCAAGAATCAGCGTCACAAAAAGTCGATCGCCGCGTTACCGGGGGCACCTGCAATTGTCTTTGGGGCAGCGCGGATTGTAGCGGAAAGGTTTGATTAATGGAAACCATCGAAAAGCAACACGTAAGCATTGAAGACGAGATGCGGCGGTCCTATCTGGACTACGCGATGTCGGTGATTATCGGTCGCGCACTGCCCGACATTCGCGACGGATTGAAGCCGGTGCATCGCCGCGTCCTCTGGGCCATGAACGAGCTCGGCAATAACTACAACAAGGCTTACAAGAAGAGCGCGCGCGTCGTCGGCGATGTGATCGGTAAGTATCACCCGCACGGTGACACGGCCGTCTACGACACGATCGTGCGCATGGCCCAGGACTTTTCGATGCGTTATCCGTTGATCGACGGCCAGGGAAATTTTGGATCTGTCGACGGCGATGCGCCGGCCGCGATGCGTTACACGGAAGTGCGCATGGCCCGGCTGGCGAATGAGATCCTGGCCGATATCGAGAAAGAAACCGTCGACTTCCAGCCAAACTATGACGAGTCGTTGCATGAGCCCTCGGTGCTGCCGACGCGCATCCCCAACCTTTTGATCAATGGTTCAGACGGAATCGCGGTCGGCATGGCCACCAAGATTCCGCCGCACAATTTGACTGAGATACTCGATGCGACGATTGCCGTAATCGGCAACCCGGAGATTGATATTGAAAAGCTCCTGAAGATTGTTAAAGGTCCGGACTTTCCCACCGGCGGCTTCATCTGTGGCCGCGAAGAGATCAAGAACTCGTACCGCACGGGCCGCGGGATTTTGCAGATGCGCGCCAAGGCCTCAATTGATCGCATCGGCCGCGGATCACATGAACGCGACGCGGTCATCATTTCCGAGATTCCATTTCAGGTTAACAAAGCCAAACTGATCGAGCGCATTGCCGAACTTGCCAACGAGAAAAAGTTGGAGGGTATTTCCGAAGTCCGCGACGAATCAGATCGGCAGGGTATGCGCATCGTCGTCGAGCTGAAGCGCGACGCGGTGCCGCAGGTGGTGCTGAACAAGCTATTCAAGTTGACGCCGATGCAATCTTCGTTCGGCGTCATCAATCTGGCGATCGTCAACGGCCAGCCGCGAGTGCTGAACCTGAAGCAGATGCTCGAGGCGTTCATAGATTTTCGCCGCGAAGTTGTGCGTCGCCGGACAGAATACGAACTGAAGAAAGCCCGGGCCCGCGCGCACATCCTGGAAGGTTTGACCAAAGCCATCGATGCGCTGGATTACATCGTGACGCTGATCCGCAACTCGAGATCCGTCGATGAAGCGCGCACCTGGCTCACCGGCAATCTGGCCACCGCGGACGAAGTGAAAGCCTGGAAAGGAATTCCCTCGAACGAACCGCTCAACAAGTATCTGCCGAAGCTTCGGAAAGCGATGGAGCGACTTTCGTTTTCCGAAATTCAGGCGCAGGCCATTCTCGACCTGCAACTGCGCCGGCTGTCGGCGCTCGAACGCCAGAAGATCGTCGACGAATATGAATCGATTATCAAACTGATTGCCGAGCTGGAAGAAATTCTCGGCAACGAGCAATCGTTGCGCGCGGTAATCGTCAAGGAACTCGAAGAAGTGAAAGAGCAGTTTGGCGACCACCGCCGGACTGAAATTACCGAGTTAGGAACTGAGTACACGATTGAAGACCTGATCGCCGATGAAGACGTGGCCATCACCGTCACCAAGAGCGGCTACATCAAGCGCACGCCGGTAACGACCTATTCGCGCCAGGGCCGCGGCGGCAAAGGCCGCTTCGGCGCCATGGCCAAGAACGAGGATTTCGTCGAGCATCTGTTCATTGCCTCAACTCATGCTTATCTCATGGTCTTTACCGACGATGGCCTGGTGTACAAGATGAAGGTGCACGAAGTGCCGGATGCGGCGGCAGCATCGCGTGGCAAAGCGATCGTGAACCTGATTCAAATTTCATCCGAGCGAAAACTTGCCGGCGTCGTGCCGGTGAAAGAGTTCGCGGAAGGACGCTATGTCCTGATGGTCACGCGCAAAGGCGTGATCAAGAAGACATCGCTGGCCGATTTTCAGAACATCCGTTCGAACGGGATCATCGCGATCAATATTGACGAAGGCGATGAACTGCTGGACGTGGTGCTGACCGACGGCACCAAGCGCATCTTCATTGCGACGCACAACGGTTTCGCGATCCGGTTTGAAGAAAAGAATGCGCGGCCGATGGGACGCGCGACGCGCGGGACCCGCGGAATAGATCTTCGCAAAGATGATTTTGTGGTTTCGCTCTGCGCGGTTTCGCCAGACGATTCAGAGAAGATGCTGTCGGTGTCTGAGCAGGGTTACGGCAAACAAACTCCAATTTCAACTTATCGGCTGCAGTCGCGCGGCGGCAAAGGCGTCATCAACATGAAGACGACGGAGAAGACCGGCAAGGTCGTCGCGGTTTTTCCGGTTGATGAAGAATCGGAAATTATGATCATCACGCAGCAGGCGAAACTGATTCGACTCGAAGCCGGCCACATTCGCAAGACCGGCCGCAGCGCCCAGGGCGTGCGTCTGATCAAGACCGATGAAGGCGACATGGTGACGAGCGCGTCATTGGTTCAGGCAGCCGAGGAGGATACCGAAGAAGCGTAGTCAGAACCGCCTGCGTTAGCGGGCGGTTAGCTTCTGCTTAAGTGGCTCGTGATGGTTGAGATCAACCGCCCGCTACCGCAGGCGGTTCCGACTCGACCCAAACCTCACCGTCTTCAAAAACTTCTTTCTTCCAAATCGGTACTGTGCGTTTGAGTTCGCGGATGGCCCATTCGCAGGCTTCGAAGGCGGCGCGGCGATGTGGGGCGCTGACGCTGATGACCACGCTCGTCTCGCCGATCTCCAGGCGGCCGGTGCGATGGACGATGCCGAGGTGGGCGATGTCGAATTTTTCGTGAGCTTGCGCGCCCAGTTTCTTCAATTCGCTCAACGCCATGGGGGCGTAAGCCTCATAAACCAGATAGAGCGTGCGACGGCCTTTGGTCCATTCGCGCGCGTAACCGTCGAGCGTGACTGTCGCACCGCACTCAGGCAGGATGACCCGACGGGCGATTACGCCGACGTCGAGCGCGTCCGTGGTTAATTCAAAGAAATCGTGCGCCTCGTCCGCGTTCCCGGCGCCGCCACTGACCGGCGGAAAGATCGCCAACTCATCGCCGTCATGAATTTCCCGATCGGCTTCGGCGTATTCCTGGTTGACTGCAAACAAGAGTGATTTACCGAAGTGTGCGAGCGCCGGGTACCTGGTTAAGATGCTCTCGCGCGCCATAGCAGCAGTCGCGGACGCCGGGAGTTCAAAGGTAGTCTCTTCCGCACCCGCAGCATCGCGTGCCGCACCGAAAAAAATCACTTTGACTGTGACCGTGTGGGCAGACCCGCTCGATATCATTGGGCATCTATCCGGAGCGCGGGCATCCTGCCCGCATGAGCGCGAAGCGCGAACGTTTTGATACTTCCAGGTCTACCAGGTTGCTGCGCAGGCTTTGCGGACAAGGATGTCCGCGCTCCATAAACAAAGTACTCGCTGCTGGTGCTCATTCAAGATCGATCTTCTTGCCGCCGTGGCCGTTGCGTTTGGCGATTGAATGGAGACGGGCGCGCTCCTCATAGTTGCCGACGACTTTGGCGAGCAAGTCGCGCAGCCGATCGAGCCGCTGTGAAGTCGATCTCAATTCCAACAATTCCTGTTTCTGATCGACTTCAATCTCCATCGCCGCGGACACGAGAAACGATAGTCTCTGTGGATCAGTGTCGCTGATATCAGGCAAACTGCCTCGCTCGTCATTGATCGCGCGGACGGAATTCGCAACTCGCATGAACATCGTCGCCACGTCATGCGACTGATTGTTGAGCGAGGGCAGATCGTCATCCTCGTCCTCAAAAAACTTTGCGCGCCCTACCAGGTACAGGCCAGGGCTCTCTACGTACGATTCAACTTCGTAACGCACCACGCCGACGGCCAGAATGTTCGAGCGTCCGTCAGGCAACGCCTGCGTTTCTGCCACTTCAGCGACGCAGCCGATATGTCCCGTCGGTGGCGTCTCGCGATCTGACGACGCCGGGTCGAAGTACGATAAACCAAAAAGATTATTGCCCGCGCGAATGTCGCTCAACATTTTTCGATAGCGTTCCTCGAAGATATGCAGAGGCATCGGCATGCCGGGGAACAGGACCACCGGCAGAGGGAAAATTGGCAGCTCGCGCACACCGCGCACCTTGTCCATCGCTTCAGTCATAAGCCGTGGGGCGTTCTCGATTCAGGGTTCGATTTGAGTTCATTATCGCAGAGCAACCGACAGATGTCAGCAACGGTCCCTGGTGTTGGCTTAATTGGTGTCAGTAGCCGGTCTGTTGACGGGCGGAAACCTTCTCTGAGCTGTGATAATCTGAAGTGACTCACAATCAAAGATTCGAGGAGGAGTTGATGACAGATTTAGCTGAACGCCAGTGTGTGCCGTGTCGAGGTGGAGTGCCGGCGCTCACCGGCGCCGAGATTCAGCCGCTGGCCGCGCAACTGCCGGACTGGTCCGTGGTGAACGAACATCATTTGAAGCGGAGTTACCAGTTCGGCGATTTTCGCGAAACGCTGGAATTCGTGAACCGGATAGGCGCGCTGGCGGAAGAACAAGGTCATCACCCCGATATCTGCTTTGGGTGGGGCAAGGCGGAGGTCTCTATTTGGACGCACAAGATTAACGGGCTGACAGAAAGCGACTTTGTGCTCGCCGCCAAAATCGACAAACTTTGATTGATTCAGGCCTTTCGGCCACAGAAAGGGCAACTGGTTTTGCGCGCCGGCGCATCGAATTCGAGCCGGCGAACGTGGCCCCAGTTCGCAAATCCACGCAATGATCAGATTTACTTACCTTCTATTAACGGGAATCGTCCTGCTGGCATTCGCATTCGCCGCCGCTCAGCAGCCGAAGACGCAAAAGCCTGCCGCGACGCCTTCACCAACACCGGAAGGCCAGGAGAAAGTGACTGTTACTACGCGGCGCGTGCGTCTGCCGATCACGGTGCAGGACAAGAAGGGCCAGTTCATCTCCGGACTGGCGCAAGGCGATTTTCAGATTTTGGAAGACAAGGTCCCGCAGCAGATCGACTCGTTCACCAGCGAAAAGAATAACAACCTGCCTTTGTATGTCGGCGTGCTGATGGACACTTCACCATCGACGGCCGGCAAACTGAAATTTGAACAAGAGTCGGCGATGAATTTCATCCAGACCGTAATTCGTCCGCGTCGGGACCGCGTGCTGTTCGCGACCTTCGATGATCAGGTGACGCTTCGTCAGGACTTCACGGATCGCCTGGAGCTACTCGATAAGGCAGTATTCGCCGTTAACAAGACGGGGCAAAAGACCGCGCTGTACGACGCCATTTGGCAATTTTGCGATGAAAAGATGCGCTCGGCGCAGGGACGTCGCGCGCTCGTAATCATTACCGACGGCGACGACACGTACAGCCGCGCCGATATTAATGACGCAATCGACATTGCCCAGCGAACGGAAACCACCCTCTTTACAATCTCAACCAAGGCCGGCTTGTCCAGCGTTGTTCCCGGGGTCGAAGGCGGCACCGTGAAGGATCACGGTGACAAAGGTCTCGAGCGGTTGTGCGACGAAACCGGCGGGACGGCGTTCTTCACCGGCGACATGCTGGCGCTGGAAAGATCGTTCCAGAGAATCGCGAATGAATTACAGACGCAGTACTTGATTACCTATAAGCCCACGAATGATCGTTACGATGGCAGTTATCGAAAAGTGGAAGTGAAACTGACGAATCCGAATGACAAGTACCGAGTAAAGACCAAGCGCGGGTACACCGCGATCGCGGACAGCGTGACACCGAAGTGAAAGATCGAATTATCAACCACATGAGAATCCTGGCGATCCTGGCGATTGCCGGGGTCTTCGTCGCGCTCAGCGCGCCGCGCAGGTCGCTGGCGCACGAGGACACGGCTGTCGGTCAGGCGCAATCTGTCACCCAGGTTGCCAAACCAAGTCCCACACCGCCGAAGCCTGAAGACGAAATCACGCTAAGTTCTGACGATGTAGTGCGCGTAGAAACGAATCTCACAAATATCTTTTTTACGGCCGCCGACAAACAAAAACGGTTCGTGAGCACGCTCAGGAAAGAAGATGTGCGCCTGCTCGAAGACGGCATCCCGCAGCAGATCTTCACGTTTCAGCCCAATAGCGATTTACCGTTGTCGCTGGCGATTCTGATCGATTGCAGCTCTTCTGAAGAACGCACCCTGCCGGAAGAAAAGAGCGCGGCGCGCGAGTTTCTCGAATCAGTCCTGCGCGCGGACAAGGACGAAGCAGCAGTAGTAACTTTCACTGGTGAGGTGACTCTCGAACAGGGCTTGACCGGGAACCTCGGCCGTTTGCGCAAAGCAGTCGACGACGTCAGGTTTGTGCCGCCCGCGGGATACATCGGCAGTGGCGTGGTGGTTCCGGGCACGCCACCGATTTCGGGAACGCAACAAACGCTGGCCGGTTCGACAGCCATTTGGGACGCTATCTGGGCCACCTCGAACGAATTGCTGGAAGGCTCTTCGGAACATACCCGGCGCGCGATTATTCTGCTGACCGACGGCCAGGACACAATCAGCCAGGTACGGATGCAGGAAGCTATCAACCGCGCGCTAAAGGCAGACGCGTTGATTTACTCGATTGGGATTGGCGATCGCTATTCGTTTGGCATTGACGAACCCGCGCTGAAGAAGATTAGCGAGACCACGGGTGGCCGGGCATTCTTCCCGCATAACGAAGAGGATTTGGCTAATGCCTTCGCGCAAATCCAACGCGATCTGCGCGAGCGATACCTGATTGCTTACTCGTCTTCAAACAAGAATCGCGACGGGATGTATCGTCACATCAGCATCGAAATCGTGAACCCTGATTTGCGCCGCGAAAACCTGAAACTCAACTACCGGCCCGGCTACTTCGCCAAGACGGCCACCCCAGAAACCCAGCAAAAGACGAAAAAGCCCTAGATTTCCCGCCATTTATAAGTAGTGACAAACAAAGTTGGTCTTTGCTATACTTTGTCAGGCTCGACGTATGAGCCTTGGCCTCACGTCTGAATCTCGACCTCTTCCACGTTCTCGATCCCGGATTTCCAAGTCGGACCGTAGCGCTTAATGAAAACGCTTGCAGATAATCCTGCGACTGTTTTGATCGTCAATGACGATCAATTGCAGTTGGACTTGTTGCGCGACCTGCTTGAACCAGAAGGCCACAAGGTCTTCGTGGCTCAGGACGGTCAAAGTGCGCTCGATCTGACGCGCTCGCTGCAAGTCGAAATCGTGATCAGCGACGTCGTGATGCCCCACATCGACGGCATGGAATTATGTCGCCTCCTGAAGAAGAACCCGCACACGGCTGCGATTCCCGTGCTGCTGACCAGTGCCATCCGCAAAGAAGAAGCGGCGCTGCTGGAAGGCTTCGAAGCCGGTGCTGACGATTATCTGGAAATTCCGTTTCGCCCCGAGGAGCTTTTGGTCAAAGTCGCGCGCTTGATTGAACGTCATCGGGTAGAGCGACGTTACCGCGACATCGTCGAGCAAGCTGCTGACATCATCTACACGCGCGACATGGATGGCTACATCCGGAGCATCAATCAGGCAGGCGCGCGTTTCTTTGGACGGCCGGCGTTTGAACTGATTGGGAAGCCGCTGAGTTTGCTGATTGGTGAAGAGGCAGCCGCCCGCGATATCGCCGAGATGAAGCGGGTGCAGTCGCGCGACCCGATCCGTTTCACCGATAGCTTGAAGAATGCGTTGGGCGAAGAACGCCATCTTGAGGCCATCGTGACGATCGAGCGCGATTCGCAAGGCAACAGCGTGGCGATTCGCGGTGTGGTTCGTGATGTTACCGATCGCCGGTTTGCGCAAGCTGCCGTCATCGAGAGTGAAGAACGCTATCGCGAGTTGATCGAGAACGCGAACGACATCATTTACACGCACGATCTGAAGGGCAACTTCACGTCACTCAACAAAGTCGGCGAGCTGATTACCGGCTATAGCTGCGAAGAAGCCCTGACGATGAACATCGTGGACGTGCTCGCGCCGAACTCGCTGGAAGTCGCTCGGCACATGCTCGCGCGCAAGGCCGAGGAAAAGATCGCGACGATTTACGAGCTGGATATCTTTGCCAAAAACGGCCGCCGCCTGGCGCTCGAAGTCAGCACGCGCTTGATTTACGCGGCGGGCGACCCAGTCGGCGTCCAGGGCATGGCCCGCGACATAACCGGTCGTAAGGCGGCCGAAGCGGCCCTCAAGGACAGCGAAGAGAAGTTCCGCTCGATCGTCGAAACGACCAATGAATGGATTTGGGCAATCGACGTCCAGGGCAATTACAACTACACGAACCCGGCGATTAGTTACATCCTCGGCTACCGGCCGGATGAGATTCTGAACGCCAACGTCTTTACCTATCTGCATCCAGAGGACCGCGCCGAGTTGCAAGTGCTGCTGCCACAACTAATGAAAGATCAACGCGGCTGGGCCGGGCGCATTCTGCGTTGGAAGCACAAGCACAATGGATACCGGTATCTGGAATCGAATGGTGTGCCGGTGTTCGATTCCGACAACAATCTCATCGGTTACCGCGGCGCCGATCGCGATATCACTGCGCGCCGGCGCATGGAATTAGAGCGCGGTTCGATTTTTGAAATCGTGCAGGGGGTCATCACGACGCCGACCCTGGATGATCTGCTCAGGTTGGTCCATCGATCAATCAGCAAGGTCTTGTACGCGGAAAATTGTTTTGTGGCGCTGCTCGATCCGGCGACGAACACGCTGCATTTCGAATTCTGGCTCGACAAGAAGGACTCCATGCCGCCGCCGTTGCCGGTGGGCCGGAAGGGGTTCGCCAGTCATGTGCTCCAGACGGGCCAGCCTCTGCTGCTGACTGAAGAACTTACGCAACAGATGATTGACCGCGGCGAAGTCGAGCAGAGCGGCAGTTCGGCTGCGTCGTGGCTCGGCGTTCCTTTGCGCACCGAATCGCTGACGATGGGCGTGCTGGTGGTGCAACACTACGAGGATGAGAATGCGTATTCGCAGCAGGATCTCGAACTGTTGACTTCAATCGCCAGTCAGACGGCATTAGCGATTGAGCAAAAGCGCGCGCAGGGCCAACTTCACCAACAGGCTGAACGGGTCGCCGTCACCAATCGAATCTCGCAAGCTGTCCGTCGCACGCTGGATGTTTCGGACGTATTCCAAACGGCCGTGCGCGAGCTGGGCCAGCACCTCGAAGTCGATCGCTGTTCGCTCTACATGGAGCGGACGGGCCGCGTGGTCGCCGCGGCTGAATATCACGTGCCGGATGTCGGTCCGGCCCTGACCGACTTCGACTTTCCGCAGCTCGAGAGTCTGAGCAGCGCCATCGAAAAATTTGGCACGCTGGCGTTTGACGACGTCAGAAACGACGAACGAATTCGTCCGGCGTACGAACAGTTTTTGATGAAGATGGACGTCAAATCGATCATGTACGTTGGCGTCATGGTCGATGATGAATTGTTGGGGGTGTTCGCGCTCTCAACCACCAAAGAGCTGCATCATTGGACCGACAGCGACATCGAAGTCGCCAAGGCCGTCGCGGATCAAACCGGCATCGCCGTCCGTCAAGCCAGGTTGTACGAAAAAGCGGAAGCGACCTCGATGCGCGAAGCCCTGGTCAACAAACTCAGTATCGCCATCCGCGCCTCTCTGAGTCTGACCGACGTGCTCAATACTGCCTCGAACGAACTGGGCCAGGTCCTCTCTGCTTCCAGAGTCCGTGTTCGTTTGTTCGACGCGAATGGAAAAACATCTTCGCCCGTTTCCGAGTATGTGGCCGCCGGCTATGAGAACCTCGATTCATTCGATGATGAATATGAAATCTCATTGCGCGAACATTTTCTCGCCCAACAGGACCCGCTGGTCATCAATGACGCGCACAAACTGCCGGAAGGGGGAGAAGATTTTGCTGAACGGGTCCGTGCTCATGCACTCCTGACGGGACAACGATCTCACATCGAATGTCCCCTGACGGTCAACGGCGAGTTCCGTGGCGTGATCACCGCCGAGCGAATTCGGCGCTGGGCTGAAGATGAAGTACTGCTGGTTAAGTCCGTGGCCGCGCAACTGGGCACCGGTATCGCCCAGGCTGAATTATTTGAAATGGTCGCGCAGGCCAAGATGCAGTGGGAGTCGACCTTCGATGCGATGTCCGACGGCATTTTCATCTTCGACGGCGAAGGCCACCTGGTCCGCGTCAATCGCGCCGGCGCCGCCATGGACAAAGCGCCGCCCGAATCTTTATTAGGCAAGCAATGCTGCGACATCCTGCGAACCGAGAACGGCACCGGCTGCATTGTCGAGCAGGCACTGCGGCAATCAGTCAGCATCAACACGGAAATTGTGCCGGTGCATCTGGATCGCCCGGTGCTGGTGACCGTCGAATCGATCCTGGATGAACGCAGCCAGACCATCGGCGCGGTGGCGACGGCGCGTGATCTTTCTGAATTGCGCAAGGTCGAAGCCG
>Ga0207511_100117_pt1 | contig 19574 bp, 6 predicted proteins | sample NitcycUWRSCHO22C_FD_188265 | JGI IMG/M metagenome (GOLD analysis project Ga0207511, IMG submission 188265) | Soil microbial communities from Arlington Agricultural Research Station in Wisconsin, USA - Nitrogen cycling UWRJ-SCHO22-C (SPAdes) | ecosystem: Environmental > Terrestrial > Soil >... | reverse complement strand
TTCTCCACTTGCTTTGCGGGGCCGCAGTTTGGACCGGCTGAGACTTTCCCACCGCACCTTGATAGGCGAGCGCGGCCGCGACCACGGCGAGGTCACGCTCTCGGGTTACGTCTTCAGTATCGCCGGTTCCATCCGCCACCGCGCGCCGCTCGTTGAACCTGCTGATAAATCCCGTATCAAGCCTGGCATCGATGAACTCCTGATCGCGAATGACCTCGCGAAAGAACGGCAGCGTGGTTCTGATTCCGTCGACCGCGTACTCGTCGAGCGCGCGCCTCATTCGATCGATCGCTTCCGCGCGCGTGCTGCCCCACGCAGCGAGTTTGGAAATCATCGGATCGTAATAGATCGAAACTTCGTCGCCCTGCGCAATGCCGCCGTCATCGCGAATACCGGGCCCGGCCGGCACCCGCAGGAATGTGATCTTCCCGGGCGATGGCAGAAAATTGTTCTCAGGATCTTCTGCGTAAACCCGGCATTCGATGGCGTGCCCTTGCCAGCGAACATCACTTTGCGCAAAGGACAACGGCGCCCCGCCGGCAACCGAGATTTGCTCGCGCACCAGATCGAATCCCGTCACCAGTTCAGTTACCGGATGCTCCACCTGCAGACGAGTGTTCATCTCGAGAAAATAAAAATCGCGCGTCACGTCCGAATATAGGAACTCAACTGTGCCGGCGCCGACGTAGTTCACGCTGCTGGCAATCTTGATCGCCGCCTCGCCCATCCGTTGTCGCAAATCGTCGTCGTTGAGTGGCGACGGACACTCCTCAATCACCTTCTGGTGACGTCTTTGAATCGAGCATTCGCGCTCGCCGAGATGGACGTAGTTACCATGCTGGTCAGCGAAAATCTGGATTTCGATGTGACGCGGTTTCGCGACGATCTTCTCGACGTACACCTCAGAATTTCCAAATGCGGATGCGGCTTCAGACTGGGCTGCTTCGAAGGCAGAGCGCAAATCCGCTTCGCCGGCTACCTGCCGCATTCCCTTCCCGCCGCCGCCGGCGGCAGCTTTCAGCATGACGGGGTAACCGATTTTGGCCGACGTCTCGCGCGCATCTTCAAAACCCGCCAAAGCTTCGGTCGTTCCCGGCACCACCGGAGCGCCCGCGGCGATGGCCGCACGTCGCGCGCTGGTTTTTGAGCCCATCACTTCCATGGCTGCGGGCGGAGGCCCGATGAAAACCAAACCGGCATCGTCGACGGCGCGCGCAAACTCGGCGTTTTCAGCGAGAAAGCCGTAGCCGGGGTGAATAGCCTCAGCCTTTGATCGCCTGGCCGCGTCTATGATCGCGGGGATATGAAGGTAGCTTTCTGACGACGGCGGCGGGCCCACACAGTAGGCTTGATCCGCCAATCGGACGTGCAATGAACTGGCGTCAGCTTCCGAAAAAATCGCGATGGGAGAAATATTCAAGTCACGACACGCGCGCATGACACGAATCGCGATCTCACCTCGATTTGCAATTAGAATTTTGTGAAACACGCGAAATGCAGTGACAAGTGATGAGTTACAAGTGACGAGAGAAATACTACGTGAAGAACTCGTCACTTGTCACTTGGCCCTGTCGGAAGCGTCCCGTTGACCGTCGGCCGAGTTAGGTGATGCCAGCTATCTTAGTTGTGCGGCTTGTCACTCCTTACTTGTCGCTCGGCCCGGACTTTGCTGCAAAAGTCCTTGTCTACGTCCGCGTAGCGGACTGAATGAGAATAGCCCAGCGCTTTAGCGCTGGGGTGGTCGCGCGTATAACCATGAAGTCCGCAAAGGGGACGACTGATAACTTGTCAATTAACCAGGCCTTTACGGTCCGCCGTCCGTTTCACGGACTTCTTTATGCCAACGGACCCCACCGATAAATCGGCGGGCTATTCTCATTCGTCGGCTTCGCCGACTTTTCCAGGAAAGCCACTCGGCCCTGTCAGAACCTCTCGTTGACCCTGTAACGACCGGCGATCAGAAGTACCAAGGAACGCCCAAGGAAAGCTTGTCACTTGCCACTCGGCACCTGTCACCAATCGTTAGACGACCACTGAATTTGCAGGCCGGCGCGGATCGAATCGGAGAGGGACGCTGGCTCCCGGCAGATAGTGGTCCTTGCGAGTGAGTTGTTCTTCATCCAGGCGCTGCACTGTTTCGTAATCAACGCCGGCAACTGTGTAGCAGAAGGAAAGGAGCTGATTGCCTTCGGCGTCGCTAGTGATGCCGAGAATGGTAGCTTCGCCGATGCGTCCGCTCTGCAGCAGCAGAGCGCGGCGCTGCACCTCCGGATCAATTTTGTTCCGTCGGAATCTTCCCAGGAATGACATTAGTAATTACGGATTTCGCAAAGAGGTCGAGGTTGATGAGGTGACTTCGGACTTCTTGTTGATTACGCCGTCCTGCATGATCAAGTCTTCGTCTGAGGAAAACCAACGATTTTCGCTGGGCAAGGTCAAAGTGTAACTGGTGAAGGGAATGCTTCCCATTTCAGGTGTCGCCGGCATTCTGGCATCTCGCAACGCTACTCCGCGCGTCACCATCGGTTTGCTCTTAGGGTTAGCCGCGGCCAGCGTGGAGGTCGAATTGTATCCGGCTGGATCGAGAAAACGCAGCGCTTCGGCAATCGAACCGTCAGGATCGGGTACTGTCCGGAGTTCCTTAATGTAGCTGTCCCGATCGGTGGGAAACGTCCCGTGCAGGTCGCGATACTCGAGCAAGGCACGATGGGCTGTGTGGAGCAGGGCACTGCGCCCCGCGTCGAGCGCAAGTTGCCGTTGACGCATCCGCTCGGGAACCGTGATTCCGATCAGCGCCACGGCCATCAGGATAACCGTCAGTACTCCGGCTAGACCGATCTGCGCCGGTAACAGGCCAATAAAACGCGAACGGTTCTGGCTGATGCTCCGCACGATGCGCGCGGCCACCACCAGCGCGACCACAGAGACGAACAAGACTTCCCACTTGATGCGCCAGGCGGTAATTTCACCGGCGGTGACAATTTTCCAAAAACCGAGCGGCCAGCTTCTATTCTCAACCAGCACGGCAATCAACAGACCGACAAAGGTCGCAAACATCGCAACGCCGATGGTAAAAGCGAGCGCGGCGCGTCCAAAGGACGGCAGCTCATGTTCTGCTTTGGCCAACGGCGGACCGATAGCCCGAGCGCCACAGGACGGACAGCCAAGGCAAAGATCCACTGAAAGGGCAGAGCCGCAAGAAGGGCAGATAATCAAGTGATGCAACCTCTGGAGAAATCAAAAAGCGGAACTAAAGTAGAGCCAGTGCGCCTTTGAAGTCAAGAATTTCCCGGACGGGGTTTGTACTAATTTTGTGTCTATGGATTAACCCGCTTTGTGGGCCAGACTGGGTTCAGCGATGACCTCGTGCTGGTCGGGACCGCCGACCTTTTTTTCGGCGGCGACTTTTGTCTCAGTCCGATTGACCTCTGTCCAAGTGTGATACATGCGATGGGCAAATGTCCAATAAGAACCGATAGCCAGGACCCAAAGCACCGCCGGCATCCGATAAGCGAAATAATTGTTCGAGCGGGGCCACGTCGAGAGTGCGCCGATGATAAAAAGCACCACTCGTTCGGGCCGCCGCAGGAAACCGACGTCGCATTTCGGAATCATGCTTTCGGCGCGCGCGCTCGCGTAACTCACCATCACCGAACCCATCAACCCGGCGCCGGCCAGGAACACGTTGAGCGTCGAATGATATGAGGTGGCCCGCGCATAAAACACCATTAGGCCGACGAAGACTACCATGTCCGATAAGCGATCCAGCGATGAATCGAGGAAGCCGCCGAAGCTGGTCACCCTGCCTGACAGCCGCGCGACCTGGCCGTCCAGCATGTCAAAAAGGTTGGCAACGATTAAGACAATGCCGGCCCAGAAGAACTCGCCGAACCCGAACAGCAGGCCCGAACCGACGTTGATAGCCACACCTACCGAAGTCAGAATATTCGGGTTGATGTGCCCGCGCGCCAGCCAGCGCACCATCGCATCGATGATTCGCTGCCCTGCCCGTCCGATACTCGCGCCAAACATTATTCAGAACTCAGTCGAACAGCCGATCATATGAACCGATGATCGACAGTGTCAAGAAGCTGGACGGCCGGTCCACCCGTCCATGTCAAAAAGAAGGCGCGAGAGAGCGTATGTCTCACTCGCGCCTTCGGATTAAGCCGCGCGATTCAACCTATTGGCCAAAACGTTGGCGGTATTCAGGCGATTCAACAAAGGCCCTGACCATTTCGGCCTGCATGGCGTTGCCGTTGGCGCTATGCAGCTTGTTGAGCCAGAAGTTGAATCCTGGCTGGTCAGGATTGCGCCGCAGGAAGCCGAAGTATTCCGTGAGCACGAACATGGACTCTCTCTCCGCATTACGGAACTCAGGCTTCTCAGTGATCTTCCGCAAGACCGTAGCGCGAGTCTCCGTCGCGTTGTTCAAGCCATCCACCAGTTGCTGCTTCTCACCCACACCCCAGGGGACTCCGGTGTTCTGGGTGAGCGTCTCGACGTACTGTTGGTTGGAAACCGCACCGTAGGTATTCACGAACTCGGTGCGCGAGACATAGTCATTGAAGTACGCGACCTTGTTGGCTTCGAGCACGGCGTCGGCGCCCGGCGCGCCGAACACATAACCCTTGCCGAGCATCTGCGCATCCTTCTCGAAGCGAATGAAGTTCGGCAGACTACCGAAGGCCACCCGGTTAGTGAGATACGCCGTTCCACCCGTCTGCTGGTATTCACCCGACAGGAAGAAGGCCTGGGCCGTGCTCACGCGGAAGGCCGCGATGCACTCCGCCTGCGTCAAATTCGGCGGCCGGGTCGCCGCACTATTGCACTTGTCGATGTTCGCGATCCAGAACGCCTTGCCCGCAGGATCGGACACTCGATTCAGGAAGTCGCGATACAAGCTCTCGACAAAGTTTGCAGTGTCATCGACTGCGTTGCCCGCCGGCTCAGACGCATCGTCGTTGATAGTCAGGGTGGCCGTCGGTAATCCGAGAATACCCGCGCCGCCGGTCGGGTTCGACAGCGTCAGCGTGAGCGTCTCGGGACCTTCGACGTAGTAATCCTGCTGAGTCATGACGGTGAACGTCTTGTCAGCGCCGTCACCCGCCGCAAAGCTTATGCGGCCAAAGGCGCTGTCAAAGTCGCACCGCGACGTCGCGAGCGTGTTGCCCGGAGTCGGCGCGCACGGTACGAACGAGGCCGGATCGCTGTTGTCGGTGGTCGCGAAATCAATCGTGACCGCCTGCGTCAGCGTGCCGGTGCGTTGGACCGTGATGGTCGCTACGCCGCCTTCATTCACGTTGTAATTCGCCGTGCTGAATTTGATATAGCCACCCGCCGGATCGTCGTTGGTAATCGTGAGCACTGCGGTTGCCGGAGTACCGAGCGCCCCACTGCCGCCCGCATTGCTCAGGGTGATGTTCACTGTCTCATCCGGTTCGTTGAGCAGGTCATCGCTGATCGGAATGTTGACCGTCTTGCTGGTCTCACCGTTGTTGAAGGTAACGGTCTGCGAAACTGCCGTGTAATCGGATCCAGCCGTAGCCGTGCCATTGCTGGTATCGATCTTGACAGTTGCGGTTCCCGCGCTGCCGCCGGTACGGGTGATGGTGATGACGGCCGGGCCGCTGTTCTCACCGACGGTGTAAGTCGCAGCGCTGAGTTGCAACGTCCCGCCGTCGTTGACATTGATGTTGACCACGTCCGTATCAGACAAGGCGCCGCCGCTGCCGGTGTTGCCTTGATCGTTGGTGACGATCGTCAACGTAGCCGCGCCGCTGAAGCCATTCGTCGGAGTGAAGGTCATTCCCTGCAACGCAGTGTTCACCGCGGCAATCGTGCCGGTGAAGGTCATTGTCGAGTTGGCGGTACCGTTGCCAACTGTGAACGCCAACCCGGCGGTCGAGCCCAGCGTCAGGGTGCCATTGGTCGCCGTCAGCGTTTCACGCATCGCACCGCCGCCGGCATCGATGTCCGCGATCGAAATCGCGTTAGCATTCGCGGTCGAGAATGTGAGCGTGCTGTTTTCGGTGACCTGTTGCGTGGCTCCCGGCACGGTGTTAACCGGCGCGTCGTTGACCGCATTCACCGTGATTGTGAATTGCTGCGTCGTTGACGTATCACTGCCGCCGTTGGCTGTGCCGCCGTTGTCCTTGAGCGTAACAGAAACGGTGGCCGAGCCATTAGCATCTGGCGCTGACGTGAAGGTCAGCGTTCCGGTCGGACTGATCGCCGGCTGTACCGAGAACAGTCCGTTGTTGTTGTTGCTTACCGTGAAGGCCAGGGTTTGCCCGCTCTCATTAGCCGGACCCGCGTTAATGTTCACGGCCTGGTTTGCAATGGTCTGCGGTCCGCTGTCCTCATTAACTATCGGACCCGCAGCCAGCGCGAACGACGGCGCATCGTTAACCGCATTCACGGTCAACACGAAGGTGTCGGTCATACTCACCGGGGTCGTGCCGATCGTCCCTGCCGCGGTGACACTAATCGTGGTAGTACCGTTTTGATTAGCGGCCGGCGTAATGGAGAGCGAGCGTGTCGAGCCCGCACCACCGACATTGATGTTGCCGTTCGGCACCAGCGTCGTATCGCTCGAAGTCGCCGTCACGGTGAAGTTCGAGACGCCGCCGTCAGCCACCGTGAAGTTGAATGACGGCAGGGCCGTGTCTTCGTTGGTGCTCTTGTCGGTGATGTCTTCGATCGCAGGTTGAGCCTCAAAGGCGCCGACATCCACCTGCGCGATGGCGTCGGCGTCTACTCCATCGATGAATCGATTGAAGCCCGCGCCACGCTGATCAGTGGTGAGTCCGGCATTCGTCGCCAGCGTGTTGCTGCCGGCATCGAGCGCTGGGCTGCCGGAGAGCAAGGCCATTGTCTGGGTCCGGCCGCCATTGTTGGCGAGCGGCGCCAGGCGCGCGTTGGCTACCCCGACGATGTTGTTGTTGACCCCGTTGGTCAAACCGCCGGAGCCGCCGGTGCCGATGACGTTGAAGGAGCTCGTCGGATCGACAGTTCCGTTGATGTCACTGGCTGTTGAACTTCTGAGGTTGCCCGCCACGATGGTATTCCGCAAGGTGACCGTTCCCGGACCGTTGATGGTAATACCGGCGCCGCTGGCGGCGTTGGTTGTGGTGTTGTTCGAAACGGTAACGTTCGTCAGTGTCAGGTTGGCGGTGCCGCCGCTCGGCGCAAAGTTACGAATGCCGCCGGCTTGCTGACCCGCGTTGCCGCTAATCGTGCTGTTATTGATGGTCGCACTAGCAGTAAAGCCCGAACCGGGCGCAGCATTGGACAGCCCGGCCCCGTTGCCGGCCGTATTGCCGCTGATCGTGCTGCCGTTGATGGTCAAAGTACCAAGATTGGCTATACCGCCGCCATCGGCCAGAGCAGTGTTGCCGCTGATGGTAAGACCGGAAAGCGTCAGCGTGCCGTCATTCCGGATACCGCCGGCAACGCCATTGCTGTTTCCGTTACTGACGGTCATGCCGGAAATTGTGACGATGAAGGGCGAGCCGATCTGGAACACGGTGAAGTTAGGCGTGCCACCAGCCGTGCTGCGTCGCACGATCAAGGTGTCCGCGCCCGGTCCGTTGATCGAGACGTTTCCGATAATGTTGGGCAGCGCCGTCGACAGGTTGATGGTGCTGTTCGCCGGCAGGCTGAAGTTGATCGTGTCGTCGCTGGCCGCGAAGTTCGTTTCCTCAATCGCCGCGCGCAACGTGCACTTGCCGTTAACGTCGGCGCAGATGCCGTTCAGCGCTGCGTCCGGAGTATCGCCGGTGTCATTGACCGTCAGGCTGAGCTGCGGAGTTATGTTCTGCGAGACAGTGTTCGACGAACTGCCGCTGAAAGCGCCGTCGCCGCTGTAAGTCGCGTTGATCGAGTGCGGCGATCCGGCCGACGTCAGCGTCGAGGTTTGGCAAATCGCTTTACCTGTACCATCGACAGGTTCGGTGCTGGTGCTGCCGTTCGAACAGGTCAACGGAGTGACGCCGTCGAAGAATTGCACTGTTCCGGTCGGCGGGCCAACCACGGCCGTGTTCGAAGTGACCGTCGCGGTGAAGGTCACCAGTTGATTCGTGAACGAAGGATTGTGATCCGAAGCGAGCGTGGTCGTCGTGCCCGACTGGTTGACCGCAATGTTGAAGGTCTGGGTTGCCGAAGTATCCACCCCGCCAAATAACGTCCCGCCGTTGTCATGAATCTGGACGGTGACGACGGCCGTGCCGTTCTGATTGTTGGCCGGCGTGTAGGTCAAGACGCCCGTGGCGCTGACCGCGGGTTGTGCCGAGAAAAGCGTGTTGTTGTTGTTATTGACGATGAAGTCGAGGACCTGGCCCGATTCATTCGCCGGACCGGCCGACAAGGCCGTGGCCCATCCATTGACTGTCTGCGCGCCGGAGTTGGCCAGCACAGTCTGATCGCCGCCCTTCGTGAATGAAGGCACGTCGTTCACGGCATTGACCGTAATGGTCGCAGCCGCGCTGCCCGCGCTCAGTCCGGTGCCGATTGCATCGCGCGAACTCTGGACCGAGAAGCTAAAGGTGTCGCCGGCCCCGCTGTTGAGGTTGGACGCGGGGGTGAACTTCAAGCCCGCACCACCTTCAGCCACGGTGATGAAGTCATTGTTATTAATGACGGTGGCGCCGTCGTTCTTGAACAACGTACCGCCAATGATGCCGGTGATCTTGAAGTTCTGGATTTCCGCCCCGTCGGCCACGTTCCGTGTAATCACCAGGCCGGACGTCGATTGCGTGTCCTCGTTGGTGGTCGCGTTGGTGACGCTAGGCGTATCACCGATCGGATTCACGGTGAGCTGGAACGTGTCGCTCATGCTCACCTGAGTGCTGTTGATAGTCTTCGTCACGGTCACGGTAATCGTCACTGTGCCGGACTGATTGGCTGCCGGCGTGATGGCGATATTCCGCGTGTTGCCGCTGCCACTGATGACGATGTTCGCATCCGGAACGATCGTCTGATTGTTCGAGGTGCCGACGATTGAATCGAAGGCACTGAAGGTATCAGCGACGCGGAAGCTGAAGGTCGGCAGGGCCGTGTCCTCGTTCGTCGTCTTGTCGGTGATGTCTTCGACCGAAGGATCGGCTTCGAACGAACCGATGTCTACCGTCTGCGTCGTGTCGGCATCGTTGGCCGCATCGCGGAAGCGTCCGAAGGTGTTGCCGCGCTGGTCGGTGACCAACGCTGCCGCCGCCGTATTGTCGCCGGCATCGAGCGCCGGACTATTCGACAACAACGCGTGTGTCATCGTCGGGCCACCGTTATTCGCCAAAGCCGCCAACTGCGGATTGCCGGTCAGGATGTTGTTGCCCTGATCGGTGATTGTGCCTCCGACGTTGGCGAAGCTGGGATTGGCCGGCGCGGTGTTACCGGCGATGATCGTGTTCCTGACGAACACGTTGCCGGCCACCTGGTTCAAGCCGCCGCCCTGGCCCGCAGTCGCGGTGTTGTTGGTAATCGTGTCATTCAACAAGGCCACCGACGCCGCCGCTCCGTTGACGTAAATGCCGCCGCCAGCGGTCGTCGCCGTATTGCCGGAGATGGTCGAGTTGTTGAGCACGACGTTGCCGGCCGTTGTGGCAATCGCGCCGCCGTTATCAGCCGAGTTGCCGCTGAAGGTCACGCCATTGAAATTGGGGGCACCGGTGCCCGTGTTGAGCAAGCCGCCGCCGTTACCGCCGCTGACTAACGCGCCTGTGAAGGTCAAGTTCGAGATGTTCGGACTGCCGCCAGTTATGGTCAACACGCGATTGCCGTTGCCGTTGATCGTCACCGCCTGATTCGACGGGCCGAGGATCTGCAACGTCTTGGTGATCGTCAACGTACTGCCGAGCATGATCGTCTGCGGTCCCGCCGGCAGATTGAAGGTGATCGTGCCGGTGCCCGGGCAGGAATTCGCAATCGCATAACGCAAAGTACCCGCGGAACCGTCATCGAGAATGCTCGTCACCACTTGCGGATCAGAACAACTGACCACGATGTCTTCGTGCACGGTGCCGCCGCCCAAACCGCCGTTCGAATTACTCAGCGAGGCCTGCACGTCGAAGCCGAAGCTATTGGCCGGACTGCTCAAGCCCGCCGTCGGCGTGAACTTCAATCCTGAGTTGCCCTGCGCAAAGGTGATGAAGTCGTTGTTATTAATCGGCGTGGTGCCGTCGTTCTGGTACAGCACGCCGTTGGTGATATTGGTGATCTTGAAGTGCGTGACTTCCGCCGCGTCAGCCGCATTCCGAGTAATCACCATCGGACCAGTTTGCGTGCTGATAGCCGTGGTCTGCGGATTCGGCGTCACTGACGGTGTATCGGCGATCGGATTGACCACGATGGTGGCCGTCGAAGTATTGCCCAGGCCCGCGCCGGTGTTGTCCTGCGCGGCCGCAACGTCAAAGCTGAACGTGCTGACGGGACTGTAAAGGTTCGCGCTGGGAGTGAACTTCAGACCGGCGTTACCCTGCGCGATGGTGATGAAGTCACCATTATTGATCGGCGTCGTCCCATTGTTCTGGAACAACGTGCCGTTCGTGATGTTGGTGATCTTAAAGACAGTGATGTCGGCGCCGTCGTTGACGTTCTTAGTGATCACCAAACCTGAAGACGTTTGCGTGTCTTCGTTGGTTTGGGCGTTGGTTACTCCCGGCGGATCGCCGACCGATCCAACAGTAATGGTCGCCGTGGCGGATCCGCTGCTGAGGCCGGTGCCCGCATTATCAATTGAGCCCTGCACCTGGAAGCTGCCGTTACCGTTGAAGTTTGCCGCCGGCGTGAACTTCAAGCCCGCATTCCCTTCGGCAAAAGTAATGAACTGATTGTTACTAATCGGCGTCGTACCGTCGTTCTTGAACAGCGTGCCATTGGTGATGTTGGTGATCTTGAAGAAGGCCACCTCAGTGCTGTCAACAGCATTCCTGCTGATCACCAGACCGGTAGTAGTTTGCGTGTCTTCAGTCGTTGATGAATTGGTCACCGAAGGCGTGTCGGCCACCGGATTGACGGTAATAGAAGCGTTGACTGTGCTGCCGCCCAACCCGCCATCGTTATTGGCCGTTGAGGACTGAATGGTAAAGGTAAAGCTGGTAGACGGACTGAACAGGTTCGCCGCCGGCGTGAATTTCAATCCGGCATTGCCCTGCGCGAAGGTGATGAAATCGCCGTCGTTGATTTGGGTCGTCCCGTTATTCTGGAACAACGTACCGTTAGTGATGCCGGTGATCTTGAAGTGCGTCACTTCCGCGCCGTCGGCCGCGTTGCGACTGATTACCAGGCCCGACGTCGACTGCGTGTCTTCGTTGGTGGTGGTCGCAGTAATTGAAGGCGTGTCGGCTACGGGATTGACCGTGATCGTGGCCGTCGCTGCGGCGCCCAGGCCGCCGCCTGAATTGTCGGTCGCGCCCGCCACCTGGAAGCTGCCATTACCAAAGAAATTCGCTGCGGGGGTGAACTTCAAGCCGGCGCCTCCCTGGGCCACGGTAATGAAGTCGCCATTGTTGATCGGAGTCGTCCCGTCGTTCTGGAACAAGCTGCCGTTAGTGATGCTGGTGATCTTGAAGAAAGTGACTTCGCCGCCATCCGAAGCGCTCGGCGTAATCACCAGGCCGGAGGTGGTCTGCGTGTCTTCGTTGGTGGTGGCCGGCGTGACCGAGGGCAAATCCGCCACCGCTGAAACCGTCAGCGTGAAGCTGGTCTGCATGCTTTCCGAGCCGGCAAAAACGGTCACGGTGATCGTCGATGTGCCGAACTGATTACTGGCGGGAGTGATATTCAACGTTCGCGTAGAGCCGGCGCCCGTCACATTGAGGTTGGCATTCAGGTTCGGAACCAGAGTTGTGTTGCTTGAGCTCGCAGTCACCGAAGTGATCTGCGGAGCGACGCCGTCGCCAACGTCGAAACTAAAGCTTAGCGGTGTGTCTTCTCCCGTGCTCTTGTCGGGAATCGCGGCCACCGTGGCCTGCGCTTCGAACGCACCGATGTCGACCGTCTGCGTCGTATTCGCATCGGCCGAATCGGCCTTGCGAATAAAGCCGGCGCCGCGCTGATCGTTAGTCAGGCTGACCGCGTCGGAAAACGTATTGTTGCCCGCCTCGATTGCCGGGCTGCCGAAGAGCAGCGCGTGCGTCAGCGTCGGACCGCCATTACTTGCCAATGGGCCCAGACCCGGACTGGCGACGCTGACCAGGTTGCCGTTCGTGCCGGTTAGACCTCCGGCCCCGCCGGTGCCGATCAGGTTGTTCGACGAGTTGGCGGATGTATCAACCGACCCGAAAATATCACTGGCGACCGGAGTCCCGGTGCCCATGAAGTTACCCGCCACGATCGTATTGCGCAGCTTGTAAGTGCCTGCCGACAGATATAGACCACCGCCATCACCAGCCGCTGAATCGTCAGAGTCGGAATGGTTATTGGTGATCGTCGCGTTGGTAGTTGTGATGATCGCCGCACCGCCGGTGCCGTCGCTAAAGACGCCGCCGCCGTTGCCGGTCGCGTTGTTGCCGCTAATGGTGCTGTTGTTGATCGTCAGCGTGGCGCTACCGCCGGCGCCGGCGTTATAGACACCGCCACCGTCGCCGCTATTGGCGACGTTGCCGCTGATAGTGCTGTTGGTGATCGTCAGCGAAGCGCTGCCGCTGGTAGCGCCGTCGTTGTACACACCAGCGCCCAGGCTGGCCGTGTTCGCGGTGGCCGGCGCGGTTCCACCAATCGTTAAATTGAGCAGTGTCAGCGTGCCGTGATCGTTATAGACGGCGCCGCCGTTAATACCCAGGCCGTTCGTTATCGTTAAGTCACGGATGGTGGCCGTCTTGCCCGGGTTGAGACCAAATACCCGGGTGGCGTTGTTGCCGCTGATGGTCACGTGCTGGGTGGCAGGGTCAGGCGCATCAATCGTCACGTTGCGGGCAAGGGTCAATTGGCCCAGGCTGAGCGTGATTGTTTGCGGTGTGGCGAATACACCAGCCGTATTAAAGGTAATCGTGGCGCTCGTACACGCCGTCGCAATCGCCTCGCGCAGAGAACAATCGCCATCGCACACGCCGTCATTGGTATCGGCGATCTTAGTGACGACCGGACTGGCGTTACAAGGATTGACTGTCTGTGCGACGCTGCCGGTGCTGATGTCGAAGTTCCCGTCACCACCGTAGTCCGCATTGATCGTGTGCGCCGCTGCTGATAGAGCTGAGGTGGTACACACAGCGACACCACCGCTGAGCGGACGCGCGCCTGCTCCTTCATCGCACGTAATCGGACTGGCGCCGTCTTTGAATGTGACGGAGCCTGTGGGCGTGCCCGGCGTGCCCGCCGGCGAACCCGTCGGATTGAAGGACACAGTGGCCGTGAAAGTTACTGGATCGCCTTGCTGTGACGGCGAGCCATTCGTGTTCACTACTGTGGTCGAGTTGAAAAGATCGGCGTAGGTCACTGTCGCATCGTGCGTACCGTTCGACAGGGGCGCCGGCGGGGCCGGATCGTCTGTATTCGGACTGGCACTCGAAACGCCGTTGACCAGAGTGAAGTTGGTGCCGAATATGCGGGCCTGATTGCTGACTTGCGGTCCGCCCGTCGGGTACGGATTGTTGACGACGTTCGGCAGATTGTCGAGCGTAGCCTTGAAGACGATCGTAACGCTCTTGCCGACCGGCAGAGTGAATCCTGATCCGCCGTTGTCAAAGATCACAGTATCGCCCGAGAACGGCGCGGCCGCGGCCGGAGCAGACGAATTTATCGTCTTCGCATTGCGAGCGTGGTTGAGCCTGACGCCCGACTTCTGACCATTCTCTGCTGCATAAGCTGTCGGTTCGACGAACGAATGGACCGACTGAGCCAGATGTGCGATCGAGCCGAACGTGCGGCCGAGCAATGATGGCGTGGCAACTTCTTCGCCGCCGATCGTGGCACCCGCGGCCACAGTGTTCGCCGCGGTTTCGCTGGCGCTGACCGTGGAGGAGTCGGTCAGAGTCCCCACATGGCCGTCTGCCGTAACGAATGTTTCCGCAAACTGAGTATTTGCCGTCTGCGCCGTTGCTACCACCGCGTCCGCCGCGGCGTTCGGATAAAGCTGGGGCAGATTAAAGATACTGGCCACGCCGGCGGGGCAGCTGCCGGTCCAACCGGATCCGGTTGCGGCGTTGTTTGTTGCGTTGACGCCACCTGTTCCGACGGTGTTTTGTGAGAGGATGAAGTTATTCATCGCGGTGTTGTCGTTGTTCGCGCCGACGTAGCCGATCACTCCGATAGACGTCTGATCCTGGACTCGAAGCCGAATGTCGGCCCCACCGTTTGCGCCGCCGGCGATGTTATTCTTCAAGGCGCCAGCGCCACCGAGCGTTAGACACACTTTCGGCGCATCTGTCGCTAGACCACTGGCTCCGAACAGCGCCTGCAAACCGACGGTGATGTTACCGAGCCCCACATTAGGGTCGTCCACGGAGTTCCCCGTGATGGTGCCTTTCCAATATCCGACGCCGCCGCCCGCGACCGTGCTGTTGGCGCCAATGTTGATGCCGTTGATGGCGCCGTGAATTACGTTATTCGTGATGTTGGTGACGATCTGGCCGCCGCCTACGACGATGGCGCCGATAGCGCCGGCGCCGCTGGAAGTCGTGACTCCGTTAACTCCGAAAGTATTGCTATCGATGAGGCCGGGAGTTGCATTAAGTCCGAAATTGCCCGTTCCGGTTCCGCCTTTACTAATACTGAGCGCCGTACCCAGCGCGTCTTTAAAAGTATTGTTATGAATATTGTAGGTGAGCGTCGGCGCCAGGTTGTTATTTGAACAGCCGCTACTAGGACCGCCCGCGCCGATGGCCACGTTCGAACCGCCACTTACCTGGTTGACATCGCTGTTACTAAATTCGTTATTCGAAACTATTAAATCGTCGTTTGATTGTGCACGAATACTAATATTCAGATTGTTCGAACGGGCGGCGGTGAATTTCGAGGTGTCAACCGTCATCTTCAAGCTCGACGAACAGTCGGCCTGCATGAACAGCGCTGATGCGCTGGTCGCGTTCAGCGTGTCGCCGAAGTTGTCACCCTGGAACGTGATGCGGTTTAAAGAATCTGTGCCGACGTCCTCTAAATGGAAACTGTCGAAGGCGCCGCCGGAGAAGGACGAGTTGGTGATCGAGGCCGAGCCGGTGAGACTGAAGAAATAAGCTGCGCCTTCGCCGCTGCCGCTCTGGTTCGTGCCGTTCGAGCCGTTAAAGAGCGAGTTCGAGATCGTGAGACCGGGAACCGTCGATCCGAAAATGCCGAAATTATCGAAGTCGTGCAGCCACATGCGCGTCAACGACACGGGACCGGTGTTATTCAGGTAGATGCCGATGCCGTTAGTGGTGCTGCCGTCGCTGCCGGTCTTGTGCTGAATCTGGCCGCCGGAGCAGTCCGCGCTGTTAGCTGCGGTGACGCTGAGGCTTGGCGTTGAGCCGGTCACGGTGCCGCCGCATAACCCACTCGTGTTACCCGTAACGGTGAGACCACCGGCGGTGCCGGTGGTGTTGAGGCTAATGCCGACGCCTGCTGAACCACCAGCCTGGCCCGCATTGATGCTGCGGAAGGTCAATCCTGCAGCGCCGATCGAGGTATTGGCCACATTCAACGCCGCCGCGGTCGTCGTCTGAAGCTTATTAACGATACTTGTATTGTTCTGCGTGGCTGTCACCGTGCCGCCGCCGGTGGCAGTGAAAGCGGGGTTTGCGCCGGTGTTGATATCGAGGCCGCCACTGAATGCGATCGTGGCGCCCGTGTTGGTGCTCAGGTTTATGCCCTGAACTGTGTCGGTGATTCCAGCGGTAAACGAAACTGTGCCGCCTTGGTGACCGGTGACGTCAACCGCATTTCCGCCGTTACTGTTATTCAGCGTAGCGTTCCAGGTTATGTTTGCGGTGCCGGAGCCCACAGCAAAGTCGTCTCCCGCCGCATTGCTGATACTGCTGCCACTGGTCGCTGAGAACGTGCCAGTGACACCGCTGCCCACGCCGATCGACACCCCATTGTCCGGACTGTTGGTACTTGAGAGGATGGCGCTCTGCAGATCGAGATTCAGCCCGCTGACCTTCACGGAAGCGCCGTTGGTCGCTGCAATGGTAGCCCCGGAACCTGCGGTCAGGCCCGCAGTCGCTGAACCCGAGCCGGCAGCATCGATGCCGCGGCCATTCTCGGCAAAAATGTTAAGCGTCGTAAAGGGCAACGTCCCGGTCGTGTTCACCAGGACCAGGCCTGACAATCCTACGCCGTTAGTCGCGCCTGAGGCGCCAATGGTAAGCGTGCCGGCCGTCAGCGCGTCCGTTGCGCCGGTCGCCGGGTTCGAATCAAAAATCGCATTGTTGAAGACGACACCATTGTTCGCGGTCGTACCGGCAATCTGATTGTTGGCAAAGGCCGTGACCGACAAGGTTCCGGTAACGCGCACCATGCTGACGCCATTACCGGCGGAACTGTTGATGGCGGTGTTGTTCGTGAAGCCGACATTACAAGCGCCGCCATTCTCTTGCACGTCGAAACCGGTGCCCGTCGATGCAATCGTGTTCGTGTCAACGGTGAGATTAAGAGTTCCGGAGCCGTTGGCGTTGATGTCGATGCCTTCCGCGCCCGCGGCGGAAATGACGTTATTGGTAATCGTGGCCGAGCCTCCGCCGGTGGCGCTCGTGGTCACGTCGATCGCGTTTCCGGTACCACCCGCGATCGAATTATTGCTAATCGTCACGCCGCCGCCGGCCACGGAGTTGCTGACCGCGATGCCGTTGGCGCTATCAGAAATAATAAAGCCGCGGATGATGATTCCGCTTCTGTTGGTTACGGTCACCGCATCGCCGGCGCCATTGCCAATCTTTGTCGCGGTCCCCGCCGCGCGTAGCACGGTCGGATTGGGACCGCCGTTGACGCTCACCGGCGCGTCAAGCTGCACGCCTTCGCCGATCAGCCGCTGAGTGTTCGCCTGGAACGTGTAGCCCGCGTTTTGATTGGTGGTGGTGTTATTGCCGTTGAAGACGTAAACGATATCACCGGCGACGGTGGCAACCGCTTGCGCTGACGCCAGGGTCGTGAAGGGATTCTCCGAAGTTCCCTGGTTGGTTCCCGCAGAATTGTTCTGCACATACCACACGCGCTGCGCATTAACGTGAATCGTCACCGTGCCCGTGCCGGTGAGACCTGCGCCGTCTTTAATCTCATAAGTGAACGTGTCGTCGCCCGTGTAACCAGCCGTCGGCAGATAAGAGAAATGGCCGCTGCCATCCATCGTCACCGACCCGTGAGTCGAGGCAGCCGTGACGGTGCCGCTGCCGGGATAAACCACCGCCTGCAACTTCGAAAGCGTGTAGGTGTCGCCGAGGAATTCCGTATCGTTGTCAAAGACGCTCTTCGGACTGCCGCCGGTGCCGACCGTAATCTTCGGTTGAGTGCTGGGCGTTCCCACCGGGCCAACTTCCAGCAGGGTATTTCCAATCGTGTCGTAACTGTCGTCACCCGCGAGCGGCGAAACATTGAGCGAAGCGGGAACAAAAGTCGTGTGTGCATCGATCGTGTCGGTGAACTGCACGCCGGTGGCGTCGACCGTTCCGCTGTTGGTAATCGTCGTGCTGTAGATGATGCGCTCAGTCGATCCAAGACCATTCGTGGGATCGATCTTGCCGTCGCCGTCGTCGTTCTCGAGCGTGTCGGTCATCGACGCCGTAATGATCGGCGAAGCCGCGAACATCGGTCCCGGAGGATTCGCAAACCCTTCCTTCACCGCCGCCTTCGCTCCGGACTGCTGACTCCTGGCTCCTGACTCCCGATTCGACCTCTGACCTCTGCTCTCTGACCCGACAGATCGCGCGCTGACGGCGGCGATCGGCGTGATCAAAATCGCAAAGTTCAGTAGGAGGACGGTGAATACTCTTAGATTGCTAGGTATCGAATCGAGGGATAATTTGTGCACAGTGATTTACTTCCTTAGGTGATGGGCGAACAGCTTCAAAAGTTTCTGTTTTCGGGCAGCAGACGGAAAAAGCGCAAAAGCCTTTTCGGTGAGCGTAAAGACTAATACGGGAATACGATTGGGTCAATCAAAAATTACGAAATTGCTCGGAAATTAAAAGATTTCGCCGACGATTTCCCGGAAAACGTACCATAGCAGAACGTCTGACGTTGATTTAAGGTGTTGGCGTCGCTTGCGCGCGTGCTTTGGCGCGTCTCTCTTTGAGTTTCTTTGCCGCCACGAGATCTTTGACGAGGACATAGTTCAGATTCCCACCTTTGCCTGAGGCAAACACTCGCACTTCGAATTCCGCGCAGTTGAGAATCTTTAACTGATTGTCCATTCCGACATAGGGCTGCCACTGATCCAACGGTGGCAGGCTTTTGTCTTTCAGAAAACTCGTAACGAAGTTGTCGACGTGAGCATACTGAGGGCCATTGTAATTAACCGTGAAAGCGTCAACCCGCCCATCCAGCAGCGTAAAGGTGATCTGACTGACATCGCCGGGTTTCGGCTCCGGTTTGTTTTCCTTCGGCTGATATTTGGCTGGTTGGATCATGACTTCAGAAACTCCAAGCGCCGACGGTGGCCTTTTCAGCAATGGTTGAAGATCGGGATCGTCCTTGCTTCCGGGGAATGCGGCGAGGATCTCATCCCTGGTCATGCCCAGGCTCATGCCGTTGATCGCAGGAGCGGAGGCCAACTTTAGCGAACAGTTCGAAGGTTCCTGATTAGAAACCGTGATCGATGTAGCCGTTTGGTTCGGGTTCGCGTTGGCGTTGGCGTTCGGCGTAGCTGCGGACGGTTCCAATTTGCAACCAGCACCGGCAATCGCGAGTGCGCAGGCAATAGGCAGGATGAATCTCATACGGACGTATGATGCCATGATCAGGACAGGAAGCGCACTACGAACGATACAAAACCGCCGGCGCTATTGAATTCGCGCCGGCGGTTCTGCGGTAACCCATCATCTGACTCTTGCTTACGTTCGCGGCGGGAATACTCCCTGTAGCGCAATACAGAAGTTCAGAGTCAAATAAGGCATCATATTGTTGTGCGGCTGATCGCCACCGGCAGGCGCTAAAGAATTGTCGTTCATCGGCGTGAGCGCCGGAGTTGGAACGACGTAGCCGGTGGCACCGGTAGTGACCGCCAAAACGGTGCCCGCCTGGGGCAAGCTTATATCGCCCGGGTCGACAACGGCCCGCAAGATGTGGTTGTGTGACGGGATCTCAGACTCAAGCAAGCTGACGGTTTCACTGCCGCCCATTTCGCCCAGGTCATGAAGCGAGAGGCCCGGGCCCTGTCCGGGATGCATCGGCGCATTCCCCTGCACGTTGGGCAAGGCGAAGTTCGATTTGCCATCGCCGCCGTAAGTAGTGCCCAGTAGTGAAAAGAGAGCGGTATTTTGCGATAGCGGCAGGAGCTGGCCATCACAGAACGCCCAACCTTTGGGCGCGAAGTTAAAAGGGAAAATTCTGATTTCAGCTACAAATGGATCTGCCATGATTATCTCCTCAAGATCTTAGTGTCAGAAGCCCGACCGTTAGGGAGGGCGCCATACCGGCTAGCCCTCGCTCAGGGCGAGGGCTTCGGATCGATC
>Ga0207511_100116_pt1 | contig 19775 bp, 18 predicted proteins | sample NitcycUWRSCHO22C_FD_188265 | JGI IMG/M metagenome (GOLD analysis project Ga0207511, IMG submission 188265) | Soil microbial communities from Arlington Agricultural Research Station in Wisconsin, USA - Nitrogen cycling UWRJ-SCHO22-C (SPAdes) | ecosystem: Environmental > Terrestrial > Soil >... | reverse complement strand
GCCCGTCTTTATTTGTACCCGCCCGTCTATTAAGGCAGTAACGGGCAGGGACAAGCCCTGCCCCTACATCGACCACGCCAGCCTGGAACAACTTTTCAAATCCGCTGTCTAACCTTCCTAGCTTCTCGACCCGAATGGCACCGGCAACAGGAGGAGCTAAGATGTTTCAAAACTTGATCGAATCTCAATCGCACCGCCGGGAGTTCAGACGCCGCGGTTCGTTCTTTCTATTCACCGTCGCCGCTTACGCGGTGATTATCTTCGGCGCCGGTATCGGCAGCATCTACGCCTACGATGCACAACTCGAAGCGCAAGCGAGCAACCTGGAGCTGATGAGTTGGGTGCCCGCAATTACGCCGCCCAAGCCGGATCCCGTCCAGGTGAAACACACCGCACCGGCAACTTCAAATTCGCACAACGCTTCGCAACCAGTGCGTCCCGTGCTTTATGACAACCCAGCCAATCCCACGAAGACACCCGAAAGTGTGAGTGCCGCGCCGCAAGCCATTCCGCCGGCGCCTCCAGGAGCGATTATTGGGAAATACGTCAGCGATCCGGTTGGTCCACCCGCTGCTAACCCCTGTGCTGCTTGTAACGGAACGAGTGATGCGCCGCCAATCGACACCAAGACGTTGCCACCGCCTCCGCCCCCTCCGCCGGTCGTGAAACCACCGACCACGCTGCGCGTAGCCTCGACGATTCTCAGCGGCAAAGCGATCAGCCTGCCGCAACCTCCCTATCCGATGATCGCCAAACAGGCGCACGTCCAAGGACCCGTGAGCATACAGATTCTGGTCAATGAAGAAGGCAAGGTACTCTCGGCGCAGGTTGTTTCCGGTAATGCGATGCTCAGTTCAGCGGCGAAAGACGCCGCGATGCGCGCACGCTTTTCACCGACGATGCTCAATGGAACACCGGTGAAAATTCAAGGAGTGATTACTTATAACTTCACCCTGCAGTGAGGTCAGAACCGCCTGCGGTAGCGGGCGGTTGACCTTTACGCATCCTGCCGCCGTCAGATCAACCGCCCGCTACCGCACGCGGTTCTGACTGACCTGTTCGAAGGTGCATTGCGCAGGCTTCTTGTCGGGTCGCCATCGCAAAAACTTCGTGCCGTGACGAAAGCGGCCGCCCGTGAAGTGATCGTACTGGACCTCAATGACCAACCTCGGGGCGAGAGGTTGCCATTCGGCAGAACGCTCGGTGGCCCAACGACTCGGGCCGCCGGGCGCATTGCCGGTGAAACCGGGCGGCTTGATCAGTTTCTCCAGCTTCTTCGTCAGCGCCGGCTTCTCGTCGGACTTGAAGCTGGAAGTAAAGCCGACGTGATGCAGCAATCCTTCGTCGTCATACAAACCAAGCAGCATCGAGCCGATCCCTTTGCCCTCTGACGCGTAGCGAAATCCGCCGACGACACAATCCGCGGTCCGCAAGCGCTTCACTTTAACCATGCCATGACGATTGCCGCTTTGATACGGCATATCGATGCGCTTCGCGATTACGCCGTCAAGATCGACGCCCGCGCCGGCGAGCCAGTCCTTCGCGATTTTCAAATCGTCGGTGCACGGCGACAGTTCAATTGATTTGTTTTTCGGGAAGACTTTTTTGGCGAATGCATCCAGCTTCTTGCGCCTTTGTTCCAACTTGAGATCGACCAGCGACTTCCCGCGTTCATCCACCAACTGATCGAACACGATGAGTTTGGCAGGAGTCTCCTGGGCCAACTTCTTGATACGACTGGCCGCAGGATGAATCCGCATCAGAAGATCGTCGAAGGAAAACTTGCCCTTCACCGGCACGACAATCTCGCCGTCGATCACAAATTGTTTCGCTTTCAGCTTGAGGACAGCGTCAACAACTTCCGGAAAATAACGCGCCAGCGGCTGACCGCTCTTCGATTGCAGATCGACTTGATCGCCGTCGCGAAAGGCCAGGCAGCGAAAGCCGTCCCACTTCGGTTCGTATTGCCAATTGTCGCCGGAGGGAAGCTTCTCGACTGACTTCGCTTCCATCGGCAGGTAGGGTTGTTTGAGTGGCAGAGTCATCTTCAATTCGTGTCAGAAGCCCGACCGTAAGGGAGGGCAACTCACGCAAGCCGCTGCTGGAAAAACCAACCGGTGCTCGCTTAACTTGCCCTCCCTCACGGTCGGGCTTCTGACACCTACTTCAAATACGGCGTCAAATCAAATCGCTTCTTCTTATCCAGCAGAGGCCTCCAGAGATCGCCGAGCTTGGTAATGCGCTTGCGCACATTATCGAGCCGGAAGTCATCGATCTTCACTCCCTTTTCGATCTCTTTCCAGGTCACCGGCGTAGACACGCACGCCCTCGGCGTGGGCCTGACCGAATAGATCGACGCCAGCGTCCGTCCCCAGGCGTTCTGATTGTAATCGACCAGCACGCGACCCCTGGGGCGTTTGGCAACTTTGTAGATCGCCGTTATCAACTCGGGGTTGGCCGACGCGAGCAGGTGGGCGATTTCTTTGGCGATGGTCCATACCTGCTTCTGCGTAGGCCCGCGCACAATGGGCACGTAGATGTGGATTCCCTTCGACCCGGTCGTCTTGGGATATGAACTCATGCCTAAAGACACTAATGCGTCGCGCACGACGAGCGCGGTTGCCAAAACCTTCTCCCACGTCGCTCCCGGCACCGGGTCAAGATCGAAATGCAGATAGTCGGGCCGATCGACATCGTCACAACGCGCGTACCATTGATTAAGATCGATGCAGCCGAGATTGATGACCCAGAGCAGCGCCGGCAAATCCTGAATGATGGGAAAGTCGATAATGTTGCCCGAGCCGTGCTCAATCGAACAAAGCTCAATCCACGCCGGCCGCGGCGATGGTGCTCGCTTCATAAAAAAGAATTCGCCCGCCGCGCCGTTGGGATAACGCTTCATCACCATGGCGCGATCTTTGAGATGCGGCAGCAGCACCGGAGACACGTCGGCGTAGTACTGAATCAGATCCCGCTTGGTAATTTTCAGTTCGGGCCAGAAGAGCTTCTGCAAATTCGTCAGCTTCACCTCGCGGCCGGCCAGACGCAGTTCAAGCTGCTCGGCATTTTTCGGAATGTCGATGGCCTTCACGCCACGAGCGCGAGGCGCCGCCGTATGTTTCGCCGGATGATAGTCGCGGTGTGCTTTTGCCATTCGCTTGGGCAATAATACCTCACCAGACCAACAGTTGTTCGCGTCAACGCCGGACTCCCCTTGTTAACACGGCGTTTCATTCGTGATACACTGCGAAGCCCATGAAAGCACTTGACTCATTTCATCCGGCTGTCCGCGAATGGTTCCTGAAGCAGTTCCCTGCTCCGACCGAACCTCAGGCGCAAGCATGGCCCGCCATCAAATCAGGCCAGCACACGTTGATAGCCGCGCCCACCGGATCGGGTAAGACGCTCGCAGCGTTTCTTTCCGCGATCGATGATCTGGTTTGGAAAGCGACGCGCGGCGAATTGGCTAATGAAACGCACGTGGTGTACGTCTCGCCGCTCAAGGCGCTCAGCAATGACATCAAGATCAATCTCGAGGCGCCCCTCAAAGGCATTCAACAGAACCTCGAAGCGTCCGGCGTAACGAACGTCGAGATTCGCACGCTGGTCCGCACCGGCGACACTCCCGCGAAGGATCGCGCGGCCATGACGAAGAAGCCGCCGCACATCATCGTCACCACGCCTGAGTCGCTCTACATCCTGTTGACGAGCGACGGCGGCCGAAAAATTTTGAGCACGGTGCGGACGCTGATCGTCGACGAAATCCACGCGATGGTCGACGACAAGCGCGGGTCGCATCTCTCGCTGTCGATCGAAAGACTGGAAGCGTTAGTCGCCGCGCAGGCAAAAGCCGAGACGCCGGATTCAAAAGTCCAGATTCCAGAACTGGTTCGCATTGGCTTGTCAGCGACGCAGAAGCCGATTGAAGAAGTCGCGCGGTTTTTGGTCGGCACCGCGAACATCGATGCCAGTGGCGCTCCGCGCTGCACGATTATCGACAGCGGCCACAAGCGAAAACTCGATCTCGCTCTCGAAATTCCCAGTTCGCCGCTGGAATCGCTGATGTCAAACGAGGTCTGGGAAGAAATTTACGATCGCATCACGACGCTGATTCGACAGCACAAAACGACGCTCGTGTTCGTCAACACGCGCCGCATGGCGGAACGCGTCGCGCGACATCTGGGCGAACGCGTGGGTGACGACAACGTCACGGCCCACCACGGAAGTCTGGCGCGCGAGATCAGATTGTCGGCCGAGCAGCGTTTAAAATCGGGTGAATTGAGTGCGCTGGTGGCGACGGCTTCGCTCGAGCTCGGCATCGACATCGGGGCGGTTGATCTGGTGATCCAGATTGGATCGACGCGGGCGATCTCGACTCTCCTGCAGCGCATTGGCCGTTCAAATCACACCGTCAGCGGCTTTCCGAAAGGACGCATCATCCCGCTGTCGCGTGATGAACTGATCGAATGCGCGGCGCTGATTGATGCAGTGCGTCGCGGCGAGCTCGATCAGCTGACCATTCCCGACCAGCCGATAGACATTCTCGCGCAGCAAATCGTGGCCGCGGTCGCGCCGGAAGAATGGAGCGACGATGCGTTATTTGAAATGGTGCGAAGGGCTTATCCGTTCCGGGAACTCAAGCGCGAAAAATTCGACGAAGTCGTGCGCATGTTGTCCGACGGCTTCACCACCAGACGGGGACGCCGCGGAACATATCTGCATCATGATGCCGTGAATCAACGCATTCGCGGACGACGCGGGGCGCGTCTGTCGGCGATTACGAACGGCGGCGCGATCCCGGACACCGGAGACTATCGCGTGATTCTCGAACCGTCGGAGACATTCGTCGGCACGCTGAACGAAGATTTTGCGATCGAGAGTCTCGCGGGCGACATCTTTCAGCTCGGCAACACGTCATACGAGATCAAGCGCGTCGGCGCGGGCGAAGTGCGCGTGCTCGACGCGCACGGGCAGCCGCCGTCAATTCCATTCTGGTTGGGTGAGGCGCCGGGAAGATCGGATGAGTTATCAGTGTCGGTCTCGCGACTGCGAAACGAAATCGCGCAGCGACTCGATGAAGAAAGTGTCGGGTCAGTACCCGGAGCGTTAGCGACGGGATCAAGTGATTCCGCCACGGACGACCTTGATCCGGTCGCTAACGCTCCCGGTACTGACACGGCCGTCGAAAGCGTCGGTAATGGATCTGCGATGAACTGGCTCGTCAATGAGGTCGGCCTTTCGCAACCCGCGGCCCGGCAAATCGTCGAGTATCTCGCTCTGACGAAGATTGCTCTGGGCGTAATGCCGACCCAGGAGAATATCGTCGCCGAGCGCTTCTTTGATGAGAACGGCAGCACCCACGTCGTTATTCATGCGCCTTTTGGCAGCCGTTTGAATCGGGCGTGGGGATTGGCGCTGCGCAAGCGTTTCTGTCGCGCCTTCAATTTTGAATTGCAGGCCGCAGCGACGGAAGATTCGATCGTGTTATCGCTGGGACCAACGCACAGTTTTCCGCTCGACACGATTTTCAATTATCTGAATTCGAAATCTGTCTGCGACGTCCTGACGCAAGCCCTGTTGAATGCGCCGATGTTCAATATTCGCTGGCGCTGGAATGCGACGCGGGCTTTGGCGATCCCGCGCTGGCGCAGCGGCGGCAAAGTCGCGCCGCAACTGCAACGGATGGCTGCCGAGGATTTGCTGGCGCTGGTCTTTCCCGATCAGCTGGCGTGCGCCGAGAACCTGACTGGGCCAATCGAGGTCCCGGCACATCCGCTGGTTGAGCAAACCGTTCGTGATTGTCTGGAAGAGGCTATGGACCTCCGCGGGTTGGAGGAATTGCTGCGGTCAATTGAGGGTGGCGAGCGAAACTTGATCGCGCGTGAAATGAATGAGCCGTCGCCGCTGGCGCAGGAAATTCTCACGGCCAAGCCTTACGCATTTCTGGACGATGCGCCGGCCGAAGAGCGTCGCACGTTGGCGGTGATGAATCGTCGTTATCTCGATGCAGAGACCGCGGCGGATTTGGGCAAACTCGATCAAGCGGCCATCGATCGCGTGCGCGAAGAGGCCTGGCCGCAAGCCGAGAATCATGACGAGTTGCACGATGCGTTGATGCAACTCGGGTTCATAACGCTGGCGGAAGGCGAGCGCAGCGGCTGGCAAAAGTTATTCGAGCAACTGGTCGATGAACGTCGAGCAACTCTGTTCGTGTCGGTACCGGGAGCGGTAGCGACCGGATCAACCGATGGTTCGCGAGATACGCTTGATCCCATCGCTACCGCTCAGGGTACTGACACCAGACGTTGGGTGGCCGCCGAGAGGCTGAATCAGTTCCGCGCCATTCATCCGCAGGCATCACTCACGCCCGAAATCGAGTCGCCCGAGCCTTATGCAAGTGAGTCATGGAATTTCGACGAGGCGCTGGTCGAGATCCTGCGCGGAAGACTTGAGGGACTTGGACCAGTCACCGTCGATGAACTGGCGAAGTCGTTCGCGTTGCCGATCGGACGGATTCAGATTGCGCTGGCGAAGCTTGAAGGCGAAGGGTTTGCGATGCAGGGACAGTTCACCCCGACGCCCAGCACCGGCAGGGATGCCGGTGGACCGCCCGCAGAGATGCGGGCGCTCCCAGAGTGGTGTTCGCGGCGCTTGCTGGCGCGGATTCATCGATACACTTTGAACCGGCTGCGAAAAGAGGTCGAGCCGGTTTCGGCGGCGGACTTCATGCGTTTCTTATTTGTCTGGCAGAAGGTCGCGCCTGAGCACAAAGTTGAAGGCGCGAGCAGCGTGGCCGCTGTCCTCGATCAACTCGAAGGCTTTGAAGCTCCGGCGGGATCATGGGAATCAGAGATTCTGCCGGCCCGCATTGCTGACTATGATCCGGCCTGGCTCGATGCGCTTTGTGTTTCGGGAAGATTGACCTGGCTGCGCCTCTCGCCGCCGCGCTTATCGCCCGACAAGGTCAGTAGCTCATCGCCAGTCCGCAGCACACCGATGGTCTTGTTGAATCGTAAGCATGTGCGCACGTGGACGGCTGCGTTTCCGCCACGTGAGAACGACGCGCAACTGAGCACCAACACCCAGACTGTCTACGAATATCTCAAAGAACACGGCGCCTCGTTTTTCGTCGACATAGTTTCCGGCACTGATTTGTTGGCGAGCATGGTTGAAGAGGCCCTGGGTGAACTCGTGTTTCGCGGGATGGTTACCGCGGACAGCTTCACAGGTTTGCGCGCGCTGTTAACGCCGCTAAGTAAAACTACAAGCCGCGCCGTCGCGAAACGTCGCCGGAGAAACAAAGCGGTGTACAGCATGGATGAAGCTGGACGCTGGGTGCGATTGAGTGGGCCTGCAGCCGGCACACAACCAGAAGGGCGTAGCGATTCTGATCGCGAAAAGCTGGAAGCGATCGCGCTCAAATTACTGCAACGCTATGGCGTGGTTTTCAGAAAGATTCTGGATCGCGAATCGATCAGCGTGCCTTGGCGCGATCTGCTGCGGGTGCTTCGCCGTCTCGAGGCTCGCGGTGAAATTCGCGGCGGCCGTTTCCTCGGCGGTTTCTCCGGCGAACAATTCGCCACCCCCGAAGCTGTTCAGCTACTTCGATCGATTCGTCGCGCTCCGGCGGATGGCTCGATGGTTTCCGTGAGCGCGGCGGATCCACTCAACCTGCTCGGCATTGTGGTGCCGACGGGCAGGCTCTCGCCGTCGGCCTCGAACCGCGTTCTCTATCGCGACGGCGTGCCGATCGCTTTGATGGAGGCGAAGGAAATTCGTTTTCTGATCGAAATGTCTCCGGCGGAGCAGTGGCAGGCGCGTCAGGCATTGCTGCGACGCCACGTCCCGCCCAAAGTCCGCGCGTACCTTAATCAAACCGGCCGCACTGTTTCTCCGCCGCAGGTCTCAAACCTGACGCATTGATCCAATCACGGCATTCAGTGAACGGATAGGCCTTGCTACGCGGCCTGTCCCAGGTCGCGCACGAGTTGCATCGTCGATGGAACTTGCACGGCGATATCGCCTTCGGAAATCACCCCGACCAGCCGGCCGCTGTAATCCATCACCGGAATGGTGCTGAGCTGGTGTTCTTCCATCGCCCGCAAAGCTACGATTACATCATCGTCATCGCGACAGGCGACTGCCGCCGCAGTCATCACGTCATAGACTTGAGTGCGGATCGCGTCGCGCGATTCTCCGACAACCTTGTAAGCAAGGTCGCGGTCCGTAATCACGCCGATGAATTCTTTTTTGAGATCATCCGTGACGACCGGAATCGAGCCCACACGTTCCCGCCGCATTACGCGCGCGGCCTGGCCCACATTGTCATAAGCCGAACAACAGATCGGATTTTCCGTCATGACGTCTCGACACTTCATCTTGGTCTCCTTCAGCTTCGATGGATCAAATGCCGCCTCTCAGGTTGCGGCGAAACGTTTGGTTTTTGTCGGGGGCGGAACGGAAGGGCCGAAAATAAAAGCAGGACGCGATTCTCCCCTGATTGAATCACGCCCTGCCTTTTTCCCTTGCTGTCGGGATCGTGTGGACGCGACTCTACCGTCGACCACACTTCCCTTCCGTCCTCTTTCGTACTCATGATTAAGACGCGACACAATCGTCAAGGTTTAGACAAATTTCCCGTTTTCGGGTTTGAGGTCGTTCATAAGTCTGAATTGCGGAAATCTAAATGACGATCACGTACGGTTTTCAGCCGTAAAAACTCTGCCGGTCGTATGAATCTGCGCCGCACTGACGACGATAGTGGCGCGAAAACAACTTCACCTTTCCTCGAAGCAAAGTCTGCGCCACCGCCAGCGCTGGCACGAGAATCGCCGATTCGTCTGGCGACGGGTCATGGCTGAGCTGAAAGACAAGATAAAAATTGCCCTCGATGAGAGTCGCATGCTGGTGCTCGGAACGCAGATTTTGTTGGGGTTCCAATTTCGTTCGGCGTTTGAGCCCGCCTTCGAACAACTTCCCAAGTCGTCACAGTATTTGAAAATGTTCGGACTGATGATCCTGCTGGTCGCCATTACCCTCATCATGGCGCCCGGTTCGTACCATCGCATTGTCCGCGCCGGCAGCGATGCTGAAGACGTCCATCAGTTCGCGACCACAATGATGGACGTGGCGCTGATTCCTTTTCTGCTGGCGTTCGCTCTCGATTTTTATATTTCGCTGGGAAGAATTCTGGGGACAGCCGGAGGCTTGATCGGCGGAGCCAGTGTCGCCATCACCTGCATCGTCTTCTGGTACGGATTGGGTTGGCTCTCACGATCGCGCCAAGACCGACGCAAGGAGGGACAGCAAGTGCAGCACACGCCACTGAAAACGAAGATCGATCAGGCGCTGACCGAGGCACGGGTAGTTTTGCCCGGCGCGCAGGCCTTGCTCGGGTTTCAGCTAATCACGATGTTCATGGATGGATTCGACAAGTTGCCGAATGTTTCGAAGTTTATTCACATCGGCAGTCTGGCACTGATTGCCATGACCATGATTTTGCTGATGACTCCGGCGGCTTATCACCGAATCGCCGAACGGGGCGAAGACAGCAAGCGAGTGCATCAAGTGGCGAGCACATTTCTGATGCTCGCGATGATCACGCTGCCTTTGGGAATTTGCGGGGACGTCTATGTGGTCATGGAGAAGGCCACCCAATCGGTCGCGACTTCGGTGGCGTGCGCGAGCGTCGCACTCGCGATCTTTTACGGCACGTGGTTTGGATTTACGGCTTACCGGCGATCGCAAATCGAACAATAAGCTGACATGAAGGAGGAATGAAATGCCAAGAGGTGACAAGGACAAATACACGGACAAAGAAAAACGGCAGGCGCGTCACATCGAAGAAGGATACGAGGAGCGTGGCGTGCCGGAAGATGAAGCTGAACGTCGCGCCTGGGCGACCGTTAACGCGGTCCACCATGGCGGTGAGAAGCCCGGCGGCGGAGGCTACGGCCGTGGTGAAAATCATGAGCCAATGAAAAAGGGCGGCCGCAAAGGCGGTCGGCATTAAGATCCAATAGATACGTTCAGAGGTTGGGCTAACGCCATATCGGTGGCAGCCAGACAAGCGGCAACCAATCAAGGCACTCGCGTTGCCTGTCAATTAATCCCGCTGTCGGGTCGTGTGTTTGCGTTCGATTAGCTAACGATTTCAGTTTGCCGCCAGTACCAAAGCGGAACAAGCCCTCGACGTTATCCCCTGAGAAAAGGAAGGATTTATGTGGCGAAAGATTCTTGATTTCGCGGCGCCGATATTGGTGGCGACGCCTCTGTTAATTCTGGCTTGTTCGTCGGCGAAAGACAGCAACAAATTCGCGACCAACGCCGCCCAGGGAGGCATGGCCGAAGTCGAACTGGGCCGGCTGGCGACCCAACGCGCGGGCGATGTTTCGGTGCGCGAGTTCGGGGCCCGCATGGTTGCCGATCACGGTCGGGCGAACTCCGAGTTGAAATCCATTGCGGGCCAGAAAGGCATTCAACTGCCAACCGAGCTGAACTCGGAACAGAAGTCTGAAATGGAAAAGCTATCAAAAATGTCCGGAGCTGAATTCGACAAAGAGTACATGTCCGCAATGTTGAAGGATCACGAAACCGACGTGAAGGACTTTGACACGCAATCCAAGGAAGGCAACGATCCGGAAATCAAAGCCTTCGCCGGCAAGACACTGCCAACTCTCCAGCAACATTTGCAGATGGCCCAGCAGGCGGCGCAAAAAGTCGGCGCCAAATGAGACGTCTTGGAAGGAAGACAAACGAATCCCCGAAGATCGATAAAATCGACAACAGCCCTTTCTTGAGATACACTCCCACGCATGAAACGCTCGGGGATGGCCGATCTGCCGCTGCATGGCGGGCGAGTGCCTGAATGGTTGGCGCACCGCATGACGCGGCTCGGGACGGCGATTACCAGAACGATCGTCTACGATTACGGAACGTCCGCCTTTCTCTCTCGACTCAGCGATCCTTTCTGGTTTCAGGCATTCGGCGCGGTGATGGGAATGGACTGGCACTCGTCCGGCATCACCACCTCTGTGATGGGCGCGCTGAAACGCGGGCTCGCCTCCAGCTCAGACGAGCTCGGCCTGTACATCTGCGGTGGCCGCGGCCGGTTCTCACGCGACACGCCGAATGAATTGCGCTCGTTGTCCCATCGTCTCGGCTGCGATGGTGAGGTGCTGGTGCGCACCAGTCGTCTGACCGCGCGCATCGACAACAACGCGATTGCTGACGGCTTTCAAATCTATCTGCACAGTTTCGTCCTTGCGCGAAACGGCGAATGGGCGGTCGTGCAACAGGGATTGAACGATCAAAGCGGCCTGGCCCGCCGATACCATTGGCATTCGGCCTCAGTCAAAGATTTTGTCGCCGAACCGCATACCGGAATTGTGGGCGCGCACCAGGGAACGATCATGAATCTGGTCGACGCCCATGCGAAGCCGGCGCAAAGTGCGATGCTAAGCCTTACGCGCGAACGTCCCGAAAAAGTAGTGCGCGAGGCGACGTCCATCCGGCGCCGAACGATTGACCAGACACCGGTTGTCTCCTGGTATTTGCGCATGCCCGCCCATCACGAAGTGCGCAGGGACGACGTTGACTTGAAGCGACTCGGCGCGGTGCTGGCAATAGCTTATGAACGCGACCTTCACGATTTCGCGGAGCTGCTACTCACCGAGAAGCTCGGGCCGCGCACGCTGCAATCGCTCGCACTCGTCGCCGAGGTCATTCACGGCACGCCGGCGCGTTTCGACGATCCGGCGCGATTTTCTTTTGCCCACGGCGGTAAGGACGGCCATCCCTTCCCCGTGCCTTTGAAGACTTATGACGAGTCTCTGGACTTTCTCCGTACGGCACTCGATCGGGCGAAACCATCAACGATGAAATCGGCCGGCATCAACAACGAGAGCGGTAGCAACAGGACGGAGTTTGGTCGAGAGAAGCTGGACGCTTTGAAGCGTCTGAATCGCTTCGCTCAATCGGTCGAGACCAGATTTCAACCGCAGGTCGATTTCGATCGGCTGATCGCTCACGAACATGCAATCTCTCCGTCGCTGGATGGGCGCACAGTAATGGACGACAAACCGCGCCGTAATTTCTTCATAGGCAAAAGCGGACAGCGTTCGCTATTCTGATCGGCGAATCGTGTCAGTACCGCGAGCGGTAGCGACCGGATCAATAATTCCTCGGCGACGACCTTGATCCGGTCGCTACCGCTCGCGGTACCGACACACCTGACCATGCCTGAGCTGCCCGATATCACCGTCTACATCGAAGCGCTGGAGCCGCGAGTCATCGCCCACCGGCTTGAACGCCTGCAATTGAATTCGCCATTTCTGTTGAGGACGGCGACGCCGCCGGTCAATTCAATTGAAGGACACGAAGTCACCGAGCTGCGTCGTTTGGGAAAACGAATCTGCTTCGGCTTTGCCGACGAGCTGTGGCTGGTCCTGCATCTGATGATCGCCGGACGGCTTCATTGGAAAGATTCGGCCGGACGCGCGCCGGCAAAATTCTCGAAGAACCATCTGGCTTCATTTCAATTCGACAGCGGACTGCTGACGCTGACTGAGGCCGGCACGCAACGACGAGCTTCGCTGCATCTGGTCCAGGGCGAAGCGGCTTTGCGAGCGCTCGATCGCGGCGGCCTCGAACTATTTCTGAAGAGCGGCCGGAAGGGACGACGCCTTAACTCAGGTCTCGGCAAATTTATCGACCTCGATTCATTCACCACGATACTGCGTTCCGAAAATCACACACTTAAGCGCGCGCTGACGGACCCGCGTTTGTTCAGCGGCATCGGCAATGCGTATTCAGATGAGATACTCTGGAACGCGCAGCTCTCGCCGGTGAAGCTCACCCAAAAGATGACCGACGCAGAGGTCCTGCGGTTGCATGCAGCCACGCGACAGACGCTGGTCGATTGGGTTGAGCGTCTGCGCGCTGAGGCCAACGATCAATTTCCCGAGAAGGTGACGGCTTTTCGCGCCGGCATGGCGACCCACGGCCGTTATCACGAGCCGTGTCCTCGTTGCGGTGCGAAGATTCAGCGGATACGCTACGCGACGAATGAAACGAACTATTGCCCAAACTGTCAGACCGGCGGCAAACTGCTTGCCGATCGCGCGCTGTCCCGACTGTTACGTGAGGATTGGCCGAAGCGCGCGGATGAGTTAGCGTAACGTGAAACAATCACCGCGGGGCGCGCGTATCGACTGCGAACCGTGATCAAGAATCAATTTCAAGAATCAAATAATCGAGGAGCGAAATAGCATGTCAACCAGTAGAAGAAGATTCCTTAAGCTGTCCGCACTTGCCGGCGGCAGCGTCGGCGCCGGGCTCATTCCGGGCCTGAACGTATGGGGCAACTCGGCCAACATGATCAGTCCCGCGCCGAAGCCCTTGAGCATTCTGATTCTTGGCGGCACTGGCTTCACCGGACCATTCCAGGTCAAGTATGCGCTCGACCGCGGGCACAAAGTCACGGTCTTTAATCGCGGTAAGACGCACCCGGGTGAATTGGATAAGCGCGCTGAGCAACTGCTCGGTGATCGCAACGGACAGCTCGACGCGCTCAAAGAACGTAAGTGGGACGTCTGCATCGATATTCCCACCACCCTGCCCGTCTGGGTGCGCGACGCGGCTCAGATTCTGAAAGGCAACGTCGATCGCTACATCTTCATTTCGACGATCTCGGTCTTCTCTGATAACAGCAAACCCAACATGGACGAGAGCGGGCCGCTGGCTGAATACAAAGGACCCGATGCCATGGCCGAGACGCAGGCGACCCTCCGCGCCAACATGTCCTTGTATGGCCAACTGAAAGCGCTGTCAGAAAAGGAAGCTGAGAAATGGTTCCCCGGCAGAGCTCTGATCGTGCGACCCGGATTAATTGTGGGCCCCGGCGACGAATCTGATCGCTTCACCTACTGGCCGGTCCGCATTGAAAAAGGCGGTGAAGTTCTCGCGCCCGGCACGGCCGACGATCCGGTGCAAATCATCGACGCGCGCGACCTGGCCGAATGGGTCATCCGCATGGCCGAACAGGGTACGGTCGGGACCTTCAATGCGACGGGACCGAATTACAAACTGACGATGGGCAAGATGCTCAACGACATTAAAGCTGCGACCAAGTCGAATGCCACGTTTACCTGGGCAGATGCCGATTTCCTGCGCGCGCAAAAAGTCCGCGCCTGGGCCGACATGCCGACGTGGGTGCCACCGCGCGGCGAGACGCTCGGATTTTCACAAGTGAATGTGCAGAAAGCGATCAGCAAAGGTCTCACCTTCAGATCGATTGGCGACACCACCAAAGCCACACTCGCCTGGTTTCACAGTCAGACTGCAGAGCGACAGGCGAAGCTGAAGGCCGGATTGACGGCAGAACGCGAGACGGCCGTACTCGCCGCCTGGCATGCACAACAGAAACCGGCTGATTGATGCGACCGCCGGCAACCGGTCGCACTTCACGAACTGAAAACGCACTATGAACATCGAGGGATTGACTCCGATACTCAACGTCTCGAACATCGTTGAATCGTTCGAGTGGTTTATTAAACTCGGTTGGGAAAAAGCCTGGGACTGGGGCCAGCCGCCATCGTTTGGTGCTGTCGGCAATGGCAAGACACAAATCTTCCTGTGCCAGGGCGGACAAGGTTCGCGCGGTGGACCGAAGCCTCAGTTCGTCGGCGACGACGAAACCGGCGGCGTGTGGATGAGTTGGTGGCTCGCATCACCGGCCGCTGTTGATGAGGCTTATCAACTGGCCCTGAAGCACGGCATGACAGTCACCATGCCGCCAACTGACGAACCCTGGAGTGTGCGCGAATTTCATCTGCGCCATCCTGACGGACATACGTTTCGCGTCAGCGCTGGACTGGAAGAGGATTGAAGCGCGAGCCAAACGCGAAACGGGAGATCATTCAAAAAGTCGATGACGAAAGCAATCTTCAAACGAGCTGTTCCTTATAAAGAGGACGCGCTGAACTTACCGGTCGCGAGCGTGTCCGCCGCCCGTGGCTTCTATGAAGAAACGTTCGGCTTTCACGTCGTGTCAATCGGCACCCAGCCACACAACCACGTGGTCCTGGAGCGTGATCAAATTCAGATTGGCCTCGCCGAAAACGGTGGAGACCCAACTCAGGAAGGTTGCTTCTTTGAAGTGGACGACGTCGACGCCGCGTTCGCCGAAATCAAAAGCAAGCGCCCGGGCGTCTCCGAGCCTGATACGCAGACAGTTAATGGCCGGACCTATAAAGCGTTCTTCGTGGTTGCGCCCGACGGTCTCTGTTATATGATCGCGCAGCCGCAAGTTGATACGCCACAGAATCTGAAGATACAACCGTGACCGAAGCAGAAGAGGTCAAGTTTGGCGGCGTCACGCCCATCCTGCGCGTGAACGACCTTTCAATCAGTCTCGATTTCTATACACGCGTGCTCGGTTTCACGAACGATTGGGGCAGCGTCGATGGCTTTGCGTCAGTCTCGCGCGGCAAATGCCATCTGTTTTTGTGCGAGCACGATCAGGGCCACACCGGGAGCTGGATATTTATCGGCGTCGACGACGTCGGGGCCTTGTTCGATCAATTGCAAGCCGGAGGCGCGACGATTCGGCATCCGCCCACGAATTACGACTGGGCCTGTGAGATGCAGGTTGAAGACCCCGACGGCAATATTCTCAGAATTGGATCAGACCGAATCCCGGGAAAGCCCAACGGAGAATGGTTGGACATGGAAGGCCGGCTTTGGATCCAAAGCGAACACGGGTGGGTGCAGGTAAGAGAGTGACGATGATGCAACCGCGGCTGTGCCGCCGCAGCAGTTCGGTAAGGCTCTGCCTTACCTAGTCATTTGCAGGCTATGCCTGGGTTCGAGGCGCAGCCTCGAATAATTAGTGGCCTGACGGAAAGGCAGAGCCTTTCCGCCGTGTGCGGCGGCAAAGCCGCATGAATTTGATTTCATTTAGGATTGCTTCAGAACCGCATGAAGCGCCCCGTTACGATAAATAGTCGACGGGAATTTCTCCTGGCTGCATCAGGATTCGCAGCATCTGTCTGCCTGGGGGCGCCGGCTCTCGCGCAAGCGAGTCGCACGCGCATCATCCTGCTAGGCACTAAAGGCGGACCCACTCTCGCCACGAAAACCGGACGCAGCAATGCCTCGACCCTGCTTCTCATTAACGATGTGCCTTATGTCATCGATTGCGGCTATGGCGTCTCGCGTCAGATGATCAATGCCGGAGTCTCGCTCGATCGGCTGCGTTACATCTTCATCACGCACGATCACTCCGATCACGATCTCGAGTATGGCGCGTTGTTCTATAACTCCTGGAGCGCCAGAAAGTCGCCGCAGGTCGACGCCTATGGACCTATTGGCCTGCGGCGAATGACCCATGACTTTTTCAACTACATGAAATTCGATATCGACACTCGGATCGTCGACGAGGGCATTGCCGATCCACGCCAGCAGCTGACGGTTCACGAGTTCAGCCGCTCAGGACTGGTGATGCAGAACCCGGACGTGAAGGTTACTTCGCTGCGCGTGCGCCATCCGCCCATCACGCAATCGTACGCCTACCGCTTCGACGCGAAGGATCGCTCGGTCGTGATTTCAGGCGACACGGCTTACGCGCCCGAGCTCGCCCAATTTGCCAAAGGCGCGGATGTCCTCATCCACGAAGCGATGTACCTGCCGGCCATCGAAGAGTTGATTAAGCAACATTCCGGCGCCAGGCGTCTGCGCGAACACCTGCTCGCCTCGCACACGTCAACTGAAGACGTCGGCCGCATCGCCGCGCAAGCCGGCGTCAAGACGCTCGTCTTATCTCACCTCGTACCGGGCGACGATCCGTCGATTACCGACGAACAATGGCGCGCGGGCGTGCGCGCGCATTTCAATGGAACGGTTATCGTCGGCAAGGATCTTTTGGAAATCTGAGGGATGAATTATCAGTCTTTTGATCAGCGTCCTGAGGCTGACGTGTGTTCGCGAAGTGTAGAAGCATCGTACAGGAAGCGGGTTGGCACCCTCCCTGACGGTCGGGTTTCTGACAGTTATCGGTCGACCTGGGCCATGCGCTCGGGACTGTAGCGCGGGCCGGAAATATTTTCGAGTGACAGTGCGCGTTCAAGCTCGGCCATTTCGTCCGCAGTGAGCGAGATGCTTGCGGCCGCGACGTTGTCTTCAAGGTGACGGCGTTGCCTGGTTCCGGGGATCGGCACGATGTCCTGACCTTTGTGCAACAACCATGCGAGCGCAATCTGTCCCGGCGTCGCCTCTTTCCGCCGGGCCATGTCATGCACGACGTTGGCCGCGCGCATGTTTGCGTCAAAGTTCTCGCCTTGATAGCGCGGATCCCTGTGACGAAAGTCGCTCTCCGGATATTCTTCGGCCCGCTTCACGTTACCTGTGAGAAAACCGCGGCCCAGCGGCGCGAAAGGAACTATGCCGATGCCGAGTTCACGACAGAGTGGGATGATGCGCGGCTCGAGGTTGCGTTCCCACAGCGAGTATTCACTCTGCAACGCAGCGATCGGATGCACGGCGTGCGCGCGGCGGATGTTGTCTTCGCCTGCTTCCGACAGACCGAGGAAACGAACCTTGCCTTCACCGACGAGGTCGCCCACCGTACCGGCAACATCTTCAATCGGCACTTTGGAATCAACGCGATGTTGATAAAGCAAGTCGATGTGGTCCGTGGCCAGCCGCCGCAAAGAGGCGTCGACAGTTTCGCGAATGTGCTGCGGACGGCTGTCGGTGCCGGCGATAGCGACATCTTCAATCTTGAAACCAAATTTGGTCGCGATGAGAACATCGTCGCGGCGGCCACGCAGCGCGCGGCCCAGCAATTCTTCGTTCGTGTACGGCCCATAGACTTCAGCCGTGTCGAAGAAGGTCATTCCCAATTCGATGGCGCGGTGAATCGTAGCAATCGATTCCGTTTCGTCCCGTTCCTCGGCCGTGCCGTACGCCCCGCTCATGCTCATACAGCCGAGGCCTATGGCCGAGACTTCCAGCTCACTTCCCAGTTTGCGTTGCTGCATTTCTTTCCCCTTTGCTCAATGAATTTACCACCAGGACGCAAAGACACGAAAATGGGTGAATCATGTCTTCCCGACAAGCTGACTTCGTGGCTCTTTTCTTCTTCGTGGGCAGGTCCGGACGCTCTCCGGAATTTGCCGTTGATTTGGTTTTGGAAGCACCCGCCCTTTGACACTCTTTCTTAATTGCGACGCATTGTTGTCAGTCGAATTCGTAGTTCCCGACGAATTAGCAAACAATGATTCAAGGAGTGCTGATGAGATTACTTTCGAAATTCCTTCTTCCGTGCGCGGTTTTAGCTTTTGTTGCCTGCGCCAGTAGTCACGCGTACGCGGACGGCGTTGTATTGATCAGTCCAGCTTTTCACAAGCTGGTGCCACCTCTGGCAGCATTGAATCTTCAACATCACGGTAATAACACAACGGAAACAGGTGGCGTCCGTTGGAATGGAACCGGTGACGTCGACTTTGGCGACATCAGCGCCGGGCCACATCAACACACCGTCTCGTTGACGGACCTGGGCGTCGGCCGCGCCAGCGACCTGCGCGTGCTGATGAATATCAACGAAGCGAACGGCGGCGACAAGATGCCGATCACGATCAATTCGTTAAGGCTGACTGCCTACGATAGTGTCGGCAACGCAGTCTTCTCGGCTGACCTCGTCGATGGTGCGCCCATCACCCTCGATCAGTTCCGTCGGGCACAAGGCTCGCAATCAGACTATGCTTTCGGTTTGGATGCTGACGCAGCCGCGCGTCTGCAAGCGGCCATCACTCAAAACGCAAATCTGCGTCTGGGATTGTCGGCCTCGCTCAGCAACGTCAACGGCGGTCCGGAGAGATTCATGTACGGCGCGGCAACTCAGCCGGTGCCCGAACCAACAACCATGGTGCTGCTCGGCACGGGTCTGGCCGGAATCGCCGGAGTGGTGCGACGCCGGAAAATAACGAAGGCAGCCGCGGCTGATTCAGATGCCAACCAGGCATAGTTAAATAGATTTTTGGGCGATAATTCGCTGCTGGATCGAAAGGCAGGGCATGGTCCTGCCTTCCTTTTTTTTTTTGACGTGAATTTGTTAGCCCGCCCGGTGACAAGAAATCAACGTGAGACGATTACATCATCGGCGGTGTTAGGCTTTTCGTCCGCTCCGGCGGACCGCAACACGAATGAGGTGCGCGTCCCTTCATAGCCATAAGGCTGATGCCACGGGTCGACGCGAATGACGCGCACGAGAAAGCGCGGATTGAGATGATCGATCAACTCAGCGGCGCTTTTTGATTCGAGATACGAGCCCCGCTCGCGGCGAAATGCTTCCAGCGCGGTAGCCACCGTCTCGAGTTCCGCGCGAGCCCGCGCAGACTTTTCCACATTCAAAGCTTTCATCAGCAGGTCAACGTCTTCCCAGCGGCGATCGCCGGTGCGAACTTGGGCGACCCGCCACTTACCATCGCTGCCCTTATCAAACTTGAAAGCCGTCTCAATTTGCGCCGTCACGGTGGCCGCGTTACCAAGCGAAGAAACATCCTTGATGCGCACCGCGTCGGACGGCAGCTGAACGCCTGCCATGCGCGCGATCAGGCGCCGCGCTTCCTTCGGAGTGAGATCGCCGGCCGCGCGAGTTGTAGTAATAAGCAGGCCGCCTGCGGCGACAATGATCGAGAATGAAAGGATTAGGATGTTTCGCTTCGACATGGCTCCCTCCGAATTAATCACGATCCCCTGGCTTTGCCTATCAACAT
>Ga0207511_100115_pt1 | contig 19839 bp, 11 predicted proteins | sample NitcycUWRSCHO22C_FD_188265 | JGI IMG/M metagenome (GOLD analysis project Ga0207511, IMG submission 188265) | Soil microbial communities from Arlington Agricultural Research Station in Wisconsin, USA - Nitrogen cycling UWRJ-SCHO22-C (SPAdes) | ecosystem: Environmental > Terrestrial > Soil >... | reverse complement strand
TTGGGGTGGGCACGGCGGCCTCGCCCTTCGCTTAGGAAGAACCCATGCAATCGAGTCTACGATCGATTCTTCACCTGAACGGGCGCTCAAAAGCAAGTCAGAAATTACAGACAAATCTAAGTGCGTCCCGCACTCGCGCCCCCGCTTAGAAACCTTGCGAAGGCAAAACCGAAGAAATAAACTCCGCTGATGGTCTGCCCAAGCTGCGGGTTTGATGTTCCTGATGAATACCGCTTCTGTTTGCAATGCGGCACAGAATTCAACGAAACAACCATCGTTCGCCCTCGTCAAGAACCGCCTCCAACACGACGTCTTGACATCCGTCCCACAGTCGCAGCACGTGTTGAGGAGCGCAAACTGATTGGCTCGTCACTGCAACACAATTCACTTAGCAGTTTTGAAGCGCAGCCTGAAAAAATCAAAGCGCACGTTATGGCTGGTGCTTGTTGGCGTCTTGAGCCTCGTCGCAATCGTTCTGCTAATTGTAGACATAAACCTGTCAACGGCTGGTGATGAAAACCGCGTCACACCCAATGTGCCGGTGCTCTCACCCACAGCCTTGTCATCACCAAGCCCAACGTTTAGCCCAGAGTTGCCGATACCGGACCTTCCCCCTTTACCACTCGCGACGGAGTCGCCAACCCCGTCTGTTCCGCCCACCGCGACTCCGACACCTAAGCCTAGCTCTACATCCACTCCTTTGCCGTCGCCCTCACCCTCAGCCAACGCGACTCCGTCACCCTCAGCAACGGCTGGTCCATAGTGGACCGCAGCCCTAGCTAGTTGTGTGACATACCGTTTCGTCTAGACGCAAATCCGTCTATGTCATCGTCATAACCATCGAATCGAACTCGGCTGCGACAAATCGTTGCAGACATGCTTTCCCAGCGGTATAAAGGTCGCGAAGGAGTGTTGGAACACTCTGAGTGACCTAATTGAGCGGTGCCATTGTGAGAGACATTAAATCCAAGTACGATTACGTTAAGAAGTCGATCTCTGATCCTCAAGTCAAAGATGTCGCAGATCAGTTTTTCGATGCTGCCGAATACTTTGGGCCACAGATTCTGGAGTGTTAATACCCGCAATCATAAATAGCGTGCTGGCAATCGAACTATATCTAAAATCGCACAACGCTTACTCTGTTATAGAGACACTTGAAGACTACGGCGATGGCGTGTGTGGAGGGCGTGTTACCGTCAAACCAGACGCGCCGCGACACAAACTAACCGAAATTTTCGATGTCATTGATGTTCGCCGTCAGAATCGTTCGAGAGTGCGTACCAAGTCTCAACTCTTTTCAAAGCTGGAACTACTTTCCGAGATCTACTTAACACCTACGATGATGTCTTTGTTAAGGTGCGTTATGTATACGAGGACAGTTCTTCATTTCGGCGAGTAACATTAACCAATTGCAGCAGCTCATGAAGTTCACAAAACCTTTTGTCGAATCGATTCCAGAGGAGACCATCGCTATCAAATAATGGACAAACAAATCGGACGCCAGCGGTGCACTTCTATCAAATTGTCTGGTGCGCCAAAATACTTTTATTTGCGCCCGCATCGGTCAACGGTTCGGTGATGCTTTTAACTTACTAGAATGGAGTTCGCCTCATGAAACTCATGGCTGACGAGAAAATCCTACTTTCGTCGAATGACGGTGAACTCGTACTTACGAATTGTCGGGTTCGTTTGGAATCGCAATCTTTCGGTCACGCTCAAATCGTCAGTATCATGCTCGAAGAGCTTGCGTCATGTGCGATCACTCGTATTAGCCATCCCGTTTTTCTTGCGATGGCTGTCGTATGTTTTCTTGGCGGCGGGCTCATCACTGCTAACGGGCATGGCAATGATAGTGCCTTACTTGCGGGGATCGTTTTAGCGGTGGTATTCGTGCTTATTTATCTCCTGAACCGACAGCAAGTCCTAGCATTAGCGTCAGCAGGCGCGACTATTAAGGTAAACACCCAGGGTATGAAGCTCGACGGTGTGAAGGCGTTTATTGATCGCACCGAGGTCTCAAAGAACGCACGATACTTGCTGCGCTAATCTTGGCAGATCGTCATCGAACAAATCGCTTAAAGCAGACCAAGGATGACGTAAACGGTCCGATTATTTGAAGGCAGAAAAGACTGACAGACAGAGTCCATTATTTAGGAGGTCTCACCGTGGTCGATATCAAAATGACAATCAATGGAAAGCCGTTCAGCGAACAAGCTTTTCAGAACGAAATGGAAAAAGCGAGCCTTGAGAATGCGGCAGATCAAATCAAGGAAGTCATCAGATCCGCTCTGAGTAGCTCAGAATTCGCACAGATTACTCTTGACTTCAAAGGAACAATTGACGACTTTGGGGTAGAGATCAAAGGGCCAGATGAAATAACTGAAAAAGCGCAGTTAGCGCTGCAATCGGAATAAGGACATGGATGCTGCTGATGGCATTTTAGAGAAATACCTGAACCGCTTTGACGAATTGATTGTTAAGGCTCAAAAACTGCTCGACGAGTCCTATGAAATTGCTGGTGACATACTCTCTCAGAATTTATTGACAGGTGAAACGCGCCGAGGGCCGAACAAGCAAGTTGTAGAATGGCGTGATTTTGTCCAATGGAGAACGAGTTGCGTTGCACTTATCTCTCAACTAATCTCCGAACCCCACCCTTTACGAGACTCTATTTCTACGTTCCAAAACATTAAGAACCTAAAGAGTTATGTGGAATGGGGCCTCGCAACGCTCAGCGCAGTTCGAGACGACCTCGAAAAAGGAGATCTCATGAGCCGGGCAGAAAGTGCGGTAGCAGTCGATTACATGGACCAGGCCGAGGCTCTATTAAAGGACAATAGTAGGAACAGTCATAGTCACATCGCTGCAGCGCTACTAGCCGGAGTCGTATTAGAAAAGCAACTGCGCAGATTGTATGGTCAAGCGTCACAAGGTCAAGGCGCAAAGACCAACCCCAAGACATTGGGTCCTCTGATCGATGAACTAAAGAAATCGGTGTGGGCTGGGTGATTAAGTGAAAATCGCCTCTATGCGAATCAACAACTTATAGGCGATTCGGTCATATATTGAAAATAACGTCGGGCACAACGTGAGAAGTTCCTATGGTTTTCGGGCATAAGATGAAAGTTTCCCACATGTTTCTTCACGGTGGGAATTCCACGCTGTTTGAGATCAAGCTCCTACCCACTCTGCGTGATACAATTCTCACGCAATCTCAGTGCTGAAATCGTCCCGCGTCGCCGCTCAAATCTGATTAGCTGGTAAAACTGGCACTCTGAGGCGACCTCAATACTAAAGCACCAAAATGGAAGCTGAATCTGAGCTGACCGGACAAGCTTTCGAGCACTACGTCGCGTCGTTGTATAGGTCGCTGGGCTACCGCACAACTACCAACGTAAGCCTCCACGGCCAGCAAGTTGACCTGCTCGCAGAGAAAGTATTTCTGGGTGTAGGACTAACTCGACTAGCTGTCGAGTGCAAGTTCCGGAATCGCGGCTCTGTATCGAATAGCGAGGTTCAAGACTTTTCCGTTAGCGTGCGCCACTTGATTGAACGGGGCGCAGTTTCGCTCGGCGTCATGGTGACTAATTCCCAATTCTCTGCAGCGGCCAGAGCTGCAGTAGAAGGCAGCCTATTGGTAAGGCTAATGACTACAAGAGATCTGGAAGACGAACTCTTTGGCGTCTCTGAAGCCTATCAGCAATATGTACATGCTTATGAAGGGGAAGAGATCTTTAATCTTTACGTTCCCCATCGAGGCACCCTCTACCTTGAGGCGATGACCTCTGATTCAGGGCGACCTCAACCCAACGTTCATCAAGAGCTGAAGCAATGGCTCTTGTCCGACGCAGAGGGCCCCACTTTTTTACTCGGAGATTTTGGCGCAGGAAAAACCACCCTGGTGAACCGACTGAAGTTTGAACTCGTACAAGTCTATCTAACCGGAGCATCGGGACTAAAACCTATCTTGATCATGCTGCGAGAATACTTCCATCACTCATCACTGGAATCCCTCTTGAGTTATTCTCTCCAGCGAGAGTTCGGTCGACCAATTCCATTGTCGATTTTTTGGTCCGCCATAGCGAAAGGCGACTTGGTTTTGCTGCTCGATGGGTTAGACGAGATGTCTCCTCAAGCTGATGAAGAGGGTAGGCGTGAATTACTTATTGAACTTTCTCCAATCCTTCTCAGCGCGTCGAAAGCAGTCCTTACTTCAAGACCTAGTTTCTTCGCGTCGGTAAAAGAATTTCAAGAAGCGGTACAAGTAGCCAACCAAAGACACACCCCAATTGCGACAACCTGGCTTGAACGACCTCGGCGGAGCGATTGGACGATTCAATTTCAAAGAATGCTCTTCAGAAAAGTCCTTGGGCATTCGCCAAGAAGAATAAAGTTTCCCAACGCGGTCCGGGTCATGGTGTTGTCCGGCTTTGAATCTACGCAAATCGACGCGTTCCTTGGAAAGTATGGGCAACATTTCCGCGAACAATTTGGCGTGTCTGCTAAAGCTGTACGTCGTCGGCTGGATGAAATATACGATCTAGCCGACCTTATGACCCGGCCGATCCTCCTGAAGATGATTGTGGAAACAGTTCTGGCGGGCGTATTCGACTTGTTTGGTGACAACCAGGAAATGGGAGGGTCCTTACTTTATGAGGTATATACCTGGCTGAAATTGGAAGCGGACTGGGACAAGGGTGAAACGAGACAACAGGTTCTTACACGTGAGGAACGCAGACTCTTCAGCCAAGCGGTAGCTCTCACAATGTATCGCAGCGGCGCGCTTGAGGTTAGCTACAATCAAATTCTTGCGCTACTAACGGATGAAACAGTTGAGATCCAAACGCTCGCCACCCGCGTTAATGCGTTTCCCGCTAACGCCATCGCCAACGATATTAACGTCTGTACGTTCCTAACGTGGGGAAACGATTCACAATTCAGGTTTGTCCATAGGTCGTTCATGGAGTTCTTCGTTGCACGTCACATCAAAGTCGCTATGTCCAAGGACCGAAAGGACCCTCTCCTGTATACGAAATTACCGAAAGAGATCCTTTATTTTCTAGGAGGATTTGGCGTGGTTGAGGAAGGCTTTCGACAGCTTTTGATCAAATGGTTGCGTTACAGGCAACCGCCCGCCGGGTCAGACAATCACTTTCGGCGAAACCTTGCCTGCGCCATATTGTATTCGGGGCCTGCTCAGCAAGGTCTTAAGTTGCGGGACGTAAATATCCACGAAGTCGATGTGCGAAAAGTGAGTTTCATTGACTTGGAGCTACGCAACACCGTATTCGAGGACGTGAATTGGAAGTACGTGAAAGATCGAGCGAGCCGCTTCCATTCGGTCCGGTTTCAGAAGTGCAGCATCGGCCGTTGGACATCAGATAACAGCAAACTATCAATTAGTATCGACGACAGCGAGCTCGATTCGTGGAAGTGCGCCTCCTCTGAAGTAAACCTCGCAGCCCTTAGGACGCGAATATCAGGGTGCGAGTTTCAAGACTGTAGGCTTGTATTACTCATGAACGATACAGTTCTCCAATCTGGTCGCACACGTGGAGACAAAGCAGAAATAAGACTCGAAGGGGGAGCAATTCAGGAACACAGTTGGGCTGATCTTTCTCTCAATTTGGTGGGAGGCATGACTCAATATCAAAGTTCACTGCACATAGGAGGCAAGCTGGGAGGTTGCCAGTGGAAGGGAGCAAAACTCAAATTAGCAGGTCGTCTCGGCTTCTCAGAGTGCACGTTTGAGCAGAGCGAGTCAAAGCTGCTTGAGGAAGGAAGGCTAACGTTTGAAACGTGCAGGTTTATTGAGTTTGTTATTAGCGCGGCCAACCGTGAAGGAGCGGAGACGTCGTTTTCGAAATGCGATTTCAAGGCTTCGACCCTAATCGGCTTGACGCTAAAAGTTGACGAGCTGGAAAAGTCCGACTTTAGCGACTGCGTTGGTCTAATTTATATCTCGGGAGGTTTGTCGAACTTTGCAGATTTGGACGCACCATTCAGGAGACTCGGCGAACACTTGATCCTTGTGAGCAGCAGCGCTTCCGCCGGTGCGGTGCGCCGAACTCAGGCAGTGTTACATCAATTAGATGCGTCGCCAGAATCTTCGCGAACAATCACGAAAGAGTTTATCAAGCGGTTTGGCGTGAAGACATGGGGCCGTTCCTAGACCGCGTTCATGGTCAGAACGGCGAACAGCCGGAGTTCTCGCCTACTCCCGCGTTATAGCTATCTACGAGGCGGGCGGCCAAGTCACGGCCGCCACCGGCCGCGCCGCCGCGGTGTTAGTAGTTGAGTTCGGGTTTATTTAGTGAGGCTAGAGCCAAACAACTGCGAGCTTGGGCTGCGATTCGGAACCACACGGCTCACGGGGAATTCGAAGAATTCGATAAGCGGATGTGGCACAGATGATTTCCGGTATTGACAGATTCTTGTCTGATTACTCATAAGATAAGAAAGGACTGATTTCAGGCTTTCGTCGCTAAGTGTTAGGTTGCGTCCTTCCGGCTAGTCATTTTTATGCTTCCTCAAGCGTTGCAATGTCCCCAATGCAAAGCGGCCAACGAGCCCGAGGCGCGTTTCTGTTTTCGGTGCGGATCGCGGGTTGGTCAGCAACGACTTAACAACACTCAAACGAATAATCTTTGGGCCTTGTGGATTGCGTTGGGAGCGATAGGCTTGGTGGTCGTTTCCTGCGGCCTCTGTGGCATCATCGGTAAGTTGAGCGATAAATCTGCGTCTCAAGTCGCAGTAAACTCTAACTCCTCAAATCAAACGAGTCCGTCCCAACTCCCGTCTCCAACTCCAACGCCTCGACCCACGTTCGCCGAACTACAGCCAAGCGCTGACCGGCTACTCAAAATGGATAAGGAAGAGTATGTAACGGAAGACTTGAAGCCTTTTGATGCGGTTGTGAGATCCCTTCGAGAAATTCCTAAGGAAGCAAGGGAATATGGTGCAGCAAAGACTCTGATACAAAAGTTGATTGAGAAATCAGCGAGAATAACAGCAGAGATACTTGTACTCGGTCCCAAACCCTCAAACAGCGAATATGATGGACGCGTCGATGCCGTGGTCGAATACCTGAAGAACACCCTTAACGATTACGACAGCAGCGAGTTTGTTGAATGGTCCAAAGTTACTAAAGTCCAAGTCAAGGGTGAACCGTTCCGGGCAGTAAGACTGAAGCTCCGTGCCAAAAATGCGTTTGGCGCCTATCTCCTTAAGAACACTTACTATTTCATTCGACAAAACAAGGTCGTAACATCCGAAGGGCTGTGACAGTCCCACGGTTTGGATACATTACTCCAGCCAACATCCCTTACTCGAACACAAGCTTCCCATCCAAGGATCGAGACCCCATCAAGGAATCTTGTAACTAGGATAGGTGCTGCGCACCTGAAAATAGGGACACGACACCCCCGACTTTCGGGCTGTCGCGTTTACGTCGTAAACGCCACGTTAACTTTGTTAACGCCCGTGTTTGTTATAGTTTTTGAGAGGCCGTTAACTTTGTTAACTGACTCCATAAAGTTAGATGACTGAGGTTGACGGAACAATTCTGGAGAGGTAATTCAGATGACCGAGACTAAAAGGACGAGGAACGTGGCGTTTCGATTAACCGAGGAAGAGTACGAACTGATTGAATCAGCGGCCACAGCCTCAGGCCAGGACCCAAACACGTGGTGCCGAAAAATGGCACTTGGGAATCAAACCAAGGCTACGCACTAACGAAGAATGAGCGTCTCATATACCGGGAAATCGCGGTGCTGCGGTTTCTTGTAGGTCACGGGTTCAAGCTCGCGTTCGGCCGCAACGAAGCGATGGCAGCGACTTGGCAAAAGCTCACCGCGCAAGCAGATTAAAAGTCGGATGAAATAGCCAATGAGGTGCTTTCTAGACGGCGCTCCTAGCAAAGAAACAGACTCGCGAGCAGCCTACGAGCGGATAGATCTATGAGTCGTTTCCACTCCCAGATTCAGTAATTTCCCACCATGTTCGTTGTACCGCTGATGGATCTTCTAGAAGTAAGTTGGTGGTCTCAATCCATGGCAACAAATGTTGTCAGCAACTGAAATTATGCTCTTGTAAATAAGGAAATTTGTCGACGGTAGTGGGGTATCAAATCTCTACTAGTGAACGGGTACTGGTTACTTAGTCTAGAGCGCGTCCCAGGCCTTAAGTTCAGCCTGTTTTAAGGCTTGAGATAGTTTCCGATTCATAGGAGCTAACGCAGCGTCGCGAGACATTGACCGGTAATCCACGAGGCCGCCGGTGGCGTGACAGAATTTCCAAGGCCTGCTGTTTTTTGGTAGTGGGGTATCTATGAAGCAGCAGCGACGACTATAAGTCTGTGACTTGAATCGTTAGTTTGCCCGCCCGGCAACGTATTAGTTCCAATAGCTAGTGGCAAAGAATTGGTTCTGTTGTAAGTATTCCAGCAAATTAGGGCCGTGGAAGAGTACAGATTTCCGGATAGGATAGTGTAAGTGTCAAATGTTGAGATTTTTACTGTCTCAAACGTTTCTTAGCTTTCTGCCACTGTGCTTCCCTCCACTCAAAGACATCATCGATCGAGAAACTGTCATTTAACCAGGAACCGAAACTAGTACCTCCAAACCATAAAACCCCGTAATTGAACCCTTCGTCTGGAATCAGGTCCAACGGTCTTTTAATCTTCACCAGATGCAACTGAAACTCTGTCAAAACGTCGTTAAAAACTTTTTTGTTGATGTCAAAAAAATCATTCTTGAGATCGTCAAAGCGAACTTCGGGATGACCGGCTGAATATGTTTGGTAAGCCTTTACAAGGGCCCCTGCCATATCACCTTGTATATGTGCTCTGACTCCGTACTGGATGATCCGCTGCAAATGATAATTCGATTTATCGTCGTAATTGCGTATGGTGTCAAAATATGACTTCCAGTCGGGAGCCAGGTTGTCATCATCTTTGTTCCGCATGTAAAGATCTACGTTCCTTTTATACATGTCATAAAAAATAGGGATAAAGATTAAAAGAAAGTCGGGATACCTTAGTTTTCGCCGGGCCTGTTGGTCGTGACTGTCCAAGGCGAGTCGGATCTCATGTCGAGTAATGATTTCATATAGTTTGGCAAAATAGTACATCGGTGAGTTGGGCAATCCTTCCGAATCGGTAAATCTCTTTGTTGTCTCCTGCGAAACAAAATAGCTCTTCATCGCCGAAGCTATAGGTGTCGGCTGGCGATTTTCTGGCGGCGCCAAGACTCCAGGATCCTGGAATTTAATAATCGCCCCCCTGCTCAAGGCTTTTTCCTTAGGGGAAGTTAAGCGCGCATCCGGATAAGGCCCGAAAGGGATATCAGTTCTGATTGAATCTGCAGGCACACCTCGTTTTTGCAGTTGTTTCTTTAATTCGTCTGCTCTCTGTTTGGCGTAAACGTCACTTCCCTTTCCGGCGACAACACTACTACTTGCAAGGCCGGTTACATCGATAGCCGGTTGTTTGCCTTGTGACCTAAGGAGTTTGTAGCCTTCTGCAACTTGATCGAGGCCGGCTTGAAACGCGGGCTGGGAGAAATCATGGGTGCCAACTGGGACACCGGTAAATTCATATTCTTTACCTTTCACCTTCTCTCTGAACATGCCTGGGACATTACGTTCCGGCGATTTTGTCCCAGCGTTAATTGATCCAATTGATCTCTTAACTGTCGCCCTTGAGTCAGGGATAGCATTCTGAAAGGTAACTTGTTTTGGTTCCGTCCGAGATGATCGAGACTTTCGTGGCAGGTCCCCGTAGACCGTGGTTCCTTTAGAAAAGTGAATGTGCGTTGCATCCGGCGGACTGTCAGGTGTATCACCCATGTCTTACTACGCTCCAGTTCAGAACACTATCAAGTCTCCCATCAATGGCGTGTCCTGATGAGTGATTCGATAAAGCATGGCTTACCTCAACTTGCGCCTTCTTTACGTCAATAGCGATCGATGATTTTGAAGTTCTCACGCACGGGTGTCTTCTCATCTTGCCTCGAACGGTTAACCGTCGACTGTCACATTCGTCCCATCCGCCACGTACACGATCTTCTCGATGTCCGGATCGCCCAGTTGCTGCGCTTGGAGCCGGGCCGCGCGCCGCAGATTTTCGAGCTCGGCCTTGCGGTCCTCGGCCTGCGCTTTCTTCACGTCCACTGCCCGGTGGATAAGCTTGAAGTCCTCGAGCAGGGGATGCGTTCCGGGAAGCGCCTCGATGTAGAGGGAGTTGCTTGGAACTATGACCATATCAGGTTGCTCCCTAGAGAGAAGTTGCTCCATCAGTTTCTGAAACATGGGCCGCAGCTTGTCAAACTGACCAGGCCCCTTAGTCTTTAACAGGCTTGCCATCGCGTCCTGGAGTTGCTGGATAGTTAGGGCGCCCACCTCGTCCGGATCCCTGGCGACCACACCGTTCTCGTCCACTTGCAGGTAGTCCTGCATCATGAACCAGACCATGTAGTTGAAGTTGACCAGAGGGAAAATCATGTAGTTACCCTTGAAGCCGAGCAACGTTTCGATGTCGGCGACCTGGTGAAGAAGAAGTGTGCCGCTCACATCCGGCTGCGGGGATGGCAGCGCCACCTCGTAGGTATTGCGTTCGCTATCGAGCAGGCCCAGTCCGGCTGATTCGGAAATCGAGACGTTGGTGTTATGAGTGAACACCGGCACAGGGACGTTGTACAACCGGAACAGACGCTGGTCAACGGGCTCGTAGGACCAGATCGCCTGCATGTAATAAATGATGTTGTCCTTGACGTGGATGCGCAGGCGATCGATCGCGGTCAGCATCGTAAAGTGATCGCTGTTGGCTTTGGTGAACTTGTCGATCGCCGCGTGGAGCGCCGTGGTCTCGGCCTTCAGCTGGGACAGGAGCCGTGTCATCTTGGCCTGTGCGCGGTCCAAGGCGTCCTTGGCAAAGTCAACCGCGGCCCGATCGGCGTTGCCGTCCTGGTTGCCCGTGTTGATGATGTTGAGAGGATCGAAGAACGACTTGACCAGCGAGGCCGTTTCTTTCGCCTGGAGATCGCCGACCTCCTTGCTTTCGGCGCCCGAGAGCCGCAGGCCAGCTGCATTGAGTGCGTCGTTGGCGACGGAAACCTGCTGCGAGATGTCGAGCACCACACGGCGTTGATCTTCTACCGCCAGGCCAAGCACTTTGATATTCAGTTCATTGGCTGTAAAGCTGGCAGAGAGATATTCGAGCGCCGGGAGAAAAGATTTGTCGAGGATGGCGCGGCGCAGAATCCAGTCGTGCCGCAGCAGCCAGGGGATGTCGACGTCGCTGGGAGCAGGCACCGAATTGGCCACCAGGATCACAGGCGTCACCCGATGCAGATGCTCGTCCACCGTATAACGCCGCTGCAGCTCGTAGAAGAGATAAGTGACGGTCAGTTCGTCGTTCGGGTTGCGAATTTCCCGTGACTCGGTCGTTTCGTCTTCGGTCACTTCCTCTGTGGTGATCTCCATACGATGCTGGTTGCGGTACTCCTGCGAGGACTTCAGCACCGACTCGCGGAATTCACGCTTGGTCTGGGCCGATTCGACCGCCTGGTCCTGACCGCTCTGCTGGCCCGCGCTGACCTTGAACATAGCGTCGTTTCCAAAACTCTCGGACGCGTTCATCTGGAAATTCGACTGGTGCCTCGATCGCTGCACGATCTCCGAGTCGGCGCGTGCGGTCTCAGCCTGTTCGTCTTTGCTGTCGCGCAGATTGTCATCGATTTCCTTCACGTTGCGCGTGCGCTTTACCACGTGCCAAGCGGTGTACTTGCGGACTTCCTGTGGCGCCAGCGGGATCGTCGAGACCAGGTTGCCGACCTGGTAAGATTGCGGCTCCCAGCGCTGGCGATAATTGAGGACCAGGCCGTAGTTAATCGAGTTGGGCGCGAACACGTCGAAGCGATAGGTCTCAGACAACATTGCATCGAGCTTGGTGAGGACATCCTTGAGGTCGTCCACTGTGACGTTCTGCGGCGGCGCTATGTTCGAGGGCGCCGCGTTGGCAGCGTTTCTCAAAGCGGCTGCCCTGCCTTGCAGGTTTTGCATGTACTTCCAGGGAGCGAGTGTCTGGCCGGTGACAGGATCCTTGATCTGGATCGGTAGCCGGTTGGGGTCAGCCGAGTTCCAGGCGTTAACGCTGGCATCGATGGCATCCGCAACGGCCGAGGCGGTCTGCACCAACAACGCCGGCGGTGATGGTTGGGCGGATGTTCCGGACAGCCCGTACTGATCTTTAACGAACTTGATAAAGTCCTCAAGCTCCTTCACGCCACGCACTTCCTGCGGTGGCTTGCCCGTGTGGGGATCTAGTGGAAACGTCGTCGGATCGGTCAGCGCCGTGCCCATCAGGGCGTCGTAATGCGCGTACAACAACTGCCCCATAATACCGAGCTTGGTGTCAAGCAACTCCTCCCACACATCCTCGAACGCGATCTGGAGGCGGAAGAAGTCGTGATACGCCGGCGCATCCGACGCTCCAGTTGACAGCTCGAATGGCGAGGTATTGGCAGTGGGATCGGGGTTGATGTTCGATTTGATCGTATCGGGCGTCGCCCGATCGAAGACGACGTTCGTCTCGGGAGAGGTCAGGTCCTTGAAGAGTAGCGCGATTTTGTCATCGATGATCGACATGACGACCTCACTTGTTGCTGCCGTCACCCTCCGTGACTGCAGTAATCAACTGGTCGGCCTTCGCCTGCACCTTGAGGTTAACCAAGGTCGGATGACCAACACAGTAGAACTCCGAGCCGTGCATGTTGGTCTGGATCAGCGTCATCAGGTCGTCGAGCTTTATCATCGTTTTTCCCCCTCGTTTGAAGCTTGGCAGGAACGTCTTGAGATCGCTGTCGGACAATGTGACCCGCAGCCTGCGTCCTGACGCATCGAGCGTCTTGAGATGATTGACGTGGGTCTGGTCTTGGACGGATGACATGTCCTGGCCGGGTTGCACCACGTTGATGGGAGCCGCCGCACCGTTGGCGAACTTGCTCAGAGTGAAGTTTTCGAAGGCGGCCTTCGCACGCTTGCGAGAGGCGGCCGCTATTGCCGCGCCCCCCTGAATAGTCATCGGAGGTGTCGCCGGAGTTTCAGGGGTAGGCGGTTGCTGAGTGGGTGCAGCGAATCCCTCGTCGCTTGACGCCATAGACCCTCCTTCGCGCCAGTCGCATGACAGGTGCTGTGTAACACGGCATCTAGCTTGACTGTCGGGTACATCAATGATGTGAGCGGCAGAAGCCTAGATTGCCCGACTCTATACGCCTGACCGTACAGAATGTCAATAGTGTTGCAACATGCTCAGGTTCTTTCAAATGGGATGCTGGAGAACTTTCGGCAATGCTTAACTTCCAATTTGTACTTTCGGCAAGTTCAGCTTCCGAAACCGGCCTTATCTTCGAATCGTGATTGGTCTATTTGCGGGGTTTTTGGAAGACTCGCGGCAAATAATTGCTTCGATCAGCGGCAAACTAATGGGTCAAGTCACACAGTTGTAATGATTTTGAAGAGAGGAACCAACACGTCTTCAGAAACCTTGTTGAAGTCGGTATGGCCGGCTGCGGATGAGGCCTTTGCTTGCCAGGCGAGAATACCTAATAGCTCGGTGATTCTCTGACGAGTGTGGAGGAGCGTGCTCATCAAGATTCGGTATTTCGGGGCGTTTGCGAGAGCCCGATGATTATACACCCAGCTGATAAATAATTTAGCGTGTCGCTTGTTGAAGACCGGGAGTTGGGCCAGTTAAAGACTTTCGGGGTCCACGCCATCAGAAGAAAGCCATTCTTTGACGAGATCCTTAACCTCCTCAAACTCACCTAAAATCTGTAAGCGGGCGGGTGGTCGCGGTATCGAAATACCAACCGCCGATAGGGCCGAGATGACTGAGTGGGAAACGGTCGACGGCTTCAAGTACCCGAACGGCTCGATCTTCGACCGGATGAACTCGTCGGGCATTACCTGGCGACTGTTTCACGACATGTGCGGGCCAATCGAAGGCAGCTTGTCGCAGGTTTCCGCCATTCACAACATCCAGCTCTGGGATGTCCACGAGTTCGAGACTTTCGAGAAGGAGGTGCAATCGGGCAGTTATCAATATCAGTACACATTCATCGAGCCAAACTACGGCGATACCGCCGACGGCAGTTACGAGGGTGGATCGTCGCAACATCCAATGGACAACGTCGGCGGCGGGGAAAGCCTCATCTCGAAGGTTTACGAGACCATCCGCAACTCCCCGATCTGGCATCTGAGCATGCTCGTAGTCACCTACGACGAGCATGGCGGGTTCTACGATCACGTGGGTCCCACCGATGTGACGGCGCCAAACGATGGTGGCGACCACAGCAAGTACAACAAGTACGGCTTCAACTTCACAAAGTACGGCGTGCGTGTGCCGGCGCTGATCATCTCGCCGTACACGACGGGCGGCGTGGTCGATAGCACGACCTACGATCACACGTCGGTGCTGGCCACACTCGAGTTCTTGTTCGGGCTGGACCCGCTGACCGATCGGGATAAGAAAGCCAACACCTTCGAGCACCTGATCTCGGCGACCCCCAACCTGAACACGTCCACCCGACTGCCGCGTCCCGCGGTGCCAGCAGCGCGTCGGCCGACGCTGACGCCGCAGCAGCGAGCGGCGCGCGAAGCGGAACCGGTGCCCGACGGGAGCACGCTGTCCGGCTTTCTCGGCCTGGCCCTCAAGGCGGATAGTAAGTTGTCCCGGACGAAGGAGGAACGCATGGCGGCGGTCGCGAAGTTCAAGAGTATCCGGACGCGCGGAGAGGCGCGCTACTACCTCCGCGAAGTGATGGCGAGGGTGCGCGCGGAACGAGCGCGGCGCCAGCGTTAATGAGGATTTCGAGCCCACTTGGTATTTTCGAAAGCCTCTGATACGAGTCTAGACATTGTTCACCGTTTGTTCATGCCCCACAAAATACGGATTTATCCGTTGTCGACTGGCTGATGAACAAAGTTATCCGTACTTTTTGGGGGCACGCGATTTCGCAGGATGCCCCCAGAAAATACGGATACAAGCAATGTCCGTAAGCTCATGGGGTTACGGATGAAAAGCGCGACCTGTCCTCGTGCGACTCACTACGTCTGTTGCATTGGATATCAATAACTATGGTGCGGATATCAATAACTATGAGAATCTAGAATAATAATTAGCGAATTAGACCTGAGATAGCTTTCAGTAGAGTGGCAGGGTCGAAAAGCTTTTGTATGAACGGAAACCCGTCCGTGGTACGAGTGCCCGTGCTGTCCATCGAAATGCTACGGCCACTGGTCAATAGTATCGGCATGTGGTGATTGATCGTTTTGATTTTCCTGCAGAGTGTGCGGCGGTCCATCCCAGGGCTAGCCCAAGTCAGCAATTAAAGTGAAGGCTTACGTCCGTTCGAGTTCATCTGCTCGAAGCGTTGTAACGTGAGAGGGCCGGTTGCGGCTACTTCGCTTTCATAGCCAGCTCTGGAAAGATATCGAGCGATTGTCTGTTGAACGTCTTGCTGGTCCTCCGCGATCAGGATGAGACGTGGCGCGCGTGTGCGGCGTTTCATCGCACGGCGCGCGTGCGGTGCGGACCGATTAGGGGAGGCCACTGGAAACGATGTCGCGCTGGTGATGTCGTACAGCGGGCACAGATCAATGGAGTCCTTTAAGGTCTACCTTCACCCAACCCAAAAGGGCAGCATACTAGCTAACCAACACATCGAGACCGTTGGCCACTTGTTGGCCACTTTTGCGGGAATGCAGGGAACAACGGGCACATCGGGAACCGATGTCGTGGATGCTAAGTCCTTGGAATTGAAAGAAGTAGCGTTATAGCTTAAGCTTGCTTAATTCAAGTGCCCGCTTGGCTCAGCGGTAGAGCACTCGCTTCACACGCGAGGGGTCAGTAGTTCGAATCTACTAGCGGGCACCATATTTTTATCTCAGAGGGCGACCCACTGTTACGTTGGGTCGCCCGGTTTGTTTAATTCCCCCTTCGCTTAACTAACCGCTTATGCAGAAACCCGACCGTGAGGGAGGGTGGCTCCGTCTCAACCTGGCACCCTCCCTGACGGTCGGGTTTCCGCTGGAGCTCGCACCCTCCCTGACGGTCGGGTTTCTGCTGGAGCTGGCACCCTCCCTGACGGTCGGGTTTCTGCTGGAGCTGGCTCCCTCCCTGACGGTCGGGTTTCTGCTGGAGCTGGCACCCTCCCTGACGGTCGGGTTTCTGTTTGAGAGCTCCTAGCTACTTACTGCGGGTTGCACCGGGCAGGATAAAGGCGCAAGACCGCGGCGCGGCGACCGTCGTTGCGGTCAGCTTCAAAGGCGTCAGGTTGTTCTTCGTTAACAACGCGTTGAAGTCGGCGAGGTCTGATCCCAGCGCGGTCTTCCAGCCGTTGGCCGTCGCGGTGAACTCGTTGCACGCATTTTCCAAAGTATCGATCTGAGCTTTTGTCGGCGCCATGTCGATACCGTTTTGCGAGAGCGGTCCGAGCACCGTGTTGAAGACATTATTAATAGCGATAAACGACAGCACGCTGCCCGGAACGCGAGCCGGTCCGCCGAAGCCGCCGCCACCGCCACGGCCGCCGCCACCGCGTTGCGGGCCACCGAACGTCGCCAGTTTCGTGTCGAGCGTACCGGCAGCCGTGGCGACATCCGCCGGCAGTGTGCCGCGGCGGATCGTGGCCAGCTGTGCGCGAATCGCCGCGACTTCATCGTTGGCCGCAAAGGTGTCCCTCATCCCTTGCACGGCGGCGGCTGCCAGCTTGTCCTGGGCCCGCAGCGCCGTCATCATCGCCGGACTCTCGCCGATGCGCGGATCGTTGTGCACGACGAGCGACTGCGTATACGTCTGACCGTCGACGATGAGTTTCAACGTGTACGTGCCCGGCAACGCGAGTGGGCCATGCGGCGCCGGCGTTACCGAACCAGGTGATGAATTCATCTGGTTGTTGATGTCAGGATTAAAACCGGGCGGATCGTCATAGCGAAGATCCCAGTTAATTCGATTCGTGCCGATATTCGTCGAGAGCGCACGTTCAGTTGGCGGCATCAACCAATAATCGGGATAAGGCGCGCGTTGGACCATGGGCGGCGGCGTGCTCGTGATCGTGCGGACGAGCTTGTTTGCCGAATCAAAGATCTGAATCTTAATTTCGCCGCCTGGTTTTTTACTCAAGTGATAATAGAGCAGCGCGCCGTACGGCGGATTTTGTGCGTGCGGCAACTCAGGATTGATCGGCTGGTCCCAGTTAGCGTTGGCGCGCGCGCGAATCGCGTCGCCGGGTTTGAAGAGATAAGCCGGCGCCGCGGCGATCTGCTGTCCCTTAGCGGCGATCTCACGCAGCGGACTCATGTCATCGAGCACCCACATGCCTCGGCCGTAGGTGCAGATGACGATGTCGTTCATGTTGTGATCGGTGTGAAAGACCATGTCACGAATCGAGGTGCTCGGCAGATTGAGCCGCATCGACTGCCAATGATCGCCGTCATCGAACGAGACGTACACCGTGGTCTCGGTTCCGGCAAAGAGCAGGCCCTTCTGTTTCGGATCCTCTCGAATTACATGCACCTGACTGCCGGTCCGTTCATCGGTCGGCAGTCCGCTGACGATCCGCGTCCAGGTCTTGCCGCCGTCGTGCGTGCGATAGATGTAGTGCTGCTCGGCAGCTGGGGCGGCCGCTCCGCCTCCACCGCCGCGGCCAAAACCGATGTTCCCGAGCACGTATGCGGTGTTGACGTCGGTGTGTCCCGCTTCGACGGTGACGAAGTTAATGTTCGGCGGCAGGTCACTGAAGTTCGTCACGTTGTTCCAGGTCTTACCGCCATCCATCGTGTTGTAGATTTGTCCGTTAGTGCTGCCCGTCCACACGATGCCCTGCTTGACGGTCGAGAGCGAGAAATCAGAGATCGAAGCGCGCGCGGCAAACTGCGGCCCTGCCGGCGCAGGAGCTCCCGGAGAAGGTGACGGTGTCGGAGCGGGCGCAACGCCACACGGCGCCAACGGCTGCCCTTTCGGCGCGGTGAGATCGGGACTGAAGGCCTTCCACGTCTGGGCGCCGTCGCGGGTGACGAGGATGCAGTTGTAGCCGACGTACATCGCCTTTGGCTCGAAGGCCGTATCAAACCTCTTCCAAAAATCACGAGGCTCGACGTACAGATTTCTGTCGGTGCCGAAATTCGGAGCGACGTTGCCCCACTGTCCGGTAGCCAGATCGATTTTGATCATGCCGTTGCCCTGGCCGTTGCCGTAGCCGACGCCGTAAACGGTCGTGGGCTTGAGCGGGTCGGGGACGACCGTGCCGAATTCGGACGAAGGCAATGGATACCAATCCATCACGGTGATCTGACCCTGATCGCTGCGGCTGCGAGTCATGATCGCACCGGTATCCTGCTGTGAAGCCATCACCCAGTACGGATATTGATTGTCGGTGGCCAGGTGATAAAGCTGCGAGATCGGAATCTGATAATAGCCGCTAAATGTTTGTCCGCCATCGAGCGTGATCGCCGGACCCTGATCGAAGCCGAAGAACATTCGTTTGTTATCAGTCGGATCGAACCATGCGACGTGTGGGTCTTCGCCTCCGGGAGCGCCCTTGAACGCGCTGAACGTTTTGCCGCCGTCGGTGGATTTATAGACAGTCGTGGCAATTGTATAAATGATGTCGGGGTTTGTTGGGTCGACCCAGACACCGGAGCTGTAAGCGCCCTGGCCGTTGGCGATGCGGGTTTCGTCTCCGGCCATGTGCTGCCAGGTCGCGCCCTGATCGTCTGAGCGAAACAGACCCGAACCGCCTTGCAGCGGACTGCCGATCACATAAACACGCTGGCCCTTGGTATGCATCGCGATCGCGACGCTGATGCGGCCGGTGTATGGCGGCAGCGTGCTGACTTTTGCCCACGTCTTGCCTTTATCGGTCGATATGTAGAGCGCCGTGCCGTTCGGTCCCTGGGGCGCGTTGTTGCCGCCGCCACCACCGAAACCGCCGAAGCCTCCGCCGGATCCCTGAGAAGTCGCGAAGATCACATTCGGCATGTCGAAGGCATACTCGACGTCGCGCGTGCCGTTCGCGTATTCCGGACGCAGCGTGTTCTCCCACGTTTTGCCGCCGTCGGTCGTGCGATAGATGCCGCGGCCGTTGCGTTGGGCGTCGCCCTGGGTCGAGACGATGACGATGTTGGGGTCTTTTGGATCGACGACCATCTTATTGATCTTCGTCGTTTCTTCGAGCCCGATGTGCGTCCAGGTCTTGCCGGCATCGATCGATTTGTACATGCCGTCACCCGCCGGGCCCTGCACCGAGTCGCCCGTGCCGGCATAAATAATGTTGGGGTCAGACGGCGCAACTTGAATCGCGCCGATGCTATCGACGTTGGTGAATTGATCAAAGATTGGGGTCCAGGTCACGCCCGCGTTCGTAGTTTTCCAAATTCCGCCGATGGGTGCGCCCAAATAAAAGACGCCCGGCTGACCAATCGCGCCCGTCACCGCCGAGACCCGACCGCCGTGGAACGGCCCAATATTGCGCCAGCGCAGACCGGCATAGAGATCGTCCGCAGCGGTGCCGTTAGCTTCGACGCGAGCATGTGCCGCATGACTCAAAACATAAGGGCGGACCGCCACCGTCGGCAGCGCGATTCCACACACAGCCACAACTAACCAGACGCGACAATTCTTTTTCATTTGAGATAGACCTCTCGACGAGAACTTATTAGCGATCATTTGTTTGGGATACCGTAGCGAAGCGGTCAGTAATTTATCACAGATGACGATGGGAGATAATGTGAGCGCGGCTGGATTTGGAGTGCGTTTCACTGAATCGACAAAATCGAAGG
>Ga0207511_100114_pt1 | contig 19864 bp, 12 predicted proteins | sample NitcycUWRSCHO22C_FD_188265 | JGI IMG/M metagenome (GOLD analysis project Ga0207511, IMG submission 188265) | Soil microbial communities from Arlington Agricultural Research Station in Wisconsin, USA - Nitrogen cycling UWRJ-SCHO22-C (SPAdes) | ecosystem: Environmental > Terrestrial > Soil >... | reverse complement strand
GTTTACGGAAAGGCAAAGCCTTTCCGCTATGTGCTGCGGCATAGCCGCTTTTCGATCAGCCTGCAGACTTTTGCAGCAAGGCCCCGACGATGCGTCTCTGAACCGCAAGCCCGTGCCTCGACTCTCTGTCGGCCGGCCTGATGTCAACTCGCTTGGTATACTCGCCATGATGCCCTTACGAGCGAAGTCAATGCTGGCCGCAATTCTCCTCCTCTTTGCGGCGTCTGCTTGTTCTGCTCAAACACTTCGCACCGTCGAGCAGCGCGAAAAGATTTTCGCTGCCAAAACTTTCAGGAATGCCCGGGGCGAGACGCTGCTCTACCGTTTGTTCACTCCGCAGAATTACGATCCCAAGCAGAAGTATCCGCTGGTGCTATATCTGCACGGCGGCGGTGGCCGCGGCACTGACAACCTCAAACAAATCGACGGCGGGAATGGTTATCTAATCGATTTGTTCACGAGTAACGAAACGCAGTCGCGCTATGCAAGTTTCGTGGTGGCGCCGCAATCACCGATGCAGGAAGGCTGGATTGAATCCGACTCGATTACGCCGACGCGACAGTTGCGTTTGGTTTTCGAAATGATCAGCGAGCTGCAAAGGTCTTTTAGCATAGACTCGGCGCGTCTTTACGTAGCGGGGCAGTCGATGGGCGGCCTGGGCACCTTCGCGATTATTTCGGAATACCCGAAACTGTTTGCGGCGGGCGTTCCGTTGTGCGGGGGCGGCGATGAATCAAAAGTCGCGCGCCTGGTCAGTACCCCCATCTGGGCTTTTCATGGCGCCAAAGATGAATCCGTTCCCGTCACGCGCTCGCGCAACATCGTCGCCGCAATTAACAAAGCCGGCGGCAAAGTGAAATACACTGAGTACACGGACGTCGATCATCTCGTCTGGCCGAAAGTCGTAAAAGAAACCGAATTGCTGCCGTGGCTATTCAGTCAGCAACGACACGATTGAACAATAGAGCGAACTCGTTGACAGACTCGCTCGCCACGCCTAGGCTTTTCCCGATCAAGGATTATGGAAAATCAGTCGTACATCCAGCGTTCGCGAACCCTCTTCGCCTGCGTCATCATCGCACTCGTTTCCGCATCTGCAATTGTTGCTCAGACGCCGTCACCGACTCCTGAGAAGCGTGACATCGGCTTACAGCCAAATCAGCAGGCGAACTCGCAATCAAATCAGGCCAAGCCGAAAGAACCAAAGCCGGAACTGGTTTTGCAGACGGGCTACAACAGTTTCTTTGGCGCGACGCGTCTGGGGTTCAGTCCGGATGGGCGTCTGTTGGCGACGGCGACGTTTCACACGAACACGATCAAGTTGTGGGAGACGGCAACGGGGCGTGAGTTGCGCGATCTTTCCAGTGGCGGAACTAATACGTCAAGCCGTTCGCCGGTCTTCGCGTGGAGTCCTGATAGCCGCCTGCTCGCAGCCTCAGGTGGGAACAACACGGTCAAAATCTGGGAGGTGACGACGGGGCGCGAGGTGCAGGCGTTGACCGGCGCCGCGGGATCATTCATGGCGGCGTTCGGCGTCAGCTTTGTCGGGTTCAGTAATGACGGCCGCAAGCTGGTCACCTTCAGCGATTCGATTCGCGTCTGGGACACTTCGACCTGGCGCGAAATCTCGACGATTCAAACCTCGACTCCGGGTTATGGCGGCCTCACTGGTGGCAGTGGTGGAGTTGCGTTGAGCCCTGACGGTACGCAACTGGTTCGCATTGAGAACGATGAAATCAAATTCATCGATCCGATGAGCGCTAAGGAATTGCGATCGGTTTCTTTGCCTGATCCGGGAACGCACAATGTCGAACTGGCATTCACTGCTGACGGACGATTGTTGGAGGCCGGAGCCGAAGACAAGAAGCTGAGAGTCTGGGACGTCACCAGCAAGTCTGACCGCGTCAAGGCCACGACGAAGAATGATTTTGCGATCATCAACTTCAGCAACGACGGCCGGCTGGTTGCGGTGGCTGATAACTATGTCGTGCATGTCTGGGACACCAGCAGCGGCAAAGAAGTGTCGACGATCACTGTGCCGAACAGCGGTGTGTATCAGGAGAATGGCGGCGTCTTCACGGCTTTCACGCCCGACGGCAAGCGGCTGGCGACCAGCGGCTTCGGCACCCAGACCTACGTTTGGGACATCGATACCGGCAAGCAGGTCCAACAATTCAAAGGCCGCACGAACATGGCTTACTCGGTGGCCTTCAGCGAAGACGGAACGCAACTGACTTCGGGCGGACGCACGCGTTGGGATTTGCGGACGGGACAAGGCCGGCGACTTGTTTCATCACCGACTGACAAGCAATTTGGCATGCCAAGTCCCGACGGAAAACTGATTGCCATGTTCGCGCCGAATGCCGGCGCGGTCACCATCTACGACGCGGCCAGCGGCAAGACCTTGCAGAGTTTGACCCGCGCGAATTTCGACGGCGGAGTTGAGCGCGTCAAGTTCAGTCCCGACGGCCGCTCACTCGCGGTGATCTACACGCCGTCGAAGGGCGTGCAAATGATCGGGCGCTTGCCGTCCAGCGAGGTGAAGATTTGGGACCCCATCAATGGTCGCGAGACGCAGACGCTGCTCTTGAGCATGTCTCCGGTGGAAGCCGGCTTCAGCACGGACGGCAAAATGATCGCGACGGTGACCTCGCAAGGTGAAATCACTCTGTGGGATGTCGCTTCGGGAAGTCGCTTGCGCTCGCTGTCGACTTCGGCGGGCCAGACCTGGGACCCGATGTCGATGATGAAAAATCTGCCGACGCCGGGCCAGATGCCAAACATCCCGCGACCGACGACGGATCAAATCAACGGCATGATCAATAACATGCTGGGAACCATGACTGCCGGCACGCTGGGGCGCAACGTCTCTTCAGTGATCTTCAGCCGCGACGGCAGTGTGCTGGCGAGCGGGGGCATCGATACAAAATCCAATTACGACATGGCGGCGATGATGGCCCAGGCGCAGGGCGGCCAGCAGAAGAAAGGCAAGAACCAGCCGCCGCCCAGCACCGAAGATTTTTTGAAGAACCTGAAAGTCGAAACGACTGGCCAGTTGGTCTTGTGGGATTCCGCCACTGGACAGCAACTCGGCATCATCAAGGGACACGGCAAAGCCATCACCAAAGTGGCCTTCAGCCGCGACGCGAAGCTGGTCGCCTCGGCCGGCACCGATAACACGATCAAAATTTGGGACGTCGCGACGCAACGCGAATTGAAGACCTTTACCGGGCACACCGCCCCCATTGAATCGATGGACTTCAGTCCGGACGGCAAGCTGCTGGCTTCGGCGAGCGATGACGGCAGCACCTTTCTTTGGGACGCGAATACGGGCGAACATCTCTTGACGTTGATCTCGCTCGACGATGGCGGCGAATGGATGGTCGTCACGCCTGACGGTTTGTTCGACGGCACACCGCAGTCGTGGAACCAGATACTTTGGCGCTACAACGCGGACACCTTCAACGTGGCGCCGGTCGAATGGTTCTTCAATGAGTATTACCATCCGGGTTTGTTGTCTGACGTGTTCGCGGGCAAGCGGCCAAAAGTCGCGTTGGATATCTCGAAGAAAGATCGGCGCCAGCCGGTTGTGAAACTGTCGATACCGGGCGCGACTGAGAACATCTCGACGCGCACGGTCAAAGTCAGGATCGAGATCGCCGACGCGGCCCCGGATCAGGATCACAAGCAAGGCAGCGGCGCGCGCGACGTGCGGCTGTTTCGTGACGGTTCGTTGGTGAAGGTCTGGCACGGCGATGCGCTTAACGGCCAGGCCGCAAATTCGATTGAACAGGAAATAACTCTCGTCGCCGGACCGAACCGGCTCACCGCTTACGCCTTCAACAACGACAACGTGAAGAGCAAGGACTCGAATCTCATGCTGACCGGCGCCGATAGTTTGAAGCGCACGGGCACGGCCTGGGTGATTGCCGTCGGGGTGAACGAGTACGCGAACTCGCAATACAATTTGAAATACGCCGTCGCTGATGCGCAGAGCTTCGCCGCTGAAGTCGTGCGCGAACAGGCGCCGATCGGCCGATTCGATCGCGTCGAAGTAATCCCGCTGCTCAACGAGCAAGCGACCAAGGAAAATATTCTCGCCGCGCTCCGGCGATTGACTGGTAATGACGCCGCGCCGCCGACTTTGAAAGCCGGACCGTTGGATAAATTGAAGCGGGCCGAACCTGAGGACGCAGTCGTCATTTACTTCGCCGGCCACGGCACCGCGCAAGGTCAGCGTTTCTATCTGATTCCGCACGACCTCGGTTACACCGGCGATCGCAACGCGCTCACGGAAGCGGGACTCAATTCAATTCTGACGCACAGCATTTCCGATCAGGAGTTAGAGGACGCGGTCGAAGGCCTCGCGGCCAGTTCACTCCTGATGGTGATCGACGCCTGCAACTCAGGGCAGGCATTGGAAGCGGAAGAAAAGCGGCGCGGCCCGATGAATTCAAAAGGGCTGGCCCAGCTCGCTTACGAGAAGGGCATGTACATTCTGACGGCCGCGCAGAGTTACCAGGCCGCGCTCGAAGCTGCGCAACTCGGTCATGGACTGTTGACTTACGCGCTGGTGGAAGAGGGTTTGAAGACGACCGCCGCCGACAACGAACCGAAAGACGGCGTCGTGAATGCGCGCGAGTGGCTGGACTACGCGACCGAGCGCGTGCCGCAGATGCAGGAAGAAAAGATGAAGCAGACGCGTGGCCTCGGCCTGGGCATCGCCTTTACCGAAGGCGAACAAAAGACCGACCCGGACAAGCGCAGCGTGCAACGGCCCAGAGTTTTCTATCGCCGCGAGATGGAAGCGAATCCGCTGGTGGTGGCGAAACCAACTGCACCAAATCAATAACTTGCCACTAGCTTCAGCTAGTGGAAGAGAATGTAAAAAAGAGATCGGCTTTAGCCGAAGTCATCTTTTTTGATTCTTCGGGCGAACTTTTGGCTAAAGCCGGGGTTCTTCTGAATCCTGTCCACTAGCTGAAGCTAGTGGCAAAAGTTTGTGAAAAAAGGGAGTGGCAAAGGATGGGCTAACTCTTTTTGTGGTTGGAGCCGCGCGCTCTTTTCTCAGTCCTGTGCACAGCTAAAGCGGCTCAAAGAGAGTGCTCCTGACAGTCGTAGTGTCACGCCTATTCAGTGATACAATCCGCCGCCTGTGAATTGCCCTCGCTGTCAACGCGAACTCTCATCTGACGCGGTAGCGTGCTCGTCGTGCGGGCTCTCGTTTGACGAGGCGACGCAGCGGCTCGAACACTCTTCCGGCGCGCCGGCAAAGCCGGCTTCATCAACCAAATCAGACAAACGATCGGTTTCCTCGCTCGACTCAATCGACGAAGGGCGTTTTGTGCCGGGCACGATTCTGGCTGAGCGCTATCGGATTGTGGGCTTGCTGGGAAAAGGCGGAATGGGCGAGGTCTATCGCGCCGACGACCTGAAACTCGCGCATCCAGTCGCGCTGAAATTTCTTCCCGATCATCTGCTGAGCGACACCGCAGCGCTGGCCCGCTTTCACCGCGAAGTGCGGGTGGCGCGCCAGGTGTCGCACAAGAATGTCTGTCGCGTTTACGACATCGGTGAGATCGACGGCCGCCATTTTCTTTCGATGGAATACATCAAGGGCGAAGAGCTTTCATCGTTGCTGCGCCGCATTGGCCGTCTGCCGCAGGACAAGGCGCTGCAACTCGCGCGGCAGATTTGCGCCGGACTGGCCGCCGCGCACGAGATTGGTTTCATTCATCGCGATCTCAAACCCGCGAACATAATGATCGACGCCGAGGGCAACGCGCGCATTCTTGATTTCGGCCTGGGCGGTTTGATCGATGAATTTGGCGACGAGGAAATTCGCGCGGGCACGCCCGCCTATATGTCGCCGGAACAAATTGAAGGCGCGAATCAAACAATTCAGAGCGACATCTATTCACTCGGCCTGGTGCTTTACGAATTATTCACCGGCAAGCGCGCGTTTGAAGCCACCTCGCTCAACGAACTAATCAAGTTGCGGCGCAGCGATACGATGCCGACGACGCCCACGTCGATCGTCAAGGGTCTCGATCCGCTAATCGAGAAAGTCATCGATCGTTGTCTGCAAAAGAAACCCGAAGACCGGCCTGCGTCGGCGCTGCAGGTGGCGGCGGCTTTGCCGGGCGGCGATCCTTTGGCGGCTGCGCTCGCCGCCGGCGAGACACCTTCGCCGGAGATGGTCGCGGCCGCGCCGACTGAAGGTGCGCTCAAACCCGCGATCGCGCTCAGTCTTTTCGCCGCGTTCGTGATTCTGTTAGTAGCTGCCGGCTGGCTGACGAAGTTTGGAGTTTTGTATCGCCTCGCGCCGCTCAATCAATCATCCGAAGTTCTGCGCGCGCGCGCCCGAGACGTGATCGCTCATCTGGGATACAACGATGCAATCATCGATAGCGCTGATGGCCTGGTGGTCAAAGAAGATTATCTGAAGTACACCGAGGCGGTCGACAAGTCGGCCAATCGGTGGGACAAGTTGCGAACCGAAAAGCCCGGACCCTATCGCTTTTGGTATCGCGAAAGTCCGCGTTACCTCGATACCGGCGACGGTGATGTTACGCCCGATACGCCGCCATTGAATGTTTCCGGCATGAACATGATTTATCTGGACACCGATGGCCGGCTGCATTGGTTCCTGCACGTGCCGCAGCAACGAGAACAGGATCAAGCCGCCGCGCCGAATCGATTTGACTGGTCCGGTTTGTTTCATGAAGCAGGTTTCGATATCACCAGGTTTCAGCAAGTTACTTCCACCTGGGTCCCGCAGCACGCCTATGACGAGCGCCTTGCCTGGGATGGGACCAATCCTGCGCGTCCCGACCAGAAGGTCCACATCGAAGCCGCCACATTCCGCGGCCAGCCGGTTTACTTTGAAACGATCTACCCGTGGGACCAGCCGACGCGACAGGCGCAGGAAGCACAGAGCAACAGCCAGCGTGTCTTTGTGATTTCAGTCATTATCGTTTTCCTGATTGCGCTGTTCGGCAGTGCACTGATTGCCCGTCGCAACTTGCGCCTCGGTCGCAGCGATATTCGCGGAGCGCTGCGCCTGGGTTTTTTCTATCTCATCGTGCGGCTGTTGTTTTGGCTTTTCCAAACTCACCACAGCGGATCGGTGGAAGGCGAGTTCGATCTCTTCTTGTCTTATCTGGCGCTGGGCACGTTCGCCGGATTCTATCTCTGGCTCTTGTACATAGCGCTCGAGCCGTTCCTGCGACGACGATGGCCGCATCGCATCATTTCGTGGAGCCGCGTTTTACGAGGAGAATTCCGCGATCCGCTCGTTGGCCGCGACCTGCTGATTGGCGCCGTAGCCGGTGGTTCAATGATCCTTTCCTCGGTGCTGACACCAGCGGTTCTTCGTTGGCTGGGCCAGCCCTTTGAGTTAACGACGAATCCTGGAGTCGAGCACGTGGGGGTCCAATTCTTTCGGCGGCTGGCATCTCAGGTCAGCGCGGGACTCTTCCTGTCCTTAATCATCTTCTTTCTGCTATTCATGCTGGTCATTATTCTTCGTCGGGAATGGATAGCCCTGGTGGTGTTGGGAATCATTCTAACGATGTTCGGTACGCTGGTGAACGGGAACGGGATGATGATGTTTTTTGCGAGCGCGTTCGATGCATTGATCCTGATCTTCGTGCTGTACCGCTACGGATTGCTGGCCCTGGCTGCCTCGCTCTTCTTCGCGCATTTGTGGGTCTTCTATCCCATCACGTCAGAACTTCGGGCCTGGTATGCAACTGATTTCGTTATAGGGGCCGTCTTGTGCCTCGCGCTTGCGGGTTTTGCCTGCTACACGAGCATGGCCGGACAATCGGTATTCAGTGGCAAGTTGCTGGAGGATTAGGCAGAACATTCAAATGAATCATCGTCGCACATTGAGCGTGCTGCTCGGCGTTCTGTTCGCTGCTTCTTCGGCGGCCGCGCAAACTTTGTTTCCTTTCAACCACGCGCGCAACGTCAATCCTGATGTGCAGCTCAAGATCACTTTCAATCAACCTCCGACGGTTGGGAAGTCGGGCAAGGTGCGAGTGTATGACGCGGTCAACGATAAGCTGATCGATGTACTCGACTTGAGCGTCGCGCCCGGTCCAACAGAACGCGCGACGGGGGCAGCGCTGACCGCGCCTTACCTGGCGACTCCGTACAACTACGAACGCAAAGGGGTTCCGACTAACCGAAACACAAAGCCCGGCACGCCTTCAGCCGGCGCCGAGCCGGCGTCGGACAAATTTCAACTCACCATCATCGGCGGCTTCACCGACGGATTTCACTTTTATCCGATCATCGTCAATGGCAGCACCGCGACGATTCAGCTTCATCACAACCTGCTCGAATACGGAAAGTCCTATTACGTCTTGATCGATCCAGGTGTGCTGACGATTGCTGACGGCAGCTTCAAAGGAATCACAGATAAAAGGGCGTGGCGCTTCTCGACTAAAGCGAAAGCGCCGCGCGCCGGTGCAGAGACACTCACCGTCAGCGCCGACGGCAAAGGTGACTTCAACACGGTGCAGGGCGCGATCGATTTTGTGCCGGATCACGGAAAGCACCACGTCACCATCCTGGTGCGCAAAGGCATCTATCAGGAGATTGTCTATTTTCGCAACAAGGACAAGGTGAGCTTCATCGGTGAAGGCCGCGACGCCACCGTGGTTCGTTATGCGAATAACGAAGTCTTTAATCCGCATCCGGTCAACATTCGCACGAATGAACTGGCCGGCACGTTCCCGTCGCGCCGCGCGGCTTTCGCTGCCGATAATTCAAACGACATTCACATAATGAACCTGACGTTGGAAACTACCGCGCCGGGACAGTCGGAAGGATTGTTAATGACCGGTCAGCGAAACACTCTGAAGAATGTGCGGGTGATCGGCTTTGGCGATGCTTTGCAAGTGAACGGATCGGCTTACATCACAGACAGTCTCATCGAGGGCGCGGGCGACACGATCCTTGGTCGCGGGGCCGCGTTCTTCGATCATTGCGTCGTGAAGTCGCGCAGCGTCTTTATGTGGATCAGGAACACCGCGGCGAACCATGGGAACGTTTTCAAAAACTGCACCTTCATCGGCACGGGCGAACCGACGGTGTTCGCGCGCGCGCCAAAAAATGGGAACAGCACTTACCCGCACGCCGAAGCGGTGCTGATCAACTGCACCTTGACCGGCATTCGGCCCGAAGGCTGGGGGCCGGCGGATGAAGGTGGCCAGGTACATTTTTGGGAATTCAGAAGCCGCAACCCGGACGGATCTTTAGTGGATGTAAGCAAGCGAAGCCCGCTCTCGCGGCAACTCGATGAAGCCAGGGACGCCAGGCTGATCGCCGACTATAGCAATCCGGCGTTTGTGTTGGATGGATGGACACCTCAACTATCGAGGGCGCCCTCACGTTAGCCGGCAGCGCAACGCCAATTCGGTTGTCGGACTATTAAGTCGATGCGCAGACGCAAGGTTCCAGTCAGGGTCGACGACTTGATGCAGGCGGGTTACGTCTACTTTCTCACCGAGCCGGCGGGCCGGAATTTTGATCCGGATTTCAAACCTGAGTTAACGCCACGCGAAATGCTCGAGCTGGGTGTGTTCGGCGGCAAATACATGACTGATTGTCGTCGTGAGTTTCCGGCGTCGTGGTTCAAACGGGCCAGGCTCTGTCATGAACAGCACGACGCCAGACTGAATTTCTTCCAGGTGAACGCGTCACAGCCGCTTTCCGTTTGGAAGAAAAAGGGCTGGATCTATCATGAAGATCCGCGCGGTTGGTTTCAGTGGTATTGCCGTTACTACATGGGGCGCCGGTGTCCCGATGACGAGCGCCAGATCAAACGCTGGCGGGCCGTGCGGCGGCACGTAGCGCAGCTGAAACAAAACTGTCCTCAGCGCGCGCTCGATTGTCGGCCGCGCCAACGGCAGGCGCTGCTGCATTGGGCCTACGACTCGCGAAAGATTTGAAATTTACGGCAGTGCAAAACTGTTGCGGGTTAATCGTCTTGCCTTTTGATAACAGCACGCATAGATTCAGCGGCAACAATTTTCCTGGAGGCCATCGCATGTTCAAATCGGAAACCCTGAAAGCTCTGGCAGCGGTCAGCCTGATCGCCGCCGTCGGCTTTGCCTGCAAATCGGCCAGCGAGCCGCACGCGATTAAGAGCAAAGACGGGAAATATGAGATCACCGTTCCGGGAAACATGTCCGAGGCCCCCAGTCTCAACAAGGACGCGCAGCTCACTGCCGCCAGCAGGCTGAATGAGTTATATGTTTTTGTGCTGACGAACAAGAAAAGCGACTATGCCGAGGGACAGACGTTGGATCGGCACGCTGACGTTTTGCGCAACGCTACTATGAAACAATTGTCTGACGGTGATTCAACCACGCCTGAGAAGGTTACGATCGACGGAAACGAAGCGCGCCGATATCGGATCACCGGCAAGCGCGATGGCGTGCAGCTGGCGTACTTCATGACCGTCGTAGAAACCGCAGATCATTTCCATCACATCTGGACCTGGACCGAAGGATCGAAGGCCGCGCAGAATGAGCCGATCCTCAATCGCATCGCCGACAGTTTTCGTATAAATCAATAACGACCAGGACCAAATTAGATATGACCTCACGGTTGATTTTTCATCGCGCTAAATCTTCGTGCTCTCGACTGCCGATCCGAACTTCCTGTTAACATCAAGTTAACTTCACGTTCACTCCACTGTAATCGCTCTCCTGTAGCTTTTCTTCTTACCGCAGTTGACATGAATTGAGTCGCAGTTTCCCAAGTTACCAGTCTATTCGTCTACGTCATGTCCAGCTTTTGAGCCGGCCGCTACCGAAGGAGAATTTTTATGTTACGTGAGCATTCGCTAGTTCGATTTGTACTCACCCCAATCGCCGTTGCGGTGCTGATGATGTTCGCGGCAACGGCGGGCGCGCAGACGGATTCCGGAAAAATCTCGGGCACCGTCAAGGACCAGAACGGCGCCGTCGTACCGGGCGCCAACGTCTCCATCATCGATGAGCGCACCGGCACCGAACGGAACGCGAAAGCCAACGATGACGGCTATTTTTCTGTGCCCGCGCTGAAGGCATCGACCTATCGAGTAATCGCCGAAAGCACCGGCTTGACTGCAAAGATCGAACATCTCAATCTCAATGTCGGCCAGGAACTAGCGGTTTCACTCGCTATGTCAACCAACGACATCACCGCCACCGTGAACGTTGTCAGCGGGCAGGAGACGGTGACCGACAACGGCTCGGCGGCCATGAGCGCGAACGTGATTCCGCGTGAGATTCAAGGATTGCCGATTAACAGCCGGCAGTTGTCGCAGCTGTATCTGCAAGCGCCGGGCTCGGTCAACAGCGGTTCGGGCACGTTTGGCGATATCCGTTTCTCGGGCCGGGCGACGGAGCAGAACATCGTGCGTTACGACGGCATTGAAGGAACCGCCATCATCGACGCTAACCCGGGAAACCTGAACGGCGAAGTTCCCACGCCTTTCCGTTTGCAATCTTCGCTCGAGAACGTGCAGGAGTTTCGCGTCGATTCCAATAACTACCCGGCCGAGCAAGGCACCGGCACCGGCGGTCAAATCAACGTGGTCACCAAGTCCGGTGGCAAGGACTTTCATGGTTCGATTTTCGAATACATCCGCAACGATGCGCTGGATGCCGCAAACTTCTTCGACAACGTCATCGGCCAAAAGAGCAAACTGCGGATGAATCAGTTTGGCGGCTCAATCGGTGGTCCGATTAAAAAAGACAAAGCGTTCTTCTTCTTCTCGTTCGAAGGTTATCGGCTGCGCGGCAGCATCAACGCGATCGAAGCGGTACCCGGTCAGGCCTCGAGAATTTGCCCGGGCGGGTTTGTGCTCGGCTCGACCACGCCTTGCAGTGCGGCCACGACGAACCTGATTCCGGCGTTTCGCGCGCCGGGCGCGGTGGTCCTGCGCACCGGCCCCGACTTGTTCGATACGGTTCAGTTGCAGGCGAACAACATCGTCAATGAAGACACCGCGGCGCTGCGTTTGGATTTCAGGCTGACGCAAAAACAATACGCGTATGTCCGCTACTTCCGCGACCAGGGATTCAATAGTCAACCCGACGGCGTCACCGGCCGCCGCATTCTCATCAGGCAAGTGCCGCAGAACGGGATCGTGGCTTTGCAGTCGACGATCCACAGCAACCTCTTCAATGAATTTAAGTTCGGATACAACGGTGCTTACTCGCGAATCAACGGACAGGCGCCGCCGGCAACGGGCATCGATCTTTCCAACGTCACGCTTAATCTGGCCGGAAGCGTTGCCGGTTTTGCTTTGCCGGGCCAGGGATCGAACGCGGGTATCGCGGTGCCGGGCGGACTGATCAGGGCCAACAGCGCGCAGAACGGTCGGGCTCAGCCTTACACGCCCTATTCACTCTCGGCGATCGACAACCTAAGCTGGACCAAAGGAAGTCACAGCTTTAAGTTCGGCGGCGAGTTGCGATCGATCGACTTGTACACCGATCGGCTCGGCGGCACCACCTACACGTGGGCCAGCATTAATAACTTTCTGACGAATACGCTCCAGACGACGCAGTTCCTCGGCGACCTTTCGTCGCCATCACCGTTCTTCATTTCGTCTCTGGTTGGGCCGGCGCATGCGAAGCAGCGCTACTACATCGGCTATGCGCAGGATGAATGGAAGATCAAAAAGAACCTGACGCTGAACTACGGTCTGCGTTACGAGTACTACACGCCGCTGAAGGAAGTGAACAACCGGCAGATTTACTTCAACATCCTCGACGGCACGCTGCGCAATCCGTCCGAGGATCCTTACAAGACTTCGGGAACCAACTTCGGTCCGCGCGTGGCGTTGACGTGGTCGCCGAATCAGGGTGGCCACGGTTTCTTCGGCGGCGGCAAATCCGTGATCAGAGGCGGCGTCGGCATTTTCTACGGTCCGGGCCAGACCGAAGATCAGATTCAGCCCATCGAATCAAATCGCATCAGCTCGACCCTGAACGGCGGCAGCTACCCTCAGGATCCGGCGACGATTGCCGCGCTGTTTATTTCCAATCCGGCGAATCGCCAGTATCAGCCGCGCGCCTACGCCCCTGACTACACGATTCCCGAGAAGGTCTATCAGTACAGCGCGTCATTCCAGCAGGAGCTACCGTCCAAGTTAATTCTGACCGCGGGATACGTGGGTTCTCAGGGACGCAACCTGTTTCTGCGCAGCGTTGCGAACCGCATTCTTCCCGGCCAAACGACCATTCTCGACGGCACGACCTTGCCGAATAATTTCGGGATCGTGAATCGCACCAATCCGGCTGGCCAGGTAATCGCCGTCAACACGATTCGCGAGTTTTCGATCGTGTCCGGCGCCTCCACAGTCAACAATCCGTACGCGGAAGTCGACGATAAGACGAGCGGCGGCCATGACACTTACAACGCGCTTCAGGTAACGCTCGGGCGTCGCTTCAGCAGCGGCGTGACGCTCAACTCGCAATACACGCTGGCGAAGTCGTTTGGCAATACCTCGGGATCGAATGAAGCTCGCACCGCCGCGAACAACGCGCGCGCGACGAGTGAATTCGATTACGACCTGGGCCGTAACAACTTCGACGTGCGGCACACGTTCAATCTGAGCGCGCTTTACGATTTGCCGTTCGGCAAAGGGAAAGAAGGCGCGTCGAAGATGCTGCTCGACGGCTGGGAAGTTGGCACGATCATGAACGCTCGCTCGGGTGTGCCGCTGGAAATCGGCATCGTGCGGCCGGATGTCGTGATTCAATGTAAGACCACCGGCGGCTGCGTCGTTCCGACCGGGGCGGGCGGTGCCACGACGACGTTTGCGAATGGCTTTGTGGCCCAACTGCCGGGAACGATTAACGCGGCCAATCCTCTGCCGCCTGGATTCATCGCGGTGGTCAACACTCCCGGCGGAGGTTCATCGCGCAACGTGCGACGTCCCGATCTGATTGCCGGCATGAATCCCTATCTCACCGTCGATCGATTGACTCTGAATCCGGCCGCGTTCACGACACCGGCGCCCGGCGTCTTCGGAAATGTGCCCCGCAACTTTTTGACCGGGCCGAGCTTCACGCAGTTCGACGTTGTCTTCAACAAGAAATTCAAATTTACTGAGACGACAAATCTCGAATTCCGGACAGAGATCTTCAACATCTTCAATCGCGCGAATTTCGAAGTTCCCGGTTCGCGTCTGAATCTCGCATTGCCAACTGTGAGTTTGGCCGGCGGAGTCTACTCGGTTAGCTCAGGCGCTAGCGTGGTGCAGCCGGGCCAACCGTACACGCAAGGTGCGGCGGGCGGGACCTTTGGATTACTGCGTCAGACGGTTTCACGCGACGTCGGTCTGGGCACCAGCCGTCAAATTCAATTCGCGCTGCGGCTGAATTTTTAGTGAACGTGGTCAGCAACAGCAGTAGCGCAAGTGGTGCTTGCGGACTCGGCTATCCGAATCGCAAGTCAACTTGCGCTACATAACTAGCCTCGGAGTCGGAAGTGTGATTGAATGTGCGTCGCTTCCGCCTAACTTAAACTAACGCATGACAGCCACCGTTGCTATCGCGCTCCTGATCGTCCTGGTCGCGCTGGTTTTCGACTTCACGAACGGATTTCACGACGCCGCTAATTCGATCGCGACCGTCGTTTCAACCCGGGTGTTGTCGCCGAGGTACGCGGTCATTTGGGCCGCGCTCTTCAACTTCATCGCCTTTGCGATCTTTGGAACGCGAGTCGCCAAAACCATCGGCGGCGATCTGGTGCGCATCGACTTAATCCAACAGGACCTGCGACTCTGGGTTCTCTGTTGCGGATTGATCGGCGCGATCATCTGGAATTTGATCACGTGGTATCTCGGCTTACCGACCTCGAGCTCGCACGCTCTGATCGGTGGATACGGCGGCGCGGCGCTCGCTGCCTATCGGGGCTTCCGCGGTTTAGACTCTCATGGGATTCAAGTACTACTGCTCAAACCTGAAGGATGGGTCAAGACCATCGCCTTCATCGTCGCATCTCCGGTGATTGGATTCATAGCGGGATTTGCTTTGATGGTCGCGGTCTATTGGATTTTTCATCGGTGGACACCCGCTCAGGTCGATAAAACTTTCCGCCGCGGACAACTGTTGTCAGCGGCCGCTTATTCATTGGGCCACGGCGGCAACGACGCGCAGAAAACGATGGGCATTATCACCGCAGTTCTGGCTACAGCCGGGATGTTCAATTTGCAGATGGGCGAGAAGGGATCGTTGCCGGCGATTCCGGTCTACGTCGTCCTGATTGCGCATGCGGCGATCGCTTTGGGAACTCTGTCCGGCGGCTGGCGCATCGTTCACACCATGGGTTCGAAGATCACCAAGCTCCGTCCGGTCGGCGGCTTCTGCGCTGAAACCGCGGGCGCCTGCACCTTGTTCGGCGCAACCTTCCTGGGCATCCCCGTTTCAACCACGCACACAATTACCGGCGCGATTGCCGGCGTCGGCTCTACCACGCGATTGTCGGCCGTGAAGTGGCGCGTCGCCGGCAGGATTCTCTGGGCCTGGGTTCTCACGATTCCCGCCGCCGCAATTTTTGCCGCCATCTCGTTCCTGATTTTCGAGTTAATTCATAAACTGGTTACCTGACAATTGCTTTTGTTTCTATGCCGCGATCAGCTTTGATTATCGAAGACGACGCCGATATCGCCGAGAGCGTCCGTTACAACCTCGACGGCGCCGGATTCAAGACGTCGATCGCGCCCACCGGTGAGAGCGGGCTCTCGATGGCGCTCGATCCGCAGAACCCGCCGGCGGTGATCCTGCTCGACTTGATGCTTCCCGGGATGAATGGGATTGAGATCTGCCGCCGCCTGCGTCGCGAAAATCAGACCCGCCGCACCCCGATCATCATGCTGACTGCCAAGGCCGCGGAAACCGATCGCATTACCGGCCTTGACGTCGGCGCCGACGATTACATCAGTAAACCGTTTTCGATCAAGGAACTTCTCGCACGCGTGCGCGCAGTAATGCGACGCAGCGAAGAGGAATCCGGTGAACGTTACAATGACGGCCGCCTGACAATCGATTTTGAGGATGTACGCACCGCTTGCGCCGGCGTAAGTGTGAAATTAACGCACAAGGAATTCCAACTGCTGACGACGCTCGCTCGGAGAAAGGATCGTGTGATTACTCGGCAGCAATTGCTCGATCGGGTTTGGGGTTACAGTTACTACGGCGACGCGCGTACCCTCGACGTGCACATCCGCCGGTTGCGCCAGAAACTGGACGCGTGCGGCAACTGCATCGAAACTGTGGTCGGCGTGGGTTATAGATTTATCGGCTGCGGGTCGCGCGCCAACTCTGCCAACCCAGATGGTTAGTTCTCGTCTTCTCTCGCTGCTCTCGGTTGCCGCTGCGGCAGCATTCCTCGCCGTTGGATTTATCTCAGCCGATCCAATTCGCTCGGTTTGCCTTGGTCTCGGTTGCGTCCTCATTGGTCTATCCCTCGGCGCACTCATTTCCAAAACGAGACGATCGCGCGGCAATCCGAAATCGCACGGGTTCTCAAGCGAGCTTCTGGATTCGACCATCAACGAGATGCGCGAAGGACTGGTGGTCATCGATGCAGACATGCGCATCGTGGCTTTGAACCAAGCGGCGCAACGGCTCTTTGCACATGTAGAGTTGTCCATCGAACGCCGGATCACCGAAATCACCCGAAATCCTGCGATTTATGACGCTTTTCTCGACGGCGTGCGTGGCACTGAACGTGTCGGCGTAAAGGTCGAGACCCACGATCCGGAGCGCCGCATCTTCGATTTGCGCGTAGTGCCGCTACGCGCCTCGGCAAACAGCCGCATCACCGGAGCGATTGGAGTCTTCTTTGACGTGACCAGATTGGAACGACTGGAAAACGTGCGGCAGGAATTTCTCTCGAATGTCTCTCATGAATTACGCACGCCGCTAACGTCGATCATCGCCTTGTCTGAAACCCTGGCGGTAGGCGCAATCGACGATCCTGAAAACAACCGGCGCTTCCTCTCAATCATTCAAAAGAATTCCGCCCGCATGCATCGCTTGATTGACGATATCCTGGAACTGAGCGCGATCGAAGCCGGAAATGTGAAGCTGTATTGCGAGACCGTGCCGCTCAGAAACCTGGTGGAAGATGTCATCAACAGCTTGTCGGCGACGGCCGCCGCGAGAAATATCGAATTGAAGAACCTGGTGGCGTCGCCGGGAAATGTCTATGCGGATCCCCACCGGCTCATGCAAATGCTGACGAATCTGATCGACAACGCGATCAAATTCAATCGCGAGGGCGGGGAAGTTGTGATTGCATTCACCAAGGGCGATCGCGACCGAATCGTAGTCAGTGACACCGGCGAAGGAATTCCCTCGCATCATCTCGATCGTCTGTTCGAACGTTTCTACCGCGTCGATCGCGCACGCTCGCGCGAACTTGGTGGGACAGGTTTAGGCCTGGCAATCGTGAAGCATCTGGCCAAATCGCACGGCGGAGAGGTTACGGTGCGATCGCAGATTGGTGAAGGAACAGAGTTTACGATTGAACTCCCCAGCGCTTGACGAGATCCACAACCCTCAATGCGACAGCGGGCGGCGGACCATGAAGTCGCCCATCTTCGACAGTTGGGCCGTCTTGTTCAAAACACTGGCGGCAAGTTTTTGCAGATGCGAAGGCATCTCGGCGATCTCAGCGTGCTCGGCGTCGAGTCGGTGGCTCGTAAGTAGCTGAATCTCGGCGCTGCAGAAATCGCAATTACGCAGATGTCTCTCGACGGTCAGTCGCTCGACGAAACCCAGGGCGCAACCTCGATAGCGCAGAAGCGTTTCCGACGACGGGCACCGCGCCGTTTTGCAGAATGTTCGGGGGCCGAAACGAGGCTTCATCTGTTGAATCGGACCTTGGTCCAGTTGCACCAAACACTGAATACGCCTCTGATTCCAGAAACGGTTTTGCCCCCAGCAGGACTTTCCTCAGCTATATCAACAATTAAATCGGATAAAAAAATATTGGACAATGTTGGGAATGGTTTGTTAGTATACCCGTAGCTTGACCGAGGACGGATTCGCTCCTTGGTTCCGCACACTCGGTGAGACAGAGGTTTTGAAACACCGAACCGCAGTTTCCCCGTTGCTTGAGTTGAATTGCCAATCAGCATCAGGCACCTCTCGGGATTGAAAAGGTAAAACACAATAAGGTCTTAAGGCATCTCGATCTGACGCTCGATCTCTACGAACGTTGCCCCGGCATTTCCTTCCTCTCAGTCAGATCGTGCCAACCACCACCACGGGGATGCATTGAGTACTGGATCGGTTCACAACTGATGACGAACATGCATCAACTCTCATCTTTCGGGACAAATACAATCGTGAAATCAATCACACACAAAACAGAGGACGCCACCGTTGCCATACCCCGCGAGGTAACGCGAGCGAGCCGCGCTGCCGAACGAAGCGCCAGAGCGGGTCGCTGGGTTGAGAGTCTGCAAAACTCAGACGTCAACCGCTTGTGGGCTGAACTTCATCGCATCGTCAGCAATCATCCGCTCGTGCGCGCGTCGCGCAGTGCCGGCCTTTTGATCGAGGAAGGCGCCACCAGCGCGTATACCGATCTGACGCAGGAACTCTTTGTGCAACTGCTGACGAAATCGCGTTTCCAGCATTATCTCGACACAGCCATGACCGATGGCGAGATCGAATGCGAGATCGGCCAGATCGAATTAACAAATTTGCTGACTGCCGAGCTGCGCAAGCGTCACCCGGAGAGTTATCGTCTGGCGCGGCGCATCTCGACTTTGATCCAGTCGAGCGCAAACTTTCGCCGTTTTGACACCAGCGGGATTGACGACGAGAACCATCGCCGTTTGGCGGATCGCGTCTACGGATTGAGCGAGTGGGCCGACAAAAAACCTGGTCGCGGAAATCATGAGATGGAACAACGCGTTCATATGATTCCGGTACGGCAACGCGACACGCGCATGGTCGGCTGCACCGGCGACGCGCAGATCGTCATCAGCAATTCAGATTTAGAAGACTTGATCATCAACGTGCTGGAAGCCATCGACGCACCTGCCGACGTTCGCAGCCTGCGCAGTCTGGTGATGTCACGGTTGCCGGTGATGGACATCTATCTCGTGCCGCTGGGTGGCGACGATCCGGATTCAGACGGCCCGCATTACGACCCCGCGGACCTGCGCGAAAACCCGGAAGAGAGCCTTTTGAAACACGAGTCGCAACAGGAAGCGGCCGGTTCAGTCGACAAATTTCTGGTCAATCTGCGCGGCAACGTGCGCGGTAAGATCAAGCAATACAACCGCATGCTGGGCGTGCTCTGGTACTGCTATTTGAGCACGGACCACGCGACCCAACTTGAAATCGCGGCCACATTGGGAGTTTCTGATTCTTTGGTGTCCGATTACCGGCGCCGCATCGAACAAGAGCTGCGGGCGCTGTCGTTCACCGAAGTCGAGGAAGCGCGCATGTTTGAGTTGGCCCTGCGTGAGCGCGTCCGCACGATGGTCGCAGCAGAAGAAAGCGAAGCAATTCCGGCGTAATTCCGCTCTGCTGAATGACTTCGAGCCTTTTAAGAAGCGCGGGGCCAGCCCTGCGCTTCTTTGTTTTGCTAAGCGAGTGCCACTGTGAATAAGCGCCGTCCCAAAATTGAAGATTACGAAACCGTAACGCGCTCGCGGAAACAAACACCCGCGCAGCCGGCCGCGGTCGACGACGCTTTTAATTCAAAGCCGGCCGCTTCGATAAGAACACCATCTCCTGCGCTGCTCGATCGGGTCATCGACCCAACTACTTTTCTCAAGCGCGGTCACGCCTTCTCGTTCGCGCTGCTCTTTTTATTCACGGCCGTG
>Ga0207511_100113_pt1 | contig 19871 bp, 10 predicted proteins | sample NitcycUWRSCHO22C_FD_188265 | JGI IMG/M metagenome (GOLD analysis project Ga0207511, IMG submission 188265) | Soil microbial communities from Arlington Agricultural Research Station in Wisconsin, USA - Nitrogen cycling UWRJ-SCHO22-C (SPAdes) | ecosystem: Environmental > Terrestrial > Soil >... | reverse complement strand
GGTGGCGGTGTTAACGCCGAAGGCGTTTGCAAATTCCAGCCCAGGGCAACGCCCTGGGAAACGAAGGACCTTTGGTAAATGAAACTCTGAAAGAGTTCGCGAATTCCCTGGGCCACGTGATGTTTACTCACAACCCTTTCAGGGTTGGCACAAATCCGTGTTGCGCTACCCCAGGGTAGCGCGCTGGTGCGCGCAACCCTGGGCTGTGAGTTGGTAAACGCCTTCGGCGTTTCTGTTCGCGTCGTTACAAATCTCTGGAACCGTCAAGTAGATAATTACCGATTCATCGGTGGGCTATTTTCAGTCGTCGGCTTCGCCGACTGTTTGGGCAAAGCCTCTCTAATCTCCAACCTCTACTGACGAACGATTCACGAGTCTAGACGGCGTTCAGGATGACGATTTCGGTTCCCGGTTGATCGATCAGCCGGTCGATAAAGTTATCGATCTCAGTCTGGATTTTTTCTTCGGTCAGGTCCCGTTCAATTTGATCGCGCACTTCATCGAGCGTTTTCACAATCCGGTTGCTGCCGCGCTGCGGTCCGTACAGCTGTTGGTAACGATCCGAAATGTCTTTCGTGCTGACCACTGCAAAAGCCCGAAATCGGAAGTCGACATAACTGTCCATCGTCTGCCGGTCGCGCAGGATCTGATCGAGCTGTTCACTCGTCAAGCCAACGAGTTTCATGCGCTCTTCCAGCACCGCGCGCGAGCCCAGCCTTCTAATCACGTCGTTCAAACGGTCCTGAACCTTCTTATCGAAATCTTTCTGAGCATCGCCGGTTTGCGCCAGCGGCAGTTTTTTCGCCTCCTGCAAAACCAACGTCTGCTGCACGAGCGTGTCTAACGCTGCCTTTAGCTCCTCGGAACTCGGCCGGGCGAGCGATGCGTGTCCGGGCTCCAGCGCCAATTGCCAAACCAGGTCAGAGTAGGTGATGACGTCCGGCGTGGCTTGTGAGCCGTTGTTGACAGTGGCGACGATCTTGTCGGGGATGGTCTGGGCTGGGGTTTCTGAGATTAGGCCGAGGCAGAGAATGGCGATGGCGGTGACGAGAAGGCATTGAAAATTGAAAAATGAAAAATGAAAATTGCAAATTTGTACGGCGCGCTGGCGTTCAGGGTTGGATGAAGCGCATGAGCGAGAAGCTCTGAGTTGAGAAGTGCGAACACCGTTATTTTCGTATTCTACAAACCGAGTTTTCGTCATCAGACAATTTGCAATTTGCATTGCTCTTCCTTCTTTGCCAGCTAGAACGTCTGCGTAAACCTAAATTGGATCTGTCCCTGATGCAGCCGATAGATTGCCGTCGTGGGATGCGCGGTGTTCAGGAACTGCGGAATCAGAAATTCGGACGGATTCAGCAGGAAGCCATAATCAACCGCCAGCGCACCACCGAGCGGCGTCTTAAAACGAAAGCCCAACCCGACGGTGTGACTCCAACGGACGCGCAGGTTTTGTGCGTTGATGTCGGCGACAAAATTTCCGGTGGGCGTGAACGGCTTGGGATGCAACATGTCGCTGATACTGCGAAAGACGTTGCCGCCGTCATAAAACGGAACTGCCTGAATGTTGGGATTGACTGGAATGCGCGCTTCCAGATTCATGATCACCTGGGCGTTGCCGCCGATCGGAACCGTGAATGGATTCACCCCGACCGGCTTTCCCGAGTTGTCGTGAAATTCGCCCTGCGGAACGATTACCTGACGCGGTCCTGCTTCTTCGAAACCAAAGCCGCGCAGCGTGGTTGAGCCGCCCGAGAAGAAGCGTTCGCTGATTGGCAGCAGCAAATCAAAATCATCAACCATGCCGTTGCCGTTCAGGTCGCGCGGACTGAACAGATTTGCGAGCCCCACGCTCAAGTTGGCCGCAAAGACCGTGTTTCGGGCAGCGCGCGATTTGTAATATGTGTGGTAGCTCGACTCGAAACGCGTGAAGGAAGTGTTGCCGCCGAGCGCGCGCGCCGCCACGCGAAAGTCCGCATTGAAGAAGTGACCGCGGGTGGCGTCAGTCTGGTTGTAACGGCAAACTTCGCCGCCACGGATCGTTTCATCCTCACCGTAAATCGTTCCCGCCACCCTGTGTTCACAACGTTCACGCGTGTCGATGACAAATGAAAGGCCCGGACCTGAAAGGCGGACGACCTCGTCCGGACGCAGGATCGGTTCAATCAATAAACTTTCGATGTTCTTGAGGCGGACGTCTTCGTAGTTGTAGCGCGCGAACAGAATGCTGTGGAGTTTCCGGCTCATCACGCGCTGCGTTTCCGCGGTCAGGATAAAGCGATTGATCGTTGGGATGCCGGCGCTCTGGCCGAATTGATCGACCGGGTTTCCATTCTCGTCCAGGCGCTGCACGATGCCGTTCGTGCCCTGATCGATCGTCGAACGGAAAAATCGCGTGATGCTCGAGTCGCGTAGATACTGGATCGACAGTCCGAGCGGCGCGTAATCGCGCTTCCGATATTGGAAGAAACGCGGATCGAGAAACTCCAGGCGCACCAGCTGTTGCCGCTGGCTCATGCGAATTCGCATCGCCGCCTGCTGCAACCTGTTGCGGAAATTAACATTCGTCAGCTCGAGTAAACCTAGTGGCCCGGTATCAGTTGAATAGCCGCCGCCGTACTCGACGACGCGCGGGCGCTTCTCTTCAACGTCGATGATGACGTCGAATAACTTCACGTTGTTGCCGGCGTCGCCGGCCGGTTGCTGCGTGATGATTACCTGGCGATATGCGTCTGTGACATAGAGCGCGCGCTCGGCTTCAGTGATTCGATCCGCCCGCAGGACATCGCCGGGTACGAGCGGCAGGGCCCGGCGAATCGCCGCCCGCTTCGATTCCTGGACCGACGCGCTGCCGGTCACGCCGTTAATCACGATGTCGTTGACGATCCCCTTCGAACCTTCCTTCGTGATCTTGAAGACGACGCCGACCTGGTCGTCGCCGCCCAGCGGCGGCAGGTTGTCGAGAGAAGTCCGGACATCGGCTTCGATGTAACCAAGCCGCGCATACAGGTTCAGCAATTGATCGCGATCGGCGCGCACCTGTGACGGCGAATATGGCGCGCCCTTGATCGTTGAGATCTCTTCGCGCAGGCGGGCTTCGGGGATCGCATTCTCGCCTTGAATGTCGATGTACGCGACGCGGGTCAGCGGTCCTTCCGTCACCTTGAAAGTAATGATCAAAAAATCCTGCGTGGGTGGGATGGTCGGGATGGCGCTGACCTTGGCCCCCAGATATCCGAGATCCTTCATCATCCGTTCGACCGTGCGGCGATCCTCTTCCAGCATCGCGTTGCTGGTGACGCCGCGCGCATAGCCGCCCAGCAACGGCAGAAACGCAAACGCACTGGCCTTGCGCGATCTTAATTGCGGCAAAATGTCGTTGAGCGTGAGCTTGTTCGTGCCTTCAATGCGAATTTCGTTCAGCCGTAATTGCCGGTTGAGCTGAACGTCGTAGACGATCTTGACGTTGTGTCCAGCCAGATCCGGAGGATTGAGATCGTGACAAGCTTCGGCGTTGCCGTTGTCGGTCGTGCCGGGCAACGGCGGTGTGATGGTGCACTGCGGCGTGACCTCGGCGAAGAAATATCCTTCCTCCTGTAGTTTCAACTTGACGCGGCGCGCGCCTTCTTCGATGACTGCATAATCGAGATTGGCTTCGCGCTTGAGCGGCAGCAGCTTCTGCTGGGTTGATTCTTTGGGTGTGTAGTTGGCGAAGGACACATCGACCAGCGGGCCCGGCGTTCCCTCTAAGGTGATGTTGATGGTGTTCGTATTCGCATCGCGAATTACTTTCGGATCCGAGAGTTGCGGCGCCATGCGATGTTTTGCGATCAGCGCCTGCTTGATGCGATCGATGTCCTCGCCCAGAGCCTCTCGGGTGAATGGGCTGCCGCGCTGGAGCTTTAGGGTTGGGCCTATGTTGGGCAACTCCAACTTCGGATCAATATCAAAATTTCCCACCCGAGCTTGTTCGTTCAGCGTGATGGTAAAAACCACGATCTTCTTGGTGCCGCTCGCATCTCCCGCGCTCGGAATTTCGTTATGTTCCACCGTGGCATTGAAGTAACCGCGATCGCGCAGATAGGTTTGAATCTCGTCTGCATTTTTTTCAATCGCGGTCAGCGAGAAGCGGCGTCCGGACTGCAACAGATTGACGCGGGCGCGGATTTCATCGCGCGGGATAACCGTACTCGGCGTAACCCTGATGCTGACGCTGGTGATGATGATTTGCCGCTGCACAATAAAGCGGACGCGAATGGGGACCGCGCGATTCGTCCCGTTGCCCGGGTCATCGATTTCGACGCGGGCAGAGGCCACACGGCCTGAGGCATACAGATCGTGCAATGACTGGCGCACGTTGACGGCTGCGTATTCCCCTCCGGCTGTGATTTTCAGGAGGGCTTTGAATTCGTTTTGCGCCGCGGGATCGGCAGGCGTGCCTTCGAGGGTGACCTCGACCGCGGAAACCGATCGACCTTCGTAATCACCGACCTGGGCGTGAACGCACACCCCCGTGCCAGCGATTGCGATTGCGATTAACAGTGTCAGAAGTCTTAAAGCGTGCACTTGAAAACGTATGGCGGCTGGGCCGCTCTGCCAGGGCGGTCAGGCTTGCCTGACCGTCGCGCTCTCATATCAACAATTAGCGGCGAGGCTATGCCTCGCCGCTGCGGAGGCATAGCCTCGATTTGTTTTTCCGCAATCGTCGGAAAGCCAGAGCCTTTCCGCACTGTGCTGCGGCAAAGCCGCACTTCAAAATCTCTTCCGGAACCTGATCTCGAAACTGTAGTTATTGTTTCGGGTCGCCAGATTTCGGTTCGAACCCTGTTCGTATTGCGCGACAAACGACATCCGGTTCGACACGCGATATTCGACCGACAGCACCTGGTTCGGGTCTGAAGCAATGTTCGTCGAATAGGTGATCGTCATGTCTTTGGTGACGCGCCGCGCCGCCGTCAGCCTCGCCGTCGGGGCGGAATTCGTGCTGGAGATCACCGGATTTATTTCCAAACGGCTCAGACCGAAAAGCTTGTTAGTCGCGCGCGAAATCGGCGCATTAATCAGCGCATCAGTCAAAAGACTCGCCGCAGTTCCCACGCCGGACTGCGCCAATACCGAGGTGCCGGTGTCGGTCGAGGTCAAAGTTCCGTTCAGAATCAAGGAAACGACGTCAGCCTGAGGCAGCGACGGTTCGGCGCCGACGCTGGTCGTGGGATGCGACAAAGGCCCTTCGATCATGGCCGTGACGCGATAGCCGCGAATCACGGATTGCGCTTCGATGTTCAAAATCGGATCGGCATCGAGCCGCGGGGGCAGATAGATCAAGCCGCGCGTAATCTCATAAGGGGTGTTTCTGAAATTCAGCGTGCCGCGCGTGGCCGTGATGCGGCCTTCGATGATCGGGTCCTTCACCGGCCCGTCCAACTGCAAGGACAAGGAAGCGACCACGTCGCCAATGTTGTTGTGCAGGATCAGCGCGTTCCGTCCTTCGACCCGCAGCTTGTCGAAATTCGCGGTTTGCGCGAAGGTGAATTCGCTGCCTTCTTCCAGCGTCTGTTGCGGCCGCTGATTAATCAACTCGGCGAGTTCGATGTCATGTGTGTATTCCGCGCGGCGCACCCGCACGTCGCCGCTGATGAACTGCACCTTGCGCGTGCCGCGAACTTCCAAATTTGCATCAACCGTCGAGCGGAAGTCCTGCGGATAATTCAACGTCATGCCGGTGCCGTTGATGTTGAAGAGGAACTGCGAAACATCGAAGCCATCAAGCTGAGCGCCGCCGGTGACGCTGAAATGCCCGCCTTCGATCGTGCCCTCGAGCGGCCGATCGATTTGCGCCTGCTGCGAATTAAAGAGAATGCTGCCGTGGAGATTCGAAAGCATCACCCGCTGATCACCCAGGTAGATGGAAACAGTCGCGCGATCGACTGACGCCTGGCCGGTCACGCGTTGGTTGTCGAACGTGCCGCCCACATTCACCGCCAGGGTCGCGATGCCCGAAGAGAAAAGATCGGGCGAGAACAAACTCAGAATGCGTAAATTCACCTGGCCGTTGACGGCCAGTGTGTTGCGGCCGCCCGTGCTCGTCGCCAGCGCTCCGCCCACCGTGACGTTCGTTTGCGATCCCGTAAAGTGACTGTCATGGAAAACGATCGCATCCGGCGTCACCTCGATCACCACCGGTTCGGCCGCCGCGAGCGTTATCTGCTGGCCCTCTTCGCCGACGTTGATTGAGATCTCTGAAAACGTCGCCTTGCCGATCAGACCGTGAATCGTGGGATTGTCTTCTTCATCAAGCAAATTGCCTGACAATTTCAAGTTACCAGTGGCGCGACCGTTGACCGTGACGTCAGCCGGCACAAAGATTCGCAGCGCCCGCGTGATATCGGTGCCGTTCATCGTCGATTCGATCACCGCCGGCAGCTTCGCCTGCGACAAATCGACGCGCGCGGTGATCACCTGCGGCTGGTCCCCGAACAAAGCGCTGGACGTCAACGACACGTTCAGTTGTTTGTTCTCGGTGCGTCCGACGATCGCAATCGCGCCGGCTGATTTGCCCTTGATGGTTACGTCGCTGCTCTCGGCGTCAAAGCTGATCACGTAACTTGATAAGTCGCTTAACTGGTAAACGCCCGAGGCGTGCAGACTCTTGATCGTCGCGATGCCGGCGATGGGCGGCAGGTTCGTCAGGTTGGCGTACTCTTGCAGGCGCGCGAGTTGCACGCGATCACCACTCGCCGTCAGATCGAAAGCCTTGGTCTTTAAATCGTATTTGCCGGAAGCCGTGATGTGACCGGCATCGAAATTCAGATCGACTTTGTCGACATCGACCGACGATCCGGTGAAGGTGGCGTGCGCCGTCAGTCCCTGCAAAGGTTCGCCGGCCAGCCGGCCTTGCGAAGATCGAATGTCGGCGACGCCGCTCATGGCGTTCGGCATGCCGGTGATGCGCACGGTCCCTGAAATCTCGCCTTGCGTATCGCCCATCTGGTCGCGCGTTGACTTGTTGAAAGGCAGGGCGGCGATCAGGTTTCCCAGGTTCATCCGATCGAGCGTCGCATCGACGGAAGCGTTGTTATCTCCGTTGCGCGGGACCACCAGCGAGAACTGAGCACCGCCGCCGGTGGCCTGAGTCAGACGGCCGTCGGTGACCCGCGTCTCGGTCGCGGTTGATGAAATATTCGCGGTCAAAGATCCCAGGTCACGCTGGTTCATGCTCAGCGAACCGAGTTCGGCATGACCGTTGACGACCGGATCTTTCATGGCGCCGGTCAGGGTGCCGTTGAAATTGAGTTTGCCGCCGAGATCGATTGCATAGGTGTGAAACTGTTCTTCCAAATCAGAAAACGCGCCGGACGAGATCAGAAGATTCTGCAACTCTGCGGCGTCGGTAGAAGCGACGTTCACGTTGAGATTGGACACCGGCTGCTCGACTGAGAATTGACCGGACGCGGTCAGCGTCGTGGTGCTGGTTTGCAGATTTACGCGTTGAATTTGGAAGACGCCATGGTCCGCAGTGACCGCCACCTCGCCCGCGAGCGGCGTGTCGGCGGCCGAACCGGGAGCGGCGACCAATTCCGCAGTCACTCTGCCGGTGGCATTCGTGAAGTCGGAATCAGTAAAGGTGAGGTTGGCCTTGCCGGTCGCTTTGCTGGCAATCGGAAAAGCGCGCTTTGAGACGAGCGTGATCAATCCACGGACATCGAAATTATTGAAGTCCGCGTTGACTACCGACGTGCCGTTTTTTCTGAGCGAGATGGTGGCGTTGCCGGACGCGCGGCCATCGAGTGCTTCCGCCACGAAATTGTTTACTTGAATTTGATCGCTGGTGGCCACCACCGCGGCATGAACTGGTCCCAGCTTCATCTGGCCCATGACACCGCCGCCGAGACTCAAATCGGCGCTGGCGCGATAGCGGCCCGAAGGCTCAACCGTGAACGCCGGCCGCGCGAGTTTCACGTTCTCGACGCTGCCATCTTTGAGTTTGACATTGCCGGCATTGATGTCGCTGGTTGTTCCCTCGACGCGGCCGTTGTGAATTGCCAGACGCACGCCGGCGATGTTGATGCTGCCCGTTTGCGCGCCGAAGGCATTCGCCTCGCCAACCTGCACCTGCTGCACTGTGACGTTCGTCGTGTTGCCGTCGTTCTTGATGTCGATTGATTTGGCGGTGACGCCGTTGACGGTCGTTCCGCCCGACTGAATCTTTCCGGCTTTGGCCGTGGCAATCGTGGCCGTCATCTTGCCGTCTTTCGAGGTCACGCGAAGATCATTGGCTTGAATGCCGTTCTGCACCTTCGCCGTCGCGGTCGTCAGACTGCCGGCGCTGAATTGTGGAGCCGACGCCGTCAGCTCGCCGTCACGATATTCAGCGCGGGCATCACGCAGGATTAATCCGCTGATCGTCGTGCCGTAACTCTTTTCAGCGGCCGCGCGCAGTTCGCCGACCCAGCGAAAATCCGATCCGGTTCCCATCACGCCGCCGGTGATCTGCACGGCGTTCAATTGAAAATCGCCGGCCGTCAATAACTGCGCGACGGCGCGGCCATTGAAATCGTACGACTTGCCCTGGCCCGATCCCTTCGCCGAAATATTCAGCGCCTGCAATCGCACGCCGTCCGCGGCCAAAGCGTCTGACTTAATGCTGCCGTCAACCTGGTATTGATCGCCGTTGCCGGTGACGGTCCCGACGAAGTTGCCCGAGCCACGCAGAGTCGTTCCCGTCTGCAAAACATCGGACGCCTGGGTGAGATCGACGGTGGAGGTGACGTTCATCTGGTATTTCAGATTGCGCCAATCATCCATCACGCCTTGCAGATGGGCTTCCGCAAATGGCGAACGCAGGGACAGGTCCTGGATTTCCGCGCGTGTTTGATTCACCCGCGCGCGCGCATCGATGTCGATGTTGTTCACCGCCCTGCCGTCATAAGTGAAAGTCGAATTCGATGAAGTGAAGGTCACCTGGTTCATCCAGCTGGCGGCCGGAGCATTGAGATCATCGGGCTGAACGATCAGGTGCATGTTTCGCGCTTCACCGGAAAGGCTGTGCAGCACATCGCCATAGTGAATTTGCGAATTCTTGATCTCTACGTGCGCGGTTGAGTAGGCAAACAGAATCCGGGCGTTGGGCTCAGGCGGCGGCAGGTGAATGTTGCGAAAATTCGAGCGGCCTTCCGCGTCGAAGTTTACCCACAACTCGAGTCCCTCGATCTTCAGATCCTTGAGATTAATGTTGCGTTGCAGACGGAGCGCGAACAGGTCTTCGACGCGCACGGTCGCGACCATGCGATCGATCTTTCCGATCTGCTCGCCGGTTTTGGCGTCATAGAGTTCGACGCCTTGAAGTTCGACCGACTGTGGTGAAAGCGATGTGTGGAAGCTGCGGATCTCGGCGCGCACACCGTAATTCGCCAGCGTGTCTTTAACCTGGCCGGCAATGTATCGATCCACAAATCCAAGCCGGTAGGCGATCAGGCTGACCAGAATTAACGCCGCGACGGCGCAGACCAGGCCGATGACGACGAGGATCGTATTGCGGCGCGTGACAAAACGGCGGCGCGCGCGCGTTGGCGGCGGCGGCTGAGAGGCATTCCGATTGTTTTCGCCGGGGCTGTCGCGATGATTATCTACGGGCATGGATGCAGACCGTCACCAGATCTCATCAATTCCAACTTGTAGGGGAAAGCCCGAAACACCAGAGGTCAGAGGCAAGAGATCAGAGGTCAGAAAAAACTAACTCAACTTTGATGTGGAGATCGACGCGGCGCGCATCGCTAACCTCTAATCTCTAACCTCTAAACTCTGCGTTCTTTTGTAAACTGAAAGTGGGGGAAATTCAAGGTGTAGTAGCACAGACTTCAGTCTGTGATCGACTTGATTTGAACTTTCAGCGAATGCCGGCGTCTTCTACCTCACAGACTAAAGTCTGCGCCACTTCAGATGCCGGAGAGCCCAGCGGCACGTTGCCTACGACTTCCAACTCGAAACCCTCGAGCGCGGCGACTTTGGGGGGATGATTCGTCAAAAGCAGAATCCGGCGCAATCCCAGTTCATGCAGGATTTGCGCGCCGACACCGTAATCACGATTGAGGCCATAACCGGTTTCGGCGCTGGCTTCGCTTTTGCTGAGGCCGCGATCCTGCATCAGTTGATAGGTGCGCAACTGATGAATTAAGTCGAGGCCGTGTTCGCTTTGACGCAGATAAAGCACGACACCCTGCCCCACTTCCGCAATCTTCTCAAGCGCGCGCCGCAACTGATAGCCGGTGTCGTCGATGGTCGAACCGAACATGTCGCAGGTCACGTTCTCGCTGTGCACCCGCACCATCACCGGGTCGTTCGTGTCGACGTCGCCCATGACCATCGCGAGATGCACGTCGCCGTTGATCGTGTTCTCGAAAGCAATCGCGCGAAAGTTTCCGTAGACAGTCGGTAAATTTGTTTCGGCCGCCTGCCGCACCAGCACTTCTTTGGTGATGCGATAACGAACCAGATCGGCGACGCTGATGATCTTCAACCCGTGAATGCTGGCGAACTCGCGCAGTTGCGGCAGCCGCGCCATCGTCCCGTCTTCGTTCATGATTTCGCAGATCACTCCGGCCGGATAGAGGCCGGCGATGCGGGCGATGTCGACGGCAGCTTCGGTCTGGCCCGGACGCACCAGCACGCCGCCCTTTTTTGCGCGCAACGGAAAAACATGTCCCGGCCGCGCCAGATCCTGCGGCCGCGTTCGCTGATCGACCGCCGTCAGAATAGTCGTCGCGCGATCCGCTGCTGAGATTCCTGTCGTCACGCCGCGACGCGCTTCGATCGAAACCGTAAACGCCGTGCCCAGCTTGGAAGTATTCTCCGCGACCTGCGCCTGCAAATGCAGTTCATCGCACCGCTCTTCCGTTAGCGGCAGACAGATCAGCCCGCGTCCCTCGCGCGCCATGAAGTTGATTTTTTCCGGCGTAATCAATTCCGCTGCGCAGACGAGATCGCCTTCATTCTCGCGGTCCTCGTCGTCGACGATGATGATCATTCGCCCTTCGCGAACGTCAGCGGCTGCGTCTGGAATGGATGCCAACGACATGTTCCTCTTAAATCTCTGCCGGGGAGGAATATGTTAGCGCGCCCGGTAGGTTTTGGCGACTTTTGGCAATTACCGGTAGCGTCTCACTTTGGAGCGCGGTGACTTGTCACCGCTTTTCCTTTGCAGGAAGAAAGCGCCGACGAGTCGGCGCACTCCAAACTAAGCCTCTACCCGGATGGCTTTATTTGGCGCGTTCTGAGAGGATTCGCTCGACGTACTTGGCGATCACATCAGCTTCGAGATTCACGGCATCGCCGGGTTTCAATTGCGAGAAATTAGTTACTTCAAAGGTTTTGGGAATGATCGCGATTTCAAAATAATCGTCACACAGGTTGGCGATGGTCAGGCTGATGCCTTCGACCGCGACTGAACCTTTGAAAACAACATAAGGCGCGATCTCTTTCGGATAAGCGAAGCGAAACGTCCACGAGTCGCCGTGGTTTTCCGAGCCGAGAAACTTTCCGCGAGCATCGACGTGGCCTTGCACAATGTGTCCGCCCAGTCGCGTCGCCGGAGTCACGGCCCGCTCTAGATTTACCGGCGAACCTTCTGTTAGATCACCCAACGTCGATCGAAAAAGCGTTTCTTTCGAGACGTCTGCCACGAATGAATCTGCCGTCACGTCCAGCGCCGTCAGGCAGACACCGTTGACGGAAATCGAATCGCCGTCGCGCGAGCCTTCGGTGACGGTGCGGGCTGCGATGACGATGCGCGCGTCCTCGCCGCGCTTTTCGATCGCACGGATGCGGCCAAGCTCTTCAATGATGCCAGTAAACATATTTGGAGCGTCTCAACGGAGCGCGGGCATCCTTGCCCGCAAAGCGCGCAGCGCTCGCTACCATCGCCGCAAAAGAATGACAACCAAAGCGACCAATATCCCAATCGCCGGAACGCCAAGCGAAAAGATCATGATCCACTTCGCTTCATTCTGAAAAGTAAATCTGAGCAGCTTCATCTGCTTTTACTCCCTAAGGCGTCGGCACGGATTGTTCCGCGCGCTTACTTTTCACCATTTCCATCATGCGCTGAAACACTTCTGCGATCGACAGCCCGGACGAGTCAATCACGATGGCATCTTTTGCCGCCACCAAAGGCGAATCGTCGCGGGTTGTGTCGCGGCGGTCCCGGGCGGTGATGTCCGCCAGGGTCTGCTCAAACTGGGCCGACGGATTATTTGCACGCTCTTCAGCCAGGCGCCGTTCCGCTCTTTCGGCTGGACGCGCATCCAGAAAGAACTTTATATCGGCTTCCGGAAAAACGACCGTGCCGATGTCGCGTCCGTTCATGACGGCACCACGCTGTCCCAACTCGCGTTGGCACCTCACCATCGTGCGGCGAACCGAGGGTATCGCGGAAACAATTGATGAAACATGCGTGACGTCCTCGTCGCGAATCCGCTGAGTCACGTCGCGTCCATTCAGCGACACGCGCAACGAATCAGGATCGCCGGCCAAATCTATCCTGATGCGCTCTGCCAAAGAACTCACGGCCACGTCATCGCGCTCACTGGCGCTCGATTCAATGACAGCTAACGCCACCGCGCGGTACATCGATCCGGTATCGATGTAGAGCAGTCCCAGTTCGCGCGCCAGCATGCGGCCCAGCGTGGACTTGCCCGAAGCAGACGGTCCGTCTATCGCGATGATCAGGGGATGGGCCATGGCGGAGTCGCAGTCAGCATATCACCATGATCGGCTGGCTCCGCAATCGCCGGCAGCCGAAGGCAGGTATTAGCACCGTGACTTTTTATCCGGATTGAAATAGGCTTTCGTTATTCGCAAGGAGGTTCCCTCCGTGGTTCCAAGGACGCTTCTGTCGCTGCTTTTGGTGTTGGCCAATTTATCGCTTGTGCTGGCGCAACAGCCACCTCCCCCTCCGCCCCAGAACCCGGCCAATCAAACCCAATCACGACCCGAAATCGATTCGCAGGACGTGGTGAAGATTACGACGAACCTCGTCCAACTCGACGCGGTCGTCACCAAAGATGGGAAGCAGGTAACCGATCTCACCGCCGCTGATTTCGAGTTGCTGGAAGACGGCAAGCCCCAGACGATCACGAATTTCTCTTATATCTCAGTCGTTGCTCCCGCATCATCCGCACCGGTAAAGCCGGTGACGAAAGACAAGAATGCGCCGCCGGTTCCGCCGGCCATAGTGCGTCGAGAGGACGTGAGACGAACTGTTGCGATCATGGTGGATGATCTCGGCATGTCGTTTTCCAGTGTCTCGGACGTGCGCCGGCAATTGCGCAAGTACATCGACGAAGAATTGAGCCCCAACGATTTGGTTGCCATCATCCGCACGGGCGGAGACGTGGGCGCCTTGCAGCAGTTCACCAACGACAAGCGGGTGCTGACGACCGCCGTCGATCACATTCGTTGGAATCCGTGCAGCCGGGTTGGCGTGCATGTCTTCAATCCCGCGGGCGCCCCGCCACTGCGCGAAGCAACCGGCTATGGCGTGTGCGGCCAGGAACCTCACGACAGCATCCGCGCTTCGTTGCGCATCTTTGATTTTGTTCTCGACGGCATGAAGTTTTTGCCGGGCCGCAAGTCAATGGTCGTGCTGTCTGACGATCTTCCCATTTCGACGCGAATGGCCGGTGAAGAACCATTCGGCAGGGACTCGCCGATAAGTCTCGTCGCGGCTTTTAATAAAGTTACGGAAAAAGCGATTCGCTCGGCGGTGGTGATCTACGCGGCTGATACGCGCGGGTTGCAATACACCGGTCCGACGGCAGCGGACCAGGTTACCTTTCCCTCGCGCAGCGTGGCGCAGCCTGATTCAATTTTGGCCCGGATGAGGAACGCGCGCACGTCGGCGATGTTCAATGGGCGCCAGGGAGCGGACTTGTTGAGCCAGGAAACCGGCGGCTTCCTGAACATGAATTCAAATGACTATGGTTTGAAAAAGGTCATGACCGATCAGCAGGGCTACTATCTGATCGGTTTTCGGCCCGCAGACGAGACGTTCGATCGCCGTTTCCACGCGCTCAAGGTGCGCGTGAAGCAGAGCGGTTTGACGGTGCGCACCCGGAGCGGTTTCTATGGTTTCACCGACGATCAGGTGCGGGCCGTGCGATTGACTCCCGATGACGCAATCAACCACGCCCTGCTCTCTCCGGTCAGCGCGCAGGAGATTAACGTGCGCCTCACTTCGTTCTTTATCGACGATCCCAAGGACGGACCACTCGTGCGTTCTTTGCTTTATTTTGATCCGCACGACGTGACTTTCACCGAACGCGATGGCTGGCAAGTGACGAATCTCAAAATCAAGACGATGGTCTTTGGTGACAACGGCAAACCAATCGCCGAAGAGGAACGTACCGGGAACATTCGTTTTCGCGGCGAAGGTTACCAGCGGGCGCTGCGCGAAGGCGTTACCTACACGCTGGATTTTCCGCTGAGTGTCAAAGGGCCTTTCCAAATTCGCGTGGCCGTGCGCGACGATGAGACATCGAAGATTGGCTCAGCCGGGCAATTTGTGGAATTGCCGAACTTGGGCAACGGCCGTTTGCTGATGTCGGGCATCGTGGCGCGCGCCGCCACAAACAACGATAGCCCCGAGCCCGTGGCCAGCGGCCCGGCGGTCCGCCAGTTTCATCAAGGGTCGACGATCAAACTCGCCTATTCGATTTATAACGCCGCGGTGCAACAGCGGAAGCCCGAACTAAACGCGCAAATTCGTTTATTCCGCGACGGTCTGAATGTTTTTACCGGCGAGAGCCTGCCCGTGGATCTCACCGCGCAGACCGACCTGCAACGGCTCACGAATGTGCTGAAGTTCAATCTCGGTTCGCAGTTGTCGCTGGGCAACTACGTTTGTCAGATCATCGTCACTGACTCGTCCGATAAACAGAACCCGCGCGTCGCCTCTCAGTGGATCGATTTCGAAATTGTAAAGTGAATCCAAACTGCTTTGACTGGAGCGCAAGCGTCCTCGCTGGCATTCTCTAATGAGGGCAATCATATAGTTGGCTCACCTCAAAGGTGATGAAGGATCTGCCATGCAACCCGAAGGGTTGCGAGAGAGTAGCCGGTGGTCGGAGCGAGCGAAGACCACCGGTACCGAGTGGTCCTGACGCGCGCCCTGAAAGGGTGCCAGACATCTCTACGAGATATTGCACCCCCCCAGAGTGCTGGTGGTATTTCAATGCTTTCCGGTGGTCTTACGCTGCGCTCCGACCACCGGCTCCTCTCTCGCAGCCCTTCGGGTTGCACGTTTCAGGTGAGTCAACTATATGATTGCCCTAAGGGCAACCGAGACGGTTGCCCTCCAGTCAGTTCTGGTTGAATCTGCTGCCGGCGAAATGGCCTCAAGCTCGTTAGCGCACTCTCAGCGCCACAGTCTCCATCGGTACCTGCAACGCTGCCAGTTCCTGTTTCGTGGCGCGTTCCGCTTTCGATCGCGGCGCCTGCAATCCGTCTTTATCACCATCAATCCAAACTTCGCCGAAGTAGTACTGGTCGCCGTAGCGGCGGAAGATAACCTTCGTCATCGCCTGGCCATCGCCGATCGATCCGATCATGTTGATGATGACGTTGGCGCCGCCGTCCTTGCGGCTGAGCTGCAACGTGGCCGCGCCCGAGTCGGTATTGAGTTGGCGGACCAGATAATCACCGGCGGGCATAGTCGTGTTACCCGCGTTGAATTGGAAGGGAATGCTGACGCGCACCTGCGCGTGACGAACCGTTTGCGCCTGGGCCGCCGCGGCCAGGGAAGTGACCAGAACCAATATCGCGATCATTGTGTAAGTTGTCTTTTTCATTTTCGTGTCTCCTTTGGCACCCTCCCTGTACGGTCGGGTTTCTGCATCGTTGAAGCGACTGAATTGCTTCACCACGTTTTGCCTTACACTTGATAACGCGGAAGGATTTGGGAAACTCCCTCACGCCACCGGAAAACTTTTTTCGAATCTGATTCGCTGTTGTAGAATCTCGCCGCTCGGTGAGCCCGCGAAAAGAGTAACCAGCGTTGTTTAGACGGCGGACTTGTCCGCCGCTTCACGTCACAGGCGGGACAAGTCCCGCCTCTAAACGGGACCAAACGATTTATCTTTCAAACGATCACCATGTCTTCCCCCGAAAATGTCTCTCAATTGCTGGTGAAATGGGGCGAGGGCGATCAGGCCGCGCTCGATAAACTGATGCCGCTCGTCTACAGCGAACTACGGCGGCTGGCAAGCAACTACCTCCGGCGCGAGCGGCAGAACCACACGCTGCAACCGACTGCCCTGGTCAACGAGGCCTATCTCAAGTTGATCGATCAGAAGAGCGCGCGTTGGCAGAACCGCGCACACTTTTACGGCGTGGCCGCGCAATTGATGCGTCGCATACTGGTCGACCACGCGCGCCAGCATCAGGCAGCGAAACGCGGCGGACCCAGCCAGGAGCGTCTGTCGATCACCAGCGCCGGACAGCTGGGCGAGAAACCTGATTTGGATCTGCTGGCGTTGCACGAAGCGCTCGAAGAATTGAAGACCTTCGACCCGCAGCAGGAGCGCATCGTCGAGCTAAGATATTTCGGCGGACTTTCGATCGAGGAGACGGCCGAAGTAATGGGCGTCGGCCACGCCACCGTCGAACGCGACTGGAAGATGGCGCGGGCGTGGCTGCGCAAAAAATTGGATTAAATTTCTTGAGGGGATAGTTGAAGAGGTTTCGCGTTCAATAATGGAGGCCAAAACCAGAAAAGTTATGACACCGGAACGCTGGCAGAAAGTGAAAGAGATCTTTCAGGGGGCGCTGAATCGCGCACCGGCTGAGCGCGCCGCGTTTGTCGCTGAAGCCAGTGGCGGCGACGACCTCGTGCGCCAGGAAGTCGAATCACTCATGTCATCGGACGGGCGCGACGGGACTTTTCTCGATTCGCCGGCCTATGAAGAGGCTGCCGAAATGATCGTCGACGAAAGAGGCGGATTGAAGAAAGGACGAACGCTGGGGCCGTTCGAAATCCTTTCTTTCATCAGCCGCGGCGGCATGGGTGAAGTTTATCTGGCCCACGATCGCCGTCTGGGCCGCAACGTCGCCCTGAAGATTTTGCCGGCCGCTTTCACCAAAGACCACGAGCGCCTGCGTCGCTTTGAGCAGGAAGCGCGGGCCGCCTCGGCGCTCAATCATCCGAACATCATCACGATTTACGAGATTCTGAAAGCCGGACCAAGTCACGTGATCGCGACCGAATTCGTCGAAGGCGACACTCTGCGACACCGGCTCTCGCGTTCGCCGCTGACCCTGGCCGAGTCGCTGCAGGTCGCCATTCAGGTGGCTGACGCGCTCGCGGCGGCGCACAAGGTGGGCATCATCCATCGCGACATCAAGCCTGAGAACATCATGCTGCGCCCCGATGGTTACGTGAAGGTGCTCGATTTCGGTCTCGCCAAACTTTCGGAAGAAGCGACCGACGTGCCGATCGAAGAAGCGCTCACCAAACAGGTGCGCACGGGCTCGGGTGTCGTCATGGGCACCGCGGGTTACATGTCGCCTGAACAGGCACGCGGCAAAACGGTCGATGCGCGCACGGACATCTTCAGCCTGGGCGCGGTCATTTATGAATTGGTGACGCATCGCAAGCCCTTCGATGGCGAAACCCCCAGCGATGTCCTGGCGGCAATTTTGAAAAGTGAGCCGGCGGCGATCCCGCAGCTCCTGCCCGACGCGCCACCCGAACTCGTTCGCATCGTCAACAAGACTCTCCGTAAAGATCGGGAAGAGCGTTATCAGGTGGTGAGGGAACTGCTCATCGACCTGCGCGCCTTGAAGCAGGACCTTGAATTTCAGGAGAAGATGGGCTCACGCGCGCCTGCGCCGGCGATGCCCACCGGGACGGCATCCGTCACACCGACTTCCTCGACCGGAGAAGTAAGAAGCGCGCTTTCGACGATCACCGATTCGCTGACGATTGAAATCAAACGTCACCGCATCGCGACGGCCCTGGCTGCGATCGTAGTGCTGGTCGTGCTGAGCGCCGGAGGTTACGGACTGTACCGTTACTTCCGTCGCGCGCCGGTGCACTTTCAAACCACCAAGGTCACGCGCTTAACCAATTCCGGAAAAGTGATTGACGCCACGCTCACTCCTGACGGCCGCTACGTCGTCTACACCCTGAGCGATGCGCGCAAGCAGAGCATTTGGATCAGGCAAGTCAGCACGGCGAATGACAAAGTCATCGTCCCGCCGGCGGACGTCGGCGTTTTCGGCATCACCGTCTCGCACGACAATAACGATCTGTATTACGTCATCAAGCAACAACTCGATAAGGGCACGCTTTATCGAGTTCCGGTCTTTGGCGGCACGCCTACAAAGATCACCGAGTGGCTGGACGGTCCGGTGACGCTGTCGCCTGACGGCAAACGCATGGCGTTTGTGCGCGGCAGCTTTCCCGCTGAAGGTGAAAGCGCGTTGATGGTCGCGAACATCGACGGCAGCGGTGAACAGGTTCTCGCCAAACGTAAGCGTCCCAAAGCGCTGGCGCCTATCTTTTTTACCGGCCCGTCCTGGTCGCCGGATGGTGAACTAATCACCGCCGCCGTCGTTGATGTTACCGGCCCGGCCCACGTAATCGCCTTCCACGTCGGCGATGGAAAGGAAACGGATCTAACTCCTGAGGGCCAGCCGTTTGTAGCGCGCACGACGTGGCTGCCGGATATGTCGGGCCTTTTGGCGATCGCCGGAAATAGCGCCGCCGACAGCCAGGTTTGGTTTGTGCCTTATCCCGCCGGAACGTTGCGGCAAATTACGAACAACCTCGAACAGCATCGCGACCTGGGTTTGTCAGCCCAAGCGGACAAGTTTGTGACCGTCATGTCGTCCGGTCTAACCAATGTCTGGGTCGTACCGAACGGCGAAGTGGATAAATCGTCGCAGCTGCCGGTGGGAAATCTTAGCTTCTATGGATCGAGCGGTAATAGCGTCGCCTGGACGCCGGATGGCCGGATTGTTTTTGTCTCGAATGAAAGCGGGATGGTCGATCTTTGGATCATGGAAGCCGACGGAAACAATCGCAAACAATTAACCTCGAACGCCGGCCGCAACGTCGGTCCGGTTGTCTCTGCCGATGGACAATACATCGTATTCACTTCGACGCGCGGTGGCGCGGCGGCGGTTTGGCGCATGAACCTTGACGGTAGTAGTCCGAAACAGTTGAGCCCGGGAAAGGGCGAATGGTCGTCGGCAATTTCTCCCGATGGTAAGTCGGTCCTGTATTCCACACCCGGCGCCGCCAAACCCACGGTGTGGAAAGTCTCCATCGATGGCAGCAACCCGGTGGAGCTGACGTCGCGGGCTGCATTCAATCCGATGTTTTCGCCTGACGGCAAGCAAGTCGCATACATCTACGCCGAGTCATACGATGCGTTTGCGCCGCCCAACCGGATCGCGATCATCCCTGCCGAAGGTGGCGACCCAAGCAAGACCTTTTCATTTCGCGAAGGCAGCAGAACTCAGACCCTCGCGCAGTGGTCTCCCGACGGAAAGGCCATTTACTATTCGTCGACGCTTAACAATGTCACGAACATCTGGAGCCAGCCCGTCGATGGTGGCGAGCCGAAACAGATCACCCAGTTCAAAGATGGTTTGATGAATGGCTTTGCGTGGACGCGCGACGGAAAAACGCTGGTCTGTACCCGCGGCAGTTCAACCCGCGACGCCGTGCTGATTAGCGATGTGGGTAATTGATCGCTGACGTAGTCTGAGGGTGACGCCGGATCAACCAATCGATCCAATTCTTTCGCGTAGCCAATCGTTCTCAGATGCGATATTGTCTGCGCGAAGTATCCTTTAAGGAGGATTAGCCATGG
>Ga0207511_100112_pt1 | contig 19970 bp, 16 predicted proteins | sample NitcycUWRSCHO22C_FD_188265 | JGI IMG/M metagenome (GOLD analysis project Ga0207511, IMG submission 188265) | Soil microbial communities from Arlington Agricultural Research Station in Wisconsin, USA - Nitrogen cycling UWRJ-SCHO22-C (SPAdes) | ecosystem: Environmental > Terrestrial > Soil >... | reverse complement strand
CGTCCGAAACCGGCGCATAGATTTGTTGAATGCCCATGGCGCGGGCCTCGCGCCCGGTGAGCTCGCCGGAACGGCGCGCGTAGTCGGGATTTCCGGTGGCCGCGATCGCCATGTTCCAGGGAAAATTCACGGTGTCATCGAACCTCATGCCCGCGCCGGCTTCCAGATCGGCAGAAATCAACAAAGGGTATTTCGCCAGCTGCTGCATGCGATTGCAGATCATCACTGATTCGTAAACCGGTCCGCGAAACAGGATGATGCCACCGACATGATTGTCGACGACCTGATGACGAAGGGCTTTGAAGGCCTCGCTGTCCTGATTCAAAAAGGTGGCGTTGATCCCGACTGAAATCAATTGGCCAATCTTTTCGTCGAGCGACATGCGTTTCAGTTGTTCATCAGCCCACTTCAGAGCTTCGCTCGACGGCTTGCGTGAATATGGCTTTGGTTGTGATTCGTTGGCGGCGATTGCAACAGTCGACGCGTGCGAAGTGGGCCAGCATGTGATCGGCGCCAACAGTGACGCAGTCAACAAGGCGACGACGAGTGGGACAAATATTGATCGATTCTTCATGAAGTCATTCGGCGTTCTCTGAGGCAGTCGGCAATTGCGAAGGCCTGATCAGACTGACGACGTACCCGCTGCTAAAACAGATTATCGTTCCAAACAAAACGTACCACGTCCAGGCGACTGCTGACGCGAACTGGATTCTGATTACCAGCATGCAGGCCAATGACAGCGCCATCCCCACCATCACGCCGGCCTGGCTGGCGCGTTTGGTCACGACGCCCAACAAAAAGGCGCCCAACATCGGACCATAAACGAGCGACGCGATCGTAAGTCCGGTCGTGAAAACTGAACCCCAGCTGCGCGCCAGAATCGCAATGCCGATTAAGACAAAACCCCAGGCCGCGGTGAGCCAGCGCGACAGCTTCAGCAGATCTTCGTCGCTGGCGTTCGGGCGCAGCAACGGCCGGTAAAAATCGATGACCGTGCTGGAAGACAACGAATTCAGCGAACCACTCAGGTTCGACATGGCGGCGGCAAAGATCGCGGCGATCACCAGGCCGGACACCCCGTGCGGCAGACGCTGGACGATGAACATCGGAAAGATTTCATCATTGCTGGCGAGTTTCGTCGTCAGTGGATAGAACTTGTAATAGACGTAGAGCATTACGCCGATCGTCAGGAACAGAGCGAATTGAAACAACACCACGAAGCCGCTGAGGATCAGGGCCTTTTGACTCTCGCGTTTGTTCCGGCACGTTAACAGTCTTTGCACCAGCAGTTGATCGGTGCCGTGCGAAGCCATGGTCAAGAAAGTGCCGCCCAGGAGTCCCGCCCAAAAAGTAAAAGGCACACTGAGATCAAATTTGAAAGAGACGAGTTGAAACTTGCCCGCGGCCGCGGCTTCTGAAGCAATCGTCGACCAACCGCCGGGAACCAGATGCATCAATTCATAAGCAGCCAGCAGAGAGCCGCCGATGTAGATGATCAATTGAATCAGGTCAGTCCAAATGACCGCAGCGATCCCGCCTTCAAACGTGTAGACCAGCGTGAGTACGCCGACAATCACAATCGACCACAGCCAGAGATGCGGCAGTCCGGGAATGCTCGAACTGAGCACCGCGCTGAGAACCAGCGAGGCGGCGAACACCCGCACGCCCTCGGCGAGCGCGCGCATAATGAGAAACAGCGAGGCCGCGAAGTTTTTCGCCTGCACGCCGAAGCGGTTCTTCAAAAGTTCGTACGCCGTCAGCAGGTTCCCGCGAAAGTAGGCCGGGATGAATAACAGACTGATGACGATCCGCGCGACGATGTAGCCGAGCACGACCTGCAGATAAGTGAAGTTCCCGCCTTGCTCCGGCCGTGCGTAATTGGCGTAAGCCAGCGCCGGCACCCCGATGAGTGTGAGCGTGCTGGTCTCGGTCGCGACAATCGACAGGCTGATGACAATCCACGACGTGTTCTTATCGCCGAGAAAATAGTCTTTGACGGTGCGCTGCGATTTGCGAAACATCACGCCGAACACGGTGATGCCCGCGAGATACGCGACCAGTACCAGATAGTCGATGGTGGAGAAACCCATAGCTTATCTTCCGCGCTTGCGCTGCTATAGCAGCAAGCTTTTAACGAAGCTTTAGCGAGTCTATGGCGCTGCCAATGACACCCGCGGCTGCGGCAAGCGCCGCTTGAGCTTCCGCTTTTGATCGTCCGCTCTTGCTCATCACGAGCGCCAGAGGCAATTGTCCATCAGCCTCGTCAAGAATGCTCTGCGCTTGTGGTGCGCTCAAGCCAGCTTCTGCCTGCAAAATTCTAATTGCGCGCGCGTGCAGTTTCACGTTACGTGTTTGCACGTTCGTCATGCGATTGCCGGTGACGTAGCCGAGCTTGATCATCGTCGCGGTCGAAAGCATGTTCAGGATTAGCTTTTGCGCGGTGCCGGCTTTGAGCCGGGTAGAGCCCGCGATGACTTCCGGACCGACGAGCGCCACGATCGGAATCTCGGCAGCTTTGCTAATCGCCGATTCAGGCACGCACGTAATCGCGATAGTCAGCGCGCCAATTCCGCGCGCGTGCTCGACGGCGCCAACGGTGTACGGCGTGCGGCCCGAAGCTGCGATGCCCACCAGCACATCGGTCTTTGCGAATCCTCGTTGTTCGAGATCGCTTGCGCCGGCCGCGGCATCGTCTTCCGATGCCTCGACGGCGCGGTGACAAGCATCGTAACCACCGGCGATGATCGCTTGCACGAGGTCCGGTGAAACGCCAAACGTGGGCGGACACTCGGATGCGTCCAGGACACCCAGGCGGCCCGACGTTCCGGTGCCGATATAAAAAAGCCGGCCGCCATTCTGCATTCGATCGACGATCCCATCGACGGCCTGGGCCACCCGGGGCAAGGCCTCGCGCACCGCGGCGGGCACACGAGCGTCTTCATCGTTCATCAAACGAACGATGTCCGCCGTCGAAAGCGAACTGATTTTTTCTGTGCGCGGATTTTCTTGCTCGGTTAGCGGTATCGATTCAGCAGGGATCGGCATTGTGAGTTAGCGAAACATGGTACGCCGATTCATACCGCCACGGGTAATCTTTGCAGGTTCTCCTGGGCCATGCGGCCGGCGGCCACGGTGGGCGAGAAGCTCGGATTATCGATGAACGCTTTGGCTGAATGCTTCATCACTTGTTCGATCAGCGGCTGGGTGATCAGTTCACCGGCCGCGAAAACTCCACCGATGAACGCAACCTGAAAACGCTCGTGATCCATTTTCAATTTGTGAATGACGGTGATCGCTGCTTTCCCCAGCTCTTTGCCGGCGTCCCGGAGGATTTCGCGCGCGACATCGTCACCATCACGGGCAGCCTGAATAACCAGCTTGCTATAGCCGGCAATGCGATCGTTCGTGATCGTGGGAGCATAAATCGCGGTGGAGAGATCGTCGGGCGTGCTCACTTGAAAGAACTCACAGGCAGCTTTCGCCAACGAAGTCTTTGGCCCACGGCCATCGGTTGCCCGCGCGACGGATTGCAGCGCGCGGCGAGCGATCCACGAGCCGCTGCCTTCATCACCGGCCACCGGCCCCCACCCGCCGGCGTACGCCCGTTTGCCCTGGCGATTCATTCCCACGGCAATCGATCCGGTGCCTGATATCACCACCACTCCGGGCCGTCCGTCGGTTGCTCCGTAGAGCGCGATGTCGCCGTCACTGACCAGTTCGATATTCTTGATTCCCAATGTTTGCACGAGGACGGCATGCATTCGGGCCCGCACATCTTTGCGGCGAATTCCGGCCAGCCCCACACCCGCGGCTACCAAATCGTCGCGATGGACGACCGCCGCGGCGCAAGCTTTATCAACGGCTTCACGAATGGCGGTGGCTCCGTTGGCAATGCCGACGCGCAGCGGATTCGAAGGTCCGGCCGCGCCTTCGCCAAGAATTCGCGCGCCATTCAGCACCGCGGCGCGCGTGCGCGTGCCGCCGCCATCAACGCCGACAACCAATTGCCGCATTGTGGCAAGCCTCCGCGGCAAAACGTCGACAGACTGAAAGTTAGTCGTCATCTGGAGATTCGATGTACGGGAGGGCTCCTGAGGTTCCCATTCTAGGAACGGAGAAACCATAATGGAAACTAAAAGATCTTATTCCTCTAATAACCCATGTTGATGTAAAGTGTGACGCATGGACATCAGACAACTAAAGGCGTTTGTCGCGATTGCCGAGAGTGGGACCTTCACCGCAGGGGCTGTCAGAGTTCACGTGACGCAGGCGGCAATCAGCATGCAGATCCGTCAATTGGAGAATGAAACCGGCGCGCAATTGTTCGTGCGCGCGCCGCGACGAGTGATTCTTACAGAGGCCGGCGAGAAGTTGCTTGAGCGCGCGTATGTAATTCTGCGCGAGCACGACGCGGCGTTGGAAGAGATGGCGGCGTTGACCGGCGCGCACAAAGGGCGGCTGCGAATCGGCAGCGCTTCAGCGATGGTTTCGGCAGATCCGTTGCCGCAGATTCTGCGCGAGTTAAAGAAGACACACGAGGCGGTCGAGACGTCGGTGTCATCCGGAACCAGCGAGGCGCTGGTCCAACAGGTGCTTGCCGGTGAATTGGACATCGCGTTTGTATCGTTGCCGGTGGAAGCACGCGGCATTCAGACCGAACAGTTGAGCGAGGATTATCTGGTCGCCATCGCATCGCCGCATCACAAAATAGCGAATCAGAAAGTTGTCAGCGCCTATGCGCTGGCGGGCGAGAAACTGATCCTCGGCGAGCGTGGCGGCAATACGCGCCGGCTGATCGATCAGTTTTTTGCGCAGGCCGGCGTCACTCCGAAAGTAGTCATGGAATTGAGCCGGCTCTCGGCCATCAAGCGCATGGTCGAAGAAGACATGGGCGTCGGCATCGTGCCTCTGCAATCGGTCGACGAAGAAGTGAAGCAGGGACGATTGGTGCGCTGGTGGATCGAAGCCGCGCAAATCAACTGGCAGTTGGGTGTCGCGCGATTGGTCGGTGGATACGAATCACCGATTCACCTGACGTTTCTGGGACTCTGCCGCGAACACTTCAAACAACCGGCGTCCACTCCACCACGCACCAAAACAAAGCCGAGGAAGAGGGCTGCCGGCGGATAAGAATTTCCCGGAGTCTCGTTTAGCGCGCGTGACTTGTCCGCGCGCGCAGGCCGGACAAGTCCGGCGTCTAAACGATGCTTTATTGTTCACGCCGAAGTTCACCCAGCGCCGTCATCAACCTGTCGATGTCATCTTCATTATTGAAGAAGTGCGTGGCCACGCGAATCCCTTCCGGTTTCTCAGTCACAATCACGCCCCGTTGGAATAGCCTGCGAACAACCTTGTTGGGTTCGTCGATCGCCACGAGCGTCTCAGCCGAACGCATGCCTTGATCGCGCAAAGGTGAGAGGACTCTCCAGTCGTGTTCGTCGAGCTGCGACGTTAGATATTCATTTAATTGCAGGGCGCGCGCTTGAATCTTATCGATTCCGATTTCTTTGATTAGGCCCAGCGAAGCGCCCAGTGAAAACATCCCGGCAAAGTGCGGGCAGCCCAGCTCGATGCGCGCCGCTGCATCATGCCGCGGGCGAAACTCGTCGTTGCGCATCGCAAAAGGATCTTCGACGCTCAACCAACCGATCGCGCGCGCCATCGATTCATTCAAAAGTTCGCGACTGAGATAAACAAACCCCGAACCGTATCCTGACAATAGCCACTTGTGCCCCGTCGCGCAGAGAGCGTCGATCTTCATGCGCTTGACATCAATCTCAAACGCGCCCGCCGATTGACTGGCGTTCAGGACAAACGCATGACTACCTTTGACTTCACCCGCCGCCGCCGGGTCGAGGCGGAAGCCATTTGAGAATTGCACATGACTCAGCGCGATGATTCCGGTGGCGTGCGTCATCGCGGACTGGAGACCTTCAATTCTTGCCTCGCCCTCACGCGCGGCCAAAAGGTGCACCGGAATGCGCCGATGCATCCACGGCAACGTCGTCACCGGAAACTCAAGCTCGCTCGAAATAACTTCACCGCGACCTTCCAACGCATCGACAATCACGTTCATTCCCTGCGAAGTGTTGGTGGTGAGCGCAATCTCTTCCGGCTCGGCGTTGATGAAGGCCGCAATCTTCTGCCGTACCGCTTCGCGATCTGCCAGCCAACGATTCCAATGCACGTCCCCGTCGCGCATCATCTTCTCGTAGTAACCAGCAGCGGCGGCCTGCGACGCGACCGACACCGGTCCAGCCGCCGCGCTGTTGAGATAAGCGAAGCGCCCGGTGACGGGAAAGCGTTGCCGAATTTCGGACCAGTCGACCATGGCTCTGAAAATACACGAGAGTAGGCGTCACAACAAAAATGGTAATGATGGGTTAGAATTTGGTTCGCGACTACCTATGGCCAGCAACACGCAAATCGATCGACTCGGAGATCGACTGAGAACAGGGGACTTCAGCGATGAGGATTTGCGAGCATTGGATGAATATCGACTCTCCTTTTCCGATGCCTATGAGTTTGTCATAGGCTCTATTCGTCAAAGACTTGCGTTGGAGCCGACGGGCCGACCAGCCAAATCTACAAAGTCAATAATTGAGAAGCTTATTAGAGAAAGCATTCGCCTTAGCCAAGTTCAGGACATCGCAGGATGTAGAGTGGTTGTTCGGGGGCTCGCCGAACAAAACCGTGCCGTGAATGATCTAATTGCGCTCTTTGAGAATTCAACAATTATTGATCGACGCAAGCGGCCGAGCCATGGCTATCGGGCGATCCATGTTGTTGTTAGAAATAATGTCAAACTTGTTGAAGTTCAAGTTCGCACCACTCTACAGCACGAATGGGCAGAACTGTCTGAGAAGGCCTCTGACTTGGTAGATTCAGAAATAAAATATGGGCGTGGAGAACCATATCTAGCCGAAAAGCTACTAAGAATCTCTTCATTCTTTGCCGAGCAAGAACGAGGAGAATTGGAATTCGAGGAATTCGAAGCGGGAGTCTCTTCGTTGCTCTCGCTGCGTGATGTGCCACCAGAGTTGACACAGAAGCTAGACGATCTGCGCGGGATCGTCGATAAATGGCGAAAACAACTGACGTCTGCTAAAGTCGAAATCATGCAGATTCTCAAAGACGAGGATTAGGACCTTAGTCATGCTGTTCCTGATTGAATATGCTCGTAGCGCAGGAAAAATCGTCTCCTTCAAGAAATATGAGGATCGAGAAACTGCGCAGTCAGATCGGTTGGCGTTGGAACTACGCCTTCGTAAACAACTTGGAGAAGTACACGAAGTAGTTCTATTGGAAGCCGCCTCCGAAGAGGCACTGCGTCGCACCCATGCACGTTATTTCGAAGATCTGTACGATTTAGTCAGGGCTTCCTAAAGAAACGTGCGCTTACTTACCTACCGCTCGCCTCGGTGCCTCAAACCACATCGTCGCCAACGGCGGCAGAGTGATCGACGCTGAATAATCCAATCCGTGCCAGGGGACCGGTTCGGCTTTGATACTGCGCACCACGCCAAAACCGCCACCGCAGTACTTCTCATGATCCGTATTCAGAATCTGTTTGTAAGTTCCTTTACGCGGCAGACCGACGCGGTAGCCTTCACGCACCAGCGGTGAAAAATTGCCGACAAAAATGATTTCGTTGCCGTTTGACGGCGCGATGCGGCGAAAAGAGATTACGTTTTGCGACGCGTTATCGACTTCGATCCAGCTAAAGCCGCTGGCGTCCGAGTCCGCTTCCCACAGCGCCGCATGCTTCGCATAAAGTCTGCTCAGATGCTTAATTAGTTTCAGCACGCCCTTGTGCACCGGCGTCCCGAGAAGATGCCAGTCCAGGCTTTCCGTCTCGGTCCACTCGCGCCACTGCCCGAACTCGCCGCCCATGAACAGAAGTTTTTTGCCCGGGTGCGCCCACATGTAACCGTAGAGGGCGCGCAGGGTGGCGAACTTTTGCCATTCGTCGCCCGGCATCTTGTTCAGCAGGGCGCCTTTCATGTGAACAACTTCGTCGTGCGAGAAGGGCAGGATGAAGTTTTCGCTCCACGCATACAGCAAACCGAAAGTGAGCGCGTGGTGATTGCCACCGCGGAAGAGCGGATCAGTTTGAAAATACTTCAACGTGTCGTGCATCCACCCCATGTTCCACTTGAAATCAAAACCGAGACCGCCGGTGTAAACCGGATGACTGACTTGCGGCCAGGCGGTTGACTCTTCGGCGATCATCAACGTGCCGGGACATTCGCGATGCGTTGCTTCGTTCAGTTCTTTCAGTAACGAAATTGCGTCCAGGTTTTCGCGGCCACCAAACTCGTTCGGAATCCACTCACCTTCTTTGCGGCTGTAATCGAGATAGAGCATCGACGCGACGGCATCGACACGCAGGCCGTCGAGATGAAACTCGCGCAGCCAATACACTGCGTTCGCGATCAGAAAGTTTCGGACTTCGGTGCGGCTGTAATTAAAAATGTACGTGCCCCAGTCCGGATGTTCGCCCTTGCGCGGGTCTTCATGTTCGTAGAGCGCCGTGCCGTCGAAGCGCGCCAGGGCAAACGCATCTTTCGGAAAATGCGCGGGCACCCAGTCCATGATCACGCCGATGCCGTTTTGATGGAGATGATCGACGAGGAAACGAAGATCGTCCGGCGTCCCGTAGCGGGCCGAAGGAGCGTAGTAAGCGCTGACCTGATATCCCCATGAAGGGCCGTACGGGTGCTCCTTTAAAGGCAGAAATTCGATATGCGTGAATCCGTTTTCAATCGCGTATTCAGCGAGCTGCGGCGCGATCTCGCGGTAGGTCAATGGCCGATTGTCTTCCTCGATGATACGCCGCCATGATCCGAGATGAACTTCGTAAATCGACAGCGGTTCGCGCCAGGCCTGGTGGTCGGCGCGGTTCTTCATCCACTCGCGGTCGCTAAACTTGTAACGTGATTTGTAAACGATCGACGAAGTGTCGGGCGGGACTTGCATCATGAACGCGAACGGATCGGCTTTGAAGATTTCGCCCATGCGCGAATCGATCGCGTACTTATACAATTCGCCGGTCTTGACGCCGGGAATGAATAACTCCCAAACACCCGAGTCACCGAGCCTGCGCATGCGATGCTGATCGCTGTCCCACGAATTGAAATTTCCCACTACGCTCACACCATGTGCGCTCGGCGCCCACACTGCGAACGCCACGCCGCGCTTGCCTTCGTGGGCGATCGCGTGCGCGCCAAGTTTTTCGTAGATGCGTGCGTGTTTACCTTCGCCGAAGAGGTGAAGGTCCAGATCGCCGAGCGTAGGTGAGAATGACATCGCGGAGCTTTGATCTTTAATGCTTCGGGGACCTTTAACGCCTCGGGGACCTTTAACGCCTCGGGGGTCCTTAATAGCGCGGGGCAGCGACGCGCTTTTACGGACGCCTTTCGAGTCGTCCTTCACGGTGGGGTTGCTGGCCCGAGTTCGCTTGCGCGTGCTCATAATCGCTACGGTTAAGCTGACGTCAGTTCCAGGTTGCCGCTGCTTTGGTAATTCGGATTTAGCGGCTCAACCAGGTCGCGATAAATGTCTGCGCCTGTCCCCAACTCAGCCCGATTGCTTTTCGCTTCACCCAATATTTCCAGAAAACGTTCACGAACCTGTGGCAGGCCGAGTTGATTCATTAAATCGATCGCGCGCGCCGCGTACTTCAGAATTTGGATCGTTTCAATCCCTGAAAGGTCGTTGAAGAACCAACCGCAACTGGTGTACATCAACAGCAGCATGCGTTGCAGCTCGAGATAACTGAGCGCGCGTGTCTGATCGTCCGCCGAGAGCCAGCGCCCCGCCTGGGCCAATAAAAATTCTTCGCGCGACGCAACTGGATCGAGAATCAACGCAATGCTTTCATCTCTGGCGACCCAGGGAAAAGTGAACAATTCGTTGCGCGTCGCTTCAAAGGGCGCCGCGTTCTGGTCGCGCAGAAAGTCGAGCGCCGCGCGCAGAGGCGTGCGCCATTGCTGGTTCCATCCCGGCTCGCCGCCGGTATGACAGCCGCAATCACGAATCCAGCGGCCGACGCCATGCATGCAACTCCAGGAAGTGCCTTCGCCGTCGGGCCCTTTGTTGATTTCAACTTCATCGACTGGCGGTTGACGATCGAGGTACTCGCCATAGTTGGTTACCTCAAATCCACGCGCCCGCGCTTCTTCGGTCAGCGCATGGGCCACGCAGAGATCGCCAAACTTGAAATGATGGCCGTAAGTCTCGCCATCAGTCGCGATATTGATCATCGGTCGATCGCCGACCGAGCGAACAAATGCGCCGACCAGTTCCTGGCTGGATCTGAGCAGTTTCTCGAACGCGATGGCGCGCGAGGTTTGCCCGTCATAAAAGAAAACGGCGATGGACCGGCGCGGGTCGTCTGGATCAGACCAGCGATAAGCAACGCTCGTGTCGAGAGTTTTTTGATCGCGTGGGGCAGCTTGATTCGGCTCGAGTATCACGTAGCGCAAACCTTCATCAACCAGCGCGGCCATTACGCGATCGTTGCAGGCCGTCTCGGGCAACCATAAGGCCTCAGCTTCACGACCGAAGCGATACCGAAAATCAGCGAGCCCCCAGCGAATCTGTGTGCGCAAGTCGCGCTCGTTGCACAACGGGAGAATCGCGTGACCGTACGCCTGGGCAATCGCGTTGCCGTGGCCTTGATGGACCAGTCTGCTTTTCTGATCCGCTTCGATGATGCGCGCGTAAGTGTACGAGTGATGTTGCCCGAGCCAGCTCAACAGCGTGGGTCCGAAGTTGAAGCTGAGGTGCTCATAGTTATTGATGAACTGTTCGTCGTGCCCTTCAGCGCCGGCGCGCACGAACGCATTTGCCCGATAACACTCGAAGTGGACGCGTTCATTCCAATCATGAAATGGAGCAGCGCCGGGCTCTGCTTCGACGACTCCGGTCCACGGGTTTTCGCGCGGAGGTTGATAGAAATGACCGTGGATGATGAGCGAAGGCATGAAACATTTAGCCACAAAAAGTCGCAAAAAGCACAAAGCGATTTATCTGGCGATCGTTTGGACGCCGCACTTGTGCGGCGCGCAACCGGCGCACAAGTGCGCCCTCTAAACTGACTCTGGTTTAGTTTTGAGTGCCAACCGGGCGGCGCCCAACAAACCGGCATCGTCGCCGCATTCGGCTTTCAGGATTTGACAACGCTGCGCGGGGACCGGGAAGGCGCGCTTTAGCATTTCTGCGCGCGCGTTGGGTGCGAACAAGTCAAACGAGGCCGCCACCCCTCCGCCGATCACAATCGCTTCGGGATTAAGTGTGTTGACGACATTCGCAAGTCCGACGCCGAGATGCGTGGCCATATTTTCAAATACTGCGACCGCACACGCGTCATCTTCATGCGCTGCCTGGGCGATCAGTTTCGCAGATAAATGTTCACCGCCGATCGCGTGCAGACTTGATTGCGGAAACTCAGGCAGGAGTTCTGTAGCGATGCGCACCAGAGCAGTCGCTGATGCATAGACTTCCAAACACCCGAAGTTCCCGCACTTGCAATGCACGCCGGCAAAGGGATCGACGCTGGTATGGCCGATTTCACCGCCGGTGCCATCGATGCCATGCCACAGCTCTCCATTCAAAATCACACCGCTGCCAACACCAGTTCCCAACGTGAAGCAGACGATTGTTTTCAGGCCGCGACCAGCGCCCCGCCACATCTCTCCGACAGCCGCTGCGTTAGCGTCGTTTTCAATCACGACGGATCGTGCAAGTTTGTCTCCCAGAGCTTTCGTCAATGCGAAGCCAACAATTGCAGGCACGTTCGGCGCGTTGACCACCAGGCCGGTTTCAGGGCTCACAGAGCCGGGCACGACGACCGAAACCGCCGCGACTTGCTGCCCGCTTGCCGTGGCCTGGTTCGAGCATTCAGTGACCGCCTCGGCAATCGCGGAGACTATTTTATTGGGGTCATCGGTATGAGGCGTGGGACGTTTCGCGCGCGCATGGACGTCACCGTTGGCGGCAATATTCGCTGCGCGCAGATTTGTGCCGCCGAGATCGACTGCGCATACCAGTGTCTGTGATGAAGTCAATGACAAATCAACTCTTGCGGCGGCCGTACATGTCGAAGCCGACTGCCGCGACCAGCACGCCGCCCTTCACGACGTACTGGGCCCAGTTCTCGACGTTCAGCAAAGACATGCCGTTGTCGAGACTGGCGAGGATCAGCGCGCCGAGGACTGCGCCGAAAACGGTGCCGCGTCCGCCCATCAAGCTCGTGCCGCCAATCACGCATGACGCGATCGCGTCCAGTTCCATCAACGTACCTGCATCGGGCGATGCGCTGCCCACGCGCGCGGTATGAAGGATCGACGCCAGTCCGGCCAAAGCGCCCATCAGACAGAAAGCCGCGAGGATGTACCGCTGCAGATTAATGCCGGACAAGCGCGCTGCGTCGGGGTTGCCGCCGATGGCGTATAGATACCGGCCGAACGTTGTGTTAGCTGTCAGGAAGGCTCCCGCGAGCGCGACTATCACCAGGAAAATTACTGGGATTGGCAATCCACCGCCCTGGTTCATCAACGTGATGAAGGCCACGATCACGAGCGCGGGAACCACAATTCGCGCAGCCGTCGAAGCGGCACTGATTGCTTTCAAACCATGTCTGTGGCGCGCGCGATTGCGCCGCAGGTTGGTCAAAACGATCAGCACGATCGCGGCGAGTGCTAATCCATAACCAACGCGCTGATTGATCACATCGCGGCCAAGCGATCGGAAGAAGGGAAGTTCGACGGGAATCGTCGCGCCTTTGCTGAATTTCAGGATAAGGCCACGCCACGCCTGTAGTCCGCCGAGCGTCACGATGAACGAGGGGATATTCACGTAAGCCGTGAGCGCGCCTTGCAGCGCGCCGATGATCAGGCCGACGGCGATCGCGGAAAGCAAAGACGGAACCAGACCCCAGCCCTGGGTCATCGCCGCGATGCCGCCGGCCAGGCCGACGACCGCGCCGACAGACAAATCGATATTGCCGCTGACGATTACCATCAGCATGCCTACTGCGAGCACGCCGGTCACCGCGGTCTGCTGCAGCAATTTCGAAAAATTGATCGCGCCGAGAAATATTCCGTAAGGATGCGCCGCGTCGATGGTGGCCCACTGAAAGAACAGCCAAATCACAATCAGCGCCAGCAGCATCGTGTAGGCGCGCAGCGCGGACGTGCGAAGTTTTATGCGGGCAGTTGTTTGAGTTGACATTAAAAAACAAAATCGTTTAGACGGCGGACTTGTCCGCCGCGTTTGCGAATTCATCAGGATTCCATAGCCAGTGCCAGTCGATCTCAATCGGGACTAAACCAGGCTCGTGGGGAAAATATGCATGATAGCTTGACCATCGCCATTTTGCCGGATGATTACACAATCCTGCGCGGACTGGGTTCATGTGAATGTAGTGTAACTTTTGAAGAATGAACTTGTTGCTCCAAAGATCGATTGATGAAAAATCCCGAAGCCAAACGGCATGTGTCTGGCCCGATGCCAACGGGCGGGGCAGCTTAAGATCCTTTAGCGTCGATACTTCAACACGCGTCCGTAAGTCCTTCAAAATCTTTGACGCTGATCTTCCTTTGAGCTTTCCAATGACTTTGCTGATGTTAAGTCCGATCGGATTTGTCAGCAGGTGAAAGTGGTCTGGCATCAGAACGTACCCGATCAGCTTGAAGGGATCTTTATCGCGAGTCTCGAGTAGCGATTCGATAAATAGTGAGCACACGTGATCGTCTCTAAAAATCGGAGTGCGTCGAAACGTAACGCCAGTTACGTAATGAACTAAATTCTGCTCTCTGGACTTAAACAACTTCATCGAGGATGGGGCCGGACAAGTCCGGCCTTTAAACGACCAATCTTTTTCTACGCAGCTCGCCTAATCCTACCCGTGGCGCACGACATTACGGCTTCGGGCGTGGCCTCGGCGCGCGTGAACTCGCCGGTGACGCGGCCTTCGTGTAGCACGATCACGCGATGCGCGAGGCCGAGCACTTCCGGCAGTTCAGATGAAACCAGGACGATGGCCAGTCCACTTTCCGCCAGTCGATTAATCTGCGCGTAAATCTCCTGCTTGGCGCCCACGTCGATGCCTCGCGTCGGCTCGTCGAGAAACAGCACGCGTGGTTTCGTCAACAACCATTTCGCCAAAACAACTTTCTGTTGGTTGCCGCCCGAGAGGGTCCCGACCACCGTAAAAACTGAGTTGGCTTTGATCCTGAGTTCGTTGGCCGCGCGTTCACCCGCGGCCGCTTCGGCGTCTTCGCTGGTGATGAAGCGGCCCGAAAGTTTTCGCAGGCCTGCCAGGGTCATGTTCCTTAAGATCGTCTGGTCCAAAATCAGCCCGTAACGTTTTCGATCTTCGGTTACGAAGGCAATGCCCTGATCGATGGCGTTGTGCGGATTGTTGATTTGGACTCGCGTTCCCCGAACAAAAATCTCAGCCGACTTACGTCCGGGGTGCGCGCCAAAAATGGCCATCAGCAATTCGCTGCGACCCGAACCCATCAAACCTGCGATGCCCAGCACCTCGCCTTTGCGAGCAGTGAGGCTTACGTCGTTGACCAGAAGTTTGCCGGGAACTGACGGGTCTTCGACGCTGACGTGGCGCGCTTCGAAAACTACTTCGCCGTGGGCGTGCTTACTTTCAGGAAAGATTTGATCGACGGCGCGGCCCACCATCTTTGAGATCACTTGCGGTTCATCGGTTTCGGACGTATCGGTGGTGTCAATCGTTTTCCCATCGCGCAGCACGGTGATGCGATCGCTGATGCGAAATACTTCGTCGAGTTTGTGCGAGATATAAATCATCGCGACATCCCGCGCGCGCAAGTCGTTGAGAATGCCGAACAAGGTTTCGACTTCCGTATCAGTCAACGCGGCCGTCGGTTCGTCGAGGACCACGATGCGCGCATCTTGCGAAAGCGCCTTGGCGATTTCGACGAGTTGTTGCTGGCCGATGCCGAGATTACGGACCGGCGTCAGAGGATCGATAGTCAGATTCAACTCGTGCAGCAGGTGCTGCGCGCGTCCGTACAAATCTTCCCAATTGATAACGCCCATTCGCCGCGGTTCGCGGCCCAGGAAGATGTTCTCAGCCACGCTGAGATCTTTCACCAACGACAGTTCCTGATAGATGACGGCGATGCCGGCCGCTTCAGAATCGCGAACACTGTGGAAGCGTTGCGGCGATCCATCAAGCATAATTTCGCCACCATATTCGCCGTTAGGATAGACACCAGCGAGGATCTTGATGAGCGTAGACTTGCCGGCGCCGTTTTCGCCTACGAGCGCATGAATCTCACCTTGCCGGAGATCAAACGTGACGCCGTCAAGAGCTTTCACGCCGGGAAAGCTCTTAGTGATTTCTCTCATCTGCAGGAGAGGCGAAATCATGATGTGCTGTTAACAGAGACTGAAAATTGAAAAGGGCAAAATGCAAATTGAAATTGCGTCTCTCTCGGAATTTTGAGATTTGCAATTTTCATTTTTCAATTTGCAATTGCCTCTATGTTTTCGGCCATTGATCCCTGGGCACGTTTTTGTAAACGTCTTCCAGCTTGTGATAGCCGTCCTTGATGACGGTCTGCATCACGTTGTTTTTGTCCAGGATCATCGGTTCAAAGAGCAGCGCCGGTACATCGATCTTGCCGTTGTTAATTTTGTCTTTCGTGTCGACCTTCTCGCCTTTCGCCAGCTTGATGGCGGCATCGACCGCCGCGAAGGCCAGCGGCTGGATGGGCTTGTAGATGGTCATCGTCTGTTTTCCTTCGACGATGCGTTGCACGGCATCGAGCGCCGCATCCTGACCAGTCACCAGAACTTTGCCCACCAATTGCGGTGGCAGCGCGGAAACTGCGCCGCCGGCCGTGCCGTCATTCGAAGCAACTATCGCCTGAATGTTGTTGTTCGTCTTGGTCAGCGCGTCTTCGGTAATGCGCAGGGCTTCTTCCGCTTTCCATTCCTTCGCGAATTGATCGGAGACAATCTTGATGTCGCCTTTATCGATCGCGGGCTTCAGAATCTCCATCTGACCATCGCGCAACAGCAGCGCGTTGTTGTCAGTCGGCGAGCCGCCAATCAGGACATAGTTTCCGGTCGGTTGATTCTTGAGCGCGTACTGCGCCTGCATCTGACCAATCTTGACGACCTGATGCGAAACATAGAGATCTACGTCGGCATTGCGAATCAAACGGTCGTAACTGATGACGGGAACCTTCTGTTTGTGCGCGGCTTCGACGATCGAGGCAGCGATCTGGCCATTGTGGGGCGCGACGATCAAGACATCGACGCCCTTGGTCAGAAAGCTCTCGGCCTGGTTGACCTGGGTGGCGTCGTTGCCGTCGGCCACCAGCACCTCACACCTGGCCCCAACTTCTTTGCAGTGTTGTTCGAAGAGCGCTTTGTCGCGTTGCCAGCGCTCCTCTTTCAGGGTGTCCATCGAGAATCCGATGCGCACCGGGCCACCTGATTTCGCGCCGCCGCCGGTGTTGGATTCCGGGCGCTTCTCGCACGCGCCCAGAACTAAAATTGCCAGGAGAAAAACCACAAGGGTCGTTAAGCGTTTCATATCGTCCTCAAATTATTTGGTTCGTCCGTAGAGCCTGGTGAGATCTCGTAGCCGTGCTGATAAATCGCGACTCAGAACATTCGATTTCATCCGCCAGTTCCAATTGCCGTGCTCGCTGGCCGGTAAATTCATACGAGCCTGGTTGCCCAGGCCCAGCAGGTCCTGCATCGGAATGATGGCCCGATCCCCGACCGAAGCCATCGCGGCGCGAATCATATCCCAATTGATCTCGTCGCCATCACTTCCGAGATAGCTCAGGCAGTGCGCGCGGTCCTGCTCAACAGCTTCGCTAAACCAACCAACGGTGGTGTCGTTGTCATGCGTGCCGCTGTAAACGACGCTGTCGCGCGTGTGGTTGTGCGGCAAGTGATCGTTGGTAGCATCGCCGCCGAAAGCGAATTGCAGCACACGCATGCCGGGAAAGCCAAATTCTTCGCGCAGATTTTCGACTTTGGGTGTGATGACGCCGAGATTCTCCGCGATGATGGGCAAATCGCCAAGTCTTTTTTTCAGAGCGCCGAATAATTCACGACCGGGTGTCTCGACCCATCGTCCGTTCTGCGCCGTGGGATCGCCGACCGGAATTTCCCAACAGGCAGCAAAGCCGCGAAAGTGATCGATGCGCACCAGGTCAAACAGTTCGAGCGACCAGCGCACGCGATCGATCCACCATTTGAAATCGGAAGTGCGCAGCTGCTCCCAGTCGTAGAGCGGATTGCCCCACAGTTGGCCCGTTGCGGAAAAATAATCGGGCGGCACACCCGCGACGACGATCGGCTTGCCGTTTTCATCAAGCTTAAAGAGTTCGGGATGCGTCCAAAGGTCTGCTGAATCATGCGCGACAAAGATGGGCAGGTCTCCGATGACCCGGACTTGGTGTTGGCGCGCATAGTCGCGCAGCGCGTTCCATTGGCGAAAGAAAAGAAACTGATAGAACTTCTCTCGGGTGATTTGATCCGCAAGCGTGAGGCGCGCCTGGGCCAGCGCTTCCGGGTCGCGACTCGCGAATGGCCGTTCCCAGGCAGTCCATTCGCGATTGTCCTGCGCTTTTTTCACCGCATTGAACAGCGCGTAATTATCCAGCCACCAGGCTGCGCGCGAACAGAATTCATCGAACTCTGAAGCGATTGAGGTCGACGCCTGTTCGTGGAACTTCGCAAAGGCCCGGTTGAGAAATTCGATCTTCATGGACCTGACTGATTCGAAGTCGACGCGATCAGAATCGACGAAGGCGTCAGCCAGCTGATTTGCGGGAAGCAATCCATCGGCGACCAGCGCCCGCAGATCAATCAACAAAGGATTGCCGGCAAAGGCCGAGATCGACTGATAGGGCGAATCGCCATAGCCCGTCGGCGTCAGCGGCAGGACCTGCCACAGGGTCTGACCAGCTTCATTCAGAAAGTCGATAAACGCGCGCGCTTCATCACCCAGGTCGCCGATGCCGAAAGGCGAAGGTAGCGAGGTTGGGTGCAAGAGAATGCCGCTGGCCCGTGTCATGTGTCTCAGAACCACCTGCGGTAGCGGGTGGTTAGCGTTAGTCCTTTCAGCATTACGATCGATCAACCACCCGCTACCGCAGGTGGTTCTGACCCGCTTATACTACGCACGTGATCGCCGCGGGCAAAGCGAGGTTTCCGGTTTACGGCTATATCGGCATGGGCGTAATGATCGCCGCCGAAGTGCTGCTGTTCACCGGCAACCAATTCGTGGGTCGCTGGATGACGCCGATCGTTTGGACGGGCTACATATTGTTCCTCGATGGCGTTATGTATCGTTTGAAAGGCCGTTCGCTGCTGATCACCGATCGTTTGGAATTCGTTTTGATCGCGATCATCTCGATTGGCGGTTGGTGGCTGTGCGAATTCTACAACGCGCCGCGTTTCTGGAAATCAGACTATGAAATCTGGTGGCATTATCACAATCTTGAACCTAACCTGATGTTGCGGCGCGCCGGCTATGACTGGGCCTTCGCGACGATCTTTCCGCTGCTGTTTCTTACCGCCGAAGTCTTTCGCCTGACGATTTTCAAACGCTCAGATCAAGGCCGGCGCATCAGCATGTCACGCAACGCCAAATTAATTCTGATCGTGTTCGGAGTCGCCGGCGTCTTCATTCCGTTAATCTATCCGTCGGCGTGGTACGCCCCGGTGATTTGGCTCTCGTTCGTATTCCTGCTCGATCCGCTGAACGACCTGCGCGGCTGGCCTTCGATTACCGGCGACCTTGCGCGCGGCGATTGGCGCCGGCTTTGGTCGCTGTTGGCGAGCGGCTTCATTTGCGGAATTCTCTGGGAGTACTTTAACTACTGGGCCATCTCAAAGTGGACTTACACCGTGCCCTATCTTGGCAATATCAAGATTTTTGAGATGCCGGTGCTCGGCTTTCTCGGCTTTCCGCCGTTTGCGGTAGAGTGCTGGGCGATCTATATCTTTGTGCGTTCATTGCTGCAACCGGATCTGCGTAAGAAGTCTAGCGATGAGATCTTTGTCGCGTCTGTTTAGATGCCGCATTTGTGCGGCGCGGGAGCACAAGTGCTTCCTCTAAACCGGAAATACTCTGTGATGGAATCTGGCAAAATAAAAACCTGGATTAAGCGTTTGGGCTTTTGGGGCTTCATGTTCTTTCTCGTCAAAGGACTGCTATGGTTGGCGATTCCTGCTTTGATCGCGATGCTGGCCACTGATTAAGAGTTCGAAGATGAAACGATCGATTCTCGGTTTTGTAATCGTTGGCTTGCTCGCGTTTTCGCTTATGACTAACGGACAAGACAACCAGCGTCCGCGGGCGCGCGCAGCCGGCGTCGTGGTCGGGGTGTTGCCCACCGGACCGCTGAATGCAATCACCGACGTTTCGGGCGTGACGGTTGGGCACACGACGCTAATCAAAAGTGACAACGTTCGCACTGGCGTAACCGCGGTCCTCCCGCACGCTGGAAATCTTTTCCGCGAAAAAGTTCCCGGCGCGGTTTTCATCGGTAATGCCTTCGGAAAACTTGCGGGGTCGACCCAGGTCAATGAACTTGGCGAGATTGAAACCCCAATTATGCTGACCGCCACGCTCAATGTGCCGCGCGTCGCCGACGCCACGATCGATTACATGCTGGCGCTGCCGGGCAATGAAACGGTGCAATCGATCAATCCTTTGGTAGGCGAGACAAACGATAGTTATCTGAACGATATTCGCGGTCGCTACGTCGGACGCGAAGAAGTCTTCGCCGCGATTAAGAACGCGCACGGCGGCGCAGTCGAAGAGGGCGCGGTCGGAGCAGGCACGGGCACCGTCGCTTTCGGTTTCAAAGGCGGCATCGGAACCGCGTCGCGAAAGTTGCCGCCGTCGCTCGGCGGGTTCACCGTGGGCGTGCTGGTTCAATCAAATTTCG
>Ga0207511_100111_pt1 | contig 20133 bp, 17 predicted proteins | sample NitcycUWRSCHO22C_FD_188265 | JGI IMG/M metagenome (GOLD analysis project Ga0207511, IMG submission 188265) | Soil microbial communities from Arlington Agricultural Research Station in Wisconsin, USA - Nitrogen cycling UWRJ-SCHO22-C (SPAdes) | ecosystem: Environmental > Terrestrial > Soil >... | reverse complement strand
CCCTGCCCCTACAAAAAAGGGAAGATGCCAGCAGCCAAGCAACTCCGAGATCTTGAGCAGAGCGATTTCGATCGCCTGCTCAACTGGCTCGATGAAGATCGCGAACGCGCTGGATTGCTTTACGAAAGGATTCGCTGGCGGCTGGTGACGATTCTCGCCTCGCGCGGCTGCACCCTGGCTGATGAACTTGCCGACGAAACAATCGATCGGGTGGCCCGGCGGGTTGCTGACATCGAACAAATTTACGCCGGTGACAAAGCGATTTACTTCCTCGGCGTGATGAATAATGTGCATCACGAATATCTGCGCAGACCGGTTGCGCCGCGACTGGTTGATACGTCTGAGAACGTGGAAACGCGAGAACAGATTCACGGCTGTCTCGACAATTGTCTTGAGCGTCTCGCGCCGTACTCGCGGCAACTGATCGAGCGTTACTACTCGGCCGACAAAAAAGCGAAGATCGATTTGCGGAGAGTCATTGCGCGCGAATTGGGAATAAGGCCGGCCACGCTACGGCTGCGAGCGCTGCGCATCAGAGAGAAACTGCAGACGTGCATCGAGAAATGCATGAACGCTTCAGAAGCCCGACCCATAGGCAGTGCTGGTTAACTTAGTTACATGACCGCAGCTAATCAACAAACTTTCTCAGACGAGACCATCCGGCGTTTCCTGCTCGGCGGGCTGAACGCGACCGAGCAATCCGGCTTCGAACATTCATTGTTCATCGATGAAGCACTCGAAGAGCGGGTGCGCCTCGCGGAACTCGAGCTGTCGGATGATTACTCGGCAAATCGTTTGAGCCACGCTGAACGAAATCTGTTTCGACAACGGTTTTTGTTGACCAGGGATCGCGAAACAAAACTGCACGTCTCGAAAGCCCTGCATGATAATTTCGCGGACCCAACTTCAAATGCACGCTCAGATGCCTGGCAGAATTTCATTGGTCTGTTCGACATTCGCCGCCACGCCTGGAAGTACGCGTTTGCCACGTTGACTTTCATTTTGCTGCTTTTGGCGACCGCGTTGCTCGTGCGAAAAGAGAGATCGCATTTAGTGGACCTGCCTCCGCGCCGGGTTCTGCCAAAACCATCAGCCAGCGCCAATCCGCAAAGGGCGAATCATCCGCCGAACCCGGGCGCGCCGACCCACAACGAATCATCGCCCACACTGCCTTTGCACGAGGGACTAACGACAAGCATCGTGCTCGATTCCGCAACGCCGCTCGAATCGGCGCCCACAATTTCGACGAGCGGCGACGTGCTCACAGTTCAATTGGTGTTGGATGAACCGTTTGCGGAATCATATGCAGTGAATGTAACGACCGCAGCCGGCGAGTCCGTGTTCGCGGCCGATGCCTTGACGCGCACTGAAGAGCGGACCCTTGGCTTCGATGTGCCGACCAGTTCGATTAAGCCGGGCAATTTCCAAATCGCGTTGACTGGCGTTGACGGCGAGGTAAGACGAACGGCGGGTACGTATTACTTGCGGGTGAGATAGAAAGGGCCGTCAGCGATTACGAGAAGTCCTGCGCCTCTATTTCACGCGACTTTTCCGGCGTCTTAGAAAATCGATCAGTACAAACTGCGAGAGGTTATTAGGATTGGCAAAGTAAGCCTTGCCGTTCGTCATGGCCGTCATCTGTTTGACGAATTCGACCAGGTAGTAATCGCTGGCGAGCATGAAGGTATTGATCATGATGCCGCCCTTGCGGCAAGCCTGAACTTCCCGGAACGTCGCTTCCATCACCCACGGATCGCCGCCCATCGAGTTTTTGTACAGCTTCCGCGCGTCCCCGCTCGCGGTCTGCGACCTTCCGGCCGGATGCCGGCGGCCTGCTCGCAGGGATGCGGACGCTCCGATGTCGCCTTCAATGAAGCACGCGGTCGGTTTGCCGTCCGTGACCATCACGATCTGCTTCATGTCTTTGCGCTGTGCCTGGAGAATGCGGCGCGCCAAGCGCAAACCTTCGGCGGTGTTGGTGTGATACGGCCCCACCTGTGTGGTAGCCAATTTCGCCAACGGCAACTCCTCCGCCCCATCGTGAAACAAAACGATCTTCAGAGAGTCGCCGGGGTATTGCGTGCGAATAAGATGCGCGAGTGCCAGCGCCACCTTCTTCGCCGGCGTGAAGCGATCCTCGCCGTACAGAATCATCGAATGCGAACAATCAAGCATCACCACCGTCGCGCACGACGATTGATAATCGCATTGATGCACATGCAGGTCCTGGTATTCGAGATTGAGCGGGACCGACAAACCCTCGCGCTGAATCGCCGACAACAGCGTCGTATTCACGTCGAGATTGATCGTGTCGCCAAATTCGTAAGGCTTGCTCGCGGCTTCGGCTTCGACCCCGGTCGCCAGATACATCGTGTCATGCCGCCCCAACGAACTCTGCCCGAGACTTCCCAGCAGGTTCCGCAAAGTCTTGTAGCCGAGAAAATCCAATCCCTTCTCGGTCACTTCAAACTTCACATTGCGCGGCAGCGGCTCTTCAATGCGCCCCTCGCCGTTGCCCATCATCTGGCGCCGCTGTTCTGAAGTACGCGGCTCTTCCTGCAGCTTCAAATAGCCTTCCTCAACCAGCCGTTCGATTAGCTGATTCAAAGTCTCCTGCAGCTGCGACCCTTCATACTTACCTTCGTTCTCGGCGAGCATTTGCTGAATCTGGTGTTGACTCAACAGTCTCTTTTCCATCAGCGCTTCCAGCAGCGCCCGCCGCAAGGCGTCGAGCGAAGTGTCCTGCGGCACGCGTTCGCGCGTCCAGTAATAATCGTCGTCGTAACCTGAATAGAGCAGGGAATCAGACAGACCTTCCATCAGGTCGCCGAGATTGATCCCGTAGACGTCGAGGCCATTGAATTTTGAATATCGAGTGAAACGCATAAAAACCAGCCACAGATGAACACAGATAACACAGATAAAAACCAAAATTATGATGGAGGCGTGGGGTCCTCAGTTTCAGAGTCGGCGATCAGAAGCGTGCCGATCGAGATGCTCGCGTTTGCGCGCGCGACCTTTCTAGGATTATCGAAGATTAGTCTTTTGAATTCCGGCTTAAGTCCAAAATTCAATAACAGGCCGACTTCAATATTGGTTGCGCGCAGATAGTTGAGTAACTGTGCTTGATGAGATGAGTCAAGCGCGCGGGCGGCTTTTAGCTCAAGCAAGACGCAACTCTCAACGAGCATGTCTGCCGTGAAATCACCAACAGGTTTGCCACGAAACCACACCGGGATCTGAATCTGCCGACAGACCTTGAGGTCTAGTGAGGTTAATGCGATTTCAAGTGACCGCTCATAGACAGATTCGAGAAATCCATGCCCAAGCTCATTGTAGACCTCATAGAAGACCCTGATAATCTTGTCAGTGGTTTCTTTATATTTGAATCTGTGACTATCTGTGTTCATCTGTGGCCGCTTCTAACTGTATCTGCTCGATTCTGAGAGATCATCGTAAATCATCCCGCGCCGATCCTTCTTCGCTTTGGTCACGGCCGTGTAGCCACCTTCTTCATTCCGGCTGATCTTGTTTTCGGCGTAGAGGCCTTCGAGCACGAATTCGCAGGCGGCGACCGTCTGCGCCCGATCGGTGCGATTGAAGTCAAATGGAATGCGGGCCGTTTCAATTAACTCGGGCACCGCTTCGAGCAGCAACATGCATTCGTCGGTTTCGGCCGTGTCCGCCAGCCGCACGTTGTTGCCTTGATCGAACCAGGTGACTGTCTGCGCGAAATCGATCCCCACGAAATATCCCTCGAAGATCTCGCCGGCCGCGCGCTTGATCAAATCCCTGGCGATGCGTTGCGCGCCGATCTGTTCGCCTTCGTATTCCAGTTCCATCTTGCCGGTCATCGAAGGGATGGCCGCGTAGAGGTCGGCGATGCGCGGCACGACCTGGGCTTCCTCGGTGAGCAGCGAACGGCGCTCGGCGTTTGATACGGCGGATTCCATGACGGTGATCGGCAGGCGTTGAGAAACGCCGGAATGCTTGTCGATGCGCTGGTCATCACGGGCTTCGAAAGCGATCTGCTCGATCGTTTCGCGGATGAAGTCAGGGATCAGCAGGCGCTCTTGTAAACCGTCGCGGGCCGTCCAGGCTTCCTGCCTGGTGATCTCGACACCCAGCGAGATCTCTTTCGGATAGTGAGTTGTGATTTCCGCGCCGATGCGATCCTTCAAGGGCGAAATGATCTTTCCGCGCGCGGTGTAATCCTCGGGGTTCGCCGAGAACACCAGCATCACATCCAGCGGCAGGCGCACCGGGTAACCCTTAATTTGCACGTCGCCTTCCTGCATGATGTTGAAGAGACCGACCTGAATTTTTCCCGCCAGATCGGGCAGTTCGTTGATCGCAAAGATGCCGCGGTTCGCGCGCGGCAGGAGGCCATAATGAATCGTCAACTCGTCGCTCAGCAGGTGCCCGCCTTTCGCCGCCTTGATCGGATCGACATCGCCGATGATGTCGGCGATGGTGACGTCCGGCGTCGCTAACTTCTCGACAAACCGCGCATCGCGATCGACCCAGGCAATGGGCGTCGAGTCCTGATGCAACTCGATCGTCTGCCGGCCATAAGCACTGATCGGCTGAAACGGATCGTCATTGACCTCGGACCCGGCGATGATGGGAATTTCGGGGTCCAGGAGATTTGTGAGTTGACGAATGATGCGGCTCTTCGCCTGTCCGCGCAGACCCAGCAGAATCAAATTGTGTCGCGAGAGGATGGCATTGATCAGCTGCGGCACGACGGTCTCGTCATAGCCGACGATGCCCGGGAAAAGCCGTTCGCGCCGCTTGAGCTTGCAGATAAGATTGGCGCGCATCTCGTCCTTGACCGGGACGTTCGCGTAGCCGCTCGATTTGAGTTCACCTAAAGTCCTTGCTCGTTCCATGAATGGATTGTAACTGCTCTCATGTCAGAATCGGAGCGCGTGTCGGTACCGGGAGCGGTAGCGACCGGATCAAGAAGCTGCCAGCGGGTTAGAGTGAGGTCAGGGTTGGCGCAGACAGTCATCTTGATCCCGTCGCTACCGCTCCGGGTACTGACACGCACTATAGTTACCGGTGCAGTCACGTTCGATCAATCCATCTGCTTGCAGCTTTTCCAAATGCGCTAGTACCGCGCGCTCCGCCATGGCGTGGGCCTTTGGCGAGACGTCGGTGTAAACGCGGGCCACGATCTCTTTTGGCGTCGATGCACCTTGCCGGACCGAATCCAGGATTTTGCTTTCGCGTTCTAGACGGTGGTTGATGTATCCATCGATCTTTTCATAAGCGTTGGCGACCGGCGGACCGTGGCCGCAAAAAAGCACTGACAGCTTTGGCAACCCACGCATGCGCTCGAGTGAGGCGAGATAGTCGCGCATGTTGCCGTCAGCCGGATCGATTAGCACCGATCCGAACCCGACGACATTGTCGCCTGACAGCAAAGCGCCGCTACTCTCATCGTAAAAGCAAAGATGGCCGCGCGCATGACCGGGCGTATACAACGCGCGCAAGGCGATGGACGGTTCGCCAGCGAGTGCGATGACTTCGTTATCCGCGATGAAGCGATCGACAGGGAACTGTCCCTTCGATGATTCCGCGGTCAAGCGGTGCGCAGCCACCGGAACCGTCCGATGGTGAACTGCTGTGAGATGAGTTCTCAAAGCATTCACGCCGGCGATGTGATCCGGATGAACGTGGGTAAGCAGGATTTCGCGCGGCGTTCTGCCGCCGCCAATCAACTCATCGACACCTTCGGCCAGCGCCGCCTGTTCGTCTTCATACGGCGATCCGGGATCGACCACGAGTACTTCCTGCAATGTATAAATCAAATAGCAGTTCGTGTGGGTGGCCGGCGGCTTGGTGGGTGTTCGCAGCGGAAAGCAAAGGTAATTAGGATGAAACTCCATGTGCCGGGTGATCTGGCGATGGGCTTCGGGAACCGACAGGAATCGCTCAATCAAATCGTCGCCGAGTCCTGACGCCAGAGTTTTCATGCCGTGCAACACCGGCGGTACCACAATGAGTTCGCTGCGCAGCCATTGGGCGTACACGTCGCGCGCATTGATCCATTCGCCGCTTTCCAGCTCCGCATCTTCAGTTACGCGCGGCTCCTGTTTCGCGGGACAATGCGCCAGGAAAAACCAGGTGTCGAAGCGCCGCGGCGCAAACGGCGGCGTCACCCAGCGGCCGACAAAGGTGAAGTCGTTGGCGTCGAGCTTCAGGTCATAATGCGTAAGCAACTGTGGCCAGGTCATGCGGCCTGATTCAAGATCGTCGAACAGCGAGGCGCGCTGACCGACTGTCAGAGCTTCTGCGCCGCGGGCCAATAGGACCCCGACTTCTTCAAACAGTTCGCGCGCGCCGCAACTGATTATTGCCGCGCGCTCTTGATCGTCACAATTTCGGACTTTGATTTCTTCGTCAAGCGTCTCGCGCTGGCCGCCGGGAAAGGCACGATAGCCGCCGAGAAAGGCGAGCTTGGTGCTGCGCCTAACCCAGAAGACCTCAGGGTTGTTCGGATCGGTGTTGGGCCGGAGGAGAATTACTGCGGCTGCGTCTTTGGGTGGCGGAGATGACATGTCCACAGATTACGCAGATTACACAGATTTGAAAAAGACAACCCAACTGAACGCCAGCGATGAAACGCGACCTGTCGATATTGTTGTTCTCAGAATCTGTGTAATCTGCGTGATCTGTGGATGATTCATTCCTACCACCTGAATCGCTCACCATCGCGTCCTGTCCACGGATCGCCGCGCATGTGATAGCCGCCTTCTTCCCAAAAGCCCGCCTCGTCTTGTGCCAGAAAGCTGACGCCTTTGACCCACTTCGCCGATTTCCAGGCGTAGAGCTGCGGAACGATCAGACGCACAGGCCCGCCGTGTTCGGGAGGAATCGGCGCGCCGTCATGAAGGAATGCAAACAGCGAATCTTCTTTCAGGAAATATTCGATCGGAACGTTGGTGGTCCAATCATTATCGTAAGCCAGGGCCAGAACATACTTCGCTTCCGGTTTGACGCCGGCGCGATTTGCAATCTCGCGCGTCGGCACACCCGTCCAGATGTTATCCAGACGCGACCAGCGCGTGACGCAATGAAAATCTGCGTAGACCTTCACTGACGGCAGCTGCATGAACTCGTCCAGTGAGAATGCGAGCGGATGCTCGACCAGGCCGTCGACTTCGAACTGCCACGTCGCCAGGTCGACCCGCGGAGCACCATGAGCATCGAGCACCGGCCATCGCTTGGTGCGCGATTGTCCTGGCGGGATTCGATTTTCGCGACGAGTATCCGGCGAGATGATTACGTCAGACTCGGTGATCTCTTCAGGTTTGCGCGGATCGTGAGACTGATACAGCGGATCTTTGATTAAGGAATCGAGAAAACTCATCGTCACTCCTCTGGAGCGCGGGCATCCTTGCCCGCAAAGCTTGCGGAGCAAGCTCATAATCCGATTTTCAAGAGACCGTTCGCGCTTTGCGCTCATGCGGGCAAGGATGCCCGCGCTCCAGCAGGAGCGTCCCTAACGAATTCGAATCCTTATGTCGTTGCGGATTGTGCTTTGACGAGCGAGTCTACTAACTCGCGTTCTTTCTCAATCAGGGTTCGCAGCGTCTCGCGAAAGATTCGCTGGGCCAACGAACGATCGCGCAGCAGCAACGTGTGCAGCGTTTCATCACTCCACTTCAAAACCGTCGAGTCTTCCCTGGCGCGGGCCGAAGCTGAACGCGGGATGCCGCACAACAACGCCAACTCACCGAGAATGTCACCCGCGGTCGCCTCAGTCAGCGCCAGCTGTTTGCCTTCGCGTTCGACGAACACCTCGATGGCGCCTTTCAGAATCAGCACGGCAAATTCCGCGGTCTCGCCTTCTTTCAAGAGCATGTCACCTGCGGCCAGTTCGGTGATCTCTCCGGCGGCCAGCAAGCGCTTCGTCCCGTTGGCAGTGAATCCCTCTAACAGCGGGAACGTCGTCATCAGTTTGGCGTAATCTTCACTCATGGGGAATCTTTCGGGCCGGTTAACGCTCGCGATTCTGAACGCTCTTCTCGGCCAGCTTCACTAATTCTTCCGGCATCCATTTGCCGACGCCCTTTTCAACGGCGCCGCGAATGCCTCTCGATCGATCATGCCAATCGTCGCGATTGCCTTCGGCTCCGCGGTCACGCTCGTAGTTTTCGGTTTGCTCCAGCGAAAGCACGATGCCCAGCGCAATATCATTCCAATCGTTCTGTTGAATCCCGCGCAGCACCAGCGGCAGACCGGCGGACCAGTCTTCTTCCGGCGCGCGCGCGTCTTGTTCGGGAATGGTCAAAGTGTGCGTCGACGGCAGCGGTCCGCGCGAAAATTCTTTCACCAGTTGCTTGGCGATATCGCGGTAAGCTGTCTGCGGATTCTCTTGTCGGATTGCCTGAGCGCGCCGGAAAAGATCGGCGACACTGGTTTGTTGGTCGCTCATAAAGATTTACGGTTACCTTACACGCGCGGGCTGACTAACTCAAGAAGGAGGCGAACCCAATCGCTGATCGTTGCGTCTACGGCGTCAACCAAAAGTCTTCTTGCTCCTTTGGCAACGATTCGATGGGGTGAGAGTCGGATAAAGTCTTGTCAGTACCATCTGCGTGAGCGGATGGATCGAGCTGGGGCTTCGCCCTGTTTAGCTGCTCTTGATCCAGCCGCTCACGCAGCTGGTACTGACTAAATCGTCTCGAGTTGCTTGCGGGTAAACTCATCTTCGACGTTACCGGTGTTCAGCGTCGACGCCGGTTCGAACAAGACCACCTCGCATTCCGCTTCAGCAAAGGGGCGGTGCTCGACGCCGCGCGGCACGATGATGAATTCACCGGGCTCGATCCATTCGGCGTGTTCCTCGCCGTGGTCACGATAATCCATGCGAAAGCGGCCCTTCACCACCATGAACATCTCGTCTTCATGTTCGTGATGATGCCAGGTGAATGGACCTTCAAATTTGACCAGCTTGATCAGTTGGCCGTTCAACTCGCCGGCGATGCGCGGGTTCCAGTGATCTTGAATCAGCGAAAGTTTTTCCGCGAGATTGATCTTCTGCATGATGTTTGGAGTGCGGCGGCTTGACGCCGCTTTTTTGTCGCGACCGCGAGCGCTCGTGTCAGTACCGGGAGCGGTAGCGACCGGATCATGTGACACCATGTCAGTAAGGCATCAATGCGTTTATTCTAGAAACCGCTGCGTCAATTGATCCGATCGCTACCGCTCCCGGTACTGACACGACGTTACCTCTAAGCATCCCGGTGAACCGCACGCAGGGATGCGTGCGCTCCTAATTCATGATCCCCATCTGCCAGAGCATGAACGCATAGTCGAACGCGGTTTCGTGGTACGCGTCGTAGCGTCCCGACGCGCCGCCGTGTCCGGCGCCCATGTTGACTTTCAGGATCAGCGGGTTGTGGTCCGTCTTGTAATCGCGCAGCTTCGCCACAAACTTCGAGCCTTCCCAGTACGGCACCTGGCTATCGTTCAACGAGACCTTGACCAGCATGGCCGGATAATCCGCCTTGTGAATGTTGTCGTAGGGCGAGTACTTCTTCATGTAATTGTACGCAGCCTTTTCGTTCGGATTGCCCCACTCGATGTATTCACTCGTCGTCAGCGGCAGCGACGCATCGAGCATCGTGTTCAGCACGTCGACGAAGGGCACCTGCGCGAGCACCGCTTTGAAGAGATCGGGCCGCATGTTCGCGACTGCGCCCATCAACATCCCCCCGGCACTGCCGCCCTGGATCACGATGCGATTCTTTGAAGTGTACTTTTTGTCGATTAAGTATTCGGCGCAGGCGATGAAATCGGTGAAGGTATTCATCTTGTTCATCATGCGGCCGGCGTCGCGCCATGGCTCGCCCAGCTCGCCGCCACCGCGAATGTGACCAATCACGTAGACGACGCCGCGATCGAGTAACGCGAGACGGCCGGCCGAAAATGTCGGCGGAATCGAAATGCCGTACGAACCATATCCGTAAAGCAACAACGGTGCTGAGCCGTCGAGCTTGACGGTCTTGCGATAGACAACGGACATCGGAACCTTTGTGCCATCCGCAGCCGTCGCGAAAATTCGCTCCGCTTTGTAGTTCGCCTTGTCGAAACCTCCCGGCACTTCCTGCTGTTTGCGCAGCGTCGCTTTGCCGGTGTTCATGTCGTAATCAAAGACCGAACTCGGGGTCGTCAGCGATTGATAGTTGTAGCGCACGACGTTCGTCTTGAATTCGCGGTTGCCGGAAATTCCGGCAGAGTAAACCGGCTCGGGAAAAACGACGCGGTGCCGGCTGTCGTCCTTGAAATTGACGATCTCGATTTGTTCTAAACCATTCTCCCATTCCGAGACGACCGCGTGATCCGAAAACAGGTCGATACTTTCAATTTTCACCGCCGGACGATGGGCGATAAATTCTTTCCAGTTTTTCTCAGAAGCATCTGAGACGGGCGCGGTTACCACGCGAAAATTCTTTGCCCCTTTATTGGTGCGAATGTAGAAGAGGTCACCGCGATGATCGACGTCGTATTCATGATCAGCCTGGCGCGGCATGATGACTTTCCAGGTGGCGTTCGGATCATTGGCGGGAATGAAACGATATTCGGTTGACGTTTTACTGAACGCGCCCAACAGGATCACGGCTTTATCACGCGTGCGTTCGACGCCGATATCGAACAGCTCATCCTTCTCTTCATACACCAGCTCGTACTTGTCGGTGCCGAGCACGTGCCGCCACAACTTGTCGTTGCGCTTGGACACCTCATCTTCAGTTACATAGAAAATCGTTTTGTTGTCGGTGATCCAGGCGATGGCGTCCACGCGGTCCATGTGATCGGGCAGCAAATCACCGGTTTTCAGGTTTTTGAAATGCAGCGTGTACTGGCGGTAGCCGGTGTTGTCGGTCGAGTACGCCAGAATGTTTCCATCGTCGCTGGGCGCGAAGCTGCCGATGGACATGAACTTTTCGTTCTTCGCCATCTCATTCAAGTCGAGCAAGATTTGCTCCGGCGCCTCGACCGAACCTTGCTTGCGGCAATAGATCGGATACTGCTGTCCTTTGACGGTGCGCGAATAATAGAAGTAATCGCCCCAGCGATAAGGCACGGTCTCGTCAGTTTCTTTGATGTGGCTGAGAATCTCGTTATAGAGCTTGTCCTGCAGCGCTTCGGTCGGTTTCATCACGGCCGACGAATAAGCGTTCTCGGCCTTGAGATGTTCGATGACGGCGGGGTTCGTCTTCTCACGCAACCAAAAATAATCATCGACCATACGGTCGCCATTGATTTCGGTGACCTTCGGTTTCTTTTCGGTAGCCGGCGGTTGCAGCAGCATTGGTGACTTTCCATCCTGGGCCATGACATTCATGGATGCAAACATTGAAATTGAAAGAGACAGCAGCAGGGCAAATAGAAATGATTTCATTGATTCTTCCTTGCGTGATTGGGGTGCGCCACCCATCAGATGAATTAACCACAGAGGACACAGAGAAAATATTGAGAGTCGAGAACCCGTTTCCAATTCTCTATCTTGAGCTCCTCCGTGTCTCTGTGGTTTTGAATCCGGCGCAAGCTCGAAGCCGTCGCCGCTGCGCTTTGCCGGTGCACTCCAAATTACTTGCGTTGATTGCGACGAGCGAACTGCTCGTCAATCGTGAACCGTTCAACCACGGAGCGGATCGCCCCATCCCGATTGCACGTACTGTCCATCTTTGACGATACACGGCACAGTCGGGTCGCCGCCTGAGAACTTGAACATCTCGGCGCGAAATTCCTTGTTCGTTTGCGCGTCGCGATCAACGAAGGTAATGCCCTTCGAATTGTAGTACTCGCGCGCCTGTTGGCAGTACGGACAACCTGGTTTGGTATAGATGACCACCGCCACCTCGTTCACCTCCGTTAGAATGAATTGAGTTTAGCGAATGTAGCGCAAGCTGTCAGCTGGCGCGGTGTCAGAAGGGGGAGCGGTAGCGACCGGATCAAGTGTGACTTTGACGACAACACGCACTTGTATTCGTATTGACGACCTTGATCCCGTGGCTACCGCTCCGGGTTCTGACACAAAACGGGGACGAGCGTGCCTCAACGCCCGTCCCCAACAGCACGGCCAAGCAGGTTTGTCCGGAATCAGCCCGTCCGGGAAACTTTAGCCACGCTGATCTTTTAAATCCTCTCTCATTCGGAGAGGAACTAGTTTCTCCGCGCGTCCCGTCGATCCTGACGGAAATCACGCACGTCTCCGCGTCGATCTCTCAAGTCCCCGCGCAGCTCGCGCTGATCGCCGCGAATCTCTCCCGTGTCGGCATTGATTTCATGCCGGTCAGCCCGCAGCTCTTCCGGCGACGCGCCGTCACGTCGATCCTGCCGCAGCTCACGCACGTCCGTGTTGCGCTCGTTGACGTCGTGCCGAATCTCGCGCCGGTCACCGCGAACTTCGCGCGTGTCTGCCCTGACTTCATGACGATCCGCGCGCAATTCACGCCGCTCACCTCGATTAATTCGCTGCGCCGATACACCCGCCGCCATCGCCAACAATGAAGTTGTCAACAACACAATCTGAAAAATTCTTCGTCTCATTTCGGTCCCTCCTGAGTTTTTTGAATTACACCTTGGTTGGAAAACCAAGGTCCGCATCCGAAGAGGCAGAGGAGATAAACGATGATCCGAAACGGGCTGTGTTGACTTCACGTTATTTCGAGCGAACCCTGTTCCGAACAGTTAGACGCCGCGTCATGTTTGATAGACGAAGAAATTGCCGAGGCAGGCTAACGCGCATTCTTCAGCTTCATGATTGCTTCCCGGATTAACATGCGCGCCTCGAAACCGAAGGCGCCTGCCCGACTCAGCAAATACTGCTTTGCCTCAAAAAAGAGTGCGACGAAGATTTGAGACTCGCGAGCGTGCGCTGGCGGCTTGCCGCTCGCCAGTGCGGTAAGGCTTGCCTTACCGGCAGCGGGCCTTTAACTATTAAGGAGGCTCGGCCTAGGCGTAGCCTCGACGTTTTCTCAAGTTCGCGGAAAGGCAAGCCTTTCCGCACTGGAGAGCGGCAAGCCGCGCCCCGTGTCCCATCCCGTTTCACCTTTGACCGAAACACTTCCGTACGTCACATTGACGCCGCACAATTGACACAGAAATGAGCAACTCTTCATAGAACTGGTCCATCTCACTCTCGGCTCCTCGATTGCAAGTCCTTTACAAGTTCTTTGTAAATCGGTTTGGCCATGCGCAGCTAGGCGTTAACTCAGATGGTTTTCCGACGCCATCGCTCACATGGAGAATACCGAAATGAATTTTGCCCGTTTTCCTCACTTACGCACCGTGAAGTTTGCCCCGGCCGCAGTTTTCCTTCTTTTCCTGATCACCAACCTAACTGGCTTCTATTTCAGTCCGGCGTTCGCGCCGACGGTCGATGCCAAGTCAGTACCCGCCAGCGAATTCATTCCGCTCGACATTCCCCAGTCGGGGGATTGCGACCTCGACTTGATCATCTTTCATGCAGGCGAACGGGCCGGCGTCGATCCGCGTTTGATTCACGCGGTCATTCAGCAAGAGTCAAGATACAAGCCCGACGCGACTTCCGGCGTGGGCGCCAAAGGTCTCATGCAGTTGATGCCCGATACCGGCAAGCGCTTTCACTGCACCGATCTGAAAGATGAGCAGTGCAACGTTGAAGCCGGAACGAAGTACCTCAAGTGGCTGCTGAAGAGGTTCAATGGTGACGTATCGCTGACGCTGGCCGCCTACAATGCAGGCGAAGGCGCGGTCGATAAGTACAAAGGGATTCCGCCCTATCAGGAGACCCAGAATTACGTGAAGAAAATCGTCGCGAACTACGGCAAGACGTTTCACCCAATCGTTACGCCGGCCGAGGCAAAAACCACCTTTCACCTTACCGCCGACAATTCGGATGATGCGGTGCGCGGAGAATAACCCGCCACTCTCGGTCGTGACTTATTTTGAACCGAATCTATGTTTAGAGGCGGGACTCGCCCGCCGCTTGAACAAATCACTTCGGCGCACTTCTCGATATAGAGTTTAAGGTGTGGGCAACGCCCGCCTCTAAACGACCTGGGCAATACCCCGAGAGCCAAAATTCTGGCTTCCGGCGTTCAAAGTCGGATAGAATCGGCACGCTCGTGTCTTGAAAAATCCTGACGAACGTTCACCCGACGGACGGTTGTTCAGAAAAAGCCAACGCAGACTTGATCCGAAGATGGCCGCTCTTTCCCCGGGCGCAAAACTCGGACGTTATGAAATCGTTTCGCCACTGGGGGCCGGCGGAATGGGCGAAGTATACCTGGCCCATGACTCTACGCTCGATCGCAAAGTTGCCCTAAAGGTTCTGCCCGAAAGCGTCGCTTCCGATCGTAATCGCATGCAGCGGTTCGTCCAGGAAGCGAAGGCTGCGTCTGCGCTCAATCATCCCAACATCATCACCATCCATGAAATCGGGACGGAACCAGGCGCCCATTTCATGGTGACTGAATTCATCGAGGGCGAAAACCTGCGCCACCACCTGCGCAAGCCGATGACGCTGCTCGAAGCCATAGATATTTCCGTGCAAGTTGCCTCTGCGCTGGCGACGGCGCACGCCGCCGGGATTATTCATCGCGACATCAAGCCGGAAAACATAATGCTCAGAGAGGACGGCATCGTGAAGGTGCTGGACTTCGGACTTGCAAAACTGACTGAGCGTTGGCGCAAAGACGAAGTTGATGGCGATGCCGCGACCCAGGCGTTTGTTCACACCGAACCGGGGGCGGTGGTGGGCACCACGGCATACCTTTCACCGGAGCAAGCGCGAGCTTTGGACGTCGACACCCGCACCGACGTCTGGAGTCTCGGCGTCGTGCTCTACGAGATGATTACCGGACGCGCGCCGTTCAAAGGCGAGACCCCGAGTGACACCAGCGCCTTGATTCTCACCGCCGAACCGCCGCCGCTAGCGGAATTTGTGCCGGACATTCCGGCCGAAATCGAACGCATCGTAAGAAAGGCGCTCCAGAAGAAACGCGACGAACGCTATCAGACCGTCAAGGATATGCTGCTCGATTTGAAGAGCCTCAGACGCGAGTTGGATGTGAGTGCGGCGATTCAACGTTCGGGCACCGCCGCATACGCGAGCGGCATGACGCGACCAGCCCTATCAACCGGGCCGCCGCCGTTAACCAGTCAGACATCAACCCTGGTGACAAAGCAGTTCGGCCTCAATCGAAGCGCGCAATTAGGCGCGGCGGGAGTGCTGCTTTTGATCGTCGCCGGCGCCGGTTGGTACTGGTGGCGGCATCGCGATACCGATGCGAATCGGATAGGCAACCTGACCGTCACGCAATTGCTGGGTCGCAAAAATGATCTGGGCGAAACTTTCTCGCGTCACGCACGGTTTTCACCTGACGCAAAATTCATCGCCTACGCCTCGCCGAAGGGAAACGGCAGCGCGATCTGGTTAAAGCAACTAGGCACCGGCGAACCGTTTTCCAACCAGGGTGAACGGCAGCGCGATCTGGTTAAAGCAACTAGGCACCGGCGAACCGTTTTCCAACCAGGGTGAAATGCCTTCGGCCTCCAGTCCCATCTGGTCGCCCGATGGTTTGCAGATCGCCTTTATTTCCAAACGTGAATCGCAATACAGCATCTGGACCATGGCGTCTTTCGGCGGCTCGCCGACGTTACTTAAGTCGCTCGATCGTTACGCGCGCGAACTGATTGCTTGGACCAAAACGGGAAAAATCTATTTCGCGGGAGGCGGCGGTCTATATTCGCTGAACGTCGCGACCCAGGATGTCTCGTCGCCGATTACCACGTCGGAGGCCAATGATCGTGACTTTGCGATCTCTCCGGCTGAAGATCGGATCGCTTTCACCGATCGCATCAACGGACAAACTGACATCTGGGTGGCGTCGCTGTCTGGGGGCGCGCCGGAGCGCGTGACCAATGACAGTGCTCCCGACAGCAATCCCGTTTGGACTTCAGATGGAAAGGGAGTCGTCTACAGTTCGAAGCGCAACGGCATCAGCCAGGTCTGCCTGGCCCGCCTCGATGGCCGTCAGCCCGTTCAGTTAACGGTGAACGATACCAACACGAACGTTCTCGACATCTCGTCAGACGGCACGAAGGTTCTTTATTCCACCGAACGCGATGAATCTGATATCTGGAGTGTGCGGTTGGATCGGGCGAAGGAAACGCAACTGACATTGGCCACCGGGCTGGAGTTATGGCCGGACGCGGCCGCGGACAATCAGACGATCGCCTATCAGGCGAATCGCGCCTTGACGGGCGAGACACTGTTTAATTCATTCGTAATGGCGAAGTCGCTTGCGGGCGGCACGCTGGACATTCAACTTGCGCCCGATGGCTTTGCTCCGCTTTGGTCACCTGACGGCAAGCAGGCAGCCTTTTTGCGTAACGCAAACAACACAATCGATCTGTGGGTGGTCCATTCAACCGGAGGTGACGCCAAACAAGTTACCCGCGGCGGGGTCATCTTCGGTGGCTTTGCACAACTTCCCTACAATCGGGTGCAGACCCAGGACTTTCAATGGTCGCCCGATAGTTCGCGTCTCATTTACTGTGCAGATGTTTCGGGCGTCACTAACGTCTGGCAAGTTGGAACTGACGCCGCCATGCCGGTTCAGCTTTCCGATAATAAAGATGCCGGCTCTCGTCTGTTTAATCCGTCATGGTCGCCGAATGGTCAACATGCGGCCTGGTTAGCGTACGAGCCGGCACAAAAAACTTCGAGCATCTGGGTGCTCGACGGCCGACCGCGGCAAATCATTAGGTCCGAGAGCGTGCTTGGCATCATCGGCTGGACCGCGAACGGAGAAGAATTGGTAGTCAAGGAAATCGCAACCAGGGGAAGATCGCCGAATACTCCCGGAGACGTGAACCTATCTGCGATTTCGATCCGCGACGGGAAACAACGATCGCTCGCGACGCTGAAGACAACTTACTTTCAGAACATCAAGCTCGCACCGGCTAAAGATCAAATCGCCTATGTCGCGCGGCCAGACGGCACGGACACCTTATTCGTAATGCCAGCCACCGGCGGACCTGCGAAGAGTATGTTGACGAGCAGCGATGCGCGCGTCTATCTGGCAGCCATCGCATGGTCGGCGGACGGTAAGACGATCTACTATGGCAAGCAATCGAGTTTGACCGTGTTTTCGATGATCGACAATTTCAAGTAACCTCAACTCAGTTCTCGAAAGGAAAAACAATGCCAACCAACCCCAAAGACTATGTAACCTTGCGCACCATGCTCGACTCTCTGGAAGTCGGCGCCCTCCGCTATTTCCTCAGCGGTGAGGGTTTGTCGCAACCTCGAAAAATCGAGAAGCTGAAAGGGATGCTGCAGCCAGTCATCGACGAATTGTGGCATCCACTGCAGGCGGCCAAAAACTTGGCAGTCGAAACTGACTGTCCTCCCGGTTATTTCGATTGCGATGGATGCTGTGTGCCCTACAAGTGTCCGGATCTCTCAGGCCTTCAACCAAAGCCACGGCCAAAATCGGCAAAGCGAAAGAGATAGAAATCCCGGGGTTTGCAGAAAGCACCTCGAGTAGTTAGCGCGCCGGTGCAGGCGCATTTCATCAGGAGGTAACCATGTCACGATTCTTATTGGTGGCAGTTTTATTCGTGTGCGGTCTGTCGTGTCCCGCGGCCGCACAAAATCGGGCAAGCTTCACTGTCGGTACCGCAACCGCAACGCGTGGTCAAAAAGCGACCGGCACAATCGAGGTGCCCGCCGGCGTCGATGCAGCGCTCAGTATTCCGGTCGCAGTCTTTCACGGCGCGAAGCCGGGCCCGGTCCTGGCGGTCGTCGCCGGCTCGCACGGCACTGAATACACATCGATCATCGCGCTGGAGAAATTGATCACGACGCTCAACCCGGCCGAAATTTCCGGCACGGTGATCATCGTTCCGCTGATCAATATCCAATCATTCGAACAAAAAGTCCCGCACCTGAATCCGGTCGACAAGAAAAGTATGAACCGCTGGTATCCCGGCAAGATGGATGGGACTCAGACTGATCGCGCTTCCTATCTAATTACCAAACAGGTCGTCGAACAATGCGATCATTTAATTGATTTGCACGGCGGCGATCTCGACGAGAGCTTGCGGCCGTACAGCTATTGGACCAAAACGGGAAACGAAAAGCAGGACCAGATGTCGAAGGAGATGGTGCTGGCCTTTGGACTCGATCACATCATTATCTCCGCCGACCGGCCGAAGGATCCGCAGGCTTCTCGTTATCTCGAGAACACCGCCAGCACTCGCGGCAAACCATCAATCACCGCCGAAGCCGGTTACGCCGGCACGGTTGAGACTGACGATCTCAACGCGCTGGTCAACGGCTGCCTGAACGTGATGCGTTATCTGAAAATGCTGCCCGGCGCGGCGACTGTAGTCGAGCATCCGGTGTGGATCGAAAAAGTCGTGACAGTGGCCAGCGATCAGACGGGAATCTTTTATCCCTCAGTCAAACGCGGCACCTACGTTGAGCAGGGGATGAAGATCGGCTACGTCACCGATTACCTGGGCAAGGTTGTCTTTGAAGCGCGTGCTCCGGTTGCGGGAATTATCTTGTACGTCTGCGCGGTGCCGTCGATGACGAAAGGCGCGACCATCGCGAATGTTGGAGTGGTGGCGAAGTGACCTTAATCTGGTCTAGTTCGTCAGAGGATGCGAAATGCCTCTTCACCGCCTGACAAGAATCGAAAGAGGAAGATTCTATCGAAGTATCCGCCGTCTCTATTTAGAGCCTGTTTGGCAAATTTCGCGGCGTCCTTAAATCCAAAATTCGGGGCGTCGAATGGACTGTTATAAGCAAAGGCTTTGAAATCGTAGTGAACGAGTAAGTACACCTCGTCCAGTCCCACAATTTCCTTAAGATTACGATAACGCTCGTCGCTCTTGTGGGCAGCGAGGGCGCGACTCAGCGTCTCCAGCATCTCGTTCGGAGAATAAGCACCGCCTCGGGATGGAAAATGAATCCAGCGAATGGTAAAGCGACCTCGCATCGATGGGTGGAAGCGGATGCTTTTCAAATATTTTGCAAGGATAGGGAAGCCGGAAAAGTCATTAACATCTATAGAGTGTTCTCTTTCCCACTGCGGCTTTTTGGACCACTCGTTGTCTACACTTGCAATCAACTCGAATACTTCGCGCCGGAACCCTTCGTTGTCGTGCTGATCAAATCGAACTTGCTTTGCATTGAGCCAAATGTGACCGACGTTGTTAGTATGATTTGGCGGCTGGTTTCCGATAGCCTTAAGAATATTGTCCTGAATTCTTTCTTGCTGTCGTGCTTTCGTTATTTGCTCTCGATTCACCCAACTTTTTAATTCTATCCCAATCTTTTTTCCCGAGTCTGTAGTCGCGATGATGTCCGGGCGTTCATTAAATGGATTAGCGGGAGTGGCAAGAGATCTTTTGACGTACCACTCATTGACCACATCCCATTCCTTGATCGGCTCTCCCGCAAAATCGGGACAGGCTTTTAAAAACGCTTCGAAAATGAGCTTCTCGTTAGCCATCATCGTCGCGGGCACCCTTTTCAGTCTCTCGACAATTTTGATCTTCTCTTCGAAGGGAAGGTGGGCTAGCTGCCGCCTGCGTTCTTCCTTCGCACGAAAAATGTCCGCCATTGTAATTCGGCCTGAATCGAAGCGTTCAGTGCTCATTATTCTTCAAAATCGTACCGGGAAGCGAACTGCTCCCATTTCTCTGTCAATCCATTTCGATTGATGATGTCCCGAAACTTACTCATGTTCATCTGTTCCGATTTCAGCAGGTCAGCTACTCTCGTCAAATCCTTAAGACGGCCTGATCGAAGAAGTTCTGCCGCGAGATGTTCAACCGAGAATAATGAAGTATAGGCTCCCGCAAATGCCACTCGTTCCGCTTGTTCTACTGCTTCTTTCTGAACTGGCTCAGAAGCAAAGACAAATTGCACCAACCAATCGCCGATGCGAACGTATTCTCTTTCCGGACGATAACCCAAGTCCTCAAGATAAGAATATATTCGTCCGAAATTTACGACCCCTCCTTCGCTAATGGTAATCGGCCACAGGAAGACATCGATGTCGTCGGTTAAGTATGCCTCGAGGTACCGTATGGTGGCGATGCCCCCGCCGATCG
>Ga0207511_100110_pt1 | contig 20146 bp, 19 predicted proteins | sample NitcycUWRSCHO22C_FD_188265 | JGI IMG/M metagenome (GOLD analysis project Ga0207511, IMG submission 188265) | Soil microbial communities from Arlington Agricultural Research Station in Wisconsin, USA - Nitrogen cycling UWRJ-SCHO22-C (SPAdes) | ecosystem: Environmental > Terrestrial > Soil >... | reverse complement strand
GACGAGTAGTTTTTTTCGGGCGGGAATCCTGCCGTTCCGGGACTACTGTGTAGAGAAGCTTGGTTTGTATCCAGTCCTGGCTAATGTCTCGGCGGACACACTTGATGAGATTGATGTTGTACTGGCACCTATACGCGATGCGGTCATTCTTTGTCGCTTAGATGGAGACAACCGGGTAAGTGATGCAAGGATCTTTGGAATATTGGATGAGAAGCAACGAGTTACATTCGAAGCCGTGGTTGATGCTAAGGAGGCAGACGCTGGAACCTTGAAACATCGTTTTGGCAAGTCTGAGGAAATCGGAATTACAGGTTGGAATAATCGCTTAGCTGCCTTAGTCGCTAAAGGGCTCCTAATCGAAACTCAAAAAGGACGAGGGAAACTTTACCGACCTGTTCTGGAGTTAAACTGATGGGCAATGATTTTATCCGCAAAGTCACTAAGAGCCTTCGAAAGGGATTTGACCGTGAATATACACGTCTGACCCTTGCCGATTTAGGATTCCGCGGTACATCGAAAAAGATTCGTACAATTCTGTGTGTACCCTTCGGTCTTGAGAACTTTAAGGAAGGATCTGTATTCGAATTGCATCTCGAAGACGGAAGAATCTACCTATGTAAGGATCGCCAGCGTGTTGGGGTTTGCCAGGAGCCGCCGCGCTCGATTGCGCTGCGATTGAAGGAAGTAGGTGGCAAGGCGCTAGGCTCGTTCGACAAAATCCGACCGCACAGTAAACTTGTAGAAGTTGTCGTGGGACTAAATGTTGAGGCCAAGACTGGGAAAGCAGCTTAAGCATGAAACCCGCGCGCCGAGAACTTCCCGTCTATCATGATTCGTCGGTCCCGGTGTCATTAGGATGCAAACCTTGTCTAGAACTTGGACTATGCGGTGGACTACAGGCAGCTGGGGGGTTACATAACTGCCTGAGTTTTTGCGACTGCATGGATCCGTCCGAATGTCCGTACGTTTGCCCGCGTAAGCTTGAAGATTTTCTAAATCGTGAACGAGAGATCAACGGCTTCACGCTAGCGAACATCGCTCGCACACCTGCCTTGGAGTTCCCGACATTACCGGCCGTCACTCCACACATTTATGGCCGCAGCCACCGAAGAAAGAAGCTTTCCGTGGCAGCTATTTCCGTCCCTCTCAATAGGCTGTTTTATCGGAAAACTGGCTTGCCAAAATATCATTCGAAGGTTGAAGTGGCGGATGCGTTTGGATTCGATCCGAGCGCTGCACTGATTATCAATGGTGTTTCTCAAGATCAACCGATTGAAGACTACTGGTTACATCGAAAGGCGACGAGGTTAGCGGATTTTTTCGCGTTATTGGAGCCGGCTTTGATTACGGTGCCGAACTACAGCGTCTTCACAAATGCCCCGCGCTGGGACGATCTATATAGTATTAAGCGCATTGCTATATGTTGGAGCGAATTCATGTTCGCGGGGATTCCCGCGTCGCTTCATTTGAACGCCAGGACTGATATGGACTGGAAGCGGTGGATCGAATTCATAGGTAACAATCCGGAAGTTCGATCAGTAACTTTCGAGTTTGCGACGGGCGCTGCCCATAAGGACCGTGCCGATTATCACGTTGAGAAACTTATTGGTTTAGCTGGCGCTGTAAATCAGGATCTTCAACTTCTAATCCGCGGTGGACTTCGCTATCTGAGGCAACTCGATGCCGCTTTTGCCGAGTGTGTTTTCATTGACACAGGCTCATACGTGAAAACAATCAAGCGCCGAAAGTTAGACTGGACGCCTGGAAGGAAGAAATATTGGCGATCCGCGAAAACGGCAAAGGCGGAACCGCTTGATGATCTCCTTGTTCACAACATTCAAAGAACTGCAGCAATGACGGCGTTTACCAGAAGCTCAATGGCGGAGATTGAAGTTCGTAGGTCACCTGATACTGAGACTGCGCGGGAACCCAAGTTTGTAGATCCCAGACAAATCCCGCTGCCGTGGCGGCAATTCGACCGACGGTCTTCAACGCAAACACTCAGGTTACCTAAAACCGTGCGCGAACCCTTTACTGAAAGGCGTCTCAGCGCTCGTTCGGCCTCTACCTAGGGCTCGCATATCACCCTGGCGGGCTCGGAGGCTTTCCAGATTTGGTAACGGCTTTTCGTTAAATGGGGTGGAGGCAAATTGGACGATTTTGGGGATCCTAAATTTGTCACAAAACTTATTGCGGGCGACCCTTCAGCCTTCGCAACTCTTTGTGCTGCTTTGTCAAGAAAGCTGCCTGAATTCATAGTTAGATCGAGCGGTTTGACTTATTCGGATGCCGAAGAGGTGGCGAGCGAAGTTCTATTCAAGGTTCATGGGTCGATCAAAACTTTCAAGCCACGACCGGGAGCAAAAGTCACAACTTGGATCTTTGAGATCGCAAAACATGCCGCGATCGATCGCCGAAGAAAACTCCACTCAGAATACCAGATGAGCGCTGCTCAAGTAGATAATGAAGAAACTCAATCTACTTCCTCGCGAGCGCAATATCAGAACCTGAAAACGCCTACTCAGTATGAAACAGAAATGCTAGGAGACGCTGAGTTATCTGTCGGGCTGCGGATTCTCCCTTACAAGAAGGCTTTCTCCAAACTCAGTGAACGCGAGCGTGACATCTTGAGAATGAGGTATGTCTTGGAGTATGAAGAAATTAGTGTCGTTGAAGGAGAAGAGGTCGGTGCTCTTCGGACGCGCCATTCACGCGCGCAAAAACATTTGCGGGAACTGAGCAATATGCCTGGAGGGACAGAGTTATGAGCGATACGGATAGAGACGACAGCGCTCTGTTTGAACTCTTTTTCTCTGAAGATTCTCCACCTTTGACCGATGCGGTGGTCGACGCTTTCTTAGCCTCGCCTGCTCAAGCAACTGCAGAGAGTAGCAAGAGAGTGATGATTCTTTTTGTGGGAAAAGTACTTGCCGATCTGCATAAGGAGCCCATTAAAGTCGTCGGAGCAGAACCTTTTGGTCGCTGGATTGAGACCGTGCGACGAAACGCTAGATTGGCTTTGGCTGACATAGGTACAGCAATAGGACGAGACGCCGCATATATTGAGAGACTTGAGTCTGGAACCCTTTGGCCCTGGGCGTCGGATCCCCAAGACATTGCACGCTTGATCTTCTTATTCCGACTGCACATCGATGCCGCCTCCGCGCTTATCCAGAGATCGTTTGCTCTAAGTAAGATCCATGTCTCCGGCGATGTAATCGCGCGAGCGCACGGTGGGAGAATGACGGAAGAGAGGGGCAACTCGACAAGGCGAGCTCTGGATATGTTTCTTTCACACAAGGTAAAGGCGGAACCACTAGATCAGTCAATTAATGAGTGGCTGACAAAGGTCCGATTACAACTCGAAGGTCATGGCCATCAAGACCTACTCAGTTAATTTCGAAGAGCGTAGCAAATCTAAAACGTTTTCCGGAACAGAAAACTAAACGCAACAGAACAAGATTGCTTTATCGATTTGATATTATGCAGCCAAGAAAGAGTTTTATTCGACGAGCCGCCATTGCTCTTTTGAAGAGATGTAAGATTTCGGATCCTCCAGTTGATCTGCTGCAGATCGTCAAACAATGCGGACTCGAATATGAAGAAGTTGGCTATTTCGATGATGACGTCGACGCGCTAATCATTCCTTACGACGGCAAAATAGTCGCGGCCGTAAATCAGAATTCCTCAGTAAATCGTCGTCGATTCTCTTTGGCTCATGAACTCTGCCACCATCTTTACCATCAAGATCGCTCAATGCTCATCGAGAGCATGACAGTTGATTCTCCATTTGAGGGGAGTTTTACAGAAACATCCTCTAAGGATCCCTTCGAATCAGAAGCCGACGTTTTTGCTGGGGAATTACTTGTGCCGCTCTTTATGCTGAAAAAGCACTATAGCCCAGGTCATACTGCGGCGAATATAGCTCAAATCTTCCAAGTTAGTGAACAAGTTGCCTCAATCGCGTTGACCTCTCATTTTGACGCGCTCTTCAAGTGATCCTGTAACGAAATTTCGTTTAAGTCATTGGGAACAGATAAGCAGCAGCTGGCGGCACGACCCTGCCTGTCGAAATTTGACCGTCCAGACAGTCGCACCTGTGGTATACTGTTGCGCCGATGCAACTGAATAATTCGAAGAAAAGATGTGGCTATTATTTTCAGGGCAACACCTTCAAAGACTTTGAACGTCCCGGATGGCGTTGATGACAGCGCTGATAAGCGATTCATTGGAGGCAAATCATGAACCGAAAAGAGCACACTTTCGTTGGCGCATTCGCTGGTCCCGCAACCGGCTTTGGATTAGCCATGAGATCAAACAGGCCGGTTTCTGGTTTGGAGGTTTGTGGCTGGATAGCAGGGGGTGTCGGCGGGTCTAAACTGCCCGACCTGTTGGAACCGGCACACTGCCCCAGACACCGGAAGTTCGCTCATAGCGGAACAGTGCTGGCTGCGGACTTGGCGTTCTTGCAAAGTGAAGCTCTCGAAGGTTGGATTGAGTGGCTGAAAAACAAAGCTGCCGAATATCGAACACATGCACAACTACAGCCTCAGGGGAATGTCTGGCCTTCTCTGCTTGCAGGGCTGCTCGAATTCTTCGCAGGCGTGCTGCCAGCTCTACTTGGCGGTTACGCGTCGCATTTAATCTGTGACGCAACCACGCCGTTTGGGATTCCGTTGTGCTAACCCTGCTGGTAAGACCGCTGAGTCGAGTCCTTAGGTTCTGGAGAAGGAGTCTTTCATGAGTTATTTCGTACTGTGCACGTTCGACTTGAAGAGTACCAATCGACAAGATTATGAGAATGCGTATTCCGATTTAGAGAAACTGGGACTCAAAAAGGTGATCGTCGGAGATCAGGGCGGCAACGTCGTAATACCGACAACTACGGTAGGCGGGACCTTCACCGGTGCCAACGCTAGTGCAGTTCGCGACTTTGTTTGCGAGAAAGCTAAGACCGCGTTTGCAGCGCGAAGCTTGGTATCGGAAATTTTTGTACTGGTTGGCGACAACTGGGCGTGGGGTGGAGCAACTACATAGGCCGGCCTCGGGAAGTTCCGTAGCTGGTCCAGTCTCAAAGCATTGATGATTTCTTGGAGGCGTTAGAACAACGACTTAAGATGCTACTCAAAACCATTTTCGTCCGATTCTACAAATCGTTTAACTTCGACTATTTAAGAAAGTTTCACGCTAAGGCGGAGCCTCAGCCTTGGGAGCTAATCGGCAACATGTGGTATCCGTTTGTTCGAGTACCAGTCGATCCCCAGGTCACAACTATCGTTGGCGCCAACGAGTCGGGCAAATCACACCTCTTGACGGCAATTGAAAAAGGGATTTCGGGCAACGAAATAGAAAGGGAGGATTTTTGTCGGTACTCCCAATTTTTCACCGTGGAACGAGGCAAAATGAAATGGCCAGACTTCGGCTTTGAATGGGCTGACATTTCTGCTGTCGAACAGCGACAGATCCTAGCAATCTGTAACGTGGCTGAAGGAACGGAATTCGATCGGTTCCTCGCCTTCCGAACCGACAAAGACAAGTTTACGGTTTATATTCCGCACGGCGCAGAATATACGCGTCATGAGTTGAAACCTGATGCAGCGGAAAAACTGAAGCACCTTCTGCCGGTTATTTTCAGAATTGATTCAAATGTGGCACTGCCAAACAGCGTTTCGATTAGAGGGCTTGCGCAAGCCGCCCTTGAGTCGAAGAGTAGCAGACTGGAATCGTTGGACAGGCAGGAGAGGTTTGAGCTATTGGAGTCATTTGAGCCGATTGTGCGCAATCAGGGTTGGTTTGCGGATCCGCAAGCTATCGTGAAACACGCCCCCGAAATCTTTCCTGCTTTCTCATCTTTCTTGCAGCCAAGCAGGACTTTTTCTTCCGATGGTCAAACAGAATCAAAAAAGCAATCTGAGTTCAAGTTGGCTCATGACTTAATTTGCAAAGTGGCTGATGTTGACCCGGAAGCGTTGGCGGAACTGCACCGCGCTCTCCGCGATGGCAAAGAGGGCCACGCTAATGGAATTATTCAGGAAATAAATGATCGCCTGGCAGCGAGCCTGAACTTTCCGAATTGGTGGGTGCAAGATCGTAACTTTCGGCTGGTGGTGTCCCCGCGCGAATATGATCTGGTATTTACAATTCGAGATCGCACTGAGACAGATTATTCATTCAGTGAGCGGAGCAGCGGACTAAAGTACTTTCTTAGCTACTATGTCCAATATCGCGCTCATGCCCCCGCAGGCGGTCGGCAAGAAATCCTCTTAATGGACGAGCCGGATGCTTATTTATCAAGTCAGGCGCAACAGGACCTCTTGAAAATATTTGAGGCCTTCGCCTTTCCAGAGGATTCTCGCAAGCCTGTTCAAGTCATTTATGTGACACATTCACCTTTCCTGATCGATAAAAATCACGCCGAGCGAATTCGTGTGTTGGATAAGGGCGTTGGGGAAGAAGGCACGCGCGTCGTTCGGGATGCCGCGAAGAATCACTATGAGCCATTACGATCTGCGTTCGGCGCGTTTGTTGGCGAGACAACGTTCATCGGTAATTGCAACTTAATGGTTGAGGGACAGGCTGACCAGATTTTGCTTGCCGGGGCGGCCACGCATTTACGCCGTTCCCGTGTTTCGACACTACAAACGCTGGATCTTAATCGGGTGACAATAGTGCCTGCCGGATCCGCGCAACACATACCCTACATGGTTTACTTAGCGAGGGGACGTGACGTAGAACAACCGGCGGTCATGGTTCTCCTTGACAGCGACCAGAGTGGTGCCGAAGCTAAGCGGAGGCTGGCAAAAGGGGGCCCTTACGGTAAACAGCTTTTGAAAGATAGCTTTGTCCTTCAGATAGGAGATTTGGCAGCCAGTGCTGGCCTGGCACTGTCAACCGGGGAGAGTCCGATTGAGATAGAGGATCTTGTTCCGCTGCCAATCTGCGTGGAGGCTGCCAGGAAGTATGCACGTGAAATTTGTGGAGTCAGTGAACAGGATTGTCTGGCAATCAGCCAGGCGGCTATTCGAGAACAATTGAAGAACACCGAGAAGGTTTTCAACGCCGTGGCCGCGTGTTTCAACGATCTGTCGAAAGATGGGCTCCATATCGAAAAGGTTGGATTTGCCAGAAACGTCATCGACACTGTCACAACGTCAGGGCCAGCGAACAGTGAAGAACTTAGAGCAAGTATCACTGCCTTCGAAGGCAACATGAAAATCCTTTTCACTCGCTTGAATGAGATTAGACGTGATGCCGAACGTGAGCTTATCAGCGAGCGGGTCACGCATAAAATTAACCGACTAAAGAAATCGTTTCTCCAGGACCATCCTTCGACTGCAAAGCGTGAGGACGCCCATGTACTCTTCGAGGATATGGTGCTCTCTTTAGACGATGGGCCCGAGAGTGATCCTGTCAGACTGGCGATCATGGCTCTCCGTCGTTCGCATGAAATTGATGACGATATGACTCAGCCCATCAAGGACTACGAAACGTTCAAGGAAGGACTTGAATTGATCAGATATGCAGGTCGGATTGCCACCCAAGAGCGCAGTAGTGAGCAAAGCAGTAGTCCTGAACCTAAAGTGTCGGGGGAACCAATGGCGCCGGCGACTGCAGAGGCTGCTGCTGGCTGACGCCGGTTTCATCTCTAAATTTCGAGCAGGTGAGAACGTTTAGGACTAGGATCGCGCGGCCTAGTCTCACTTGAGAAGAGCGCAATTTGGACGAACATTCCGCGAGGAGGAAATATGGCAGACGATCCTAACAAGAAGCACGTTGACAGTTGGTTTGTTTCAACCCAACCCTACGAATACGAGTACTTCAAGACAACGATCAAGAAAAGTTTCCCCACGAAATCGGACGATGAAGTTGCTCAGGCAATTCTGCATTGTCGCAAGACTCTCGCCCCGTCCGAAGGTCGAGCGAAATTGACCGAGTGCGTGAATAAGCGACTTCGAGGTTACTGAGCAGAAGAGCCTAAAATGTAAAACCTGTCGCGCCATTGTTAATGTGCGGGTTATCGCCATTTCCGACGGTTGCGCCCGCCTTTTATAGCCAACAGCAGAGATGGCGAAGCGAAGGTGACGTGTAATGTCACATCAGTCCGTTCTTCGGAGCTGGTGTAGACATCGATCGCAGAACGATGGTATTGGGGCTTGTTTCTCATCTATGCCTTCACCGACCCATTGTCTCTATTGTTTGGAGCTACCAAATTCGAAGGAGCATGCTCTTCCTGCGGCGTTCGGAGAATTTGTCGGAGCACCATGCTTGGATGATCGAATATGTCGGCCGTGCAATAACACTCGATTAGGCATCCTTGATGAGCAGGTTACTCGATGTGGGCCCGAGGCTTTCTTTCGCAGACTCTATGGCGTTGTCGGTCGTTCAGAACATAACGAAGTCAATCCGTTCTACCGTCCTAGCGCAGGGGGAGCGCGCCTGGAGATGAGGGCCTATGATGCCCAACTAGGATGCGAGATTCTCATCGAATGTGATAACGGCGCATACCGCCAACAAACTCAGATCGTCTTTATTGAACCATCAGGCCGAACTCGTCATCTTCCAATTCGACCCAATGATTCACCAGAAAGACTGCGAGGCGCGTTTAACCTTTTACAGATTCCACCGCCTTTTGAAGCACGGATTCTCTACGGTCCGGAAGATGTGGAGTGGGTTGAGAGGCTCATTGCAGACACTTGGCCTGCGGCTACATTTGAGGGCTCTAGTCTTACTGACTCAGACTATCGAGGCGCAACAGTTAACGTGGGCTTAACGGATCGCTATTTCCGCGGTGTTGCTAAGATTGGGTTTCACTACTTCCTTACCCAATTTTCTCAGTATGCCGGACATGAACTTTGCTTTTCCGACATCCGCAAGTACATATTCGAGGATGGTACGCCGGTTGACACTGCCAATGATTTTGTCGGAATACGCCAAAACCCACTCCTTGGCAACATGCTAAATCCAAATGTACGGCCCGACGGCTGGCGCGGACACTTGTTGTGCGCAGAAATTCGACCGAGTGAGTGTTTGACGCATTTGCAATTGTTTTTGTCGGAAGACTGGCAAGCGCCTGTATATACGGTGCGTTTGGCCCACGGGTCGGCGATTTCTGAATGCAGTACTTCCGGGCATATCTACTACTACTATCCGGATGGGCCTCGAGGACGATTCTCTGGCGAAGTTATTGCTCTTGACGTTAGTCGAACGGATACTCCTCCACCTCCTGTCAGTCCTGTCATCCGCAACCGTAATTAAGCCCAACGTTCAAGTCCAAACACAGAAGTGCTAGGTCTACCTTCGTCTGATTCCTTAAGCTAAACTGTGGGGGCCAAGTTCTATACTGGTAGCCGTGTCAATAGATTTAGCTAATGTGTACGCGTTGTCAGGAGAATTACGTAACGCTGGCCAAGTTGAAACGGAACACCTACTTCAAGTTTGCAGCCGATTACACTAGGCTTGTGTCAGGACTTTTACGTAACCGGACTTTTATGAGGCAGACGGGGTTTTTGCCCCAAAAATCATTCAGCCCTCGTCGGACTGAATGTCTATGGATATTATTTTGAGCAACTTAGATTGGGTGAATTCGACGCCGGCCGGATCGTAAAGGGCTACATTCGTTCCGCCGGGTGCCATGGCGCTTCGATAGCGAACGCCATCAAAGCCCGCACGTCTAATGATGTCTGACAGCTTTTGCGATGGTATGTAGCCGTAGGCGTCATCCGGCCGTTCTAGAGGTAAACTCAGCTCCAAGCCATGTAGGTGCGTTCACCGTAATCGTTGATGGATGGATCAAACGTGTAGCGATGAATCTTGTTTACTTGCATCGCACCGGAGTATTCAAAGTTGTAGCGCGACCCGTCGTCCAAAGCGATCTGTGAAACCACCGGAATGCTTTCACCGTTGAACGTCCCTACCACCCGGCTGCTAAAGCTCGAGGAGACCGTCTTGTTGTCCCAGCCAAATGTGACCCACGTGTGCGGTTGTGATTGACCTGACCAACTTTGCGTAATCGAAATCAAGTTCGCGTTCGAGTCGTATTTGAAATAAATCGTACGTCCCAGCGTATCGGTGACGTTTTGAATATCTCCGCGCCAATCGCTTACAACGCTGATGTAGTTGCCATTCCTGTCTTCGACTGCCGTAACGCACCAGCCGTGAAGGAGCTTGGTGAAGCTCATTTGCGCGCCGTCCGCCGTTCGAAGCGTCAACGCCGCACTCGTCTGATCGGGCTCAACGCGAATCGTAGCTCGACGGCCGCTTTCACTGAGCGTCACAGTCACCTGACCTGATTGCGTATCAGTCTTCGACCGCCAGAAAGCTCGGCCGTCGCGATGTATCGCACAAAGCAAACCGGGCAGCTTCATCAAGGTCGATGTTTCGGGACTCAAGATAAGTCGAGTACGTATACCAAATTTCCCACTCTTCAAGTCGCATCAGTTCCTAATTCTTGAAACCGTGAGTCTTCTCTCTTCTGTATGAATCCATAACCACCTGTCATCGAAAAAAAAGCGGCAGATGGGGCTTCCATAAAAGAGGCTCTAACGGCGTCAACCGCTAGAGCCCTATGAAAACCTAACGCGATCGCTCGCACCAGGCCTTTAGCAAACCCATTGTGAGCCGATCGCTGCACGAAAGGCAAGAACAATGGAAGAACGAGAATTGAAAGCGCTGCAGATAGCGGCGAAGTCAAAACTGACACGCAGAGGCAAGACTTGGTTGGTTCCATCGCAATCGGTCCGCGGCGCTCAATACACAGTCAAGCTGGATCCCGAAGAGCCCGAGTGTAGCTGTCCCGATTTCGAATGCCGAAAACAGCGTTGCAAGCACATCTTCGCGGTTGAATACACAGTCGAGCGCGAACAAACCGCCAATGGTGAGACCGTCCTCACCGAATCGTTCAAAGTTACACGGAGAACTTACTCGCAGGATTGGAAAGCCTATAACTTCGCTCAACAGCACGAAAAGGCTGAGTTGCAATCTCTTCTCTACGAGCTGTGTCGGTCGATTCCTGAGCCCGACCAGTATCGCGGCCGACCTCGTCTTCCACTTGCGGACATAGTCTTTTCGTCAGCATTCAAGATTTACTCAACGGTATCAGGCCGACGCTTCATGAGTGACTTGCGAGAAGCAAAAGAGCGAGGGTACATCTCCAAGCTCCCGGCATTCAATTCCTTATTCCGATATCTTGAAGCGCAAGCTCTTACACCTCATCTTTATCAACTCGTTACCATCAGCAGCCTTCCTTTGAAGGCAGTCGAAACAGACTTTGCAGTCGACTCATCCGGCTTTAGCACCGGACAGTTTACGCGGTGGCTGGATGTGAAATACGGCAAACAGGAAGATCGTCGTATGTGGTTGAAGCTCCACCTCATGTGCGGGGTCAAAACCAATATCGTTACTTCAGTTGAGGTTAGTGACGGCTACGCAAACGACTATCATTATTTCAAGGGACTGGTAGCTCGCACGGGTGAGAATGGATTCAACATGAAGGAAGTATCGGCAGATAAGGCCTACTTGGGCGGTGAGAATCTGCTCGTAACGCTTCGCCAGGGTGCGATTCCCTACATCCCATTCAAATCAAACTCGCAGGTTCAATCGACCTATGGTGCGAAATCAGAGCTTTGGACGCGTATGTTTCACTTCTACAACTTCCATCGCGAAGAGTTTCTTCAGCATTACCACAAGCGCTCGAACGTCGAAACCACATTCAGTATGATCAAAGCAAAGTTTGGTCAACGCCTTCGGAGTAAAACTCTAACCGCGCAAGTTAACGAAGCATTATGCAAGGTTCTTTGTCACAACCTCTGCGTGTTAATTCAATCAGCGCATGAGTTGGGAATTGAAGCAGTCTTCAGTGATGAATTATGGAAATATGACGTTCGTTAACAGGAGCAAAAGCGGGCGAGGCCCTCCTCATAAAGCCTCGCCCTCGGGGCGACGTGTCCTCCACGCGACGCAGCCATTTGCGCCTACCCGACGGCGGGCGCATCAAGCCTTATCCGCAGTGAACTGCACTTGCAATCCCATAGTTTCTACGCCGCCTTCTTGTCTTCCCAAAAACGAGGCTCGATGCCAAGTTCATAATACGCTTGGATCGTAACGCAGATGTTGTGACACAGCACCTTACAGAGGAGTTCGTTGTACCCATGCGCGACGCTTGATGGGCCAGCACCAGTCTCGCGCGACTTTCGCGCAGCGCATCTTCAGCCTGCTTGCGTTCAGTGATGTCACTCGAGGCGATGATCAGACACTGTCTGGCCGCCCAGCGCTAATTGCTCGGCCGAAGAAAGGAGCAAACGGATCGAGCCGTCCTTTGTCCGGAATTTGGTTTCGATATTTACCACCGAGCCGCCTTGCTGTACCTCGCCGATAAAGTCACCTCGGTTTTCAGCTACCTCCCATATCTTGAGTTCAAGTGAAGTGCGCCCAATGACTTCCTCGCGTTTGTGTCCGCTCAATTCAAGGAAGCTAGTAGTTTTTACAGTGGCGGCAGGCAGGCGCGGATGGAATCCTACTATTTCTTTGCAGCGCATCGTGTCTAACCGACGCGTTGCCTCAAGATGAGCACGGTGCCGATCTGCAGCCAGCAAATCGCATCAGGGATGGAGGGGTGGGTAGTGCATTCTTCGGCGACAAGCGTGCACGATTAAACGCTCCCCCTCGCGATGGGCCGAGACGCATACGGGGGCTTACTCGGCCCATCGACATTTTAAGTTAGGCGATCTTCTCTTCGAGAGTTGTGAGTATGGACCGAGCCCGAACGAAATGAGGGTGATGTCGAACAGCGGTGTGAGTTCCGTCAAAAAGCCATGGAAACGTGATCGATGATTCATCAGCGCCATATTTCTCTCGCGTCGTAGCTAGCGCAATTTGTTCACTTGCGACGATCCGCAAAATTAGCAATGGCGGTACAGCTTCCCCCTATTTCCGCGCGGTGGCCGTGATTTCAATGCGTCCGGGTCCCACGAGACCGGCGACCACGATGGTAGTCCGGGTGGGCCTTGGATCCTGAAAATAAGATCGATAGACGGAGTTCATCCGCTGAAAGGTGTCTTTGTCGGTCAGGTAAACCTGTACGCTCACGACATCGGCCGGCGACATGCCCGCGGTTTTCAACACCGCGCCGATGTTGTCGAGGCTCTGCTTCACTTCCGCCTCAAACTCATCGGGTATCTTTCCATTTGCATCTTCACCGCCCATGCCGGAGATGTAGAGTGTTCCGCCCAAAAGGATTCCGTGACTCCACTTTCCCGACGGTTTGGCTCCCGGTGGCAGAATTACTTTCTTGTCGGACCGGAACGTCGGAACGGAAAAGGACAGGACCAGGACGAGAATGGCGAGAACCATTTTAGGCATTGCGACTCCTTTCGATTCGCGTATCGCGCAACCGGAAAATTAAGTTTCCTGTCGCCACCTCAGAAAGCGAGGACCGACTGAATCATCGGCGCCCACCCGGTCATACCTGCGGTGTACGGAGTGAACGTGCCGCTATAAGGGACCTTCCAAATTCGCATCAGCTCTGCGCTGATCCAGAAACGTTCGGTCGGCAGAAGATGCCACTTCAATCCGCCGGCATACTCGTGCGAGTTGCCGAATTGGCCGAAGACCATCGAACCCCGCGCATACAACATCAGCTTCCTGGGCACGACAAATTTTCCCGCCGACAATTCAAAGCCGTGATCGAACGTGGATGAGATGGGAAGCGGCCCGTCGGCTTTGAAGTCGCCGAGCCAGCGCATGAAGTACTGTCCGTTGACCGCCAGGCCGTTGTATTTGAGGCCGCCGTCGATCGACAACATGCGGTAGTTCGCTTTTTCAACCGTCACGCCGGGCGCAAACGCGCCGGTCGAAAATGTAAGCACTCCGTCGGAGTTGTAGAGTGACGTGTTATCGGGATTCGATTGATCGAGATTTGAAAAGCGATCTTCACGTGATCTGGTAAAGGCGGTACCAAGACGAATGCGAACTTTCCGCGAGGCGAAATAATCGTCGTACATATTTCGCGACTTGCCGGGTTCGCTGTAGTCTCCCAGCGGCTCCCACCAGACACTGCCTGAAGTTAGAAGATTCGTATCGATCTTAGTGGCCGAGATATTCAGAGTATTGAGGCCGTTGCCGACAAACGCGAGGTAATAGAGTCCCTTCGCGAGTTCCCCGTTGGCCCAGACGCCCTGGGTGAAGGCGGGACGGAAGAAGTTGTCCGCCATGGTCCTATCAGTCGATGCAAAAAATGGAAACGTGTTGACCAGCGATCGGCTGCCGGGGACGCCGGTGTAGCCTCCGGTGATCGTGAGCTTCTTGCTGAATTGCCAGCCAATGTTCCCGGCGACGACGATCGAAGCGGAGCCGGCGGAGGTCCAGACCGTCATGCTATATCGCAGGCGCTTATCGAACACGTAGCCGCCCAGGATGAACATCGCGCGATTGACCGTAATGTCGTTGCGCTTATGAACTTCGCGGACCACGCCTAAATGATCAGAAAAGGTCTCGTTGGCGTGAAGCGTATTGAGATATCGGATTTGCGTGTTGACGTTGAACTTCATCAGGAAAGGCACGCGGGCCTCGTCGGAAGTTTTCCAGACCACCACGCCGTCCTGGTAACGATCGTCATCGGACGTCTTCGGCTGTGTCGAGATGACCGGCGACGGCGATGAGGTCTCGGGTGCCGTCGTGGGCGCTGAAGCCTCTGCGTTTGGCGAAGCGCTCGGTGGCTTAGCTGTCAGAGCGTCAGCCGCAGTCGTCGATCCCTCGAGCCGTTGCTGCAACAGCTTGAACTGTTCCAGCATGGTCTTTTGCTGCTCATCGATCTTCCGCAGTTGCTCTTTGAGAACAGCGTTCTCAGCCTTCACGGCTGAGACTTCCCTCTCCAGATCAATCGTTCGCGGATCATCCGCAACGATTTTGTTCTCCGGCTTCGCTAACCGAGCCGCAACCACTTCCTTATCGACTGGAGTCGCCGGCGACTGTCCGTAGACAGAGGTCGTGAGCAACGCGACTGATACGAACGCGAATGCGAGCAATAGCTTGATTTTCGGAGAGTGTGCCGGCATTTCGACCTCGGTTCCTACAATAAAGGCTCGCTAAGCCCTGTTGGAGCGCGGGCATCTCTGCCCGCATGAGCGCGAAGCGCGAACAAATACCGAGCGTGCTCCGCACGCTTTGCGGGCAGGGATGCCCGCGCTCCAATGAACAGCCCCAATTCGATCAGCACTCGACTAAGGCAACCGAGAGAGCCAGACCGGCCTCACTCGTTTCCTTGTACTTGCTGTTCATGTCCTTGGCGGTTTGGGCCAGGGCTTGCACAGTTTCGTCGAGACCCACGCGGTGATTGTTTGCGATCTCGTTGCTGGCGATCGCAAAGGCGGTCCAGGCTTTGACTGCGCCAAACGCACATCTTTCAATGCACGGCACCTGCACATAGCCCGCCACCGGATCACAAGTCAGACCGAGGTGATGTTCGAGCGCCGATTCCGCGGCGTTCTCGACCACTCGCGATTCAGCTCCGCGCGCCGTCGCGACCAATGCCGCAGCCATCGCGGAAGCCACACCGATCTCGGCCTGGCAGCCACCTTCGGCAGCAGCTAACGTCGCATGATGTTTGCAGAGATAGCCCACCCCGAGCGCGGCGAGCATTCCTTCACGGACCTTCTCGCGAGAGATCTTGCGTCCTTCCATAAGACCGTAAACGATTGACGGCATGACTCCGGCTGATCCTCCCGTCGGCGCGGTAATGACCAGGTGGCCGCGAGCGTTCTCCTCAGAAGCCGCTATCGCACATGCGGACAGCACGCCGATTCCGCGGTCTCCCAGATTCTCCTCTTTCATCGCGCGCTTATAAACGGTTGCTGCTTTGCTGTGTAGCTTGATCGGGCCTGGCAGTACGCCATCCTCCGGCATGCTCAGCCCCGACTTAACCGTCGCCAGCATCGCGTTGATGATCTTGTCGATGAACGCATTTACTTCCGCCTCGGTCTTGCCGGAGATCGACATTTCATTCGCGAGAATTACCTGTCCGATGGACAAATTGTTTTTGTCGGCATGGGCACGAAGCTCCTTCATGGTTTCGAACGGATACTTCGGAGGATTCTTCTTGGGCGGCTCATAGCCCTTCCACTCGATGAATCCACCACCGACTGAGTAGTACTCCAACTGGTAGATATCTTCGTTGCCGGCCAACAGATGACACACCATCGTGTTCTGGTGATGGAAGTCGCCCTTGGCAGCATCGTAGACGACGTCCTTGAGCGTGACGGTGATCTCTTTTCCGCCGAGCTTAACTTTGAATGACTGGTCAGGCTTATCGCGCAGGCCATCAAGAAACAGTGGGTCGACAGTGGCCGGTTCCATACCGATCAAACCTGCCAGGGTGGCGCGCTCAGTGCCGTGCCCTTTCCCTGTGGCACTGAGACTGCCGAACAGGTTGACTCTCAGCGCGGTTGCCTTTGCCAGTTGCTCGGCTGGCAGTTTCAGACAGCGCTGGTAGAAATCATAGGTAATGCGCATCGGGCCGATCGTGTGCGAGCTTGAGGGGCCGGGACCTACTTTATAGAACTCATCCGCTGTAATCACGATGGGCGCTCCTGCGGCCAGGTGAACATAAAGTCCTCTGGAGAGCGGGCGCAGGACCGGCAGCGACTTGATTGCTTCCGAGGTTCGGTCCGCAGCCAGAAGGGTTTTGCCTGTCATCATTGCGGCGGCGCCGACCACCGCGCTACGCATCAAAAACTTTCGGCGATCCACGCCGGACGGAATCTCTTGCGAGATCAGATCGTCAGAATTGCCAAGCGGATCGCAATCCGCGCCGTGGGGTTTTTCTTCGTGCTTCATGTCGTTACTCCTTTATCTTGTCGTGGTGACGGGTTGCGCCGCGCCGCTGTTGATGGTTTAGTCCCGGCCATTCGTTCCCGGCAGACGCGACCAAACACAAACCGGAAACGAGCGCATCTGGGCTAACCGGGTGATAAATATTTTCTTCATTGCCGCCGAGCTGCTTTTCAGAACTTGAGTTCCTTCTTGAAGTTGTATTTGAACGAGAATTGGAAATGAACGTCGTCGGAGGTGAACTTATCGAGGAAGTTTTCGCGTTTGCCCCAAATCACCTCGCCGCCAAGCATCACGTTATCTACCGGGTAGAAGAGCAGGTTGCCCGACGCATAGTGACCACGCCGGAAAGCATCTGGCGTCTGCCCTTCAGAGTTCGAGATGTCGAGCATCGAGTATCCCAGTGAGCTGCTGAAGCGTTTGTTCCACGTATGATCGAGATAGGCCATCCATGCCCACATTGGCAGGGCGACGCCTTTGATCGGGACGCGCGGATTTCCTGAGCGCGCGAGAGCGACGCCCACATCAACCGGCGCATCGTTCATGTAATTCTGAATGCCCTGGCCGTAAGTAAATGAAAGCTTCGCCACGTCTTTCTTGCCGAGGTTCAGACCTGAATTGAGGCTCAAGCCGGCTCCAGTGGCCCGGCCGCCTAAGTCGAAAGCGTCAGCAACGGTGTCGACCCACTTGATCTCTCGCACCACGCCGGAGGCCTGGAAATGGCCCCAGCCTCTTTCGAAGCGTACGTTCGCGGTGAGATCAGGCAGCGGGAATCTTGGTCTCACACCAACGAGTTCGATTCGATCCGCGGCCCGGCCGAGGTCGGCGCTGGCGCCTGGACGCTCAAGCGCAATCGTGACCGAGTTCTTTCCTTTGAGCGGCATAAAGCGAACCTGCACGTTGCGGAACCAGGGAATTCCATTAGGGCCCCAGTACTCGTTCGTGTTCGGGAACACATCGGGATCGACGAAGGTGCTCCAGTTCTGCCCGGCGCCGATTGGTCCCAATTCGCCGTACGCATGTCGCAAGCGAAAAGTGGTTTGACCCGCATCGACACCGGTGCCGAATAATTCGAATTCAAAAATTGTCTTTAGTTCCCCGTACTTGGTTGGCGTTGACGACTTCACTCCGAATCGCGTCTGTCTCACGCTGGAAAAGAAGTTACCGTTCGGCGCGAATTGGTCCTTGAAGGCGGGTAGCTTCACGGGGCGGACCGTATCGAACCAGTTAGGATCGGCTTGCTTGAATTGATAGCCCATGTCGAGCATCGCAAATCCATAGATGGAAAAACTGCTCTCACCTTTTTTGTCGTCGTCCGCTGGCTTCGTCGCTCCAGCCGGCGCGACAGATGGGGCCGCAACCGACGCGGTGTCCAAAGCTTTCGTGACTGGGGCTGCGACCTTTTCGCCAGTTGCCTTGTCCGTTTTCTTCTCCGCCTCGGCCATGGAAACGATCTGCGCTTTGAGCTGCTCAACCGTCTGCTCGAGTTGTTGCAGCCTGTCCTTGAGTTGTTGAACTTCGGACGCAGGCTTCTGTGGCTCCTGGGCCTGGCCCATCAGCGGGCGAGATGGAATAAGCAGCGATGCGATTGCAATTAAAGTGAAGGCGGTCAACTTTGATGGCCGCGGTCGATGACTGGTTTTCATTTACCCTCCTAACGGGAAAGCTGCGGGGGGAAACGTGCGGAGCTTTCCTACGAAAGCAGCGTAAGAGAGACTGAGAGCCCACTAAACTGGTAAAAGTTACAGTTTTGGGCGCGGGCTACACACAAGCGGAAGCGCCAAGATGCAAATTTATTCGGGTCGGGTGAAGGTTGGCTATTAACGGAGGTCTCTTTCATCGAGGTGCTCACGACCTACTTCATCAGTTGGTCATAGGTCAACTTATACGGATCGGCGGGAATTCCCAGATCGCCTCGGAAAGGCCGGTCCAGGGCTACGATCATGAAAATGACAAGCCCAATGAAGACCGCCAGCAGCAGGACCTCGATGCAGTGCAATCGCACATCTTCTACTCTGAAAAAGAACGAAGCGCTGAGGCTAATGAAAGCACCCATGACGATCACCGCCCACATCACGGTCGGTAAACCGGTGCCGACCGCGTCGAGTCGCAGACGCCGCGCTTGGACGAGCAGGTTATAGGCATGCAGGGCTTCTGCATGCAGAATTTTCTGGCCTTCAGTCGCCGGTTCGAATTTGTCCAGCACCGCCTGGAAGCTGTTCATGTGCTGGACACCAGCCGTAGGGAGCTGTCCCCGCCGCTGCAAGGGCCAAGCTTGATTGATGACTTGATCCGTATAGTCACGAAGTTCCTTTTGCAGATCGCTGCGGATAGGTTCGGGATAACTGCTCACGTCGCGGTAAAGCGCAGTCAGCGCGGTCGCCTCTCCCGTTGCGACCTTCGACGCGTCGGAATAGGTTTGGAAAACGCTCACGGCGATCAACGCCACGGCCAGTCCATAGAACACCATCACCGACTGGAGCATTGCGCCCGTGAATTCCGAGTCTCCTTGATTAACTCGCAGGCGCGGCAGCAGGCGACGGCGGACCAGGAACAACCCAACTACGGCGAACAAACATAACGCCGCGATGATGGCCGGTCCCACAAGCAAGAGCGGAAGATCGAATAGAGATTCGAACATGCTAACGCTTCATGATGTTCACCAGATTCCACGGATTCTGGAAAAGTTCCAATTCGAGTTGGTTCTGTTTGTTCATCTTGAACTGGCACGCCGGGTAGAGTGAGCCGGTGTTATGCTTCTTGTCTTTGCTGATGACAATCTCTAGTCCTGACAGGTTGTAATCCGACGATCTGCTGTCGGCCCAAACCTCGCCGAAGCGAAGCGGACGATCGGTAACGATTCGCAATCTGGTGCTGCCGTCTGGCTGCGGAAATGTCTTCACGTACGAGACGTCGTATCCCAATGTACCCGTAATCTGCATTCGCCCCTTTGCTATGCATTTTTGACAGCGCGTTCACCAGACCCTCGTTGCCTTTTTGCTGGAACGCTTCGAGCAGTCCAGATCTTTCCTCGTCCGTCGATATTTCCTGAATGATGAGGGTGATTCCGTACGTGCGGCCCATTTGCGTCGCCGTTCCCATCGCCTGCGCCTGGATATAAATACTCTTTGGTAATTTCTGGGCGGAGGTGGTAGTGCCGTTCAGCAGTATTAAGCAAACTACTCCAGCCATCGTCACGCTGAGCATCCTAAAAGTTGATTTCATTTTGCGTTCCTTTCATGGTCAACATTTTGCAGGTCATTGGTTTGGTTGTCTGGAGAGTAATTTCTTGGCCGGGTGACTACTTCGATAACCCTTCGAACAC
>Ga0207511_100109_pt1 | contig 20414 bp, 24 predicted proteins | sample NitcycUWRSCHO22C_FD_188265 | JGI IMG/M metagenome (GOLD analysis project Ga0207511, IMG submission 188265) | Soil microbial communities from Arlington Agricultural Research Station in Wisconsin, USA - Nitrogen cycling UWRJ-SCHO22-C (SPAdes) | ecosystem: Environmental > Terrestrial > Soil >... | reverse complement strand
ACGAATCACACGATCCGGTCGCTACCGCTCGCGGTACTGACACAACCAACTTGCATTCTCTTCTGCGCATCTACAGAATGACTCGCACGTCTTATGAAAGCTTTTTCTAAATCCCTTGGTTGTCTGCTGTGCCTGCTGTCCCTGTTTGCAGTGGCTTCGGCGCAGGAGAAGCGCAACGAGCGCCGACCGGCGGAAGCCGCGCCGGCGCCGCGCGTCGAGAAAGAACCTCAATCCCAGATTCCGACAAATATTACCGTTCGCTACACCTACGAATTTAATCAGCCGGAATTCGTCGTGAGTCACATCGTGGTTAAGCACGATTCGACCGGACGTGGCGAAATTACTTTCGTGCAGCGCACCGAGACGCCCATCGTGGAACCGATTCAATTATCGACGGGAGCGATGACCCGCATCCTGGGGCTGTGGCGAGATTTGCACTTCCTCGATTCGAACGAGAATTATCAGGCATCCAAGAACTTCGCGCATCTCGGGACCTACAAAATCGGCATGGATGACGGGACGAACCGGCGCACGGCGGAATATAACTGGAGCGACAACAAAACCGCCTGGGCGTTGACGGCGGAATATCGTCACGTCGCCGATCAGGCAATCCTCATTTTCAATATCAAGCTGGCCCGCGAGATGCAGCCGCTGAATGCGCCCGGCCTCATGACCGAACTGGATACGATGCTCACGCGCAACGAGCTGTCGGATCCGCAACAACTGGTGCCGCTGCTGACTGAGCTAAAAAGCGACGAACATATTCCACTCATCGCGCGCAATCACGCGGATCGGATTCTGAAGAAGATTACGAAGTGAGCGCTAGCCCGCGACCCCGCGACAGAAGTCGACCAATCTATTCTCTGCCCAAAATCGATCCTCGCCCTCTGGAGTCGTGCCCGAAATGAAGGCCACGTGGCCGCCGCGCTCTGGCGCGAGCAGCAGCAGGTGTGGATTTGCGGCCACCGCAGGATCGCGCAAAGGCGCGAAAGGAATGAATGGATCGTCCTGCGCATGAATGATTAGCGTCGGTACGCGGATGTGTTTGAGGTGAGGGAGCGAACTCGCCTTGGTGTAATAGTCGTCGGCTCCCGCAAATCCGAAAGCAGGCGCCACGTATTTGTCGTCGAACGCGCGGATCGTCTTCAGGCGATGCAATCCATTGGTTTGATAAAGCTCGGGATACAATCGTTCTTTGTTTTTGATCCGGCGCTTCAGCGCATTAAGAAACTGTTGCTGATAAACCCAGTTTCTTTTGGCCAATAAACGGGCGCTGCTCGCATGCAGATCTATCGATGGTGAAATTGCGGCCAGGCCTTTTATTTCCGATGGAGGACTGTCACCATATTCGCCTCCAAGCTTCAACACTTGGTTCCCACCGAGTGAAAAACCAACAACAATGATGCGCGCCAACCCGTCTTTATTTATCAACTCATCGATCACTATGCGCGCGTCGTCGGTTAAGCCGGCGTGATAGAGCGTCGGCGTCAAGTCGTCCGTCTCGCCACAATTGCGCACGTTCATGCGCACGACGTTGAATCCGGCGCGAAAGGCTTTGGCGGCGGTGCTTAACATGTAGGCGGAAGCCGCCGAGCCTTCAATGCCATGCCACATTACCAGCGTCGCATGTTCGGTGCGGTGCTCGTGCCAACGACAACGGCCGAGCACCTGGGAGCCGGGTTCGACTTCAAACAGGCGCCGTTCATCTCCGGTCAGATCGCGCGAGCGGAACCGGCCCGGCCAGAAGAACGCGCCGATGGTCTGGAGATCACCCTGAGCGAGCAGACGAGGTGGCATGAACGGCCTGGACTCGAGGTCGGCCCGCAATCGATCGAGAGTGCCGGCCAGTTTGTCGCTGGGAGACATCGCGGAAGTCAATCTGTTCTTTTCAGCGTAGGCTGAGGACGTCATTTGAAAGCAATTACGACATCGACGGTAAGTCTCTGCGCGTTTGGCCTTAGCTCGACTTCAACATTGGTGCGCATGCCGGTGCGCGACCGCTGCATCATCGCGCGGATAAACTCGCGCAGTGGCCCCTGGCGAAATTGATCGAGGTACGACTCATCAAAGACTGCGTTGTTTCCCAGCTGCCACTTCGATTTTAGGTCGGCGGCGTCGGCCGGCGGCAAGCCGGTGATGATCAAGTCACCCATGAAGTAGCGCGGTCCTTCGTTGATCTTGAAACTATAGGTAACCAGCGAAGCCGCGTCGTCAAATTCGGTTGACGGTTGAATCGTCGGTTGCAGAAATCCACGCTTGCCGTACGCCTTGGTTACATTTTTCAGTCCGGCATCAATCTTAAGTCCATCAGCGAGATCGCCAGGATTCATTCCCAGCGCCGTACCCAAATCTTCAACCGTGAGTTTGTCGTTGCCATCCCAGACGGACTTGGCCCAACGGTAACTCTTACCCTCGTTTACCGGAATCGTGACATTCACGCCGCCGCCGCATTGCGCTCCGGTTTCCAGCGTTGCGGCCGGTGGCTGGAACTCAGCCCGCAAGTGTCCGATGCGCCGGTAGAGCGGCAATAGATTCAGCGGCAGGAAGGTCATTGTATCCTTCTGTGAATAATCGGATTTGAAAAGCGGCTGGGCAGCCTTAATCAGATCGGCTTCAGAAACTGCCGCAGCTCCGGGAAAGTGTAACGAGCAAACGGGAATGTGCGCGCCCTTCACCGTGAAGAGCAATTCCTGTTTGTCCTTCGAAACGTAGGGCAGGTAATCGACCTGACCGGTGATGTGCTTTTCGCTGAGGAGGCGTTGCAGTGCGGCGGCGATTTTGTCCGGCGTCTCACCCGAAGCTGGAGACGTGCCGCTGAAGAAGACGACGTCTTTGCGCACCGCCGCGACAATTTCCTCGTCGGTGAACCAGACGAAATTCTCAAAGACGACGGGCAGGCTAATCGCAGATTCTTCGACCTGGAAGGTAACGACTGCCTGATTACCGGCGTTGTGGACCTTGTAGCTCAGTCGGCGGAACATCCCCGTCTTCAATAGTTCGCTGGCAGCTGTGTCCAGCGCCGCCCCGTTAATTACTTGTCCGACTTTCAAACCGCTCATGGTGATCACCTGATCACGCGTGAGACGTTTGAGCCCGACAAACTCGAGACGTCCCAGAGTTTGCTGCTGCTGTGCAGCGACCGGTGCCAAAAGGCAAACCAATACCAACAGACTTGCGGCTGCTGGCCGGCGACGGAATGAGATTAGGCGTGTCAGCTTTGTCATGGTTATGTAGAGTTCCCTCGTACGCTATGATGAAGTTTATCTTGAACTAGTTTGACGATGAAAGTTACGCGCAGAGAGGACCCCGACTCGTTGCTAAATCGCCGCCATGAAATCATCGCCGCCTGGCTGGCCCTGGAACGCGCGTCGGTGGGAGCGGACGAGTTGGTTGCGATCCAGCAGGCGGTCAATGATGAGACGATCAGTCCGGCGGAAATTGCCCGGGAACTCGCGCGTGAGGGCGCTGAACTGCGTCATCCTGAAATAATTGTTTGCGATGCTCGCTGGCGCGCGGCCCGGCTCGAAAGGCAGGCGCGGAGATTCGCCGGCATCGCTGCTTTGCAAAGTGCGGTTCCGCTGGAATTGAAAGCCGCGGACGCAGCGCTGGCCGAACTTGAACGATTGCGCTGCGCGTTTGCGCGAGATGAGACCGTGCTGAACGAACTCAAATCGCTGGCTGTCGATTCACGTAAGACTCTCATTAAGCGCGCGAAAGATGCTTCGCTTTCACCGCAGGCGAGGGAAGTCCAGACAGAGATCGCCGAGTGGTTGCGGGTGTGGTTAGAGACGCCTAACCTGTTCGTTCAGTGGCTGGAGCTGCGCAAAGCCTCCGCCACCTTCACCGCTAAATTCGCCGATCTCTAATCGACGTGAATTCGAGGTCGGGCCGTGAAAGGACGCAATGTTTCGTACGCATGAGCTGCACGCAAGATGGCGGGCTCGCTCCAGTACGGACCAAGCAGCTGCATGCCGATCGGCAGTCCTTCCGAAGATAAACCGCACGGAACGCTGATACCCGGGATGCCGGCAAGATTCGCAGTGACTGTGTAAATGTCGTTGAGGTACATCGCCAGCGGGTCGTCGACTTTTTCGCCGAACTTAAAAGCCGGGGTCGGCGAAGTGGGAGTCAGAATCGCGTCGCACTGCGCGAATGCTCTGGCAAAATCCTGCCGCAGCAGCGCGCGCACCTTTTGCGCCTTCAGATAATAAGCATCGTAGTAACCGGCGGACAGAACATAAGTGCCGAGCATGATGCGGCGCTTAACCTCAGGCCCAAAACCTTCCTCGCGGGTGCGTTTGTACATATCACGCAGGCCCGGAGCTTCTTCAGCGCGGAAACCATATCGCACGCCATCATAACGCGCGAGATTCGAAGACGCTTCCGCGGTGGCAATGATGTAATAGACAGCGATTGCGTATTTAGCATGCGGCAGATCGATGTCGACAATCTCGGCGCCCAACTCTCTATAGGCTTCAATCGCGTCGGCGATCGAACGGCCGACTTCGTCGTTCAGTCCGTCGCCTAACAGGGCGCGAGCGACACCGAGACGAAAGCCGGCTGGCAAATCTTTTTCGGTTTCACCGACATATGCCGGAACCGGCACGCCGGCAGTAGTGGCATCGTGAGGATCGCGACCGGCCATGACTTCCAGGACGGCGGCGGCGTCCGCTGCCGAGCGCGCGAAAACGCCTATTTGATCCAGCGACGAGCCGAAGGCGACCAGCCCGTAACGCGAAATTCTTCCGTAGGTTGGTTTCAAGCCGATCACGCCGCATAGCGATGCGGGTTGGCGAACCGATCCGCCGGTGTCCGATCCGAGGGCAACCGGTACGATGCCGGCCGCGACTGCGGCGGCTGAGCCACCTGACGATCCGCCTGGCACACAGGAAACGTCCCACGGATTCCTGACCGCGCCAAACGCAGAGTTCTCATTCGAAGAGCCCATGGCAAACTCGTCGCAGTTTGTTTTGCCGATGACGACAGCCCCGGCTGCGAGCAAACGGTCGACGGCAGTTGCGTTGTAGGGCGGGTTGTATGGCCCGAGGATGCGAGAGCCACATGACGTTTGCAGTCCCTTTACGCAAATGTTGTCCTTGATGGCAATCGGCAGACCGGCGAGCTTCAGATGATCTTTGGCTTGGTCTTCGTCAACTCGTTTGGCGCCTTTGCTTGCCTCTTCACGATCGATATGCAGAAACGCATTAAGCGAATCGTTCAGCTTGTCAGCCGCGTTAACACTAGAATCCGCGATGGCCTGCGCCGTAGTCTGCTGGCGCAGGATGCTCTCGCGTATAGTGCTAACTTTGAGACTCATAAACCAGATGTTGAGGTTAGGCGGCCAAATCGGCGAGTTGCGCCGACAGCGCTCTCACCCATTCCTTCTGCTCGGCAGTCTCCGGGGAATCAAATCCGCGCGCTTTAGTCACATCGCGAATAGCGCGAGAAGGTTCGACACCAGCCAAAACCAAAACCCCCGCAGCAATTAATCCAGACCGACCGATGCTTCCACGACAGTGAAGGGCAACTTTCTTGCTGCCCTGAAGAGCGTCGTGAATTTTGATTAGAAGTTCTTTCGCGGATTTGTTTGAGGCGGGAATACCTAAATCCGGAATCGGATAATTACAATACTGCAAACCCACTGCTTCGAGGGCCTTTCGCTCGTTGATGAGTCCTAGCTCTTCAATTTCGGCCGCTGTAAGGAGGGACACCACGATCTCGACCCCGTCATCCCGCCATCGACGAATTTCATCTTCAAGCCAGTCGTCGCCTCGCGGCCGAGGAGCGATTGCAAGCTCACCGGACCACGGACCTTTGATTTTGTACTTCAAGATTGGACTCATTGTTTTGGTATGACCTCCCGCGGAAGTGAGTCTACATCCACTCCGCGCTCGCGCAGGACCTTAATGCGATGATGTCCTTCAATGAGCGTACCATCTGGCCTGGCCTTTAGAGAAGAGGGTTCTCCCGGCTGAAGGGTCCGCAGGATTTCGTCGGTAGACAACTTGCGAAAGGTATCTAACTTCACGGCACTTAATGAGCTGTCGGCATGCAACGATTTCAACGGAGGATATTTCATCGACGCGAAAAAATGGCGGTCTCATCCCAGCACCTTCGGCACTCGAAAATGACCGGCGGCGGGATCGGGCGCTTGGTCGAGCGCGATTTTCTGGCCGAGCGATGGCTGCACTTCGTCGTTGCGATCCGCGGGCGTCGCTTCGCCTTCAGGCGTCAGGCCGCCGAGCGCCGGCTCGACACTGCTGGTATCAACCGCATTCAATTGTTCGACGTACGTGACTATCTCGGAGATTTGCGGGGCGAACATCTTTCGTTCTTCGTCGCTAATTTCCAGGTGCGCCAGCTGCGCGATTTTCTCGATATCGGCTTCGGTTATCGGCATAAGATCCTATTCATTCATTTCTGAATCGCGCCGCGCAATTAAATTGTCCGCGGCACGTAGAAATCTTGCGCGCAAGTCCTCGTCTGAAATCTGACTGGCGGCGAACAATAGCTCAGTAGGCAGAGGCCTGGGCAATTCGTCTTTTGGTAGCTCTGCCGCAACGCGCGGGTTGGCGCGCGATACGTCTGACGGTGCGATGCGGAACACGATGTCAGCGACACCTTTTTCGCCGAGCAGACTGTTGATGCGAAAGAGCAACTCGGCCGCCATTGATTGAAGTTGCTTCTGCCAGAGCGCGTCGGCGACGGAAACGGTCAGCGTTTTTCCAATCAGACTGACGGGAATTGCGTTGCGTCGCAATCCTTCACCGGCCGCGCGCGACCACGCCAACTTTGCCGCCAGTTCCGGGTTGGCGCGCAGCAGTCGCGGTAGTAGCTTCGTTAGATCAACCATCTCTCACGAACGATGCCGACAGTTAGTGATTGAACTTCGGCGGAGAAAATCTCACAATGAATCGAACCGCGAGAGTGTAATGGAAGATTGCGACCTGAACCAAATCAGTCTGCGGCCAAACGTTTTTTCATAAGAATTCTCGCTCAGCGTAATGATTGAATTCCCTGAAATCATCCTGGCCTCCGCGAGTCCACGCCGGGCCGAAATTTTGCGCACTGTCGGCTGGCCGTTCGAGGCGTTGCCGGTCGATATCGATGAGACGCGTCACCATGGCGAGAGGGCCATTGATTACGTTCAGCGTCTGGCGCGAGAAAAGGCGACGGCGGCGAGAGCACGTAAACACGCATCGATGATCATCGCGGCTGATACCACGGTAACGATCGATGATCACATTCTGGAAAAACCAACGGACGAATCAGACGCGGTGCGAATGCTGCAACTGCTGAATAATCGCTGGCATCGAGTGCTGACCGGAATTGCCATCATCAACCCTGAAACGTCCAGGACCATCGTCGCGCACGAGGAAACCGAAGTTAAATTCGCGCCGATGAGCGATGAAGAAATCGATTGGTACGTGAAGACGGGCGAGCCCATGGATAAGGCGGGAGCTTATGCGATACAAGGCCTGGGCGCGCGCTTCATTGATGAGATAAAAGGGGATTTCTTTAACGTCGTGGGTTTGCCGATACGTCTGGTCTACGAAGTGTTCGTGGAGAGTTTGGCTTCGTCGGCCTGACGAACGCAATTGCGCAGACTCAGCTGCTCGGTGGATCGCGCGGAGTTCAAGAACGCCTCTACCCCTTGAGAACTGCGTCGAGGCGTTCAGCTAACTGCTTCGCCAGATCTACCGCGGGATCGATCCCGTTGACGTTCGCGGATACCTGGCCTTGTTTGTTGAGGATGATTGTGGACGGCAATTGATTGACGCCCAGGCGCTTGGACACCGCGGCATCCGGATCCCGCAGGACGGTAATTTTGTATTTTCGGCCCAGCTCTCGCAGCTGAGCATCGTCGACGAAGTTTTTTGATTTGGCGGCGTCGGAATCGGTGCTGACCCAATAAACTGCTACACCACGGCCGGCATACTCATCGGCCAGTTTTTTCAAGCCCTCCATTTGGGTGCGCGTCAGGGGAAGCCACGATGCGCCGAAGCCAAGGACCACGACTTCCCCGCGGACACTCTCAGCCGTGACGTTAGGACCATCGATACCGCGGAAAGAAAAGTCGGGCGACTGAATCGTGTTGGCGTGCGAGCCCGGCACCGCGATCATGCCCAGCAGCGCGATTGTCATTAACACTCGAGAAATGGCGACCATGGAAAACTCCTTTGCCGCTGCTTTTGGCGGAGCGACGCTAGCTTAGATGCGGAAAGTGAACGGCGCGTACGACAATCAGAAACCAGCAAAATCCAAGCAAATTCGGCTAAAACCGAGGTGGAGGTCCTCCGAAGACCTCTTGATGAAGCGCGACGTAATCTTCCCACGTGTCCAGGTCCCGCGCAATGAATGGTGAGGGCACCGGCAGGCGCAGAGTCTCCGGCCGATGTTGTTCAAAGAAGCTGCGCAGTCCTCGTTCGCGATCCAGCTGAAGCAGTTCGTCGAAGTATCTTTGATCGACCAAGACCGGATGCCCGCCGCGGCCTTCATGTTCAGGCTGCACGAGAGCGGCGCCGCGCTCCCACTCTTTCACGATCAAGTTGATCGTGTCTCCGGGAATCGCGGGATGATCGGCGGGTGTGATTAAGACGGCGCCGCAGTCTTCGTCGAGCTGGTCCACTCCCAGCGCGATAGAAACTCCCATCGGAGTGTCCGCGTCGCCATTGGTGACGAACGTTACTCCAGCCGCTTGCAGCTTTTCGCGAATCTCGTTACCGCGGTGACCGACGACAACCACAATGTCCGTCACCTGACCAGCGCGCAGGTTGGCGACCGAGTTTTCGATTACGGTTTGAGTGCCAAAAGGCAGGAGCGGCTTGAACACGCCCATGCGCCGCGAACGTCCCGCGGCGAGCAGAATGGCGGTGACATGCTTCACAGCGAACTATTGCTGCGCGGCGGGAGGTTCCCAAAGCTCTACGCGATTGCCTTCGGGATCCATCACCCAGCCAAACTTGCCGAATTCAGAGTCGTCGCCGCTTTTCGGATCCACGTCGACGCCATCAGCGCGTAGCTGCTGCAAAAGCGCGTCGAGGTCCGCCACGCGAAAATTGATCATGAATGGTTGAGTGCTCGGTTCGAAATACTTAGTCGTTTCCGGAAAGACCGACCAGACGGTGGTGCCGCCGTCTTTCTGCGGATCGTCACTCCATTGAAAATGATAGCCCCAACTTTCTGCTTCGATACCGAGATGTTGGCGATACCATTCGCGCAGTTTGTCCGGGTCTTTCGCCTTAAAGAAGATGCCGCCGATGCCTGTGACTTTTTTCATCTGGTCTCCTGTCGGGGCGGACTGTTGCCTGCCCGGCTTGTTGAAACAACCGCGGGCAGGGACGAGCCCTGCCCCTACATCAATTCGCGTAGCGCGCGGATTGTATACTGCCGCGCCATCTGCTTGCGCCATTGATAGACGAAGTCGGTGTTGTCGAGTGGCCGCGCCTTGATGTAAGCAGCTTCCGCCGCAGCCTGAATCTGATTGTCGTCGAGAGTCTTGCCGATCAGCGCCCGGGCGGAATCGGCTACCTGCACCGGTGACGGAGCAATTCCCCCGAGGACAATCCGCGCATCCGCGATCGCGCCGCCATCACGCGCGGCTCCGTCGAATCGAACATAGGCGGCCACGCCCAACACCGGAAAATCAAAAGCGCCTCGCCGTCGCAGTTTCTGATAAGACGCTCGCCAACCATTCGTCGGCGGCAGATGAATGTCACCGAGCAATTCATCGGGCCGCTTTTTTAGATAGTCGATGCCGTCATCATTATAGAAACCGGCCGCATCGATCATCCGGTCCCCAAGCGTCGAAACCAGTCTGAACTTCGCGCCAATTGCGACCATCACCGGGACGAGATCGGATGACTGAACTGCCCAGCACTTGGAACTGCCCGGCGCCACCCAACAAACATCGCCGTCCTTCTTCAGGCAGAAGTTGATCGCCTTCCGCCATTCATAATTCTGATCGTAATAATTGCAGCGCGTGTCGAGCAGCAGATTTCCGCCGATGGTTCCCATGTTACGCAAGATCGGCGTTGAAATCGTCCGCGCCGCGCTCGCTACGACCGGATAATCGCGCTTGATGATTTCGTTTTCGCAAATCTCAGTCAGCGTCACCGATGCACCAATCACCAACCCATTCCGGCCATCACCGGTTATCTGGTTCAGTTCCGGCAGACGCATCACCGAAATGACGGTCTTCGGCATTTGTTGCCGCCGCTTCATATTCGGATAGAGATCAGTTCCGCCGGCGACGAACTGGGCCTCGGGCCCGACATCGCCGACAATCTTTACCGCCTCCGCGATGGTGCGCGGCGTGCGATAGGTGAATTTGGGAAGACGCATCATCAGGTTTGAAATAAATCCTGTGGGAGGATGTCGTACCAACTATTGATCTTCAGCGCGACCCCTGGAGTTTCTTTTACCGCTTCCCGATCGACCTTTCTGGAGCGCGTTATTTCGTTCGATGCAACTTGAGTTTGGATCATCGTAATTACCGCGCATACGAGACTACAAACGAGGACGTCTACTCTGCCAGTTCAAGCCGCCACCATCACTGGCCGATATCGCAGCTTCACGATCTGATTTAGATCAGTAATATCGATCTGAGCCTGGACCTTTCCGAATTCATCCACGAACTCGACGATAAACCCAGAGGTGTGGTCGGGGGTCGATTCGAAGACCTGAATGACCGTGCCGACGTCTCCGCGCTGCAAACCCGTCTCGGGTTGATCGACTAGTAGGGCGACGACATCATTTTCATGGATATTGCTCATTTCACTTACCTCTACTTTACGTAACAACTTGTCAGCCTCGGAAAGTCTTTACCGAATTCTATGATCCAACTGAATCTGACAATAGCTGACCGACCCCCGAATTCAAGAACTGAGTCTATTACATACTTATCGCCGAATACAGATGGCGAAGGACCCTCAGGCATCATCGCTTAGGGCTGCCTTGAGTGCGCGTTCGCGTTACCACTCTGCTTCCCCATTTGTGATGCCGAGTGCGGCGCGGAATACTCTCGCCTTATGTTTGCCCACCGGATGGATCGGATTGAGGCTGTAGTCGCGTAGCTTCTCAATCTCGACGACTGCGCTGTGGGAGTTGGGTAATCGCATCGCACGCAATTCTTTAGATCGTATGCCAGGGTGTCGCGAATCAGTCCGAGCGCCGCGACTCGCGCAACCCGTTCCTTTATCTCTTCACATCCCGCCGCACATACAACAACAAATCGACTCCCGGCCGCAGTGGATACGAGCCGTCTTCGTTCATGCCGGAATTGATCTGGTCGTAGCGGTCGGCATAATTCCTTTTCAGATCATCTTCCTGCGCCATTGAGCCAATAATGATTGGTTCGTTCGTGGGGACGATTTGCGTGTAGTAACCAACTTTTTTGTAATCACGGAAGTACCAGGGCAGCGGCCAATAATCGGGCGAGACGAGGGCCACGCCGGTGTCCTCGCCGGTGCCGTTCTTTTGCGCGATGCGATCGACTTCGTCGAGCAGCGCCAGCATCTGGCGCTTGGTATGCGCGTAGACGTACGGCAGCACGTCGTCGTCGTAGTGGATGAAATTGAGTTGATAGAGCTGGTAGCCGCACCAGGACACGAGCAGCATCGCAACTGGCGCGAACAGCCACGGCTGATCAAACTCGCGTAGTTTTTCGTATACGAAATTCAGCGCGTAACCTGAAGTCAGGGCCAGCGGGATGATGAAGTTCAGACATATCCAGGGCGTCTTGTAAGTCTGTTCAGTAATCTGCGCATGCAGAAACAAGTCGGACAGCAGACGGCTAATCGACATGCCCGCGATCGAATAGGCAGTCAACAATCCAAATGACCACAACGCCAGAAACAGCCCGAGCCGACTGTCGGCGCGCACCAGCGCGACCAGCGCGCCGAGCCAGGCCAGGATTAGTAACACGCCCTCTTCAAGCAGCAGCCAATAGGCGTAATGGTACCAGGCGTGTTCATGCTCGTGCGTCCGCTGTCGCCAGAGATTCAAAGTCCTGAACGCGTCGGCGACGCCCTTCGGATAATTGGTGAAGAACGATGAATAGAAAAAGACCGCCACCAGAATGAATACGGCGAAGGCCACGAGGCAGACGGTCAGTAGCGGAATCGGTCCGCCGAGCCATTCAATCTTCTGCCGGATTTGATCGCCAATCGATGTTTCGTTTGAGTCGCGTTTGCGGCCGAATTTATTGCGCAATCGAAAGTAGCCGGCGGTGCAAACCAAGGCGATCAAAAGCACGGGGCCATTGATGATCCAGGTTTCTTTCGTAGCGACCATCAAGGCCGCTGAGACTGAAGCCAGAATCAAGTAAGCACTGCGACCTGTGTCGTAATATTTCAAGCCCGCGACGACGATGGCAAAGGTGAAGAAGACAAACAGCGTCTCATGAATGAAGTATCGCGAGAGGTAAATCGCGCCCGGTGAAATCGCGATCAAGCCGGCCGCCGCCAGGGCCCCGATCGAGCCCAGCCGTTTTCGCAGACATAACGCCAGCCAAATCGTGCCGATGCCGAAAACGACCGTCGTCAGGCGAATGTTGAAGGTCGTGAGTCCGTACTTGTCGCCCGCCGCTTTGCCGCCGAAGAAGCGAACGATCCACGGAATGATAGCGGCAAAATAATAAAGCGTGGGCCCGTGATAATTCTGTGGATCGTAAACGTAGTGGTTATCGCGAACCAGCGAGAGCAAAAAATTTCCGTTGACGCCTTCGTCGTGGTGAAGGGGCACCAGCGTCAGTTTCACCAATCGCAAAAATGCCCCGACGATTAAAATCGCAGTCGCTGAGATCAACCACGACCGTTCGGACATTTGCGGCGCGAGATTGCCTGCACGCATTGACGGGGCGGCGCTTTTTGGCAATGGCTTCGGTTCCTTAGGGCGCGACTTTGTAGAGATGGTACTCACCTACTGTTGCGACTTCATGAAACTGTTTGAAGAACGCGTCGTTGACTGGCATGACCGAGCGTTCCTGTGGATCGACTACAACATAATCGACGTGATATTGGGCGAGCAAGGCACGCGCGTCAAACGCGCCATTGTAGATTTTCTTGATGTCAGCTTCGCGCGGCCCTGAGTCAATGCCGTGCGTCCAGATGTGTCCGGGATAGCCCATCAAGGAACGGCGTCCGCTCAGAAATACCGGCGTGTTGTGAACCGGCGCGTGCAGGATCATCGCCTTGGCCGGCGTCTCTTGCTTGATCATCTCTGCGAACGCGATTCCCTCTGGGTCGAATTCCTGATACTCACCCTTCTTCATCAACAGAGGAACCACGTCCAACGCCGCAGACAGTGTCAACATGATGAACAGCGCGGCCGCGAGAACCCGGTTGCCATAACCGCCGTCCCACAACTTGGCCAACAGCAACGCGACGATCGGGGCCGAGGCAATCCACCAGTAGTAAAGGATCTTGATGTTGTCCCAAATCCACGGCGCCAGCTTGACCATGTTCGGCACGATGAAGCACAAAGTGAACGGCAAGTAAAAAAGCAGAAGCTTGCGCGAGACCAGGTAGCGATCGGTTTTCCAAAGCAACGCCGCCACCAGCAACGGAATGAAAAAGCCCGTGTTCTTAAACCAGAACCAAAAGACGTTTTCGTTGGCGTGACCCCAACCGAGTTCCCAGCCGATGAATTGTTTTGTGTTGACAGCCGAGCCATGAGTCGACCAGAGCATCTGCGGAATCGCGATGACTGAAGCCACCACGATGAAGGCCAGCCATTCGCGCCATTTCTTGATGTTGATTAGCGCGAGCACGCCGGCGACGCCCATGGTGGCGATGAAACTGTGCGCGTGAATTAGCGGCAGCATCCCGGCGATCACGCCGGCAGCCAGCATGCGCCGCATCGGCAAAGTGCCAAGCGCGAAGCGCCAGGAGTAATGCCCGTCGCCTGCAGCGTTATGCGCGTTTGAGATTTGAGATTTGGGATTTGATATTTGAGATTTGTCGTTCCTGGCTCTGGGACCTTTGCCCTTTGCTCTTTGCTCTTCGCCCTTGGCACCCTCCATCCCGTTCCACCACTGCGTAAACACGATCACGGCCAAAGGGATGCCGAGTAGAAATCCTCTCTGTGGAATCAGCAGCGTGGTAATTGAACCTCCCCATCTCCAGCCCGCGGCCAGGTCAGGAATGATGGTGTAGGAGTGCTGCATGTTCCGCAGGATTTGAAAGATGCCGCCGTCGCTGCGGTTGATATCCGAAAACAACATTGTCCAGCCGAGGCCGCCGTTCAGAATGATCAGCAACGGCGTCAGGATCGCGGCGGTGCGATTATGCAGCAGTCGCAGCGCGAAGCGATGCAGGACGCCGACCATCGCCACGCCGATTATCCAATTCTCGATGAACAGCGACTGGCGCAGGTTGGCGCCGCTGCGCACGAACATCGCGGAAATGAAATCCGTGAGAAACGGATAGGTGAATCGCACGCCCGAGAACGTCGGGTCTTCCGGCGGAAAGTTCTGCCCGAAAGCAAAGCGCGTGATGACACTCAGGTGGAACGGCAGATCGCCATAATTATTCAAGACACCGGTAGCGAGACCGTCAGGCCGGTAAAGCAAGGCGCGATCAAACACGAGCCACATCACGATCAGAACGCCGGCATAGAACAGAAAATAAATAAACGCCCAACGATCGGGCTTCGAACTGGCGCGCGAGATCGCTTTGAGCACCGCGTCGATGTCCGCATTGAGTTGCTTCCGAGTGTCAGGTCTTTTGAGTAAGCCTGCCGGCAGCAAAAGGACCAGGGCAGTCAAACCGATTGTCAGAGGATTCAATCCCAGACACATCGCCAGGATGAAGCCGGCGAGGCCCATGATCGCGAAGCCGATGCAGGCGCCGCTGCACAAACGCGCCGCGAGCGGAGCATCGTCGTCGTAGGTATAAGTGAGAAGGGTGCCGCTCGCGATGGCAATCAGCGATAAGGCGAGAGAGGTGATCATTTTGGCAGAGGTTAGAGATTAGAGGTTAGAGTTTAGAAACACCGTATGGTCGTCCACTGATCTCTAACCACTGATCTCCAGCCTCGATCACAACTAAACGCTCATGATCTCATGTTCTTTCGACTTTGAGAGTTCGTCGATTTTGGAGATATGGCTGTCCGTGAGCTTCTGAATTTGTTCCAGGCCGTCGCGCTCGGCATCTTCCGAAATCGTCTTGTCTTTCAGCATCTTTTTCAATTTATCGTTCTCATCGCGACGGATGTTGCGAATCGCGGTGCGATGCTCTTCGGCAATTTCGTGAATCTGTTTGGCGAGTTGCTTGCGACGTTCTTCGGTCAAAGGCGGAATGGGAATACGCACCAGCTTGCCGTCGTTCGAAGGATTCAGACCGAGATCGGCGGCCCGAATCGCCTTTTCGATGTTGCTGACCTGGGTCGCGTCCCAGGGCTGCACGGTTAGCATCTGCGGCTCGGGCGCATGCACCGAGGCCATCTGATTCAGCGGCGTCATCGTGCCGTAATAATCAATCATGACGGCGTCCAGCAGGCTGACAGACGCACGGCCCGTGCGGACCGTGGCCAACTTGCGCCGAAAATCATCAATGGCCGACTCCATCCGCGGCCTGGTCTCTTTAATGACTTCTTTGTCGTTCATAGGATCAGTGACAAGTTACGAGTGACAAGTGACAAGCAGTTGCGACATCCCCTGGTCACCATTCACCATATCTGAAAACTTAGATCTTCTCATTCATGCGACGAGCGACAAGTTACGAGTGACAAGTATTGCGACATCCCCTTGTCACCATTCACCATATTTGAAAACTTAGATCTTCTCATTCATGCGACGAGCGGAGACTTATCTGACAAGCACGGCGGATTTTATCTTGTCACTCGTCACTTGTCACTCGTCACTGTGCGATTGGTTTTTCGAGGCAGACTCGGGTGCCGAAGCCGGGTTCGTTCTTGATCACGCGGACGATGTTCCCGCCGGTGCGCATGCTGAAAACTATGATGGGAAGGTTGTTGTCCATGCACAGCGAGATAGCCGAGGCATCCATTACCCGCAGTTGTTTTTCGAGAACTTCAAGATAAGTGATGCAATCAAATTTCGTCGCAGTCGGATCTTTCATCGGATCGGCTGAATAGACACCGTCCACCTTCGTGGCTTTTAAAATCACGTCAGCTTTGATTTCGAGCGCGCGCAACGCCGCGGCTGAGTCGGTCGAGAAAAAAGGATTGCCCGTGCCCGCCGCGAAGATCACGATGCGTCCTTTTTCGAGGTGGCGAATTGCGCGACGGCGAACGAATGGCTCGGCTAACTGCGGGATATCAATTGCCGACAGCACGCGCGTGTTAACGCCCGCCTGCTCGAGGGCTTCCTGTAGCACGACCGCATTCATCACGGTCGCCAGCATGCCGATGTAATCAGCTGACGATCTGTTCATGCTGCCGGCACCGGCAGAGACACCGCGAAAAATATTGCCGCCGCCGACGACCACGGCCACCTGCACACCGAGTGCGTGGACCTGCTTAATTTCATCGGCGACCGCGCGGGCAATTTTGACGTCGATACCAAAACTCTTTTCGCCCATCAGGGCTTCGCCGGAGATTTTGAGGAGGATGCGATGGAAGGCTTGAGAATCGTTGGTTTCGGTGGTCATTTTGTTCAGCAGCGAGTTCGGGAGTTTGGCGAACGGAGCGAGTCCTGAACTCATTACTCCGCACGCCGCACTCCGAACGGTATTAGTTGCCGGCCAGTTTCGCTACTTCATCCTGGAAGTCGTCGTCGCGCTTGCTTAGACCTTCGCCCATCTTGTAACGAGCGAAGCGGCGAATCGTAATTTTCTCGCCCGTCTTGGCGACTTTTTCCGTCACCATTTCGCTGACGGTTTGCGACGCTTCTTTGATGAACGGCTGATCGAGCAGCACGAACTCTTCATAGAATTTATTGAGCCGTCCTTCGACGATCTTATCGATCACCTGCTCGGGCTTGTTGGCGTTCTTCGGATCATTCTGCGCCTGCTTGCGCGCGATCTCGCGTTCCTTGTCGAGCACGTCCGACGTGACTTCATCACGCGAAACATAGCGCGGTTCGGCCGCGGCGATATGCATGGCGATGTCCTTGACGAGTTGCTGAAACTCTTCGCCGCGCGCGACGAAGTCGGTCTCGCAATTGACTTCGACGAGCACGCCGACTTTGCCGCCCATGTGAATGTAAGAACCGACCACGCCTTCCGAGGCGACGCGGCCTTCCTTCTTCTTTGCCGACGCCAGTCCGCGTTCGCGCAGAATCTCGTTCGCACGCTCTTCGTTGCCATCAGCTTCGATCAGCGCCTTTTTGCAATCCATCATGCCGGCGCCGGTTTTCTCTCGCAGCGCTTTGACAGCGGCTGCACTTACTTCTGCCATAATTACTTATCTTCTCCTTGAATTCGTAGCATAGACTTCAGTCTGTGACGTCTTCGTCATCGCGATAGTCACAGACTAAAGTCTATGTTACTCATGAAAATGCGCAGCCTGGCGGGGTTCCGCTGGAAGGCTGCGCTCGCCGATTAATTGATCTTGCTCGGTTACTTTAACTAGCGGCGAGAACCTCCGCGCTCTCGGTTTCTTCAGATGCTTCCGGCTCGGCGGGCGCTTCCATGGTGGCCGGAGTTGGGGCCGCTTGAGCCTCAACTCCACCTTCAGTTTCCGGTTCCGCTTCGGGGGCCGCCGCGGCTGGCGCGGGTGCGGCTTCCGATGCTTCAGGAGCTTCCGCCGTGGCGCCGCCTTCGGTCAGCATTTGCTGTCCTTCAAGCACCGCATCGGCAATTCGCGAAGCGAAAAGTCGCACGGCCCGCAGCGCGTCGTCGTTGCCGGGGATGATGTAATCGACGCCTTCAGGCGAGCAGTTGGTATCGACCACGGCGATAACCGGGATGCCGAGCTTGTTCGCTTCAGCAACCGCGATTTCTTCCTTGCGCACATCGATTACGAAAATCGAATCGGGGAGGCGATTCATGCCTTTGATTCCCGACAAGGTCTTATCCAAACCCAGACGCTCGCGATCGAGTTTGATGCGTTCCTTCTTGGTCAGCTTCTCGTAGCGGCCGTCAGTTTGCATCGCTTCGAGGTCTTTCAGACGCTTGATTGATTTCTGCACGGTCTGAAAGTTGGTCAGCAATCCGCCCAGCCAACGCTGGTTGATGAAAAACTGGCCGGAGCGTTCCGCTTCCTCGCGCACGGCGTCCTGTGCCTGTCGCTTGGTGCCGACAAACAAAACTGTCTTGCCGCGATCTTCAGCCACCATGTTAGTGACGTACTGAAGCGCTTCGCGGAACATCTTCTGCGTTTTTTGCAGGTCGATAATGTAAATGCCGTTGCGCTCGCCAAAGATGTATTCCTTCATCTTCGGGTTCCAACGGCGCACCTGGTGGCCGAAGTGAACACCGGCCTCCAGCAATTCTTTCATCGTAACGGTTACCAAACTACTCTCTCCTTGTTAATTGGTTTATGTACTCGCCGCGATCGCCGCTTCACGTCGAAGCAACCAATCCAAATCGCGACAATGGACTTCTGAGATTTCAAACCTCAAATTTCAAATCTCAGATCTGATAATCAAACTGGACTAGAAATCGGAGGAAGCTTATCGCTTCGAGAACTGGAAGCGCTTGCGCGCGCCCTTCTGTCCGTACTTCTTGCGTTCTTTGATGCGCGGATCGCGCGTAATCAGTCCCGCGTGCTTCAGCGTCGGCCGCAGGTCCGCGTTGTATTCAAGCAGCGCCCGCGTGATGCCGTGGCGGATCGCGCCCGCCTGCCCCGAAGGACCGCCGCCGGCGACATTCGCCAGAATATCAAACTTGTTCGCGGTCTCAGTCAGGTTCAGCGGCTGCCGAATGATCATGCGCAGCGTCTCGTTCGGAAAATACGTGTCGAACGCCTTGCGGTTAACCACCACGTTGCCCGTGCCGGGGCGCAAATAAATGCGCGCGGTCGAAGTCTTGCGCCGTCCAGTTCCGTAGTATTGAATATCTGCCACGTCTTAAATCCTTTTTGATTTCTTATTTCCGATTTTTGCGGGGAGGGAGGTCGAGGGCTTGCGGTTGCTGTGCCGAATGACGATGCTCGGCATCAGCATATACCTTTAATTTCTTCACCATCGCCCGTCCCAATTTTGTTTTCGGCAACATGCCCTTGACCGCTAATTCGATAACGCGTTCCGGGTGCTTCGCGAACATTTCAGTGACTGAAGTCTCGCGCAGGCCACCGGGATAAAGTGTGTGCCGGCGATAAATTTTGTCAGTTGCCTTGGCGCCGGTAAACATGGCTTTGCGGGCATTCACGACGATCACGTGATCGCCCATGTCCATAAACGGAGTCCATTGCGGATTGCGTTTGCCCGACAAGATAGCCGCTACTTCTGAAGCGAGATGTCCCACGGTCTTGCCGTCGGCATCAACTACGTGCCACTTTCGATTCTCGGCCAGACCGTTACCGCTGGGAAAGTAAGTTGACATAGATAAGTCCTTCTCTAAAAAGCGCGTAAAACGCGAACGGCTAGAATACGAACCGGTATTGCCAATGTCAAGCGCACGTGGCTTCGATTTTGCGTGCGATTTCACACCATCGTTACTTCACTTTTCAAACTGCGTACTGCTACTATCGTCCGCGCGATCGCGGGAGATGATTCATCCTTCATCCTCTCGCCTTCACCCTTGCTTTTGCCGGCGTAGCTCAGTTGGTAGAGCAACTGATTTGTAATCAGTAGGTCGGGGGTTCAAGTCCCTTCGCCGGCTCCAGATTTCTGTCGAACCCGAAACGCGAATAAGCGCCGCGCTTCATTCCCGCGAAAATGGTCGTTCCGCGCTTGCAAACTCCAATCGCGTCAGTTAAAGTTACGAGTTTGCGACGAGGGTCGGAGTGCGCGCTATCGAAGGTCATCATAGAGTTTCTCACCGGTTCGCATCGCATAACTTGAGCACAGGCAGGGGTGGTCGAGTGGTTAATGGCACCGGGCTGTAAACCCGGCGGGCTTCACTGCCCTACGTAGGTTCGAATCCTACCCCCTGCACCATCTGAAATTTCAAATTTGAGATTTGAGATTTCACAAGGTTGAGCGGGTGTAGCTCAGTTGGTAGAGCATCAGCCTTCCAAGCTGAGGGTCGCGAGTTCGAGTCTCGTCGCCCGCTCCAGAAAGCAAGGCGGAAGTAGGAAGGATGAAGGATGAAAAAGAAAACGGTCGCAAGCGGCGCACGGTCATCCTTCCGCCTTCGTCCTTCATCCTTGAGTTGGCCCGCGTAGCTCAGGGGTAGAGCGCCTCCTTGGTAAGGAGGAGGTCATGAGTTCAAATCTCATCGCGGGCTCCAGAAAAACGGTTTCGAATATTCGAGGCAAAGAATAGACAATGAGCAAAGAGAAATTTGATCGCAGTAAGCCGCACGTGAACATCGGGACGATTGGGCACGTGGACCACGGCAAGACGA
>Ga0207511_100108_pt1 | contig 20518 bp, 18 predicted proteins | sample NitcycUWRSCHO22C_FD_188265 | JGI IMG/M metagenome (GOLD analysis project Ga0207511, IMG submission 188265) | Soil microbial communities from Arlington Agricultural Research Station in Wisconsin, USA - Nitrogen cycling UWRJ-SCHO22-C (SPAdes) | ecosystem: Environmental > Terrestrial > Soil >... | reverse complement strand
ATCAGCCTCCCGACTTGTCCCGGTCTCTGAATCAGGCTAGACACGAACCGGACGGGTCCGCGCGACGACTACTGGCAGTGCCCGTTGATGCAAGTAGAGGGCGGACAGCATTCAGTAATACCCGAGCAGGCAGCAGGAGGATCTTTACAGCTTTTCGCTTGAACCGCCGTTGGCGAGACAATCGACGTCACGAGTGGCACTGCCAATGCAGCGCCAATGCCCAAGTCCCGCATCATTTTTCGCCGAGTCACGTTGACTATTTGCGGCGGCAGACTCAAGCGATGTTCCAACAAGTGAAGAGTTCCGAATTGTTTGATCGCCGACCAGACCATCTCTTCGCTGAGACATGCGTTAAGCTCACTTTGAACTCGATTCGCAATCGCCTTCACACCAGTTCGGCCGTCGCACTGTCGCCAAACTAGAGCTGCGGTATGATTTAGGCAATGAGCTTTGTCGCGATCCAAATCGTAGATCAAAACTTCGTCTGACAAGTCCTCGACAATTAATCCCCGCTGGCGCTTTCTTGGAAAATTCCGGGTCAAACTCTTATTCATGAGCCTCCTTTGCCTTCGTGGGTTTGTGAACAAAGAATCTCGCTTTTCACCTCTAGAAAACTCTCAACTACACAAATCAAATTCCGAAACAGTTTAAACTGGTGTACAAGAATCAAAATCCTATAGCCTTTTCAGGAAGAAACCGTCTAACCAGAGGTGACCAAAGATCGGACAGGATGAGTTCTGACATCCTTTGCGTTCTACCGCTATTTGAATTGCCGATGTGCCAACGGGAACGGTGAAATCGACCGAATATGTACGCCAGACACTTGAGCTTTGGGCAAACGCACCTGAGTCACCGAGCTGGCGTCCGGTTACAGCGTCGTTAATCGTCACCGATGGCATCGCGCCCGATACGATTTCTTTACTTCGTGCAGAGAACTGCAGCTGATAATGAGTGCCCGGTTCAACGATCACTAACTGACTCAACTCGGGCGAACCTATTCCGGATTTCCCTTTGAATTCAATTTCCAATGATGACTTCCCCTCGCTGGGGTTGATCAGATCAAGCGAAAGAGTAGCTAACGCATCCTTCCTCGCACGCCAACCGAAACCGGGTTCATCTAAGTCCGTTGTCTGTTCGAATCCGGGATTGACCATAGACTGCTCTCTCAGACCGGCAGCCTGCGTTGCCAACCATAACTTGTAAGCTTCAGGAAAGCGTTTTGCCGAGATTAGTTGGTCCAGGAAACTTCGGCGGTAATCGTCTGCCTCGCGTCCCGCGGAAATGGTGATCGTGACCGCCTCGCCGACTCTTTCATGTTTTCTAAAGCAATCGGCAACGGCGATGTAAGCGGCCGAAGAATTTGGTTGAATAGAATCAATGACAAGTTGAGCATCGCCATTCGACAGTTGCCAGGCTAAATCGACGACCGTGGGTAAGAAGGTGGGATTACTGGATGCTGCTATTCGCAACTCAGCAAATCCGCGATCTCGCTGGCCCGCACGAATCAGAATGTTGCCAAGTTGCCAGTGCGGCTCGGCGTAAAAGGGTGCGAGCTGAACTGCTTTCTGCGCCGCACTAATGGCGTTCGACGCCGGGCCACTGAATTCGCGCGTGCGCGCCAGACTCAACCACAACACATAATCGTCCGGACGGAGAGAAACTGCGTAGCCGTATTCCTGAACGGCTGCTGATTGGTCTCCACGGGTTTCGAGAAGCGCGCCGCGGACGTAATGAGCATCAGCATCGTGGCGACACAGAAAGACCGCAGCGTCTGCGGCGTCGAGTTGGTTAGCACGCGCAGCATAGGTTGAGAGAAGCGTCGCGAAACCTGCTCGGCCCACATACCAGATCAGAAGGAGCAAAACTATTAGTGAACCAATCGTTCGGATGGTTCGCATGTACGCGAACGTTCGGCTAGTGCTATCGATGGATCGCCCTGATGATAAGGAAGAGAGAGACAAAGCAGGAGCCGTAAGACTAGTCACGTTGCCCTAAGGAATGAAAGGCGTGCTCCCTTTCGGGCGCGCACTTGTGCACTAATCGTCGTGATTGCGAATCATGGAGTCGAAGGACTGGGATTCCCTCCGCCTCCGCGTGACGCGGCGACCGCAGCTACTGTGCCGAGACCACCTCCAATAATTGCAACTGTCGCCGCCGTTCCCAGCCCGAACAAGCCGCCATGGCCGCCACTAGCCGTAGCCGGCGCCGCAGCCACCGAGCCCGGAGCGCAAGCCTTCAACTGAGAATCCTTAGTCCCGTCGCTTCGATCTTGCACGCCTTGCGTCGTATCGATTTCAGCAGCAGTGCCCTTCGAAGCATTCAAAACTATGCAGCCCTGAAGCAGCAACACTCTGATACTGCTGCCTGTAAAATCAAGAGTAAGTTTTGCATTGGGGTCGATTTGCAGTGAACCAAGCGCGGCCAAATGAACTGTCGCACTAACGTCGGCAGGGGTTTCGATGTTCGCGCCAGTAAGAACCGTTGCGCCGCTCGTTGCGCTTCCACCGTTAATACTCACGGGCTTGTTGTCCTGAGTCGTAAGACTACCCATGACTTGCTGAGCGGGATCCAACGGCGGTGTGTTAATCGATGAAGACGAACTTTTAGGCGCTGCAAAACTGAGTCCGACATAGACTTGGAGTATTGAAAACACCACCAGCAGGGCCAGTACTGTGGAGATGCGTTTTGCCTTGGCGATCATGACTTTTTGCCTCCGTGTGTGAGTATCCCTTTTCGGTTTGTTCAAGTGGCGTCGAGTATAAGTCTCGCGCCAGTAACCGTCAACGATTTAGCAGATGCATTTCGCAGTCTCACGCTCCAAGCGAGAAAACCGAGTGGCCAAGTTGACTACGAGCACGCAAGGACAGCGGCGCGCTTTTAGATACCGCCGCCTTGTTATCGTGACTTCGCGCTTGCCACTTCGCGCGTGGCCAGCGCACACAGGAAGAGCGTGCCCGCTGCAAGAACTAACGTATGTCCGGTAATTCGGGCGTGCGACTCGAGTGCCATTATTTTGACTACGACCGCCGCCAACAAACTCAACAGCCCTAACCCCCATGAAAGTTGAAAGAGAATCCGCAGTAATCCGCTCATTCTTTGGCCTCCTTGGATTGTTAATGTAGCAGTGTGGAGATCAAGTGCCTCAGACTCAAAAGATTCTTCGCTTTTCTACAATGCTCACCATCGAGATCAAAGCTGTGCATACAGTCGCGTTAACCGTTACGTGAAGCCCAAAATCAACCAGACTGTGAATTGAAACGGTCAGGAGTCCAATAATCGCTCCCAAGACAACCGCTCGCTCAAAATGGTCTGGCGTTTTGAGAGCGCGGCGCGCGTGCGCAGCGAAAGCAACGACAAACCAAATCCCGATCCCAAGCCCGATTACACCGCCACTTGCCAGTAACTCTAAATAATCGTTGTGTGCTTGTTGAGGCGTAGTCTCGCCCGACGCACGATGATACTGAGTGATGCCGATCCAGTATCCCCCAAACCCAACTCCGGCAATCGGATGACGCTTGATCAAGTCCCAGGTTGATTGCCAGATATTCTGTCGCAGCGTATAAGTTTGAGCGGCCTTGCGATCCATTTCGACCGAGAGGTTGTCAATTCTGCCGGCTAATGGATCGCCACCGACAAATACAATGGTCACGACGCTCCCGATCAGCAGTGTCAGAACTAATACTACCTGCTTTGCCAGTTGCCTGATACGAGCGCTCGGTGGGTTTTCGATTGGTTGTTCACGTCTGCGCCCAAAAACTATTAACACCGTGAGTAGCACCGCTTGACAGAGCAGACTCAGAATACCGCCGCGAGAATTCACGCGAATAACCGCAACCCACATCAGCAATGCCGCGGCCAAATAAATAGCCGTGCGCCAGCCGCCAACTGCACGCGTCACAGCGACGCCCAGCGTCAGACCGACTGCCATTTCCATCAGAAAGGCAAAGTGATTCGAATTGATAAACTGCGCATATCCAAATCCAGGTTTCAGATATGGAAGTATGAAACCAACTTGCGCTTGGCTTGCCTGACGCCAGAGACCGAACGCGGCAGAGAGAAAGGCAATAGCAATGATCGTATCGATCAGAAAATACAGCCGCCGATCGGAAGTATAAGTCACCAGCATCCAACTCAACAGCATCAACGTACAAATCTGAATGATGAAGTTCATGGTCGCAAGAGGATCACGACTAAGCGTCCACTGAACATTGCTAACTCCCGCGATACTGCTTTTCCTGGGAAGAATTTGCACGACGGCAAAACCCAGTAACGCAAGCAAGGGAAAGATCAAGGACGTAGATCCACTGCGAAGTTTGGTCCCTACTCGATTGGTGCTGATGTTTCGCAGCAATCGTTCGACTACCGCGAATGCCGCGAGGAGAAAAATCAGACACTGGAATAAAGCCTTCCACCACGGCTCAGTTGCGCCATAAGGGATGGCAACCAAGGCAATCACTACCAGGAGCGAATAGAAGACCGATACTTCGATCGTGTTCGCCGCGATTAGTATTAGTGGCCGCTTCAGGGGGGCGTGGCTCCGAGTTATGTTGTCACCCTCATATGTCGGATTGCTCACCATGAAAGGCTCTCGGCTAGCTTGCTAGCTCTAAGCTTGCTTGCTTGAAAAGTTAATCAGGATACTGAACTTCGCCGGAGAATGTTTGATGGGTCAGATCCGGCCAACTAAGCGGGCCACGAGCTGCCGATTTGGGATCATCCTTAATTGGCTGGTTCAAGATCCTTTCCGCCGCCTTAATTGTTTCCTGATGAAAAAGCGTGCAGAGATAATTGATATCCAGTTGCGTACCTTCTAAACCAGCCTCGCGATATAAGTTGAGATGGCCGACGATACCTTCCTTTCCGCCTAGAGGCAGCCGGATGGCCCACATCTCTTTGGGACTGTAGCCCTCAATGTGCTTCAGATCTTCGCGGACCCAGCTCCAGTAGATTACATCGTTTCGCAATTGGGCTCCCTGTAAAGCTGGTCCGCCGGCGGCCAAAACCTGCGCGTTCCATTCAACATCTCCACTGCGCCCAAGAATCATAACGGCCCGGGCAAACTCGCCGATTTGCAACAATTCTGCCACCGCGCCAAGCAGTTCATCGAGAGTGTTGGCGCGCGATACGCTGCACGCGGCGCGTCGCGCCCTGACGTTATTGGCCCCCCGCACTCGAACGTCGCTGAAGTTCCTTTTGACGCTTGCCCTCAGTTCATCAACCTCGTGATATCGCAATTGCCCGATCCCGATCACAACTGCCACTCCGATGATGAACAGAACCAGTGTCGTAAGGTTGCTCGAACTGCTGGCGAACAACAGGGTTAGTAACGCGAATGCTGCACAAACGCCGTAGAGAACCAGAACCGTCCTGCGCTGGGACCAGCCTCGCTCCAAAAGCTTGTGATGAATATGTTCCCGGTCTCCCTGGAATAAAGGCTTGCCGCTCACAAACCGGCGCACTACGGTCACCGCCGTGTCAATTATCGGCAACCCCAGAGCGACCATCGGAATGGCTATGGTTACAGCCGTCGAAGCTTTCTGCGTTCCTTCAATTGACAATGCAGCAATAACGAACCCAACGAACAATGCTCCTGAATCTCCCAGGAAGATTGATGCGGGATTGAAGTTGTAGCGCAGGAAGCCAGCCAGAGCACCGGACAAGACCAGCGAGAGAACAACGACTATCGGTCGGGCTTGTGTGAGGGACAGGAATAAAATCACGACCAACGAAAAGATCGCGGCGCCAGTAGCTAATCCGTCAACGCCATCTAGGAGGTTGAAGGCATTGGCGATGCTTACGATCCAAAACATCGTCAAGAACAGACCGAGCAGCATCGGGACATGGACGGATCCCACGAAAGGAACTGTGACATTTTCGATTCTCCCGCCGAGTGCATAGAACAGAGCGCTGGCGATAGCCAAACCGAAGAACTTGTGAAAGGCGTTTAAGCCTCGCACATCATCGAGCGCGCCCAGGACTAGCGTAACCAGGCCAGGAATCAGAATTACCAGCAAGCGGGGCGAAGCCGGTCTCAGCGATTCGGTAAAGACATTCCGTATCAACAGCATCGGCGCCAGCCCTATCAAGAGCGAAATGAATATTGGAACCCCGCCAAGTCTGGGGATGGCGACGGTATGCACCCGCCGCGCGTCAAGCGGCTCGTCCAGCCAATGATAGCGCTGGCACAAACGACGCATTAGAGGCGTCAGCACGAGTGAGCTGCAGGTTGTAAAAATGAAGAGCAAAAGACAGGTCTTCATATCAGGTGCGAGCGAGAGAGCTTCACTGCCGTCGTTGAAATCGGCTCAGATCACATCGAACGTGGAACCAGATAACTTTGGCGTTGAGGAGATGGCTGATGATTCTGTAAGAGTCGACGTCGATATTGTGACCGGCGCTTTAAGCACACGGCGGTAGAGCGACAAAACCCGCTCGGCCATCAGCTTTTTATCAAACTCCTTTTCAACCCGAACGCGAGCTGCACGACCATAGCTAGCGCGCAAATCAGCGTCCTCGAGCAGTTCATTTATCGCTTGGGCCAGGGCGACGGGATTGCGCGGCGGGACCGTCAACCCGGTAACATGATCCAGCGAGACGGAGGGAACTCCAGAATCCAGTGCCGTGTTTACCACCGGTTTTCCGCATGCCATGGCCTCAAGCTGCACAATTCCAAACGCCTCGCTACGCGCGACTGAAGCCAGTGCGAAGACGTCCGCCGCATGAAAGTACGGTGCAATTTCGTCATTATGTATTTCCCCGAGCAAACTGACCTTGCTCTGGACACCCAGTTCCTCTAATAGGGTTTGCAGCCGCTCACGGAGAGGTCCGTCACCCACGATCAGCAGATGGCCGTGTATGTGAGTCATCGCTTCGATCAAATATTCGAAACCCTTGTAGTAGATCAACCGGCCCGTGCTGATTATCAAACGAGAGCCATATCGCGCGCGGATACGAGCAATTTGGATTTCGTCGCGCGTCCTGAACTGGTCAAGGGAAATTCCATACGGAATAACGCAGCAACGATCTGTATAAGTCGAAACGATTGCGGACGTCTCCATGTATCGAGTCGTCGTCGGAATTATTGCTGCGCAACGGCTGAGGAAAAGGCGCAGGATCGGCTCAAAAAGCTTTCCCATAAATTGCTGTCGGACGATATCGCTATGATAGGTCGCGATTACTTTGCCGCGATACCCGCTTAAAAGAAGCGCGAGTATTGCCGGCGGGTTCGGCAAGTGAAGGTGAATTATGTCCGCCTCGGCGTGACGAATGAGCCGCGGTAGTGCGAAGCTCACCGGTGCACTCGAAGCTGAAAAGCTCGTGCCTACACGGGTCACTTTGACGTCACCGTCTCGAAACTCATCATCGGCTGTGGTATCAGAAGCGACCAGCACCTCGACGTCGACGTACTTTTGCAATTCTCGACAGAGTACCTGGACGTGGGTTTCTATCCCACCCATGTGTGGCGGATAGAATTTACCGACGTGAAGAACCTTTAGCCGGCGGCTGCTCATGCAAATAACTCTCGATTGGACAAAACCCAATCGTATAAGCGAGTGAGCCCCTGGTTAGCGCAGACCTTGGGTGACCATTCAAAGTCCACTTTCGCTTTAGAAATGTTGCTGACGTAAACGCGCTGATCGCCTTTTCTCCAATCGCGGCACGTGTAAGGCAAAGCTCGCCCCTGTTTACAACCGAGGAATGTGATGAGCTGGCGCAAGGACATAACGTTATGAGGACCGCCGCCGATGTTATAGACCTGTCCACGAGTTCGTTTAATGTTGGAGACTGCAGCGTCGTATGCGTCTAGAAGATCGTCGATGAAGAGGATGTCGCGGACTTGTTTGCCATCGCCATAGACTACGATTGGTTTTCCCAGAATTGCCGCAATGATGAACCATGCGACCCAACCCTGATCTTCCACGCCGAACTGTCGATATCCGTAAATGCAAGACTGACGAAAAACAACTGTGTTGAGGCCGTAAATTCTGGCGTAGTCGCGAACGTATTGGTCCGCAGCCCCTTTTGAGCACCCGTACGGCGAATGAAAATCCAACCCTTGCCGCTCGTTTACACCGTCACATAGTTCCGAGTACGCGTAATGGCCGTTGTTTTGCATAATTGCAACTTCTTCCATCCCGCCATAAACCTTGTTTGTTGACGCGTAGAGAATCGGCGCATCTAAACCTGCAAAGCGTGCGGCTTCCAGGATATTCAGCGTGCCAAGTGCATTAGTCTCAAAATCCGCTAGCGGATCTGACAACGACGTCGTAACCGCCACCTGCCCAGCGAGATGAAGGACTAAATCGGCATCGTCGTGCGCATTGAATATCGCTTTGACCTCGTCACTGTTTCGAATATCACAGCGATAGAACGAAAGAAGACCTTGAGGTTTTAGCCAATTAAGGTTCCTCTGCGTTCCGGGACGCGACAGATTGTCAATGATGATGACTTCATCACCTCGTTGCAGATAACGGCTTGCAGCGTTGCTGCCAATAAATCCGGCGCCGCCAGTTATGATCGCCTTCATTTGAGTGGGGAAAAGAACACGCCAGCCCAATCGGTTAGCAATTGGCTAGCACGGCCCGATAGATATCAGCCATCTGTCGCGAATAGTTCGCACAACTGAATTTTGCGGCTTGTGTCAGGGCCGCACGGCGGTTCTGCAACCACCGCATCGGATTGCTGGTTGCTTCGTTTAGCCGCTGCAATATTGCATAAGCCCAGAGATCAACATTGCCGACTTCGCAAAACGTCGCGACTCCGCCGGCAACCTCCTGCAATGAAGGCACGTCGCTGGCCACGACTGGAGTTCCGCACGCCATGGCTTCAACCACGGGCAAGCCAAAGCCCTCTCGTTCGGAGGGCTGCAGGAGCACCGCCGACCGTCGATAGATCGCGGCTAGAACTCTCTTGTCCACCCGAGGAATTTCGACAAGGTACTCGGTCACTTGTAGATTGTCGGCGAGTTCTTTCTGTTCCGATGTAAAGAAGCCGCCCACGCGGAGCAGTCGCGTATTCGGAAGAGCGCTTCTCACCTTTGCGAACACGCGCAGCAGGACATCGATGCGTTTTCTTGGAATCGTGCTGCCAACGTGGAGAATGTCGAGATGCAATCTCGCAGGCCCGATCAATTCTGCGCATTCTGCGTCGCCAACTGCATCCGCTCGTGGCGAGAAAACGGAATCGACACTGTTGGGGACAACTATCGTGTGCTCAGGTGATGCCACCCCCTGTGCAAGTACTTCATCGCGAGTAGCATTACTGACGCACACCACTCGGGCCGCTCGCCGAAAGCCGCCCAATGTCCGCTGCATCATCTGACGAAACAGAAACGAACGTGGTTCCTCATTGGGATTCAGCAGACATTGGAACGTGTCGAGATCGTGGCAGGTAATTATGGTGCGCTCGGGCGGCAACTCATACAAAAGTTGCCCGTAGCTATGGTCGATAACATGAAACAGATCGAACTCATCGCGCCGCCGCCGAATATGTCGCGGATAATCCCAGAACCTATTCAAAACGCGATCAGCATTAAATCGCTTTGTGCCTGCCTTTGTTTGTTCACCCGAAAGCAAGTCGTCTTGCTTCCCGCGCGCTGACCTTGGCTTGCTGAAACGGAACCGCATCGACGGGCGCACGCGCTCGACCTCAAACGCCTCTGCGTAACTCTGTCGCAGTTGACTCAGCAACATGTCCGCAACCACGTCCATACTGGTCCAGGCTTCTTCCTTGTAATCGCAAATGATCGCAATTCGCGGCAGACGCCCGCTACTTGCTAAAGAGTTTTCGACAGGCTCCAGCAGAGTCACTGCTTTTTTTTCGCAACAAACCACACCTGGCTGGCGAGATGCGGCGTCATCCAAGCTAGCGGCGATCCGACGACACGCTCAATGTTGAATTGTTTTTGCAAGGTCCGCTTCAACAACATCCAGTTGAAGCCTTTGTGGTCGTGAAAGGCGCCTACTTCGGGATTTACGTGTACCGGCCGCACGACATGCTGCCGTTTTCCCGTTGTGAGAATGCTGGTCGCGAATTCGCCAATCGTGTACGGCGATTGGCCGGGATAATCGCCAATCCCACGCCATCCGGCGATCCTTCTCATTGGTTGTTTCACCAGCAGCGGCAGGCCGGTTTCAACCGGGACGCTGATCAGGAGCTTGCCTGATGTGGAAAGCAGCCGCGTAAATCGATCGAGAACCGGCAGCACATTGACGACATGCTCCAAAACTTCCATGCAGATAACGGCATCGAACGTGGCGTCATGCGGCGACGTCTGAAGATCATTGATGGCGATGAAGTCCAGTTTCGATGTTCCCAAACGGGCCCGGCACTCTGCCACGACGCTGTCATCCAATTCGGCGCCGACCGCGAGGGCAGGCGCCGCGCTGCTATTCATCAGCATTGCGAGGAAACTGCCGTCACCTGATCCGTAATCCAGCACTCGCCGTCCGGCAAACTCGCGCGCCAGTCGCAGCCCAACCTCGAAGCGACTGCGATGACTCCAGTTGATGAGCCGGCTCTTTGATGCCAGCTGCTTCTCCGCAAAGTGACCGTCGGTGATTGCTTTGGACAGGGCCGTCATTATTCGGGAGCCTCAGGCCTGGGTGACCGCGCCTTCAATGATCTCTCTCATGCGAACTGCCAGCAGCGCGTAATCGAAATTGTGTTTCGCGACGTCGATGTTGTTCGCCGCACCCGCCAAAATTTCAGGCCGCGCGAGGAGCGTCTCGATCTTCTCTTTCAGTCTGGCCGGATACTCCTCGTCTTTAATGCCTTCGTAATGCACCAGCATTTCTTTCGGCAGGACAAGGCTCGCTTCACCTACATCGCTGGCGAGAACGTATCGTCCGTTTGCGAGATACAAAGGCAGTTTGCCGGTGGTCCTAACCCGGCCGACCAAATCGTTTGTCTGTGTCGACAAACATACGTCGATCATGCTGAGGTACTGCGGCAGCGTCTCGGAAGGAATGCGCCCAAGGAAGAGTACCTTTTCCTGAATTCCATATTCGCGGCAAAGTGTCTTGAGGTGAGCAATGCCGGAGCCGTCGCCAATCATGATTCCTCTGACTGGCTGTTGCGCGACCAGTCGCATGGTCTCGACTAGATCCCAGCCATAACACATGCCGAGCTTCTCGCTCCAAACTGATGAGCCAACCATTCCCACGGTCAGCTCGCCGTTCAAGCCATGTTTGCGTCGCAAATACTCGGCTCGGTGCGGGGCGAAGGCTTCGGCTTCGACGCCGTCCTGGATCACGTCGGACTTTAAGCCTTGCTGCTTGAGCCATCGTTGATGATAGGTGCCGCGAACGACGAGGTGGTTAGCCATGCGCAACGAAAAATTCTCAAGCCAACGCGTCAGCCAAAGCCCCAGGCGCCCGCGATTGCCGTTGGACCGCATCAACTCGTAGATCGCGTCACCGGTCTCGACAATCAAAACGTTGCGCATGAACAGTCGATGCAACCACGAGCCCATTACCGCCGAATAAGAGATATCAAAAACGTAAGTCACATCCGGTCGATGGCGGCGCAGAAATTTCCAGAAGCGCAGCAAAGCGAGGATCTTGTTGCCTTCTCGATAACCAATGTGAATATCAAACCGATCGCGCAGGTGCGACTCAAATCCACGCGCCCGGTAGCCCATAGGGCTACGCTCGTCACCGCTAACTATGAAGACAACGCTGGTCATCCCTGATTTCTGATGTCCGACCTCTGATCCTTGACTTCTGCTTACCTGCTCAGAACGTGCTCATAGACCCGTTCAACGGTGGAAACGACAGAATCCCAGTTATGCCTGCGAGCAGTCTGTGCCGCAGCGCGGCCGACGTCGCTCAATTGCGCTCTATCTTTCAATCCCTCGGCAGTCTTCTCGACCCATTCATCAAGCGACAGCACAAACCCGTCGGCGCCGTGAGTAATCAACTCTGCCGCACCCGCCTGACCGGAAGTGAAAACCGGTAGGCCCGACGCCATCGCTTCTAATACGACCATCCCGAACGAGTCGTAGGTGGTGGGAAAAACGAAAGCATCCGCCGCCGCATAGTAAGCTTCGAGCTGCTTGGTCGGCGGCACCAGCCGAACGTTCGACGCCTGCCAAACATATCGACGCGATCCCGTCACGATTACAAATTGGACTTCGGGGGCGATTGCGGCGAGCGCTTTAAGATGCACATGCGCTTTCGTCAAATCACCTACGTAGAGGGCTATTGTTTCGTCTTCTTTGATATTGAGCTGCGCGCGAACGGCGTTGCCGCCAATTGCAGTTTGGCATCCGGCGAAACGCCCTGAATCAACGCCGTGCGGAATGACAGTGACCGATCCGCGCACGTCATAAAGCTCTCGCAACTCGCTCGCAATCTTCTTTGAGATAGCAATAACCTGCCCGTCATATCTGCGATAGAAGCGCGCTTCCGCCGCGGCCATCAACCGGAGCGACGCGCGATTGACCGCGCTGATCTTACGAAGCGAATTCAAGTAAGCTGCCACGCAGATGTGCGCTGTCACGACGTTCGGCTTTCCGCCACAATGCCCCTGCGCATGTTGAATCTGGTAATCGGCCAAAGCGCTCGCGTGCGAGCGCATGCCGATTGGAAATGTCTGCACGCAAGCCAGCGCTGTACTGCGCCATGCGCGCACATGACGCGACTGCCAGCGCGCGCCGTTCCGCTGTTCGCAGCGATTGGCGAAGACCGCCACGTCATGATTGCGCGAAAGCTGATCGGCAAGAATCTTTGTGTAGAGACTGTGCCCACCATGCTCGTGCAGGTCGTGAACGATGAGAGCGATTTTCATGTAATCAGTCTCAACGGCAGTGTCAACTGCTTTGGCGCGTCTTGTTGAGATCGCTGGAGCAAAAATCATTCAACTGCAGTGACATTTGCGAAGACTCGAAGTAGCGCGTTCAGGTGGTTCTTGATGTTGAATTGTTGTGATACTTCGACGGCGCCACGACGCAACTCACCATACGTTGCTCGATTCTGGAGGCATTTGGTAATCGCTTCTGCTAACCCTGCCGAAGTCGGTGGAGACCCAGGCGCCAGAAAGCCATTGATTCCCGGCGAGAGCCAGTCGCGAATCCCACCAACGTCAAACGCGGCAACAGGAACACCGAATTTTCCCGCCTCGGGTCCTACAAGCCCAAAAGGCTCAGGCCATAGACTCGGGACAATTAGTAAATGGCTCTCACTAAGAAGCTTGTCCAACTCAATTCTTCTCAGCCAGCCGGTGAATTCGATCCGTACTCTCTCAGTTCTAACTTGCGCAGCCATTCGCTCCAGCGAATTCCGCTCGCGGCCGTCGCCGGCAAAGATGATTCTCAGTGGCTTATTCAGAATTGCGGCCACTCTTGGCAACGCCGACATCAGCATGTGCGCTCCCTTAAGTCGTTCGAACCGGCCTGAGAAAAGAAGTCTCCACTCCGCGTCACCGTTCGGATCGCTAATGCACTTGTTATCAGAGCGGGCCGATGGCCAGGCAAACGCAGCACTGCGATCCGAGGATATATTCGGAACATAATATGGAAAATTGTAAGCGTGCTGCGGTGAAAGCCCGTGATTCATCAATTCCTCAAACATATGATTCGAATGCGTGACAATGGCATCGTACGAACGCAAGTTGGCTAGGCGCTTTGCTTGCGTGCGATAGAGCTTTAGCATCGTGATCGGACTTCTCCCGCCGCAACGGTGTGGGAAATAGTGAACGAGACATTGCCAGCCAAACCTACGGTGACAAGGTTTTATAACTGGCAACTTGAAGCTCTTCGCTCCACTGATGCATGTGCCGTTGTAATCGTGCGCGAAGAACACGGACGGCGCGAGTCCAATGATTCTTCGTTCCAGGGTGGGATTCTCTAGTTTGTGCGAATAAGTCATGTCGGGCCGCCAGTCCTTAAGAGCGGTCAGTGCGCTTTCAGTTCCCATAGTGGCCGCGCACCACGTCGCCGCATCGACCGGCAGTTGAATTCGTGCGCGTTCAGCCGGCACGTCCACCTCCGAGAAAAAAGAAATCTCGTGTCCCGCGCGCGACAACTCCGGAATGACATTGTTAAGATAAGTCTCAACGCCTCCGATTCTTCGACTGCTCCAATTAACAATGGCAATACGCATTGGCTAGATTACGACTCAGACCCCTCAGTATCGCGCAGCGATGCAACAGTTCGTTTCACAGCGAAACAATTCCAGTACAGTCGTCGGCCGGCTTTACCTAAACGCAAGAGCTGATCTGAATTGGCGAGCAAAGAGTTCACCGTATCGATGGAGCTTGCATCGCCATTGACTTTCATGAATTGCACTACGTCGTTTTCAGTCCAGCACTTTTCTGTCGCCTTTCCTTCGGTAGTCAGCACCGGGACGCCATGAGCCAGAGCAGTCATGACACTCGTACGGCGGCCGCTGACGCCATCCTGATAAGGCTGCAACATCAGATCGCAGGCACTGATTCGAAGTGAGATATCATCGGCGGGCATCATGCCCGTTGCGTGCACAGAATCTTTTATCTCGGGGTGCGATTCGATGAATTTGTCGCGTAACTCTGAACTGCCGTTCCCTATCAGGAGGACTCGCACGCTGCCGTCGCCGTTCACCAGCGACGGTAGAATCTTTGACATTACGTTGGTCATGTATTCGTCATAGGCGCCAAAATGACCGACGAGATGTGTGTTTGCATCTGCGTATTGGGCGCGCACTCGCGCAACACCATGCGGATCGTCGACGACCGCTATGTTGCTCGGCACCGGCAGCGCCGAGAACGATTTCTTCTTCCCAAAGGCAAACGGTCGTAGCTTGTCTTCCCATTCAGGAATTGAAACCCACACATGACTCGCCGCCTGCAAAAGAATCACGACCATTAGTCGATGAACTGCTGCGGCCATACTCTGCTTCGCTGAGCCTTCGCCAAACGCGAGGAAAGGCTCGTGCACCATCAGCTCAACTCGATCTCGCTTCAGCTTTGCGCGACACCAAAGCCAAAAACAAAAAGCGATATTCATTGACCGATAGCCATAGCCATGTGGAACCCATTGCACCAGGAGACGACGCGGCGCAGGAAACTGATTCAACAACTTGGTGACCCGTAGCAAATCACTCGGCGCGAAACTTCCAAACTCGCGATGGACAGTCACGCCCTCCTTCACGATTTCCGACTCCCGGCTCCTGACTCCCGCCTCCTGTTCCTTCGGCGTCCACACATGAACCTGTTCACCAAAATCAGCAAGGCCCTTAGCGATCAGCTTTGTGTAATCACTTACGCCACCAATCTGTGGTGGGTATTCACTCGTAATGAGGTGCCAACTATTTTGGTTCACGAAGTTGGGCTTTCGGTTCCGGAATCAGACTTGTTCTTCCGATCAAATATGAGCCAAGTGAACGTGGCCGTATTCAGCTAATGGATCGCTTTGGCCGCATAGGGGTTCCGGTCGTAGTCTTAATTTGGCAAGAAGCTCTTCCGCTCGCGCGCATGATGTATCGGCCGACTCCCAAACGTCCGGATGCATCTCGACGATGATATTCAGGTCGGTACCGCGCGTTGTGATCAGATTTCGCGCACCTTCGAGCGCGGCAATTTCGAAACCTTCGATGTCCATGAAAAGCCAATCGGGGACTACGCTTTCCGCCGCGCAAAACCGATCAAGCGTGACGACGGGGACTCTTACTTCGACTGTACGTTCTGCTATGCGACGATTCGGTTCGCCGAGCCGGCTCATGCTATCAGCACCCGCAGCATACAGCGTTGCTTCGCCCAACGACGCACCCACAGCCGCAGGCACAACCGTCACGCGATCCTCCAAGTCATTCAGTTCAATGTGTCTCTTCAGAGCGATAACAGCAGACGGATTTGGTTCAAAAGCAATGACACGTCCTGACTTGCCGGACCAACGCGCAAACTGCAAAACGTAGACGCCGACGTTTGCGCCAACATCAATGCAAACTGCGCCTTCGCGCACGCGCCCGCGCAGGAACGCCGCCACCGGCGCGTCGTAATTGTTTCCGAGCCTGTTTCGTTGCCGCGGGTCGATACGAAAAGTCTCGCCGTTTATCTCCCACACAATGCCACTCCCCCTAAAATCCAATAACGATTCATAAGCCGGTCGCAATCGACGGGCTAGGGTGGATTCCCGACCGATCAGTCCGGAGGCTTCTCGGGCTATCTTTTGAAACAGCGGCATGCGAATGAATCGTACTTCAGACAATCCTCGCGACGATTGGTCGCATCTCACCCGCGCATCTTTCGCGCAAGAACCACTAGATCCATCGGCTTGCCCAGCGGAATCGTCCGATCGAGCCATGACAAGCCGACGACCATCGCGTGTGGCACGACACCCTTCCGGTAGCTTCTCAAGAAGAGTCTAAAGAAGGCATACATGCAAAATCGCAGCTCAATCAGTTCAAATCCGTGATGTCGAAGTAGCCTTGAAAAATCCTCTAAACTGTAACCCTCTCGAACATGCGCGGGATCGAAAACCGCCGGGGGAGTAGGTACTGAAATCAAAAGCCAACCGCGCGGCGACGAGAGGCGGGCCAATTCCCGAAGCGCTAACTCATCAGCTTCGATATGCTCAAGCACCTCGGAACATAAGATCAGATCTAAAGATTTATCAGGCAAAGGGAGGGCAGTTAGAGACGCAGCGACAAATTGCTGTCTCGCATCGCGTGCCTGCTGACCACCGTGAAATTTAATATCGATTTCAAGAATGCGTTTCGCGTCCGCAAACTCGAACAACAGGTCGGAATAAAGCCCCTCACCGGTGCCGGCATTGAGAATCGTCTTAACGCCGCGTGAGTCACGCGTTACCCGCGCCAGCATCGCTCGCAGGTGAGGCCCCTGGACAATTTGACGACCTGGGTCGACCCACCCGGGGAGAATGGGTCGTGCGGCCTTTTTCAAAATCGTGCCTACGTACGAGTTCTTGAGGGCGGTGGCGGATATCATATTGTTTAGCCGGTCACCCACTCTGCGAGAGCCGGGAAACAAACTGCACCCGCCCGCGCTTCGGTATCGCGACGAGCTTGTTGTCCCATCGATTCAAGAATGTGGCGATGCGCCAAAGCTATCTCGAGAACGTTTGCGATCGCTTCGGGTTCGCGAGGCGGGACTAACCAGCCGCTTTCTCCCGCTCTGACCCATTCGGAAGATCCACAACTTGTTGTCACCACAGCGGGAAGTCCACAAGCCATCGCCTCAGCCACGGCGAAAGGTGATCCATCCTCAAGCGTTGGAAGCACAAAAAGCTCGGCCCGACGATACGCGGGAATTGGATTGCCAACCGAAACCGTTGTTTGTAGCCCGCGACTCTCTTCTTTAAAGAGATTGGCACAACAGCGCGTTCCCGTTGCTCCAACTATTTCCAGTGAGACATATTTCGGACCGATCAGTCTCATCGCACGGAGCAAATATACGAATCCCTTACGCAAGTCCAAACTACCAACAAGACAGAGTCGCAACGGCCCCTCTGCCTTTCCCGATATCATTGCTGGGCTAAAGGTTTCGAGGTCCACTGGCTGTTGCACTACACTAATTTTATTCGCCGGTACACCACCATTAATTAAGGATTGTTTCGCCCATTGGGAAGACACCCTAATCCGATCGGCCAGTTCATATTCACGTTCAACTCTTTCGACCATTCGTGGACTCGGATGTCCGCGAAACTGGCTGCCACACCAACTTGCTGACTCAGTTTTGTAGACTTCACGGAAATTTCGGATGTGCCCGTTTGGCGATTCGAGAATGCTAGGAACGCCGGTGGTTTTTGCCCACTGTAGAGTTTCAAGAGCTACTTGTGTAAATGCGTAGCAGTGCGTCGGGCGCAGTCGTCGTATTTCGTCAGCAGCCCATTTGCCCAAGTGAGAATCACGTTCCAGTTGAAGCCTCCCATGAAACCAACGCCGCCAATTGAATCGCTTGGTCCCATTGTGGTGCTGAGGAAAACCTGACCAACGGATATTTTTCGTTTGGACTGAAAGAGGCCAACGATTGATATGACCCGGCCCAAAAGCATGAACACTTTCGCCGGTGCTGGATAGCCCGCATGCGGCATTTGCTGCCTGAATACCCAGCCCGCCAATCCCCGCCTGAGAGCCGTATACAAAGGCAATGTCTTTCGGAAGCATTGGCGATGATTCCTTGCGCCGTTAGGCTGTATTACCGACATTCAAGACGCGGAGTTTCATTCGAACACTGGATAAACGTGGCGCGACGTAGGCACCTAATCCTGATTTAAAAATGATTGGAACCATAATTAATCCATACACTGCAGAAACGATTACCGTAGTTCCTGCCAGCGTTATGAACGATCGTGGCATCCAAAACTTCGCCGCGATGCCTGAGATAACCCCCACGACTAGAAATCGCCAGCACCACGGCCAAAATCTCAAAACGAGTGCCCATCGTGTAACCTTTAATTCGCTCGCGACGGCGGCAAGATTCGCGGGCACACTAACGAGGCAAACACCCAAGATGGCCGAGAGAGGTCCGCCCTTTGATCCGAGCAACCAAATCAGGGCCAAACAAAACCCAGTGGTGACTGCTCCATCAGCCAAGTTGGTTAGAGAGAGCCTTCGCTCGCGACCGAAGCAAAGCAGAGGATAGATCCACGTCGTATTCCAATGACGAAGCAACATCGCTGTCGCAAATAAGATCGTCAGTAGCACGCCACCGTATTGGTTTTGGCCGACCCACCAACCGACAAATCCCTGGTTTACGCTTAACCCTACGCAGACTACTAAGCCGCTGATGAGCAAAGTAGCCTGACTCAACGTCGTGCAGACATCGAACAAGCGCTTGCGAGATTCACTCGTTCGCATTTCACTGAGACCGGGAAATGCCGATTGCATCAGCATCTGAGGTTGGTTGGCTAACACACTAATCAATTTGCTCGTGCAGGCGTAAGGTACGACTGGGAGCGGACCAATTATACTGCCTAGAATTAGTATGTCAGTGCCGGTAGTTAGTACCTGCGCGATTTGGGCGACGCTGATCCAGAACCCTTGCTTCAGCTGCGCGCGTGTCGTCAACCATGATATGGCGGGCAGGCACCGAGGTAAGATATGAGGAAATCTTCGATGCAAACGCAGATATGAAATGAGAGCGCTCGTAAATTGCGTCACGGTCCAACCAACCGCGAGCGAGTAGAGTCCCTTGCCGGCAAAAACTAGCGCGACGGTAATTGCCGTACCAAACAGCCACGCACAAATATTGAGTTTGCCGAGAAACGCGAGGTCCTGCAATCCCTGCAACACGGCGGCGAAGATGCGTAGCGGGAACGCCAGCACAAAAGAGATTAAGACGACAGTGATCGGATTTCTGAGCGATCCCCACGACGCGGGAATGGTTAACCAAAGCACCGCCGCGGCTATTGCCACCAGCGGCGTTTGACACAGCACGACCCATGCAGTTTGTCCGATGATCTCGCGCAAGTCCCTCGCATCTTGCACACCGCCGGCGCGGCCGGTCGCATAAGCAGTGGCGCGTGGTAAGAGTGCCACAATTCCGAAATCCATTAACGAAAGATAAGCGAGCAGTTGCGCACCGACCAGCCACAGGCCGTAATCATGTTGGCCTACTCGGTTGAGCAGAAACGGAGTGAGCCAAAGTCCTGCCACTGTAAGCAGAATCTGGTTGGCGTAACCGAGACTAACGCCGCCTAGAAATCGTCTGGTTCGACTCAATTGAAGAAAATGGAATCATTGATTCATTGAGTCAATGGCTCAATGGGGATATCTCAAACAAGTTGTTCGACTTGAAATTGAGCTCCGACGTGATCATAGTCCGCGATTCCTTCGACAGGTTCTGTAACCTCCTGCCGAGCGCCCACCCAACCAACAAGTAATAGGAACAAGGCTGTCTGCGGAATTGAAGTCAACAAACCTGTTCCGGTTAGGCCGGTGAGAAAGAACGTAACAGTAGCGATCCTCGCCAGTCGCCGACCCAAATACCAGGGACCGTATGGATCCATGTCTCGTCTTGTCGTCACCCAGACAACGAATAATGCCCACATGAGAAGACCAATCAAGCCCTGCTCCAGCATGATGCGCGCATATTCATTTTCCAAAGTGACTGGATTGATAATGCGACCCTGTAAAAAGTAGGGGATACTGGTGCCGCCTCCACCCAAACCGTTGCCAAATGGATATTGGCCGGCGACTTCGACGAATGTCATGTTAACGCTCCAGGAGATTCGCTCAGCGATGGCGTCGGTGTCCCTCAATTCCATGAAGCGCTGTAGGCGTTGCTCCCCGGATATTCCCCACCCTATGAAAGCAATTAAGAGAATCCAGCCCAGCGCATAACCGAGTTTTGAACGCAAAGAAAAAGTAGCGACGATTACCAGAATCGCGGCGGCCACAAAATGTGTGCGCGCTCCCGACATCAGAACGCCCAAGAGTGCCGCAACGATTCCGGCTACAAGCAGTTGCAATTGGAGTGTTGTTTTGACTTTCTGAACGGCTGCCCCCAAAAGTAACGGCAGCCCCATCACCATCGTCCCGCCGTATGCGTGGGCATTCACGAAGGAAGCCGGAATACGATA
>Ga0207511_100107_pt1 | contig 20920 bp, 27 predicted proteins | sample NitcycUWRSCHO22C_FD_188265 | JGI IMG/M metagenome (GOLD analysis project Ga0207511, IMG submission 188265) | Soil microbial communities from Arlington Agricultural Research Station in Wisconsin, USA - Nitrogen cycling UWRJ-SCHO22-C (SPAdes) | ecosystem: Environmental > Terrestrial > Soil >... | reverse complement strand
CGCAGCAGCCCATCGAAAGTCGCCCGCACCACGTTGTGTGGATTCGTCGAGCCCAGAACTTTGGTGCGCACGTCGCGCACGCCCGCAGCCTGCATGACTGCGCGGACAGCGCCGCCGGCAATTACGCCCGTGCCTTCGGAAGCCGGCTTCATCAGCACCCGGCCCGCGCCAAAGCGTCCAATCAATTCATGCGGCAGAGTATTTTCGATCAAGGGCACGCGAATCAGATTCTTTTTCGCCGCTTCGACGCCTTTCTTGATCGCCAAAGGAACCTCGCGCGCTTTGCCCGTGCCAAAGCCGACGTGGCCGCCTTCATCGCCAACGACTACGAGCGCGGCAAATGAAAGGTTCTTGCCGCCCTTCACGACCTTCGTCACGCGATTGATCGAAATCACCTGGTCCTTCAGGTCGAGCCCCTGGGCCATTATTCTTTGTTTCGGTTGCCTCATTTATTATTCTTTCGCTTTAGCCGCCCTGTTGACCGCTGTCTTCAGTTTCACCTAATTCAGCCTGCTCCGGTTTAGGACTGACTTCGGGCTCCTTGGCTTCTTTGGGAGCCGCCTCTTTCTTGGCCTTCGGCTTTGCACCAGCTTCGCCGTCGCCAGACTCCGTAGTGGCGTCTTTCGGAGCGGCTTCTTTCTTAGTCTTGGCCTTCGGCTCTTTCTGCTTGCCCTTGGGCTTAGCCGGCTCGGCTTCCGCAGCTTCAGGCTTTTCGGCCTCGGCTGCTTCCGCTTCAACTACTTCGTTCTTGTTGAGTCCCGCCGCGCGCGCCGCATCAGTCAGCGCCTTGACCCGACCGTGATACAGATAGCCGCCGCGATCGAAAACCACGCTGTCAACTCCAGCCGCCAACGCCCGTTCAGCAATTGTCTGACCGATCTTTTTGGCTGCTTCGATGTTGCCGCCAGATTTAACGCCGAGTGATTTTTCAGTCGTCGAGGCGGACGCCACCGTCTGCGCCTTATCGTCATCGATCACCTGCGCGTAGATATGATTCAAGCTGCGATAGACCGCCAGCCGCGGACGCTCGCCGGTCCCGCGCACTTTATTACGAATGCGCTTGTGGACAGCCGTTCTTACTTCTGCTCTATTTCGATTAGCCATTTCTCTTTGTGATAGGTGAATGGTGACAGGTGATAAGAAGTTCCTATCACCCACCATTCATCACTATTTACCTGTCTTCCCAGGTTTCAATTTCAGCTGCACGTCAGCGTAACGCACGCCTTTGCCCTTGTAGGCGTCAGGCTTACGCAGCTTGTGCATCTCGGCGCAGACCTGGCCCAGCTTCTGTTTGTCGATCCCGGACAGGGTCAGCGTCGTCTGATACTGCTGAATGCTGCCCTTGGTCGTCATACGTTCGGCTTTCGCTTCAATTCCTTCCGGCAGCGGAAATTCGATCGGATGCGAATAACCAAGCGCGAAAACAATCTTGCGTCCCTGCACGTCCGCCTTGTAACCGACGCCGACAATATCCATCTGCCTGGAAAAGCCTTCGGTCACCCCGACGATGGCATTGTTGGCCAACGCCCGGGCCAGGCCGTGCAGCGCCGCCTGATCTTTGGTAGCGCGTTCCGCGACCAGCGACTCGTTCTCCTGCTTGAAAGTCACGCCCTCGGGAATCGGAGTCTTGAGCACGCCCTTCGCGCCCTTTACTTCCAATTCACCCTCTTTGATCGTGACGGTCACGCCCTTCGGGATCGTTATCGGTTTCTTACCAATGCGAGACATGTTTTATTCCCGATTGCCAATTGCCGATTGCCAACTGGCTCTAATCAATCAGTTTCGTCGGACTTCCAATCGGCAATCGGCAATTGGAAATCGGCAATGCGTTAATAAACTTCCGCCAGCAATTCTCCGCCGACGTTTTCTTTGCGCGCCATCTTCCCGCTCATCAGGCCGCGCGAAGTCGACACGATATTGACGCCATAACCGCCGAGCACGCGCGGAATCTCGTGCGAGCCGACATAAACCCGGCGCCCCGGCCGCGACACGCGCGCCAGGTGCGTAATCGAAGAGGTGCCGCGCGCGTCGTAGCGCAAAAAGATGCGCACGACTTTTTTCGCGCCTTCGCCCTTGATGACGAAGTTGTTGATGTAGCCTTCCTCTTTCAGGATGCGCGCGATCTCCAGCTTCAGCTTCGAGGCTGGGATATCGACGCGCGAATGTTTGGCCGAGACGGCGTTCCGAATTCGCGCCAACATGTCGGCAATAGGATCAGTCATTAACTCACTCCGTTCGCGGAGCCAGGGGTCAGGAGCCGGGGGTCGGCCACTTTCCGGCCCCTGGCTCCTGGCTCCCGACTCCCGTTTACTACCAACTCGATTTCACGACGCCGGGGATCTGACCAGCCAGCGCCAATTCACGAAAACAAATGCGGCACAGATGAAACTTTCGCAGGTATGCGCGCGGCCGGCCACAACGGCGACAACGCGTGTAACCCCGAGACGAAAATTTCGGCTTGCGATTAGCTTTCGCGATTAATGATTTCTTTGCCATGAAACTCCAGATGTTAGAGGCTGGAGATTAGAGGTTAGCCGCTGCGCGTTTTTTCCTCTGACCTCTGACCTCTGATCTCTAACCTCTACGTTCTAAAAGGCATACCCAACGCCTTCAAAAGCGCCCGCGCCTGATCGTCGTCGCGCGCCGTCGTCACAATCGAAATGTTCATCCCGCGCAGCTTGTCGACCTTGTTGAAATCGATCTCGGGGAAGATCAACTGCTCGCGAATGCCGATCGTGTAATTGCCACGTCCGTCGAAAGCCTTGGGCGACACGCCGCGGAAATCTCGCACGCGCGGCAGAGCGATCGACACCAGCCGATCGAAGAACTCGTACATCTGCTCGCCGCGCAGGGTCACCATCACGCCAATCGGCATCTTCTCGCGCAACTTGAAGCTGGCGATCGACTTTTTGGCGCGGGTAATCACCGGCTTCTGTCCGGCGATCGACTTCAGTTCTTCCACCGCCGTGTCCAGCACCTTGGCATTCGAGATGGCCTCGCCCATGCCCATGTTGACCACGATTTTTGAGAGCCGCGGGATCGCCATCGAATTCTTGATCCCGAACTCCTTGGCAATCGCCGGGGCGACTTCCTTTTGATAACGCTCTTTCAGTCTAGCCATGATGATTTGTTCATTGATTCACTTCTTCATTGAATCAATGGATCAATGAGTCAACGACTCAATTACTTTTCTATCGTGTGCCCGCTGGCGGCCGCCACTCTGAATTTGTCACCGTCGGCGTCGCGCTTGTAACCGACTCGCGACGGCTTGCCTGATTGCGGATCGACAATCTGTACGTTCGAGATATCAATCCACGATTCCTTGTCAATGATGCCGCCGCTCTTATTTCCGGCCGCGCGCTGATGACGCTTGATCACGCCCGCGCCTTCTACTTTGATCTTGCCGCGCATCGGGGCGACGGCCAGCACGCGACCGCGCTTGCCCTTGTCGCGTCCCGCGATCAGGACCACCTGATCGTTCTTCTTAATCTTTGCTCTCTTCCTGGCCTTTATCATTTCAACTCCGCGCGCACTCTCAGATAACTTCCGGCGCCAACGAAACAATCTTCATGTAATTCTTGTCGCGCAGCTCGCGCGCCACGGGACCAAACACGCGCGTCCCGATCGGCGTGCCGTCTTCCTTGATCAGCACCGCCGCGTTCTGATCGAACCGGATGTAGGTGCCGTCGCGACGGCGAACCTCTTTGCGCGTCCGCACGATCACCGCGTCCTGCACGGTGCCCTTTTTTATCGCACCGTCGGGCGACGCTTCCTTCACGGTCACTTTGATCCGATCGCCGAGACTGGCAATCGCGCCGGTCGAGCCGCCGATACCCATAATCATCTCGACGCGCCGGGCTCCCGAATTGTCAGCGACCTCGAGCGAGGTCATCATTTGAATCATTGTTCGCTCACTTCGTTCGCGGAGCCGGGGGTCAGGAGTCGGGGGCCGGTGATTTGACTTCCGGCTCCTGGCTCCTGACTCCCGTCTCCCGCTTTATTTCGCCGCCTTCTGCACGATTTCAACTACGCGCCAACGCTTGTTGGCCGACAACGGGCGCGTCTCTACGATGCGTACGCGATCGCCGGTCGTCGCCCCCAGCTCGTCATGCGCCATGAACTTCGAAGTGCGTCGCACATAGCGGCGATACTTCGGATGCAATACCAGGCGATCGACGCGCACCACCACGGTTTTCTGCATCTTGTCGGAGAACACGGTGCCAACCTTCTGGACGCGATTCCCGCGACGCTTACTGCTGGCCGCCTTCGAGTCGCCGCCGTCCGCAACCTCCGCAGCCGGTTCGGCCGGCGCTGCCGCCGCCGTCGTCTGCTCAGACTTTGCCGGGGCGTCGGCCAAAGGTTCGGCAGCAGCTTCACTCTGTGCGCTTTCCGTTGTTTCCGGGGTTGCCGGAGCGTCGGTCGGCTCGTCGTCTTTCTTTTTTCTTCTAAACATTAGCTTTCAATACGCACGCCGTCGGCGCGCCTCAAACTATTTGCCGGCCGCCATCTCGCGCTGCCGCATCTCGGTGCGAATGCGCGCGAGTGACTTCTTGTCCTGGCGCATCTTCTTAATCGCGTCGACTTCGCCGAGCGCCAACTTAAAATTCAAGCGAAACAGAGATTCTTTCAGCCGATCCGTCTCGGCCGTCAGATCCTCATCCGCCATATCGCGATACTTGTCTACTTCCTCACGTCGTTTCATCGTTCGCTACGCTCACTTCGGAGTTTTCAGTTTTGAGTTTTCAGTTTTAAAGATTCCTGAAAACTGACCGCTGAAAACTGCAAACTTATATCGCGCCCCCCTCTTGCTCAGCCCGCGTCACGAACTTCGTTTTAATCGGCAGCTTCTGTGACGCCAGCTTCATGGCTTCGCGCGCCGTCTTCTCATCGACGCCTTCGATCTCATAGAGAATCCGGCCCGGCTTGACGACGGCCACCCAATACTCGGGCGCGCCTTTTCCTTTGCCCATACGAGTTTCCGCCGGCTTCTTGGTCACCGGCTTATCCGGAAACATGCGAATCCAAATCTTGCCGCCGCGTTTGATGTGACGCGTCATCGCAATACGCGCGGCTTCAATCTGTCGATCGGTAATCCAGGCCGCTTCCAGCGTCTTCAAGCCAAACTCGCCAAAGCTGATCGCACTGCCGCGCTGGGCCACGCCCTTCATTCGACCTCGCATCTGCTTACGATGCTTAACTTTCTTCGGCATCAACATGGGTTTTCTCTCAAGTCTCAGCTCTCATTTTTTGAAATTTCAATTTTCAAATTTGAGATCGTTTTCGCCGGCGCCGCGGTTACCACCCAGCGGCGGCGATTGGTGAAACCTACTCCTGTGGCCTTTCTCTGCGCGGACGCGGACGCGGCGCGCGGCCTTCGCGCGGGCGCGGCGTATCGTTTATCGGATCAGTTCCAGTCCCGCGGGCCATGGCTGCGTTGGCATCCAGAATCTGTCCGCGATAAATCCAAACCTTGACGCCGATGACGCCGAAGGTCGTGTGCGCTTCCGCAAATCCGTAATCAACATCTGAACGCAGGGTGTGCAGCGGCAGTTGACCCTGCAGATGCCACTCACTGCGCGCGATTTCCGCCCCGTTCAGACGGCCGCTGACTTTCACCTTGATGCCCTGCGCGCCAAACCGCAGCGATTCCTCAACCGCTTTTCTCATTGCCCGGCGAAACGCGATGCGCTTCTCGAGCTGGGCCGCAATCTTCTCAGCCTGCAACTGCGCATTCAGCTCCGGCTTGTGAATCTCCTGAATCGAAACCAGCACCTCGCGGCCGGTGCGCGATGAGATATCGCCCTTCAGCTTGTCGATCTCCGATCCTTTACGGCCGATGATGATGCCCGGGCGCGACGTATAGATGATGATCTTCAGGCGATTCGCCGCGCGTTCGACGTCGACGTGCGACACGCCCGCGCCGGCAAAGCGCTGCTTGAGATCGCGCTTCAGCTTCAGGTCTTCAATCAGAAAATCGCCGAACTGCCGCTTCGCAAACCAGTGCGAATGCCAGTCCTTGTTGTAGCCGAGGCGAAAGCCGTATGGATGAACTTTTTGGCCCAAACTTAACTCCTCTTTGGAATCGGAACTCTTTTGAATCCAAACCTGTCGTATGAACGAACTCTCGAATCTCGAATCTTGAATCTTGAATCTTGAATCTTGAATCTTGAATCTTGAATCTTGAATCTTGAATCTTGAATCCTGAATCTTGAATCCTGATTCCTGATCCCTGATTCCTGATTCCTGATTCCTGATTCCTGATTTGAAATTTGAAATCTCAAATCTGAGATTCGAATTTCCTATTCTTCCTTCTTCTTTCGTTTAAGCGCGCCACTTAACTTCGACGCAGCTTTTTTCGCTCCGCTCTTTTTTGCCGCAGCATTCTTTTCCGGAGCTTCACTGACTTCCGGCGCCGCCGCTTCGGACTTCGCCGCCCGCTTCATTCGCGGAGCCGCTGCCGCCCCACCGCGCTTCGCGCGCTTGCTCGCCGCCGGCTTCACGTCCACAGCCTTGCCGTCGGTCTTTGCTTGCGCATCCTTACTGTCACTCGACACCAGAATGGTGACGTGACAGAAATGTCTCCGCTCCTTATAAGCACGGCCCTGCGGCGCTGGTCTCATGCGCCGGCGATTCTTCGTCGGCCCCTGATCGACATACGCGGCCTTCAACCAGAGATCGTCGGGATCGACCGAGACATTCGCTTTCTCGGCCGCCTCGTTGGCATTCGCAATCGCCGACTTCACGCACTTCTCGATGCCGAGCGCCGCGCGCTTGTTCGAATAACGCAGGATCGCCAACGCCTGGTTGACGTTCTTGCCGCGGATCATGTCAACGACCAGCCGCGCCTTTTGCGCCGACCCGCGCAGATATTTTGCACTCGCTCTTGCTTCCATAATCTTTAGCGCCCGCTCTCACCGTCGGGCGACGCGCCTTACGATGCCGGCGCTGGTGCCGCAGCCGGTGCGACCTTCGTGGTCTTCTCAGCCTTCGTTCCCGAGTGGCCCTTGAACGTGCGCGTCGGCGCAAATTCACCGAGCTTGTGTCCGACCATGTTCTCAGTCACATAGATCGGAATGTGACGCTTGCCGTTGTGCACGCCGAATGTCAGGCCGACCATGTCCGGCGTAATCGTCGAACGTCGCGACCAGGTCTTAATCACCTGCGGACGTTGACCGCCGGCCCGAACGCGCTCAACCATCTTGCGAATGCCCTTATCGATCCAGGGACCTTTTTTTACTGAACGTGGCATAACGTTATTTCGGATTGCTGCTTGCGGAATGCGGACTTCAAATCCGCAATCCGCATTCAGCAATCTATTTGACTCTCCGATCTCTGACGATCATCTTCTTCGTGCGCTTGTTCTTGCGCGTCTTGTAACCACGCGTCGGCTGGCCCCAGGGCGTCACCGGATTGCGGCCGCCGGAAGTCTTGCCTTCGCCGCCGCCATGCGGGTGGTCCACCGGGTTCATCGCCACGCCGCGCACATGCGGGCGAATCCCCTTCCAACGCGAGCGGCCCGCCTTACCTAACGAAACGTTTTCGTGCTCGACGTTGCCGACCTGGCCCACCGTCGCCCGGCATTCAACCGGCACGCGCCGCACTTCACCGGAGGGCATGCGCAACTGCGCATAAGCGCCTTCCTTGGCGAGCAACTGCGCAAACGATCCGGCTGCCCGCGCCATCTGTCCGCCCTTGCCGGGCCGCAGTTCGATGTTGTGAATTTGAGTGCCCAGCGGAATATTCCGAATCGGCAGAGTGTTACCCGGCAGAATGTCAGCGTCCTCGCCACTGGCGATCGTCTTGCCGACTTCCAAACCCACCGGAGCGATGATGTAACGCTTCTCGCCGTCGAGATAAGTCACCAGAGCGATATTCGACGAGCGGTTCGGATCGTATTCAATCTGCGTCACCCGTCCGGGCACGCCGTCCTTGTCGCGCTTGAAATCGACAATGCGATAGAACCGCTTGTGGCCGCCGCCGCGACGGCGCACGGTGATGCGCCCATCGTTGTTCCGTCCCGAGATCCGCTTCTTTGGCTCGAGCAGAGACTTCTCTGGAATCGCGCCCACGGTCAGCTCGTCGCGCGTCAGATAAGTCTGATAGCGGCGCGCCGGCGATGTCGGTGTTAGTTTCTTAATTCCCATGACAGTTTTCAGTTTTCGGTTTTCAGTTTCCAGTTAGCCAGCCGAGCGTGCGCTCTGAAAACTGACAACTGAAAACTCAAAACTAGACGGCTTCGCCGTAGTCAACCGGCTTTTCGCCATGCTTCAAAGTCACAAAGGCTTTCTTCCACGAAGGCTTGCGACCTTCGAAACGTCCGCGCCGCGCCATCTTGCCGAGGAACTGCGCAGTCCGCACCGAATCGACCTTCACCTGGAAAATCGTCTCGACCGCGTTCTTAATCTCCGGCTTGGTCGCGCGCCGATCGACTCGAAACGTCAAAAGCTGCCGCCGATCCTGCGTCTCTTCCTTGGCGACCAGAGCCTTCTCGGTGATCACCGGCGATTTGATAATGTCCCAAACGGTTCGCATTGCTACGCTGCCGCTCCTCTATTTCCCGGCATCCGCCGTCCCTGCCCGCCGCCATCGCGACTTTCCCGGCGTGCCTGATACTCCGCCTCTTCGTCGTCCTTTGCGCGCGGCTGCAAAATTCCGATCAACTCCTCGACCGTCTTCGGCGTCAGCACGACCTTCTGATGATTCACCAGGTCGTAGATATTCACGCCGTAGCTGTTCACGACTTTCGCCGTCTGCACGTTGCGCGACGCCAGCATCAGCTTGGTGTTCTTCAGCGAATCGACGATCAGGGTCTTGCCGCTCAACTTCAGAGTGCCCAACGTGCCGAGAAATTCTCTGGTCTTCGGCTGCTCCAGCGACCATTCACTGACGATCACCAGATTGCCTTCGCGCAGCCGCTCAGAAATTGCCGAGCACATCGCGCGCTTGCGCATCTTCTTCGGCAAGTTGTAGGACCAATCGCGTGGCTGTGGTCCGTGCGCATTGCCGCCGCCTTTCCAAAGCGGCGAGCGCAAACTGGCGATTCGCGCGCGGCCCGTGCCCTTCTGCTTCCAAAGCTTGCGACCTGAGCCGGAAACATCCCCGCGCGTCTTGGTGGCCGACGTCCCCGCGCGGCGATTCGCGAGAAAGCTCCGCACCGCTTCATGAATCAGCGGCTCGTTGAGTGGTACGCCGAACACCGTATCGGGCAGTTCGATCTCACCCACTTCTTTACTGGTGAGGTCTAGAACTTTCGCTGTTGGCATAACGGATCCTCCGTCTCAAACATAGGAGTTAGTTTGTCCTAACTATTTCTTTCCCTGGCGCGCCGCCTTCTTGACGACGACCACAGTTCCATTCGCGCCCGGCACCGCGCCGCGAATCATCAGCAAATTATTTTCCGCGTCGACCCGGGCCACGGTCAGCCGCTTCACGGTCACGCGCACATCACCCATGTGACCCGAAGAGCGCATTCCCTTAATGACGCGCGACGGATACGCCGACTGGCCAATCGAACCGGGCGCGCGCACGTTCATCGAACCGTGCGATTCAGGACCGCGATTGAAATTGTGACGCTTGACGGTTCCCGCAAACCCGCGGCCTTTCGATTTGCCGACCACGTCAACGATGTCACCGTCGGCGAATTGATCGACCAGGATCTTGTCGCCCACATTGGTGCTCTCTGCGGACGCCGTCAGACGAAACTCTTTCAGAATTCGGGTCGGCGGAAGGCCGCCGCCGGTCTTCTCAAAGTGGCCGCGCATCGGCTTATTCACGTTCTTTAGCTTGATTGGCCGATCTTCAACCAGACCCAACTGCACCGCGTCATAACCATCTTTGCCGCCCGCGGTCTTCTTCTGCACGACGACGCAGGGCCCGGCTTTGATGACCGTCACCGGGGTGACCGTGCCATCCGCCGCGAACAACTGCGTCATTCCAACTTTCTTGCCGATGATTCCGTTAATCATTTCAACCTCAGTTTCGAGTCACAAGTTACGAGTGACGAGCAAGAACCTCTTGCCTGCTGGTCACCGGTCACTGGTCACTGGTCACTGCTTTCCGAACGCCTTAATCTCCACATCCACGCCTGCGGGCAAATCCAGCTTCATCAGCGCATCTACCGTCTGCGGCGTCGGGTCGAGAATGTCCATCAGGCGCTTGTGCGTTCTGATCTCAAACTGCTCGCGTGACTTCTTATCGACGTGCGGCGAACGCAAAACGGTCCACTTATTCTTGACCGTCGGCAAAGGAATCGGCCCGGCCACGCGCGCACCGGTTCGCTTTGCGGTCTCGACAATTTCAGTCGTCGACTGATCCAGCACGCGATGATCGTAAGCCTTGAGCCTGATTCTGATTTTTTCGTTCAGCATTGATTTCTCATCTCAGATCTCAAATTTGAAATTTGAAATCCGACTACTCCACAACTTCCGACACAGTTCCCGCGCCCACCGTGCGGCCACCTTCACGAATCGCGAAGCGCAGACCTTTCTCCATCGCGATCGGCGCGATCAACTCGATCTCCATCTGCACGTTGTCGCCCGGCATCACCATCTCCACGCCCTGCGGCAGATGCGCCACTCCCGTCACGTCCGTGGTCCGGAAGTAAAACTGCGGGCGATAGCCGGTGAAAAACGGTGTGTGTCTCCCGCCTTCTTCCTTCGTCAACACGTAAGCTTCAGCCTTGAATTTCGTGTGCGGCGTGATCGAGCCCGGTTTGGAAATCACCTGCCCGCGCTCAATGTCCTTGCGATCCACACCACGCAAAAGCAGCCCCACGTTGTCGCCGGCCATGCCTTCATCAAGCAGCTTCTTGAACATCTCGACGCCGGTTACTACGGTCTGCTTAGTCGGACGAATGCCCACGATCTCAACCGCTTCGTTGACCTTCACCTTGCCGCGCTCCACCCGGCCCGTGGCCACGGTGCCGCGGCCCTGAATCGTGAAGATGTCTTCCACCGGCATCAAAAACGGCTTGTCAATATCGCGAGTCGGAGTCGGGATATAAGCATCAACCGCATCCATCAACTCGATTACCGACTTCTCCCACTGCTCGTCGCCTTCCAAAGCTTTCAGCGCCGAGACTTTCACCACCGGAATGTCATCGCCCGGAAATTCATAGGCACTGAGCAATTCGCGCACTTCCAATTCCACCAGCTCGAGCAATTCCGGATCGTCAACCGCATCGACCTTATTCAAAGCCACCACCATCGCCGGCACGCCCACCTGGCGAGCCAGCAGGATGTGCTCGCGCGTCTGCGGCATCGGACCGTCGGTCGCGGCCACCACCAGAATCGCGCCGTCCATCTGCGCCGCGCCCGTGATCATGTTCTTCACATAATCGGCGTGGCCCGGACAGTCCACGTGCGCGTAGTGACGGTTCTTGGTCTCGTACTCCACGTGCGCCGTGGCGATCGTGATGCCTCGTGCTTTTTCTTCCGGCGCCTTGTCAATCTGATCGAAAGCCACAAACTGCACTTTCGGATTGTTCTTTGCCAAAACCTTCGTGATGGCCGCCGTCAAAGTCGTCTTGCCGTGGTCCACGTGCCCAATCGTCCCGATGTTCACGTGCGGCTTACTGCGATCAAATTTCTCTTTGCTCATCTGTTCCTCGTAGCACAGACTTCAGTCTGTGTTGGCCTCAAAGAAAAGTCTTCCAAACAAAAACAGCACAGACTAAAGTCTGTGCCACTTATTTACTGGCCACGCCCTGAACTTTCGCGATTACTTCCTCAGCGACGTTCTTGGGCGCCTGATCATAACGCTCAAAATGCATCGTCGAAGTCGCGCGTCCCTGCGTCGCGGAACGAAGATCGGTCGTGTAGCCAAACATCTCAGAGAGCGGCACGAACGCCGTGATCACCTGCGCACCGCCTGGTCTCATCTCGGTTCCGGAGAACTGGCCCCGGCGCTTCATCAAATCGCCGTTAACCGCGCCCACGTAATCGTCAGGCGTCACTACTTCGATTCGCATGATCGGTTCCAGCAAAACCGGCTTGGCCTTCCTGACTGCATCCTGAAAAGCCAACGAACCGGCAATAATGAAGGCGCGCTCATCCGAGTCAACCTCGTGAAAACCGCCATCAACCAGACGCACTTTGATATCGACCAGGTCATAGCCGGCGAGAAAGCCGCGCTCCATGGCATCGTGTACGCCCTGCTCGGTCGGCTTGATGAACTCGCGCGGAATTGCGCCACCCTTAATCTCACTCTCGAAGACAAAGCCTTCGCCGGGAGCCGGTTCAATCTCGAGCTCGACATGCGCGTACTGTCCGCGACCACCGGTCTGCTTCTTGAAGATTTCTTTTCCGGAAGCGGCCTGCGTAATGGTTTCGCGATAGGCCACCTGCGGCTTGCCGACGTTGGCTTCGACGCCGAACTCGCGCTTCATGCGATCGACGATAATTTCCAGATGCAGCTCGCCCATGCCGGCGATAATCGTCTGACCGGTTTCATGATCGGTAGAAACGTTGAACGAAGGGTCTTCCTGAGCCAGACGTCCCAGCGCCACGCCCAGCTTGTCCTGATCGGCGCGGGTCTTGGGCTCGACGGCCACGCGAATAACGGGCGCCGGAAACTCAATCGCTTCGAGAATGATCGGCTTGTTCTCGTCACAAACCGTATCGCCGGTAGTGACTTGCTTCATACCGCCGATCGCGATGATTTCGCCGGCACTCGCCGATTCGATATCTTCGCGCTTGTTCGCATGCATGCGCATCAGACGACCGACGCGCTCTTTGTTGTCCTTCGCCGCGTTATAAGCATACGAACCCGACTTGATCGTGCCGCTGTAAATTCGGACAAACGAAAGCTGGCCGAGGTGCTTGTCTGCCATGATCTTGAAGACCAGACCGCTGAACGGCACGCTCGCATCAGCAGCACGCGATTCTTTGCTACCGTTCTTGGGGTTGATGCCCTCGACCGGCGGGATATCCAGCGGTGACGGCAGATAATCAACCACTGCATCGAGGAGCGTCTGCACGCCCTTATTTTTGAAGGCGGATCCGGTCACGACCGGCACCAGACGCAATTGCAGCGTGCCCTTACGCAGCGCTCTGCGAATTTCGTCTTCAGTAATCGGTTGCGCTTCGATGTACTTGTGCATCAAGTCATCGTCTACGGTCGCCACGGCTTCGATCAACTTCTCGCGCGCGGCCACGGCTTCGTCTTTCAACTCTGCCGGAATTTCAACCGTTTCGTACTCGGAGCCCTTGGTCTCGTCTTTCCAGATCAAACCCTTCATCGCAATTAGATCGATGACGCCTTTGAGTTGATCTTCTTCGCCGATGGGAATCTGCAGGGCGACAGGATTCGCGCCCAGGCGAGAAATTATCGAATCAAATGAACGCTGAAACGAAGCGCCGGCGCGATCGAGCTTGTTGATAAAGCAAATTCGCGGCACACCGTACTTGTCAGCCTGACGCCAGACAGTCTCGGATTGCGGCTCAACCCCGGCAACGCCGTCGAAAACAGCGACCGCGCCGTCGAGTACACGCAGCGAGCGTTCGACTTCCATGGTGAAGTCGACGTGGCCGGGCGTATCGATAATGTTGATGCGATGCTCTTCCCCGTTCCGATCCCAGAAACAGGTCGTCGCGGCGGACGTAATCGTAATCCCGCGCTCCTGCTCCTGCTCCATCCAGTCCATCGTCGCCGTGCCCTCGTGCACCTCGCCAATTTTGTGCGAGACGCCCGTGTAATAAAGGACACGTTCGGTGGTGGTGGTCTTACCGGCATCGATGTGCGCCATGATGCCGATATTCCGGAATTTGCTGAGGTCGTACTTAGCCATTGGAACAATAAAAATTGCGTTTAGACGCCGGACTTGTCCGGCGCACAAGTGCGCCGTCTAAACGTCACCACTTGTAATGCGCGAATGCCTTGTTCGCATCTGCCATGCGATGCACATCGTCCTTCTTCTTAACGGCGTTGCCGCGATTGTTCGCCGCGTCCAGTAACTCAGCGGCCAACCGATCGGTCATCGTCTTTTCGCCACGGCCTCGTGCATAGAGGACAATCCAGCGAATGGCCAGGGCGCCGCGGCGTTCCTGGTGAACTTCGATGGGCACCTGGTAGGTCGATCCGCCGACACGACGCGACTTCACTTCGACGGTCGGGCGCACGTTTTCGATCGCGCGCTTGAAAACCTTCAAAGGTTCTTCGTTCGCCTTGTCGCCCACCTGTTTCAGCGCGTTATAAAAAGTCTTTTCCGCGATCGAGCGCTTGCCGCCCCACATGATGCCGTTGATGAACTTGGTCACCAGCGGACTGTTGTAGACGGGATCGGGAAGAACTGCTCTTCGCTCGGCAACTCTGCGTCTTGGCATAAATTACTTCGCGCCTCCCTTTGGTCGCTTGGCGCCGTATTTCGAGCGGCTCTTTTTGCGATCGCCGACGCCGACTGAATCCAGCGTGCCGCGAATCACGTGATAGCGAACTCCCGGCAAATCCTTGACGCGGCCGCCACGAATCAAAACAATTGAGTGTTCCTGCAAATTGTGGCCAACACCCGGGATATAGGTCGTGACCTCGATGCCGTTCGTCAGGCGAACACGGGCGACCTTGCGCAGCGCCGAGTTCGGCTTCTTGGGCGTCTGGGTATAGACGCGAGTGCAAACTCCGCGCTTTTGCGGCGAACTCTGCAAAGCGGGACTGGCGGTCTTGTATTTGACCCGCTGACGGCCTTTGCGAACTAATTGATTAATCGTCGGCATCGTGCTCTCTTCGATAACCCGGTCGCTTCCGCTCCGGGACTAACTCTGTTCCTTAAAGGCAAAAAGGGCCGTGGCCTGCCTCTTTCCGGAACAAGTCCGGCAGTCAGCGCAGACAAACTGGCCTGCTATTAATTCGTTTACAGGGACGTTCTGATTTCGCTCTCAGGCGGGCGCGGATTTGGCTTCCCAATTAGCCCGAAATTCAGCCGAAGCTTTTCTGTGGCGTCGCCGGCTGAGTGGGTTCATCCGAGCGACTTGCGCAATCACGCGAGTGCTTACGCCACAATAGTTATTAACGGTTGATGTCTTCACATCGACCGGGCAACGCCTCCGCACCGACAGAACCAGTTATAGCGTTGCACTTGGAGGTCTCCAGACCGCAGTCCGAAACGGGAAACTATACGGACGGGCTCGAACGATGTCAAGCGCGGACGGGTGGTTCCGGGGCGGTCAGTGCGCGAGCCACTTAATCAGATAAACGACCGCCGTGATGACGCCACCAAGAACCAGGAGCGCTGAGACGATCACTCCCGCGACGATGAGCTTGAATTTTCGATACCGTTTCTCGTCCGGGGGCGAAAGCGAACTCTGCGGAAAGTACGGCGGTGGTGTGTACGTGGCCATGCTGGAAACTCTGGCTTTAGCTTATCACGGTTTGCGCGGAGTGCGCCTGGGTGAAGGCTTGGCGCTCGAATTCGAGTTCAGGTTCAAGTTGCCGTTAGCATTCGAGTTTTCCTGCTGCTTCTTCAGCATGTCCTCAGCGTGCTTTTTGCCTTCTTTGATCCGCTGCGACCCTTCCTTCGCATTATCCAAACCCTCGCTGGCACGAGAGTCATTCGGATCGAGGTCCAATGCTTTCTGAAACGCCGAACTCGCCTCGGGATATTGCGCGAGCCGAGTCAGCGCCATACCGAGCCGATACCAGGCCTCTTCGTCTTCAGGATTCAGCTTGGTCGCCTGCCGATAAGCACTTACTGCGCTGTCGTCCTGATGCAGAAAGCTGTGCGCTTCGCCTAAATAAAAGTACGAACTGGCGTCTTTAGATTCGCCCGAATTCTTCTTTTTAAATAACTCGATTGCCTTTTTGTATTCACCCTCAGCGTCGTCCTTCTGCTCGAGCGCGGCGTAGCTCATGCCCAAACGCAGATGGGCCTCTCCATTGTTCGGGTCGCTTTGTATAGCTTGCTTGAACGTGTCAATCGCCTGCTGCTCCTGGTAGTTATTGGAAAGCTCTTTGCCCTTCTTAACGAGGGACTCCGCCTGAAGCTGCGCCTCCTCCGAGTCAGTCGGAACAGACGACGTCTGTGTCGCATTGCCGTTCGAATTGGCGGTGCGATTGCGCCGGCAACTGGCAAGAGCAAAGGAAACCAGGATAATTAGGCAGGCTAGAGATGTGGCCTTGGTCAGATTCGCGGGCGACGCAGTCATAAAACCGCATCTATCTACTTGAATGAAGGCTGAGAGTCAAATGGCGGGAGAAAATTTGGGCCGTAAAAACCGAATGAGCGCTGCAACGTGGGCGTCGCAGCGCTCATCCATTTGCGTGGTTACTGTCCTCACCCCAGCAACCACTTGAGACGGAGGATCCACCAACCGTCTCTCTTGCCCCACAATATACATCGCAACGTTTGTGCCGCGCAATAGAAGATTTTTGCCACTAAAAACCTCAGCAAATCGCAATGGTTAGTTACCTTTGCAACCGGCCATTTTTCCTTCAATGAACATTGTTCACGATGGGGTCTGTAAGATTTGCCTGATGGTGAAGAGATTACTCGCGACGCTTAGCTGTCCGCGACGCCGATCTCACTTTTGATTACGTTCGCGAGGTCGCTGGCGATGGCGTTAACGTGGGCAGAGTGCTCGCCTTCAACCATCACGCGCGCCAGAGATTCTGTCCCGGAATAACGCAGCAACAGGCGGCCGCGTTCGCCCATCGATGCCTCGGCCTCGAGGGCTTTCGCCTGGACCGTCGGCAAATCATGAAAGGGAATTTTCTCGCGAACCTTGACGTTGATGAGCACCTGCGGAAAGCGATTAAATCCTCGGATCAACTCCGCCAAAGATTTCCGCTCTGCGCGCATTACGCGCACCAGACTCAGCGCGGTGACGATTCCATCGCCGGCAAGACTAATCTTCGGAAAGATAATATGACCTGATTGCTCACCGCCTAACGCCGCCCCAGATCGGAGCAACTCGTCCAAAACGTATTTATCGCCAACGTCCGTGCGGGCCAACTTAATCCCGCGTTCGCGCAGAGCAACTTCCAGCCCAAGATTCGTCATTACCGTCGCAACCACGGTATCGCCATCCAACTCGCCACGGGATTGCATGAAGTTTGCCAGCACCCACATGGTCGCGTCGCCATCTACAAAGGCTCCGGTCGCATCGACGAACAGCGCGCGGTCAGCATCGCCGTCGAAGGCCACCCCCAGATCCGCGCCCGACTCCTGCACACGATGCTGTAAACCTTCGATGTGGAGCGAACCGGCGTTCAAATTAATGTTGCGGCCGTCCGGTTGGTGATTAATTGCCGTGACCCTGGCGCCGAGAGCGTTGAACACTTCCGGCGCGAGTTCTGACGCCGCGCCGTTCGCGCAATCAAGAACAATATTCAAATCGCGCAGCGAAAGGTCGCGCGCCACCTCGTGCTTAAGATAGGCGACGTATTTCTCACGCAACCTTATCCCAAACGAATCCGCGCTGACTTCATCAACCGAGTTTTGAGATTCATCCTTGAAGCGTTCTGCGAAGATGTCGGCTTCAATCTTTCTTTCCGTCGTATCGTCAAGCTTACGGCCGGAAGGATCGAAAATCTTGATGCCGTTGTCTTCGTAGGGATTGTGCGACGCGCTGATAACGACTCCAGCGTCAGTTGGTAGCGATTTGGCAAGGAACGCCACCCCGGGCGTCGTAATCACTCCGGCCGATTCGACAATCGCGCCCCGGCTGCGGGCGCCGCGCCTCAAGGCCGCCTCGATCGCTGGTCCGGACTCGCGCGTGTCACGCCCCATCACGAGACGCGGAGCCCTGCCCTCGCTCTGCTCCGCCAGGTGTTCCGCCAGTGACGCGCCGATCGTCTGCACGGTGGCTGGGTCCAAAGGAAAGTCACCGGCCCTGGCCCGGATGCCGTCGGTGCCGAATAGTCGTCTGATCTGTTTTTGGCTCAATTTAGGTTCGATGATTTGTTTGTTTGAGATTCGCTGGAAACGATTGTGACGTGCACATTCACCGTGCTAAGCGGCTCGACGGAAGGATCAGACATCGGCAAAGTCGCGGCGCGCGTATCAAAACTTTCGCGGCGGCCCTCGACTGAAATCGGCAAGGTCACCCGTTCGATTGCGTTGATTCGATCCGCCGGACCCTGGACCTTGACGGTGCTGGGCGTGATCGTCACTTCTTTGACTTCAAACGCCGGCGCCGGCTTGCCCTGGATGCGCGGCTCGACCGCCACCTCGCGTTCTGACTGACGAGCTGAGACAAAAAACCAAAGCGCCAGGGTGATGGTCAGCGCGAGGATCTTGAGCCCCCAATCATTGACGAAAATCTGACGCAGCCACGACTCGAGGCGTTCAGCGCTGGTTGGTATGTTTGGCCGGTTCGGCATTTCTCGCGGTTGTCAGGTTACGCTTTCGGCTTCGGTCGATTCAGTTCCGTGCGGATCGATCATAGCCTTTTTCGCCGGCGGTCGTTCGATCTCCTTATAAATCGCCGCGCGTAATCTGGGTGGATCGAGCCCGCGCTTGATGCGTCCGCGACGCACCAACGAAATCAGGCCCGTCTCTTCTGATACCACGATCGCGAGCGCGTCCGAGTCTTCACTTATTCCAAGCGCCGCGCGATGACGTGTGCCCAACTCTTTCGCGGAGATCGGATTCAGCGAAAGCGGCAAGAAGCACGACGCGGCGGCAATGCGATCACCGCGGATAATCACCGCGCCGTCGTGCAGCGGGGAAGCTGGATTGAAAATTGAGACCAGCAGATCGTAACTCATCTGGGCGTCGAGTTTTACGCCGGCGTCGATGATGCTTTTCAACCCGACGTTGCGCTCAATCAAGATCAGCGCGCCGGTCTTGGTCGATGCGAGGGTGGTGGCCGCCAAAACGATTTCGTCATACAGTCCCTGGCCAAATTGGCCCCGGTTCCGCCGCGTGAAAGGCACTCTGAATCGATTGCCAAACCCAATCAAGCCGTGCCGAATCTCCGCCTGAAATAAAACGATGATGGCCACGCCGATGTAAAGCAGCGCGCCGCGCAGGACAAACTCGAGCGTGGTCAGCCCCTGGTAAACCGCGAGCCAATATAGAAAGGCGAACACGCCGATGCCGGCGGCCATCGGTGCCGCGCGCGTGCCGCGCAGCAGCTTAAGCACCCCGTAGACCACCAGAAAAACCAGCACCACGTCGACGATTGAGCGAGGCTCTGCCAGTCGTTCGAGATATTGCCTGAATGGAATTAGCAGCAGCATCAACTTAGTCGAATAGCGTCTGATGTCACCTTCACATCAGTAAATCCACCAAACCAATTGCCGGAAAAGGGTTCCCTGCAGATGGTCGCGCCGGGCGCTTAGTCAACGGACGCTCCGCCAGGATTATCGCGAAAAAACGGGCGTGAGGCAACGAATCCGCGCCGCCGGTAGTGGCTATTTTGACTGGCGCGCAACTTGAACGCTGAAGGCGTTCGCGAATTACAGCCCAGGGCAACGCCCTGGGAAATTCCGACGAAAGAATCCCCGAACTCTGAAAGAGTTCGCAATCTACTCCACGAATGGCGAAATCAATCACCAGCTTAAAAACTCTTTCAGGGGTTGTAGGAACGACATCACCGTTTCCCCCTGGGCTGGAATTTTATCAACGCCTTCGGCGTTCAGTGATTCGAGTAAATAGACTGGATTTGGTTGATTGGCGTGAACTACTTTTTGCGTAGTCGCCCGCGCCGCAGGAAGCCGATTAGTTCGCCCGATTGATTGATAACGCCGACGGCGCCGACGCCATTTGCTTCCAGCAATTCGCTGACGCTTTCAATCGTCGCATTCTCAGGCACAAAGAGTTGTGAGTTCACGGTGCGCATTACTTCGCGCGCGCGCAGGCCGCGCCATTTCTCGCGCGGGATCTTCTTCAAGTCTTCCAGCGAGAGGATGCCGAGCAAACGGCGGTTGAGGACGACCGGAAATGTCACATGACGATGAAGCGGCAGCACCTCGTCGACGAAGCGAGTGATGGGCAGATCCGGTTCGACCGGAAGTGGCGGTGACATCGCCTGCGCCACTGTGACTGAGTCGCGCGTGCTCCGCACCACACTGTTCGCCGCGCTCAGAAGGAACACGCCGACCAGCACCGACCACAATCCCATGAAGTAAGCGCGGAAGGTAGGCGCAACGGCCATGTAGATGCCGAACGCGATCAGCACGAGTGACATCAACTGACCACAGAAGCCGGCGATGCGCGTCGCCTCGCGAATGTTGCCGCTGCGTTGCCAAATAATCGCCCGCAGCACGCGCCCCCCGTCCAGCGGATAGCCGGGAAAGAGATTGAAGATCGCCAGCAGCAGATTCCCCGCTCCGAGGAAAAAGAAAAAGGCCGTGCCGAAGTTAAAGTGCAAAGCGGCGGTCAGCATCATGCCCGCGAACGAGACGAGTGAGAAAATGAAGCTCGCGGCTGGTCCCGCCACGGCAATGCGAAATTCGGCTTTCGGATTCTGAGGCTGCGTCCGCAGACGCGCGAGGCCACCGAACGGATGGAGCACGATCTCCTCGATATCAATGCCTTCAGCCCGTCCCATTAACGCGTGCGACAATTCGTGCCCGAACACCGAGAGAAACAAACCGAGTGTGGTGACGATGCCGAGCGTCCACGCCAGCAAATCGCCCGTCGGCGGAATGGTGAGCTTGCCGAGTTGCAAGGGATACTTGCGGACGTTTGCGGCAATCAACGCGACGCTCATCGCGAAGACGATGAACCAACGATAGTCGATCCGGACCGGGATGCCGTAGACACGCGCAACCAGGATCTGACGTTTGAAGATTTCGGGAAGGGCCATGCGTAGAGCTCAGGGCTAACCGTTAGATGCAAAAAGATTCGAGATGTTCCATGGGCAGTTGAAAAAGGAAGGCAGCATGGCCGAGCCCTCTCTTTCGCGGCTTGCCGCCGCACAGTGCGGTAAGCCTGTGGCTTACCGGCAGCTACCCTGAAATAAGAATGCGTCGAGGCTCAGCC
>Ga0207511_100106_pt1 | contig 21050 bp, 19 predicted proteins | sample NitcycUWRSCHO22C_FD_188265 | JGI IMG/M metagenome (GOLD analysis project Ga0207511, IMG submission 188265) | Soil microbial communities from Arlington Agricultural Research Station in Wisconsin, USA - Nitrogen cycling UWRJ-SCHO22-C (SPAdes) | ecosystem: Environmental > Terrestrial > Soil >... | reverse complement strand
TATGGTGTCAGAAGCCCGACCGTAAGGGAGGGCCACGTGGGGTAACTAGCCCTCCCTGACGGTCGGGCTTCTGAAACTGTTCTCATTCGTAATGCGATCAATTGCGGCTGCGCTCGTCAGAATTTCCCGGACTCGATTTTTAGTTAAGGTCAACAAAGTATTTACGGGTGTCAGAAGCCCGACCGTCAGGGAGGGCCACGTGGGGTAACTAGCCCTCCCTGACGGTCGGGCTTCTGAAACTGTTCTCATTCGTAATGCGATCAATTGCGGCCACGACGCGCTCGACCGGTACCGTGAGAATGCACTGCGGCTTTTCAAATTCAGAGCACGAGTGGCCGTGACACGGCTGGCACGGCAACTCTTCGCGCACGACTTCGCTTTTGTTCGTGGTCCAGGGTCGCCAGTGGGCGACGTTCGAAGATCCAAATATGACGACGCAGGGCGTGTCGACCGCCGCCGCGATGTGCGCGATGCCGCTGTCGTTGCCGATGAATAGACGCGCGCGCGCAGCCAGGGCAGTTACTTCCGGCAAAGCCAGGTTGTCGAATGTAATCAGGCGCGCGGATGTCTGCGAGACGAGCGAGTCCAGCACGCTTTTCTCTTTCGGCGACACGATTACGGCCGGCGTCAGGCCACGTTCGGCCACCGCTTCCACGATGCGCGCAAAATTTTCGGTGGGCCATCGCTTCGTCTCCAGGGCCGCGGCGGGATGAACTAACGCCAGCGGACCATTGATATGCTCCGCCGAAAGTCTGCGCGCAATTTCCTGCTGCGCGTTTTCAGTCACCGCCAACTGCGTCGCCGGACGATCGCTAACGGGGACCCCCGTCCATCCGATCAGAGCGAGTTGCTGCTCGACCGAGTGCAGTGTCGGACGCGACCAAATTTCCTGCGACGCCGGCGCGACGTGATTGTGTAACCGCGCGTACTGGTAATGATTGAAACCCACACGATGAGTCGCGCCGCTGGCCCGCGTCAGAAACGTTGCCGTCGTTCCGCCATGCAAATTGTAAACGACGTCGTAGCCGGTGCGATGGAGTTCGCGAGCAATGCGGGCGCGCGCTGAACTGCCATGCCGGGGAATAGAGATGACTTGATCGACGAGAGGCGAACCATCCAGCAGCGGCGCGACCCAGTCTTCGAGCAGAATATGAATGCTGGCCTGCGGCAGAAATCGTCTTAAGGCATATAGCGATGGCGTCGTCAGTACCGTGTCGCCGATCGAACGCAAACGTATCACGAGCACCTTGCGAACTGCCGACCAATCCCAACGCGGCGGTGCGAGCGCTTGCGCGGCCGGGCTTTCGAAGTCGCCGGCCAGACTGAGGTGACGCGCGCCGGGCGACGACTCAATTATTTGTCGCAGACTGTTCATCCTCGATCTTCGCTTCGTCGATCAGCATCACCGGAATGTCGTCGCGAATCGGATACACGCGCTTGCACTCAACACACTTCAGGCCGCTGCCGTCGGGCTTCGGTTCCACCTTCGCATGACAGGCTGGACAAACCAAAATCTCGAGCAATTGTTCGCTGATTGGCATTATTTCTTCCTCAAACGGTCTTGCGAGTTTTGCGGTCGCGAGGGGTTAGCTTAGCAGCATTGTCAGATTTCTAGTAGCGCATGGTGTACAATCGCGATGGTCGAGATGAATGCGAATTTGTTCGACGTTATCCGCCTATGATGATTGAAGAATTAGGCCCCGGCGTGGCGAATGTTTGGAACCACCTGAGGCCCGCCACCAGGAACCTTTTGGAAAAGGCCTGGTTGTCGGCCGCGGCCGGAAACACGCAACAGGTCCACCGCCCCACGCAATACGATCCGCGCGCGGATCAGGAATTAGAACAATTGCTCGCCGCGCTGGATGAGCACGCCCAACAAATCGAGCAGGCATCGGGCCGCGAGGTCGCGCGCGAAGCCCGCCGCCTGGCTGACGCGTGCGCTACCGTGCTCGGCCAACAAACGCAATCGGCCGATGTTTTTTCGCGCTTGATTGACCGCGCGCATCAACGGAAGAATTTTGCGCTGGTGGATGCGCTGGCGGCGCTCTTGCCTGAAAGGCTGGCGCCGAGCGAGCTGTGCGAACTGGCCCGATCGCCCAACGTCGTGGTGCGCGCCCTGGCGCACGAGGCGCTGTCACAATTGCCGACCTCGGTGCTCGGTTTGTTGTTGCGCGATCCGATTGACGCGGTGGTGGCGCGACAGGCGCTCGAACGACAAGCTAACGAGTTCGACTCGAGGGATGCCCAACGCGTGTTGCGTGAGTCCGTGGACGGCATCGAAGAAAACTTCGACTAAATCGATCGTCAAACAATGACACGTCGCCCGAATTATTTCGAGCGACGTGTTTGTCTGTTTGCGTTTCGGAAATTGCGGTTACTCGGCAGGCCCGTTGCACGCTGGTCCGTGCAGCGCGGGAATCTTCTGGCTAATCACTGGATAGTTAGGTGCTTCGTCGATATTGAGCTGCAGCCAATCGACCGGCTCTTTATATTGGTCGGGCACATTGTTGTCGGCGAAGATCGCTTCGACCGGACACTCGGGGACGCACGCATCGCAATCGATGCAGGTATCAGCGTTGATGTAAAGACGATCAGGCAATTCGTGGAAAGCTTCGACGGGACAAACCGCGGCGCAGTCGGTGTACTTGCAATCAACACACGGTTCAGCAACAACGTAGGTCATTTCGTTAAATGACTCCTTTCAACATGGACAGATTCTTATGATCTAACCCAGAGAATGTCAACCGGAAAATTCTTGTCTCTTACCGCGAACGGTACCGACAGTCAATGCTTCGGCGCGTACGTAAACCAAAAATAGATCGCCTGGCCCACGCCAATCCATAACCCAATGAACGCGCCGAACAATTCGATCGTTTTCAAATGCTGCTGGGCCACCGACAAAACCAGCGCTTCCAATTTCTCGATCGGATAATCTGAAACCTTCTGTCGCACCAGACCACCGACATCGAATTCTGCGATTGCAGCCGGCAAACGTTCGCGTGCCGCAGTGACGATCTTTTCCGTCAGCGCCACCGAAGCCTTATCAATCGCGCCCGCCGGCATGTGATCGGCGAGTTTTCCAATCGGCGTGATCAGGAATTTTTCAATCTGGGCGCTGAGAATTCCATTGATTGTCGCGGCCGTGTCGTCGCGCGACAGCACGGTCAGCAGGCTCTTGGTTAAAAACGTCTTCACGCGCGCGGCGGAATCAGGATTGAGCGTTTCCAGCAACTCTCGCAGGGTCCGCGGTTGCAGACGTTGCAGCGCGTCATCGAGATAAGTATTGACCGAATCAACCAACTCCGGGCTCCGCAACATCGCGACAAAGCGCTCGGTTGCCTGTCGCTTGATGTTTTCGAAGTTGTCAGACGAAATTTGCCCGAGCAGATCGTTAAGCGGCCGCTGCATGAGGTTGTCGATCGTCCCATTCAGAAAGAGCGTTGCTTCACGCGCAAACGCGTCCCCGCGCAAATACTCTTCGACTCGCCGCGGCAGATTGTTGTTCACCAGGTCGTCGACTTCGAAATAGATTCGTTCCCGCGAAATAAAAATCTTCTTGATGAAGGAAAGGCGATCGTAATAGTCGTCGACTTCGTGTTTGATGAGCGCCCCGATGCGCTGGCGCGTGTTCTTGCTCGCGGCAATGTCCGCCAGATGATGGACGATCGGCGGGACCTGCTGATCGATCCGCTCTTTGATTAAGTCAATCGTCTCGGGCGAAAACATTTCCGCCAGCGTCGCGTCCGTACGCGCGAGATCGTCGATGCGATCGCTGACAAACGAATGGACCTTCGCCTCAAATCGTTCGTCGGCGACAAACGATTGATACCGGTCTTCGACGAAAGACCGCAGAATGCCAATCGTGTCGGCGCTCAGACTTTCTTCCAGCCGCCTGGCCAACAGCACGTCTACTTGCTTGTCGACGAAGGTCTCGATGGCCTGCGCGGTCTGATCGCTCTTCAGGACTGACGCGATGTGTTCGGCCAGCCGCAACTGCAACGCGGAGATGGTATCGAGCACCGGCGCGCGGGCCCCCCTGGGCAAGGCTTCAATCAGCGAGGGGTACGCTGTCGACAGCAATTCACTCGTGTAGGAAGTGACGAACCCTTCGACCTTGTTGGCAAAGAACCCGGTCTCGAACAATGCATCGAACACCGTTTCCTGCGAGACGAGTTCATTGCCGACAGCATTGCCGATCGATTGCGCCAGGCGCGCGCGATGACGTGGGATCATTCCCTGCGGCCAGATGGTGAGGCCTAAAAGCTTCTTCGGCCGATAAGGATGAAACAGCATCCAGATCGCCAACCATGCCGCGCCGTATCCATGCACCGTCGCGATCACAATGATGCCGAGGCTAACTAAGATTTTGAACGTGAGTGGACTGATCGCAGATTTACCCGTTCGTGTGTCGTTGTTGTGGTGTAAGGCTATTCATCGTCGGCGTCACTGCGCCACCACAAATCCGTCGCGGGCAGCCGGCTGAAATCTGTTTCGAGCGCGGCGGCTTGCGGCGATGTCTGATACACAATCTCGCCGCCAATCACCGTCATCACGCAATGTGTCTTCAGAATATCCATCTCCGGAATCTGCATGATGTCCGCAGACAGCACCGTAAGGTCCGCGAGCTTGCCGACTTCGATCGAGCCGCGCAGGTTTTCCTCAAACGCCACGTAGGCCGGCCAGATGGTGAACATCTTCAAAGCATTCTCGCGCGAGACCTTCTCTTCCGGATGCCAGTTCTCGTCTGAATAGCCGCGAATGTCTTTGCGCGCCACCGCCGCATAGAATTCGATCATCGGTTCGCCGCGCTCGACCGGCGCATCTGAGCCTCCGGGAACGACTACGCCCGAATTTATGAAAGTGTTCCACGCGTACGCTCCGTTCAAGCGCTCCTTGCCGAGCCGGCTCGGCGCAAAATGAAAATCGCCGATGGCGTGCGACGGCTGCATCGACGGAATGATGCCAAGTTTGGCAAAGCGAGGTATGTCGGCAGGGTTAACAATCTGTGAATGTTCGTCGCGCCAACGGGGCTCCGCGATTTTGCGCTGCGACTTTGGCACGGCCTTCAATGCCTTTTCGTATTCATCAAGCGTGAATCGGTTCGCGTAGTCCCCGATTGCGTGAGTCTCGACCTGGATGCCTTTCGCGAGCGCCGTCTTCAGCATCGGCAGCAACTCTTCGTCTTTCACCTTGAGAAATCCGACGTTCGGTTTCAGGCTGCCGTCAGCGGTTTTCACTTCCGGAACGTCGCTGTAAGGCGCGAGCAACGCAGCGCCGCGCGAGCCGAGCGCGCCGTCGGACACCACCTTGATTGCGCGCACGTTCAGCCGATTGCCGTAGGCCTCGATGATCGGACCTTCGCGCAGAAGGCGGTTGGCTTCCGCGCCAGGTCCATAGACAGCTTTGTAAATTCGAATCTTGAGCTGGCCTTCGGCATAGAGCTTCTTGTAGATGTCGACGTCGCGATAAGTTCCCCCGGGATCCTGAACCTGCGTCCAGCCGAGTCCGATACTGCGTTTGTCGGCGAGCATCGCGGCCTGTTCGTCGCTCCCGTCAGCGCTCGGAGGCACTTGCCTGCGCACGAGTCCTTGCGCGTTGTCGAGCAGCATTCCGGTCGGTTCGCCGGTCTGCTTGTCGCGCAGAATCTGCCCGCCGAATGGATCCTTTGTTTCTTTGGTAACGCCGCCGGCTTTCAAGGCCAAACTGTTGGCGACCGCGCCGTGCCCGTCCGCGCGCCCCAGAATGACCGGATTGTTCGGCGAGATTTTGTCGAGGTCCCAGCGCGTCGGAAACGCCTGATCTTTCCAGAACGTTTCGATCCAACCGCGGCCGGTAATCCACTCGCCGGGCTTTGCCTTATCGACACGCTCTTTCACCTTGGCGAGGAAGTCTTCGAGAGTCGTCAGGCCTTCGAGATTCAGATTCATCTCGCGCTGGCCCACGCCGAGGAAGTGATAATGCGCATCGGTCATGCCGGGCACCACGGTCGCGCCGTGCAGATCGACGACCCGCGTGTTTGGTCCCTTGAATGGTATGGTCCCCGCTTTTGTGCCGACAAAGACGATGCGATCGCCTTTGATAGCGACGGCTTCGGCGTGCGCCATTTTTTGATTCACCGTATAGATGTTGCCGTTGATCAAAATCAGATCGGCAGACGCATTCTGTCTTTGCGGCACAGCCAGACCGAACAACAGAACGCTCAACAGAATGGAAAGAATTTTCATGTTCTTCCTCTTTCGATATTGGCGGAATCAGGCAAGAGCGGAAAAAAGTTATATCACAGCGGGGTGGAGGCTGGATAACGAAATGGATCGGATCTGCCATGCAACCCGCAGGGTTGCGAGAGAGTAGCCGGTGGTCGGCGCGCCGCGCAGACCACCGGTACCGATTGATCCCGACGCGCACCCTGAAAGGGTGCCAGACATACCTGCGAGAATCTTGCACCCCCTCGGGGGTGCTGCTCTTATTCTCATGCTTTCCGGTGGTCTTCGCTGCGCTTCGACCACCGGCTACTCTCTCGCAGCCCTTCGGGCTGTCTGCGATGTGCTCGCCGCTAATTCGCGCGCATCTTTTCGATCAGTTGAAGGTACGTCGGATCGTTTCGCAGGGAATCGAACGCGCTGTTGGCCGAAATGGCCGCATGGTCTTTGAAGCCTCTGTCGACCGCGGTCTGCAGAGCCTTCAACGCTTTCTTCTTATCGCCTTTGGCGTTATAGGCCCAGGCCAAATTATAAAAAGCTCCCGGGCGATCCGGATCGACTTCAGTAGCCAAAGTGAAGAGGCGCACGGCTTCGTCATAGCGCTTCAAAGTTTGCAGCGAGTTTGAGCCGCGTTCGCTCAATCCGACGTACTGCCCGCTCAAGACGCGCCGCGCGACCCGGCGCGTGGTCGAATCTTCTGCTGCCTTACTTTGCCGGCGCAGCTCGCCGAGCAATGTCTGCAAACGAAAATTCGCGTCCGGACTTTCATCAGCAGCCGTCGCATTTCGATCGTTTGGCGCGTTATCGCGAACCCGGTCCCGGTCGGCGGCCCCGAGCAACCCGATTAACTGGTTTTCAAGTTCTCTCTGCTTCTTTATTTGTTGCTGCTCATCACGCAGGCCTTCGCGGACTTCACGGGTCGCGCGCAACGCCTCAACTTTATTTTCGCCTTCCGCTACGTCGCGCAGACCTTTGAAGCTGGCACTTAGATTCACATAAATCTGGTAAGCGTCGAAAAGTTTTTTTGCCTGCTCGAGTTCCTGCGCTTGTTTGAGGCGCTCGGCCCAGAGACTGTCGATCAGTTTTTGGTCTCTTTCACGTTGGCCGGTTTTCATCGCCATCAGTTCCATCCACGCAACCGCGTGGCCCGCGACCGTCGCGGGAAACCATTCATGTCTTCCGGCCCAAATTTCGATCTGGTGAGAAATTTTCGCGCGCGTGAGCTGGGCGTCGACTTCCTTGATCTCAGGAAAATTGAAATCTTCCGTCCCGGCAATAGCAAAGATGGCGAACTGCATCGTCGGCGCCGGCTCGATGTCCGGCGGGAACGCTGCGCCGCCGGCAATGACGCCGGCGAGGCAATTCCGGCAGCGCGTGGCGAAGGTCAGCGCGACGCGCGCGCCGCCTGAGAAGCCAGTCGCGTAAGCCCGATTGTCATTAATCGAAAACCTGTCGGTCGTATCACGAATGATGGCGTTCCACGAATCGATCGATGATTGACCTGATGCGTTTCGTGAATTATTCGATCCGACTACGATCCAGCCGAACTGTTCCGCCGCATCTTTGAAACGTTCGACGGGAATTCGACCGCGCGCGCCGGGATCGAAAGCGTAAAGCACCGGCCACTTGCGGCTCTGGTCGTAATTTCGCGGCAGATAAACCGCGTATGACTGGTTTGGATCGCGCGCGCAAGTGACTTTCTCGATCACCTGGCCCAACGGAATGGCCATCGATTGCTCTTGCGAGTTCGAGCTGGAGAGAATCGTCAGCAGTAAAAGCAGTGCGAGCACCGCATGATTCTACAGGAAGAATTATCCGCTGATTACGCAGATTACAGGTGGGAAAGCATTAAGGGGAAAAGGCACAAAAGCGCAATCAGGTGGCTGAAATGTTTTCGCGTAATCTGCGGATAACTCTTATCGGGCAATCACCGGCAGATCAATCCACGACGCGTTCTGTTTGTTGCGCGCAATTTTGATTGTCGGCACGCCGGTCTCCGGGATGCGCGCGAACGTTTCTTTGTCGGCGCCCGCAATCGCCAGCCGCAAGCGATGGCCTTTCTTGATCAGCACCGAGGTCGGCTGCAAGGCGAATTTCAGTTCGGCGATTTGTCCCGGCACCAGCGGCATCGCGTCCTGCTTCTTGAACGAGTGATAAGGAACCCCCATTCGATATGGAGGCGCGTCGGTGGAAATCTTTCGATGCAGCGCGCGCAGTTCACCCTCAGTCACATAAGTCACGACGCCCTGTTCGTCGATGTCCTCGAGGTACACGAAGAAGACGCCGTCCGTCGCACTTGAAGTAACGAACAGATCGATAATTGGGTGACCCGTTATCTCAGTGTCGGCAGCGAAAGGCGCGGAGGTGTAGGTCAGTAATTTATTGTCTTCTACAGCCCGATCGGGATACGAGACTTGACCGCCAACCTGTGTATGCCAGCGATTCTTCGCACCCGTCGTCGCGTCAAAGTTGATCGTGTAACTGTCCTCGCCCGCTGCGTTCATCATCGGTTCGGTTGAAATCGTGTGGCCTTCGTTCAGGTACCAACGAACCGCTTTCGCCTGCGGCAACGGCCACGTCGTCGTGGTCTTCCATCTGCCTTCGCCCAGGGTGAAGTAATAAAGCAGCTTCTGTGAATCGAGACCAGTATCCACACCTTTAAGATAGTGATCGAAGAATCGCAGCCACTCATATCCCTGCATGACCCGCAATGCCTGGTCGCCTGGATATGGACTGGCGTTCTGTCCGCCGCCGTGGTTCCAGGGCCCGATGACTGCACGTTGATAGTTGCTCAAGGTCATGAAGCTGCGGATGACCGCATCGGCGGTGCTGGCGTCAAACCAACCGCCCCAACTATTTATCGCGACGTTCGATTTTTGGATTTGCGAGGCGTAACTGTGCAGACTCACCTCGTCGAGTGACACGCCAAACGCCCGATCATCGCGAAATGACGTCTGCCGCGCGGCCGCGTAGACATCAAGATTCTGGGCGCGCAATTTGATCGCGTCGCGATAAAGATGCTGATCCGCATCTTCGTCAACCAACCTAACGCCGGGGTTGCTATCGAGTTGCTGATTGCCTTCATTCCAGGTCTTGACCATCCAGTCGGTCAGCACGCCGCCGGGATAAGGCGTCTCAGAAAATGCGTCGAATTCAAAATGGCGCGGGATGACGGCCTTCACCGCCGGGTTCATCCCTACCGCCAACCACAGAGAAGTGTTCCCGTCATACGAATTACCGGTGGCGCCGACCCGGCCATTGGACCAGGGCTGCTTGACGATCCAGTTAACCACTTCGTTGTAATCCTTAACCTCGTCTGGCGAAAAAGGCGCGCGCCAAATGCCGAACGAGGCGCCGGTGCCGCGGGCGTCGACCAACACTTGCGCGTATCCATAGCCGGGAAAGAACATGTTAGGAGTTTCACCTTGCTTCGATCGCCAGTAACGAGTCATGCGCATCAGCGCCGGAATCTTCTCGCCGGCTGCCAGCGGTTTCGGCAGCACCACGTCGATTGCGATCTTCACGCCGTCTCGCATCGTGACATACAGTGACTGCCGCTCCCACTCTTTGTATTTCGGCTCGACATAGCCCTGGTAACGCTGAGTCTCCTGCGCGGCCTGCGAGGCCGGCAGTTTTGAGAGCATCAGGTCCACCGGCCGATCCGCAGTTTGGCTAACGCAAATGGGCGCATTACTGAGAACCAGAAGCGCGAGTACAATCAGCATGCGGGACCTTTGCATCGTTTCCTCCCGGGAAATAATCTAAAGCGAGTCTTCGAATTGTACGCCTTCGACCCTGACCGTGGGCGTCAAGAAATTGACGCGATACGCCAGCCGATGTTAACTGAAAACCGCCGATGACCAGCGTTGCCACCGTGCAGGCGAAAGCCGTCGAAAAAATTATCCGGGCCGCCGCAGCGCGCGGAGTGCCGGCGCGAAAGTTATGTCAGGCGGTCAATCTTGATCGTGAAGGTCTCGATGATCCTGATCGGCGCATTCCGTTCGCGCAGCTGGTGGCGCTTTACGAGCAGGCGGCGAAATTAACCGATGACGATGCTTTCGGCCTTCATATCGGCGAAACCGTCGATCCCCAAGCGTTCGATGTCATCGGCTATGCGGCAGTCAACAGTTCGACCCTCGGCGAAGCTTTCGATCGGGCCGTGCGTTACAACTCTATCTGGACCAACGGGTCTTATCTGGCAATTGAAAAAGGATCGCCGTTGACGAGAATCTCATACATCTATGTTGATAGTTCGATCATTGAACGACGTCACGATGCCGAGGTGACCTTCGCGGCGCTCGCCTCGCTGTCGCGCAACGTCACCAACTCAGACCTGTCTCCGACGCAAATCACTTTTCAGCACGATCGTCCCCGCAGCACGACCGAGCATAGTCGCATCTTCAATTGTCCGGTCGAATTCGGCGCGCCGGCAAATCAATATTTCATCGAGTCGAGCGCTTTAGACCTGCCGATTACCAGGGCCGATCCTGGTTTGTGTGCGGTTCTCGATCGGCATGCCGAAGCGCTGATGGCGAAGTATCCGGTCACCGATACTTTGGTCGAGCGAGTGCGGACGATAATCAAGAATGAGTTGCGCGGCGGCAATGCCTCGCTCGAATGGATTGCCCACAACCTGAGCATGAGTGGACGCACCCTGCAAAGAAAACTGCGCGAGCATGGCACCTCACATCAGGAGTTGCTCGACCAGATGCGCCGTGATTTGGCGATGCGCTATCTGGCGGAGCCGGAGATGGCGATCTGTGAAGTGGCTTACCTGCTCGGCTTTTCAGAAAGCAGCGCGTTGCATCGCGCCTTCAAGCGCTGGACCGGGCAGACGCCAAACGAGTTTAGGCGGCAGTAAATTTTGGAGTGCGGTGCCAGAGCGCAGCGGCGACACCGCTTTGGATTTGTGAGGCACGGAGTCAGTACCATCCTCGTCAGGGGATGGATCAAACCCTGACCTCGGTGTTCGTTGATCCATCCGCTCACGCGGGTGGTACTGACCAGGCGCAGCCGCTACAGCAGTGCGGATCCCATCCAAAGCGCCGTCGCCGCGGCGTCACGCCGCCGCATTCAAAAAGCTCAGGCTCCCATTTGTTCGTGAATCTTATTTAGCTATGATGGTTCTAACCAATCAATAATCTTTGGAGCTGCGTTATGAATGCCGACTCTCTAAAACTATCTACCGCGAACGGCGCGACGACTGCATACGTGGCCCGGCCGCGCGAGGAAGTCAGCGCCGGCGTGCTGTTAATTCAGGAATGGTGGGGCATCAACGATCACATACGCGACGTCGCCGGCCGTTACGCAGACGCCGGATATTTGTGCGTGGCCCCGGACCTCTATCGCGGACGCGTGACCAAAGACAAGGAAGAAGCCTCGGCTTTGATGCATGCCCTGGCAATCGAGGACGGCCTCGAAACAATTCGCAAGGCGATTGAGGTCGCGCGCGAAACCTACCAGGTCGATCAATTTGCCATCACCGGATATTGCATGGGCGGCACGTTTGCGATGCGCGCCGCGTGTGACATTCCGGAGTTGAAAGCCGCGGCGCCCTTCTATGGCGACATTCCCGCAGACGATGTGTTGCAGAAATTAAAAGTCCCCACGTTATTCATCGCCGGCAAGCGCGACGCGTGGATCAATCCTGAGAAGGTGAATGGTTTGAAAGAAGCTGCGGCGAAATACAATCTACCGGTCGAGACGATTAGTTATGACACCGACCACGCCTTTTTCAACGACACGCGTCCGGAGGTCTACGACGCCGCAGCCGCGAAAGATGCGTGGCAAAGGGTCCAGGATCATTTCCGCAAGCACCTGGGTTAACGCCATGGCAATCGAGGTTTGTCCAAATTGCGGCGCTAAGAACCGCGTCCACGAAATCCTGGCAGCAGCGCATAAACCGATCTGCGGCAAGTGCGGAGCATCGTTGAATGCCCACGGTGGAGAGTCAAAACCGCAAACTATCACCGACACCTCATTCGCAGCTGACGTTCTCGAAGCTTCGTCCGCGATGCCGGTGCTCGTAGATGCCTGGGCAGAGTGGTGCGGGCCCTGCCGCCTGCTCGCCCCGGTACTCGATCAACTCGCCGCCGAATCGCAAGGCCGTTACAAAATTGCCAAGCTAAACGTCGACGACAATCCACGAACGGCAGCGCAATTCAACATCCGCAGCATTCCTACTCTTTTGATATTCAAAAATGGCGGGCTGGTCGATCAAATAGTCGGTGTCCAACCGAAACAATCGATTGCCGCGCGACTTGCCTCGCACCTGTGAGGCGAAATATTTCCGTCCCGCCAGTCATAAACAGTAAACGGGTTGCGCGATACCGCTTGATTGGTTTTTGCTAATTCCGGTGCGTATTAAACTAAACGACCTGACCGAAGGAGGACACTCATGGCTAACACTCATACCGTAAAGTCCGGCGAGAGTCTGGGCGCGATAGCAAAGCAGCATAATGTGACCGTCGCCGACATCCTGGCGGCGAACCCCGACATTACCAACCCCAACCTGATCCGGCTGGGCCAGGTGATTCAGATTCCTACTGCGCAGTCCGGTGGTGCGGCTGCGCCGATATCAAACGATCCTCCCGCGAAGAGCACGCCAGCTTCGGGATCATCGGCCGGCGGCAACCTGGCTAACGCAATCCTCAATGAATTCGAATCGAACGGAGCCTCGGCTAAGACGGCGAAGCAGGACAAGCTCCCGGGCGGCGTCGGTTCCTCAGAGAAGATGGCCGACTTTGATCGCAAACGCGTGATGGCCCACAAAGCCAAGTTCATTCTGGCGGCGAATCAATTCGGTCTGCCTCCGGCGCTGCTGGCAGCCATTGCCAGTCGCGAGAGCCGCGGCGGTGCGGTGCTCAAGAACGGCTTCGGAGATGGCGGCCACGGGTTTGGACTCATGCAGGTCGACAATCGTAATCCGCACCTTAAGGTGCAGCAGGACGGAGGCCCGGCCGGGCAACCGCACATCAATCAGGCCACCGGCATACTGGCGAACAAACTGGCGGCGGTGAAGAAAGAGTTCTCGGGTCTTTCCGACGTCAAGCAATTGCAGATGGCCGTCTCGCGATACAACGGTGGCGCCGGCAAGCAGCCGCCGAACTCAGACGCGGGCACGACCGGCGGCGATTACATGAATGACGTCTGGGCCCGCGCCCGGTTTTATGCGCGCGTGGAAGACTGGAGCTGACGTTATCACCCGCAGCGTTCCAACTCCTTCGGCGCGATTGATAGTTTTTGAGCCGATTCGGAACGTTCTCAATTAAGGGTGCGAAGATTGGTCCTGGCTGTTCAGCAGATACTTCGCCCAGCCCGGCAATGTAGTCATCGAGTCCGATCAACTCAAACCTGTCGCTTATCGGACTCGCACTTCAACTAGTTCCGGCTGGCCAGTCGAACAGAACAAACGAGATCTGTCCGCTCCCGCTTACGGAGATCGATTATGACTAACGAACCACTAAAACAACGAACGTGGCCGGCCCATGCAAAACCGAAATCTTCCCGAAAAGCAAACGGGATGAAAGCAAAATCGCGGGTCGCAGAATTCTTGATCGATACGAACCTGCTACCGCTGGTGCTGGTGGGCAAAGGCGTGAAGTGTTTTGGCTGGGGCACGGTGGCGGCCTTCATTTTCGGCGCGCTCAGTGTCTACGGCTATGCCGTCGCGGTGAACCCTCTGCCCTTTGCCAAGGATCACACCAGGACGGTGCGATTGAGCGGCACCGTGCGAGACGGGAAGCAGAAACTCATTACCGATAATATTTGGGCAGGAGTTCTGGCCAAGCAACAAGGACCGCTAGCGGACGGCTCGTTCACGATGGAAGTGCCGGAAAGCAGCAGTTATGACGTGGCGCTGTGGAACAACGAGGGTTTCTCCCGGGTCTTCACCGGAATGCCCGCCGAGCAGGACAACAAGGGATTGAAAGTGCCATTCGCGCTGACCATTCCGGCCACAGAACTATCCGCCGCGGAGCCTGCCAACACGAAACTGAAAGATGAAATCGCGCGAGCAAACGGCAAGCAATGAAAGGAGAGGCTATGAAATTCACACTAAGTTTTACGCTGGTCCTGATTTTAGTGATCGCAGCGTTCGCGCAAAGCTCCAGTGAGCTTTCAGGCTACGTCCGATACGGCGACAATTCACCGGTGAGCGGCGCTGTCCTGGGCATCGGCAACTTCAACGTGGCCACCGACCGGAATGGCTACTACAAGATCTCTTACCTCAGGCCGGGAGTGAAGGCGGTGACAGTTACGCCGCCCAACAAAGAGACGCGCAGTTTCCAGGTCGTGGTCAACAGCGCTCCGACGCAGCGCGACTTCACGGTCAACTGGTGATCGCGTCTATTCGCCTCGACCTTGATTCAACTGCTGCGGTAAGGGCTTGTCCACCTTCGGACGAACCGGCAGGCTGGCGACTTCCCAAAGGGTCATGTAGATCGTGCGCGTGACCCTTTCCATTTTGTCGTAATCGATCTTCTGCGGCTCGTCGCCGGCGCGGTGATAATCCTCATGCACGCCGTCGAAGAAGAAGATGATCGGAATTCCTTTGCGCGCGTAGTTGTAGTGATCGCTGCGGAAGAAAAATCGGTTCGGATCCTTCGGGTCGTCATACTTCACGTCGTAACCAATTTTCAGATACGAACCATTAACGTCCTGGCTCAACTTACCCAGGTCAGTACTCATCATCGTCGAGCCAATCACGTAAATGTCATTTGGTCCCGAAAGGCTTTCGTTCCGAGGATTGGTGTCACCAGCTTTCTTGCTGCGGCCAATCATGTCGATGTTCAGTTGCGTCACCACGTGATCCAACGGAACGGTCGGATAATCGGTGAAGTAACGCGAACCCCACAACCCTTTTTCTTCACCACAGTGCCAGACAAACAGAACTGATCGCTTCGGTCGCTGCTTCGCGTGCGCGAGCGCTTCGGCCATGCCCAACACCGCAGTTGTTCCCGATCCGTCATCATCAGCGCCGTTGCAAATGTTGTCCGTGCCGATGGCCTGGCACTGGCCGCTGCCGGCCATGCCGATGTGATCGTAGTGCGCGCCGATTGCGACGTACTCACTCTTCAATTTCGGATCGCTGCCTTCCCAAATGCCCACGACGTTCTGGGTCATCACGCGCGATGGAGCCGTCGCGACCGTGATGGTCACGTTCTTGTTCGAGCTGAAATCGAAAGGAGCCACCGGTTCCGCAGTCGCCGCGCGACTCATGATCGTGGCGGCGTCAAACTTCTCGCCGTCCAGCAACGCTCCGGCCATTTTGGGCGCGACCACGACGCTGGGCACCACGCTGGGCGCGGCCGTCTGATTTTGCGGCTGAAACTTTTCCACGACGGCACGTCCGGCTTGCATCGCTCGCTGCCTTTGCGCGTCCCATGGTTGGCCGGCGTTCGGGTTGTAAATGGTGACGATGCCTTTTGCGCCATGCGTCTGCGCGTACGTGGCGGGACTCACCACAGTCCCCGCTTGTGCGCCGCGCAGGTCGGCCTGCGTCACACCTTGCGGGAAGCCCTGGCCGAGCACGACCATAATCTTTCCCGTCACGTCGATGCCTTTGTAATCATCAATGTTCTTCGGTTGCACGATCCAACCACGGCCGACGTAAACCAGTGGGCCGGTCATCGTCGCGGCCACGGTGCTCGGCAAAAAATCATCGCCCACCGTGAACTTCTGGCCGTTGATCTCGGCGATGGTTTTCGCCGGGTCGATTTGCTCGCGGCGCAGCGCAATTTTTTGAAAGAAAGTGCCGTCGTCGCCCGCCGGTTTGAATCCCCACCGCTCCAAATTGACCGCGATAAATTTCGCGACTGTATCCAACCCGCGCGAAGGCGTGTCGCGGCCTTCCATCTCATCGGAAGCGATGAATGAAAGATAAGTGCGCAATTGCGCTGCCGAGATGGTTTCAGTGCCGCGCGTCGCCGCAGTCGCCGCGATTCCCGTAGCCTTGGAATGGGCCGGCTTTCGCTGGGCGAGCGCGCTCGGCAGCGAGACAGACAAAGTTAGCAGAAGAATTAGTGAATAGATTTTTAGGGTTTTCATGTTGATTGAATGGACCGTCTTAGAACTGATAATACGTGCGGCAAAGCGAAATGGTTACGCCTCGAGCTGGAACAGTATTTTCAACCGTGACTATAGACGTCTCGCCCCCGCGGAGGGAAGCGAAGCCTACGCGTGCTGCACGGCGCTGACCAGTTTCGTGAGCGTGTCCTTGGCGTCACCGTAAAGCATGCCGGTCACCGGTTTGAAAAACAGAGGATTTTCGAGGCCGGAGAAGCCCTTGCCCTGGCCGCGCTTCAAGACCACGACAGATTTGGATCGATCGACTTCGAGGATGGGCATGCCGGCGATGGGGCTGCCGGGATTGTCGCGCGCGTCGGGATTCACGACGTCGTTCGCGCCAATCACGACTGAGACATCGGTGGAAGGAAACTCAGGATTGATTTGCTCGAGTTCGTACAGCTGCGAGTAAGGCACGTTTGCTTCCGCCAGCAGCACATTCATGTGACCGGGCATGCGGCCAGCGACGGGATGGATGCCGTACTTGACAGTCACGCCGCGATTTTCCAACACGCTGGCCAGTTCCCGCACGGCGTGTTGCGCCTGCGCGGTCGCCAGCCCGTATCCGGGCACGAAGATCACTTTGTTGGCATACGCGAGTTGCACGGCCACATCTTCCAAACCAACTTCGCGCATCTCGCCGTGCGCACCTTCAATGGTCGTCGTCGTCACGCTGCCGAACGCGCCGAAGAGAACATTCGTGATCGAGCGGTTCATCGCGCGGCACATCAGGATGGAAAGGATGAAGCCCGAGAAGCCGTCCAAAGTGCCGGCAATGATCAAAACGTTATTGCCGAGCACGAAGCCGGTCGCGGCTGAGGCCAAACCGGCATACGAATTCAATAGCGACATGACCACCGGCATGTCCGCCGATCCGATCGGCAGCACCAGCAGTATGCCGAACAGAAACGCCAGGCCGAGCATGATGTAAAACGGAATCACGGCCGTCGGCACAAAGATCAGATAAACAAACAGCACGATAGTCGCCAAAAGCAACGTCATGTTGAAGATGTTCTGGCCGCGATAGACGAGTGGTTGGCCGGGCACAATGCCCTGTAACTTGCCGAACGCGATGAGACTGCCGGTGGTCGTGAGCGCGCCGAGCATGATCTCGAAGCCCATCGCGCCCATCTTCACGTGATCCAAATCGGCGATGGGTTTGAAGCCGTGCGTGTAGCTGTAATATTCGGCGATGCCCACCAGCGCCGCCGCGAACGCGCCGAACGCGTGTGACAACGCAGTTCGTTGCGGCATCGCGGTCATCGGCACCCAGACGCCCATCGCTGACCCTAGTAAACCGCCGAACAAAAGGCCCACGATGATCCAGGTATAGCTCACGATCTCGAAATGCATGAGCGTGCCGATGATGGCCATCAGCATGCCGAACTCGGCCATGTGCATCCCGCGTTTGGCCGTCTCGGGGTGGCTCAGCCCCTTCAATCCGAGAATGAAAAGGATTGAAGCGAGCAGGTAGCTGAATTCGATAAAGTAAGTTTGCCAGACCATAGACTGGTTTCAGGTTTCAAGTTTAAAGTTTCAAGTTAGCCAGGCGGAGACCTGAAACCTGAAACTTGAAACCTGAAACTCATTTCTTGCGCTTGAACATTCTTAGCATGCGATCGGTGATCACAAATCCGCCGACCACGTTTGTTGTCGAACAAACCACGGCGATGAATCCAAGAATCATCGCGACCTTGCTGTGATGAGGGCCGGTGCCACCGGCAATTACGATCGAGCCGACCAGCGAAATTCCCGAAATCGCATTGGTCGCCGACATCAAAGGCGTATGCAAGAGCGGCGGCACGCGCGAGATCACCTGGTAGCCAAGAAATGCCGCCAGCGCAAAAACGTAAAGCGCCGTAATGATGTTCGGCGACGTCATGACCCCTGCGGCTTCAAAGAAAATAAATGAGGCGATGTTCCAACTCATTTGTTCGCTCCCATGGCTGCCGCCACTCGTTGATTCATCCACTTGCCTTCATGCGTCACGCATGATGGCCCAACCACATCGTCATTCATATCGAGGTGCAGCTCACCGTCTTTGATCAAGAGATTCAGAAACGCCGTGACGTTGCGCGAATAAAGCTGGCTCGCATGCACCGGCACAGTAGCCGGCAGATTCGTCGGCGCCATGATGGTGACACCGTTGTTTTCAATTACTTCGTCAGGTTTGCTGCCGCGCACGTTGCCGCCCGTCGCGCCCGCCAGGTCGATTACCACCGAGCCGCGCTTCATTCCCGTCACGGCCGCTTCGTCCATCAACAGAGGCGCGCGCCGGCCCGGCACTTGCGCCGTAGTGACGATCACATCCGCTGTCTTCGCATGTTCAGCGACCAGATCGCGGCCGCGCTGCAAAGCTTCTTCCGATAACTCGACGGCGTAGCCGCCTTTGTCTTCCGTCTGAATTCCGCCGAGATCGACTTCGAGAAAGGTTGCGCCCAGCGAGCGGACTTGTTCGCCGGCGGCCGCGCGCACATCGTAGGCTTCGACGACCGCGCCCAAACGCCTGGCCGTCGCGATTGCCTGCAATCCCGCGACGCCTGCGCCCAGCACCAACACGCGCGCCGGTGGCACCGTGCCCGCGGCCGTCATCAGCAAAGGAAACATCCGCGGGATTCGCTCAGCGCCGAGCAGGACTGCTTTGTATCCCGCGACCGTGGCCATCGATGACAACGCGTCCATCGCCTGCGCGCGCGTGATGCGCGGCACGAGTTCCATCGAGAAAGTTGTGAGTGAATGTTCGAGCGCCGCAGTTAGTTTGGCCGGTTCATCGAGCGGACGCAGGAATCCGAGCACGACCGCGCCCTGCTTCATCAGCTGGAAATCTTCATCAGCCGGACGACTGACACAGACCAGGACATCGGCATCAGCCAGCAGAGCTTTGCGATCGGCGACAATGTTCGCACCGGCTGCGGCATAGTCGTCGTCGGTCCGCGCCGCGCCCAGACCGGCGTTACTTTCGATCGAGACAGAGGCTTTCGCCGCGACCAGCTTGGTTACCGAATCCGGCATCAGCGCCACGCGCGCTTCGCCGTCCGACGTTTCATTCAGCACCGCGATGTTCATTCAGCTAATAGTGTGTCAGAAGCCCGACCGTTAGGGAGGTCAGGTTTAGCAAACTCGGTTCATGGCAAAAACGTTTTGCGCGAGTTGCCCTCCCTTACGGTCGGGCTTCTGACACTTATGTGCGTTCACCGAAAATTGGCAGAAGCTCAAATTGCGAACGCGGAGTATAACACGCGTGGGAAGATAGGAAATGTGACGTGCGGCACAGTCGTAACGCAAGCTGTCGGCTTGGGATTGCGGCTCCCCAGTTGGCTGCACCACTCAGCTTGCGAGCGCTGCTACCCGCCTCTATAATCCAAACTCACGGCGCATTGGTGTAGTTGGTTAACACGCTGCCCTCTCAAGGCAGAGATCACGGGTTCGAGTCCCGTATGCGCTGCCAACTCTTCCCAGGTCAGCCCAGACACAGTAAGTATTTTGCTGCCGAGGCAACAGCCCGGCGGCAATTCACTTCAAACTCATATGAAGCAGGCCATTCCCCTGAGCACACGGATTGAGCGAACGGTTCGCCGTTGGTTCCGGAAGTCGTTTGGTCCTGGAGCAGTCGTCCTCTGCTTGTCGATCGTCTCAGTGACCGTCTGCGGGCAATCGGGTCGGCGCTCGGCGCCGGCGCCCAAACCGAGTCCGGAACAGTCGCCCACGAAATCAGGCCAGTCAGCCGCGAAATCAGATCAGTTGCCCACGAAATCAGATCAGGAAGAGCAGACCGCGACCAATGGGAAAGTCGCGGACGGCGGCGAGACGATCGAAGGCGATGTCCTTACGGTTAACACCAACCTGGTGACCGTGCCGGTAAGGGTCATGGATCACGGTGGCAAGAATATTCTGAATCTGCAACGCAAAGACTTTCACATTTTTGAGAATGGCGCCGAACAACGTATCGCGTATTTTGCCACGGTCGACACGCCCTTCACGGTCGTGTTGCTGCTCGACACCAGCGGCTCGACTGAATTCAAGATGGAGGACATCCAGAACGCGGCGATTAGTTTCGTCAATCAACTCAAGCCTCAGGACCGCGTCATGGTGATGTCATTCGACGATAAGATTCTGACGTTTTGTGACCCGACCAACGATCGCTCCGAACTGATTCAAGCTATTCGGCAAACGAAAACTGGAGACAGCACGCGGTTGTATGATGCTGTCGAGCAGGTGATTCAACAAAAGCTCAGATCGATCCCTGGCCGCAAAGCGGTAGTGCTGTTTACGGACGGCGTGGACACAGCCAGCGGCCACGCGACCTACAAGAGCACCCTCAAGTTGGTGCAAGAGTCAGACGCCGGAGTTTATGTGGTCGCGTACGATACGTCGGGCGATCTCTTGGGCGGTGGCGCCAGCACCAAAACAGTAAACGGCGGAAGAATTCCGACTGGTGGGAGCGGAAACCCGAATCCAAACAGCGGCCGATTTCCCAATCCAAATGGTGGTGGCGGATATCCCAATCCAAACGGCGGCGGCGGTTATCCGAATCCGAGTGGTGGTGGTGGCTATCCGAATCCCAGCGGCGGCGGATATCCGAATCCAAGGGGCGGCAAGAATCCGAACCCGAGTGGTGGTGGATACCCGAACCCGAGTGGCGGTGGATACCCGAACCCGAGCGGCGGTGGCTATCCAAATCCCAGCGGCGGTGGATATCCGAATCCGAGTGGCGGCGGCTATCCGAATCCGAGTGGCGGCGGATATCCGAATCCTAATTATCCGGGTACCGGCGGCGGCTTCCCC
>Ga0207511_100105_pt1 | contig 21088 bp, 16 predicted proteins | sample NitcycUWRSCHO22C_FD_188265 | JGI IMG/M metagenome (GOLD analysis project Ga0207511, IMG submission 188265) | Soil microbial communities from Arlington Agricultural Research Station in Wisconsin, USA - Nitrogen cycling UWRJ-SCHO22-C (SPAdes) | ecosystem: Environmental > Terrestrial > Soil >... | reverse complement strand
CCTGGTGCGCGCGGGCTCGCGAAATTCGAGGGTGACGTTGACTGCCTGGTCCGGAAGCGAAATCAACAGGGCGCCATCTTTGGCGGAACTGGTTGGTAAACGCCGGCCATTCACACTTGCCTGCCAGTGCGGATAATAGAAGGTCGCTACCCGCGCAGGGCCCGCTGCACCTGCGTCCACAGCGAACGAGCGAGTAGTGTCATGCCATTGGGTAATGTTAACCGCGCGTTGACCTGCGTCGACCTGGTTGAGCGCCACGGGCGGCTTACACTTTTCATATGAAGCCTGGCCTTTCGCTGATTCAATCGCCCAAATCGGCAACCATTGAATTATTCCCGGCGCCTCATTCAACGGGGTAACGATCTGATCGAAATGAGTTCTCGAAAGATATCTGGCGCCGCGTACGGTCTGCGTCAACGAAAAGGCCACAGCAATCAATACGCAACCACACATGATCAGCGCGACCGGCCGCAAGTGATTTTGCAGGCGCGTCTGCCAGAATGGAATGGCCGTCGCCATCAGCACCGGCGCGATGACTGAAACAACTGCCAGCCAACGAAACGGATGTTGAGTCAGGCGCAGGTAGGGAATGACGGCCCAGACCGGTTTGCTCAAAGCCGTGCACATGACGAAGGCAAAAATGAGCACGCCCAACAGCGCGACCAGGGATCGTTGACGCGTCTGACGATATTCGCCGGTGGTCGAAAACACGGCCGGCAGGCACATCAGTATTGTGGCGATGGCTAGCAATCCCATCCACCAGATTGTCTCTTGCTTATCTGGCGAGAAACTCGAGAAGACAAAGTTGTGGCTGTAATCCAACATGGGATCCGGATGCGCGCCGTCAGCCACTATCCACTTCATCTCCGCAACCATCGTGACCCAATAAAAAGCGCTCGCGCCGAGTCCCACGGCAACCGCCGCCGCCAGCTTCATAAAGACGGAAGGAAGATCGGATCGCCTGAGATTTACGATCGCGTACAGCGCGAGCGTGAGTGAGCCGAACACCGCCAACGGCAAATGACTGAGCAAGAGCAACGCATAAGCGGCAGCGAGACCGGCCGCGTCGCGCCAACGGTTGTGGTCGCAAAGCCTTTTGGTAAATGCCAATGCAAACAGCAACGCGGCGCCGGCCGCGAACTCTGCTAACTGCGCCGCCTGATAAAACTCGGCGAGGTGGTAAGGCATCAGCGCATAAAACAAGCCGGCGGCGATCGCCAGATTTCGCGAAACATAGCATCGCGCCCAGAAATACGCGGCTAAGCTGCCCAGCGCCGACACGAAAGTGATGGTCATCAAACTGCCCGCGTACCAGTTGCCCGCGAGAAATCTGCCGGCGGCGAACAGGTAATACAATGCCGGCGGATAAAACCGAACGACGACGTCGCCATACCCGAAGTTCGGAGATGCGAACAGACCTGGGTACAGATCGCCATGGCGCAGTGCTTCGTAAAATGGAATGGCGAAGTGGTAATGATTCGCGAGATCGTTATTGTTCGGCATGCCCAGCAGAATCGCGGGCAACACGACGACCGCGCCCGCAACCAGGGCCAGTGCAGCAGGCACCATTCGTTTGCCGAATTGGATCATTGCGAGTTAGCCAGGACGAGCATTTGCGCCTGACGGCTGGCGAAGAGCGACAGGCGACTGACGCCGATTGCGGCGATCGCCAGCCAACCCAGGAGACTAAGTAACTCGGCGTAGCGCACGCGCGGCGGTTCCGAGAACGTAAGCGTGATGTCGGCTGCCGCCGGAGGCAGCGAGATCAGAATTGTGCCGTCAGTGTCTGCGCGCGTCGCCAGCGTCTGACCATTGGCTGTGGCTTGCCAGTGTGGATAGTAATAAGTTCGCACGCGTGCTTCGGTGTCGGGACCGGCGGCAACTTTGAATTGCCGGCGTTCGCTCTCCCATAGTTCGTTGGTCACCGATCTGGTCCCCGCGTCGACTTTGTCTCGCTTCAAGTCCGTGTGCAAAAGATCGTGCGCGGTAACCGGCAACCAATCTTTGAAGCTCGGTGCGCCGCGCATCTCACGGGCCATCGTCTCGAACTGCGGGCGACTAATGTAATCGCACTCGATGATGACCTGGCTCAGGACAAATCCGAGCGAAAGCACGAAGGCTAAGGCCACGGCCAAGTCGCGCGGACGAACATGCAGCCTGAAGGTTTCGATCCATTTCGGCAGGCTGGCAGCAACCAGGACTGCGCCGCATAAAGATGTAATCGCCAGCCAGCGCCACGGAAACTGTACCTCTGACAGCTTTGGAATCACGGCCCAAAGTGGTCGCGTGAGCGGGGTGGTGAAAAGAAAACTCGTAACGGTTAACGCAGCGGCCGCCATCAGCCCGCGGTTGTGAGCTCGATCGCGAAAGACCCGACGCAGAAACAAGAGCCCGGGCAGCAGAAATGCAATCATCGCCAGACCGACGAGATTTGCGTACCACGTGTTTCGATTCGCCAGCGCGGCCGGCGAGAACAGGAAGTTCAAGCGATAGTCATAGTACGGATTCGGCTCGGCCCCGCTTCCTTTGATCCAGTGAAGCTCGGCGATCATCGTGATCCAATAGAATGAGCTGGCTGCTAATCCGACAACAACTCCGCTTGCCAGGCGCGCCACCGTGGAAAGAAATGCCTTGCGCTCAATGCGCAGCAACGCATAGACGCCCAAAGAAATCGAGCCCAGCACAGTCAACGGGACGTGAGTCAGAACGAGCAGCGCGAACGAAGCTGCCAGACCGGCGATGTCGGCCAGCTTGCGGTCGCGACAAATTCTTTCAGTGAAGGCAAAGGCGAAAGGCAGGACCGCACAGGCGGCATATTCAGACAACAGCGAAGCCCGATAAAGCTCATTCAAATGAAAAGGCGCAACCGCGTAAAGCACTCCGGCCCACATCGCCGTTCGCTCGTTGCCGAGAGCGCGGGCCCAAAAATACGTGCCGAGCGCGCCGGCTACCGAGAGAAAAACGAACGAGACCACACCGCCGGCGTACCAACTGCCGGTCAACACCCGGGCCGCGGTCCACAGGTAATACAAAGCCGGCGGATAGAATCTAAATCTCGGATCGCCCAAACCGTCATTCGATTCTGCGAGCCAGCCCGGATGCCAATTGCCCGCGCGGATCGAGTCGTAGAACGGCTGCACGAAACGTAAATGATTGGGGAGATCGGCGCCGCCGGGTATGCCGATAAAAACGATCGGCAACATCACGGCGATGGCCACCGCGGCGACAATTAACAACCGGCGATCGACTTTACGAATCAATTCCACGATTCGAAATCCTTTCGCCGCTTGACCAGCAGACCGCCGATCGAAATCCATCCGAGGGCCGTGGAAATTGCGGCGCCCCGCACGCGTCCCGGCTCGTGAAATTCAAGCGTGATCTCAGCCGCTTCTTTTGGCAGAGCGATCAGCAGCGCCCCGCTTTCATCCGGTCGAACCGGAAGCTGGCGGCTGCCGTCAGTTGCGGTCCAGTGCGGATAGAAAAATGTTCGGACTCGAGCGTCAACAGCCTCGCCGGCCGAGACATGAAAGATCCGCTTTTCCGGCGTCCATGAATCGATGGAGACACTGCGCTCGCCGGCTTCGACTTGCGCGGTCATCTGCGGAAACGGTTCGTGCACCCAAACCGGCAACCATTGGTAGACACTTAGTGAACCGGGAATCGCGTTGAGTGTCTGCTCAAACTGGGCCGGCGCCAGCCATCGCGCTTCGCGCACGATGTGGCTCGCTGAAAACGCAAGCGCGATTGCGATCGTGCCGAGCGCCAACATCGCCATGGGCCTCGTGCGTGTTCTGGTCACGCGCATCCAGAATGGAATTGAAAAACCGATCAGAACGGCGCAGGCCATCGAAGTGATCGCCAGCCAACGCCACGGCAGTTGAGTTTCCTGCAACGGACGAATCAAATTCCAGATCGCGCGTGAGATTGGCGTGGCCATCAACAGACTGAGCGCCAGGACACCCGCGATCGACATCGTGACGCGGGCCGAGGGCTGATGAGCTGCGGCGAACCCTTCTCGTGCCGACCGTTTCACCAGAACGAACGCGGGCCAGAACATCGCCAACGTGAACAGCAGCAGGATGTTCATCCACCAGACATTCAGCGCTTCAGCTGAGAAGGTCGACAGAACGAAGTTGTATCGATAATCGAGACCAGCTTCGGGATTAACGTTATCGGCTCTGATCCATTTCATCTCTGCCAGCATAGTCGTCCAGTAGCAGGCGCTGGCGGCCAGGCCGATTGCTACTGAAATGCAGAGCGCGGACAGCGTCCGCCAGACATGGTTTCGATCGATTCGCAGCAGCGCATAGAGGACCAGCGCGATCGATCCGATGACGGTCAGCGGCAAGTGTGTTAACACGAGCACGGCAAAGGCTGCCGCTAAACCCGCGACATCTTTCGGACGGCGATGGCGACAAAGTCTTTCGGTAAACAAAAAAGCAAACGGCAAAACCGCGGCGGCCGCGAATTCCGCCAACAGCAATGCCTGATAGAGTTCGTTGAGATGATAAGGCGCGAGCGCATAGAAGATGCCCGCCCCCATCGCATTCCGGCTCGAGGTGAATTCGCGAGTCCAAAAATAAACTCCGAACGCACCCAGCATCGACAGCACCGCAAACGTGCAAACGGTCGCTGCATACCAATTACCGGTGAGCGTTCGGGCCGATGCTAACAGGTAGTAAAGCGCCGGCGGATAGAAGCGAAAGCTGGCATCGCCAAAGCCGTGGTTTGATTCAGCCAGCCAGCCCGGATAAAGATGGCCGGCGTGCAAACCGTCATAGAAAGGCAAGGCGAATCGAAAATGGTTCGACAGGTCGAGCGCGGAAGGAACGCCCCAAAAAATCATCGGCAGGATTACGGCCAGGCCCGCGATCGCCACCAGCGAGACGTGGATCGTCTCAGGCGCGAACGACGAAGCGAGACCTTTCTTCCGGGGCAATGTGAGTGAAGGTGAATTCATCACGAAAGCGATTTGAAATAAATTGCGGAGGCGGAGCAACGACTCCGGCCTCCGCGACTTGTCGATTAATGGGGGGCAGAACTAATTTCCCATCGGCTGCATCGCCTGGACGGCCGCCCAGTCCGCAGGCGGACTGGCGAGATTGGCGTCGCCACGCAACACTCCGTCCTCGCTGGTCGCAAAACGTCTAGAACCAGTGGAGGTGACTCCGCTCGTCGTTACCGGGAAAGCGTAGGCCCAAAATTGTTCGGGCGGTCCAATTGGGGTCGCCACAAAGTTGTATCCACTCTTGGTGCCGGTACTGAGAGTCGCATCGGTCATAACTTTTGCGCCCAGCGTCGGCAGATCGGCATAAGCGCCGTTCCCGTAGGTGAATTTGTAGGCCGCCTCGCATGAAACAATCGTACGCAACGACTGTTGGGCAGAGCCTTCGTTCGCCGCGCGCCTGCTGGCCAGCAGGTTCGGGATCGCGATCGAAGCGATAATGCCTATGATCGTGATGACGATTAGAAGTTCAATTAACGAGAAGCCGGCCTGTTGTTTGCGGTTCATACTTTTCTCCTGTCAAGCCTTAACTGGCTTGTCCCCGCACGGCTTAATAAAGCCTCGTTAAGTGAGATTCCACAGTGCAAATGCGTTCCAGGGAGAGAGGGGGTCCCTCCCTGGAGCTGCGTCCAAGTTTTAGTTACCGATGGGAGCGAAACCAGTAGCGGTGCAGTCTGTTGGGACCGTACCACTGGCTGTCGGGTTCGCTTTCAGCACGCCGCTTTGGTCGATACAGAAATCGCGGGTGCCGGTGGCCGTAACACCACTGGTCGTAGTCGGCGTCGCGCCGATTGTGAAGTCGGTTGCCGACGACGCGGGAGCTGTCCCGGTCGTGTAGCTGAAACCGCTCTTCGTACCGCTGCCCAGTGTGCTGTCCACCAGGGCCTGGGCCATCATGCTATTCACGTCGCCGTAATTGCCGTTGCCGGCAGTGGCTTTGTAAGTAGCTTCTGCACTGGCCATTGTGCGCAGTGACTGTTGAGCTGAACCTTCGTTCGCCGCGCGGCGCGAGGCCAGCAGGTTCGGAATCGCGATCGCTGCGATAATACCGATGATCGCAACGACAATCAGCAATTCAATCAGCGAAAATCCTTTGTCGTTTTTTGTCTGTTTCATTTTGTTGCTCCTGGAGGTTTTGAGGTCTGCTTGAAAAATGGGGGCAGGGTTTGGTTCCCTGCCCCCCTGGTTCAAATCGAAGTCGGCGACGATTAGTTGCCAACTGCGGCGAAGCCAGTCGCCGTGCAGTCCGTGGGAACGGCACCGCTGGCGGTGGGGTTAGCCTTCAGCACGCCGGTCTGGTCGATGCAGAAGTCACGAGTACCAGTCGCAGTCACACCGCTCGTGGTAACCGGGGTCGCACCCAACGTAAACACGGAGGGATCGGCTGTCGGCGCATTACCGGTCGTGAACTTGAAGCCGCTCTTCTGACCCGCCGGGCTGACGCCGCCACCCAGGATGCTGTCGACGAGGCTCTGGGCCATTAGACTGGACACTGGTCCATATTTACCGTTGCCGGCTGTAGCCTGATAGGTCGCCTCAGCACTGGCCATCGTGCGCAGTGACTGCTGAGCCGAACCTTCGTTCGCGGCGCGCCGGGAAGCGAGAAGATTGGGGATAGCGATAGCGGCGATGATGCCGATGATCGCGACGACGATGAGCAGTTCGATCAACGAAAAGCCCTTCTGATTTTTGTTTGTCATTTTCTTTTATTTGCTCCTTAAAGAGATAAGCTGGTTTAGGTTCCCTTCGGCGCCACCGGCTTTGTCTCACGAACATCCGCAGCGCGCGATTTGTCGCGTTGACCTTCTCAAGCCCCGTGCCACAGGTTGCTATCGCCTGGAAGTATTCAAATGCCGGGAAAACGTGGGGTTTTTGCTGACTCTAAAGATTGGAACTAATTGACGGCAGTTCCAGTTTTTACTCTCTGACACTTAGTGTCATTGAGAGGGTGACGGAATTCGGCAAGAGACAATAAGAGGGAGCTGTTCTTCTGACATGAGAGATCGTTCTGTAGTCCTTTGAGAATAGAAACGATTGAACGTTGATGTGACTCATCCTTCGGCGTTCGTTTTCAAGTGGCGTTTTCGTTCGCGCGCCTTCACCCACGCCGCATAGGTTTTGGGCAGGTCCATAGTTTTGAGTTCGGCCCACGCGACAATCGCCGCAGCGCGTGTGGCGCCGTGTTCGTTTGCGAGGAACTCAGCAACGAAGTTGACGTAGCGGGGTTGAGGTATCTTCGCGAACGTTTCCATTTTGTTGAGGGTGATGTACTGCTGAACCAGGTCGCCATAAGTCGGCTGGTTTCCGTTTACGATTTGCTCTTCGCGCCAGCGGTTCAGTCGATACCAGACTCCCGACTTCTCACGGACCTCGGGGGCGGACCTCTTCGCCTGCTGAATTATGAAATCCTTTGTCTCGCGATTACTGGTGTAGTGTTCGATCCGCAGATCCAGGCTCAAGCCCCGTTCAAGATCCTTGACTCCTCGCTTACGCAAGGCGCGCTTCGTCGGCAGCGGCGGTTTACCCGTGCGCAGAAACTCAATGATGGCCCGTTCGAGTTCGTCCTTGCGCAGCCTTCGGGCACTCGGAATTCCAATCTGCCAACCGAACTCCTTGAGTTCATCGGCATACCAATAACCATTCTCGAACTCGCGAATGGTCATTGATGAAGAGAGGTTTCGCGTCATGGGTTGGCACGATTGCTTTTCAGCCCCGCAAAGCTGCCGCTGACCTTGAGCGGTCGATACGGCCACCCGGCAGTTTTTCCTGAGACCGCATTCTTGCAGGTGACGACTTCCACCTGGAAGCTGCCTTCGAGTTCATCCGCGTGCGCGCGGGTGTCAAGATAACCGACGGGCGGATCTGCGAGTCGACAATCGAACTTCAACGGTCTGCCCCCGAGTTTTACCGGAAACGCCACGTGAGTTCCTTGCGTGAGCCGTCCTTCGCGGTCGGTCTCGATTAAAAGATTCCAGCCGCCCTCGGCGCTCAGCTCAAGATGATCCGGTCCGATCGTGCCGACCTGGGCGCCAGGACTTGCCTGATCGAACCGCGGTCCCCGATCGTAACCCAGGATAACGCCGGGGAGCTCCCAGGGCGCGCGGCCTGAATTGAAGGCCGGCATCCCGACCTGCACTTCGAAAGCCGGGCCTCCGATTGATCGCGAAGTTTCGGCGACACTCGCGCCCAACGGCTTGTTCCTTCGCAATCTCAGTACGAAGATACAGCCGAGCAGCAAAATCAGCCCGCCGATGATTAATAGGATCTTCTTGCCGCGCATCTCGGCCGGTTATGCTTCCGCGTTCATCGATGATTACTTGCTGTTCGGCCGGCCGAAAAACAAGATGTAGCCATCGGCATCCTTGAGTTCAAATCCGCGTAAATCTTCGTGCGTGTTCCGTAGCGGCTCCAGGAATTCGACCTTGCGCGAGGCAAACTCCGCTGCTAACGCATCAGGATCAGGAACGTAAACATAAGCGTCCCAGCGCGCGCCTGACTCCCGCTGACGGTTTGGAAGTGGATCGATGTCGACATCCTTAAACATGATCATGGCCCGGCCGCGCTGCACAATTCCGAAGAAGATGTTGTCATCAGAAGGTCCCTGAAAAGTAATCTCGAATCCGAGCTGATCACGATAGAAAGCCAGCGCTGCCGGAACATTCCGCACGATGAAGAACGGCGAGACGCCGCCAATTTCTGCTTGAGTCATTTGACCACCCATCGCTTTCCTATATCACAGGATTTGATATTAGAACGAGTAGTTCTTCAGGTGATGAGAACAAGTATCGCGGCTGTTCGGCTTCGAGTTCATCGCGCGAGCCATGTCCCCAGAGAACGCCGGCCGCATGCAGACCGTTGCGATGAGCAGCAGCCACATCGACCGCGCGATCGCCGACCATCACGGATGAACGAGTTACGACGCCCTCTTCGACGAGTGATTGGATCTGTTGCCACTTGTGCGTGCCAATCTCTGCGCCGTTCACAAAACCGAAATATGATCGCAGCCCGAACAGTTCCAGGACCTTCTCGGCCATGTCGACTCGCTTGGACGTGCAAACGCCCAGCGTCACGCCGGCGCCCGCGAGGCTTTGCAAAACGGCAGGAATCGCCGGGTACAAGACATTTTCGGAGTAACCAATTTCGCCATAACGTTCGCGGTACCTGGCGACGAAACCTTCCAGCTCGGATGATGATGTCGAGCCCGTGAGGGAGCGGAACGCAAGGTCGAGAGGTGGACCAATGTGCACGGTTAACTCGTTAAGAGGGATCTCTGAATATCCGAAGTGCGATAGCGCGTAGTTAATTGATCGGCCAATTCCGACCAGCGGATCACTCAGCGTACCGTCGAGATCAAACAGGATAACGTCGTGGGTTGCTGACATCGTTGTTAACGCCGAAGGCGTTTGCAAACTCCAGCCCAGGGCAACGCCCTGGGAAACGAAAGACTTTTGGTAAATGAAACTCTGAAAGAGTTCGCGAATTCACCGGGCCAAGTGCTGTTTAATCACAACCCTTTCAGGGTTGGCACAAATCCATGTGGCGCTACCCCAGGGTAGCGCGCTGGCGCGCGCAACCCTGGGCTGTGAGTTGGTAAACGCCTTCGGCGTTTTCTGTTCGCATCGTTACAAACTCTGGAGCCGTCAAGTAGATAGTCTCCGATGAATCGGTGGGCTACTCCCATTCGTCGGCTTCGCCGACGTTTGCAGCGAACCCAATAAGCAACCGCTCTCGTTCACCAACTCGCTTTTATTACTGCTGCGGAATTTCAATCCAGGTCATCGCGCTGCCCGTGCGAGCCGTCTGACGTTCTCGGACGGCGACGCGAACCTGATAGAGGCCCGGCGGCACCTGGAGCGCTTGAGTCCACTTGATGAAGCGACCGTCTTTGGCGACAACGACTGCTCGGGGGATATCGAGCTTTTGTTTGAAGCTGGAGAAGCGGCCACGATCATCGACCGCGACCCCCAGGACATCGACAATCGCCTGCTGTTTGCCGGCTGACTCATCAAAACTCAGGACTGCGCCATCAAGCTGCATCGAGACATTTAACACTGTCCCCTTGTCCGTCGTGTTCACAAAGCTCGCAGAGACTGCAGTCGGTAATTCACGACGCGGATAGAGTGAGCCGAGCGCCATCCTGAGATCGTCTTCGGGCGTCTTTGCCGTGGCTGCGTTTGCTTCAACCTTGGAGTTGGCGGCTGTTTGATTCTCTTTTAAATCAAAGAAGTGCCGCCGCATTCGCACACGCAAATCGGGACGGCCTTTCACCGCGATATTGAGCCGGGACTTTCCCGACTTCTGATTTTCGCTGTCCGGCCGCCACACCAACAGGTAATAGGTCGAACTCTCATTCAAGGCCTCGGTGACCGCTTCGTCGAGAGCCTGCTCGTTGAGATACGAACGGCCGCCAGTCTCATCAGCCAGAGTTTCCAGCGGTTCCTGCGGCATCTTGCTCTCGGCCAGCGGTCTGCTCGCGGTTCTGGGAGAGAAATCAGGATGGCCATTTTTCGATGCGTCAATGCCAATCGAAAACGTATTCGCCCGCGTGTCCAGACTGTAGATAACGATGCCGGCGCGCGCAGCTTCGCCGGCCACCCGTCGCATAGCATCTGAATCAGCTGATCGCTTGGGATCAACCACAAAGCCATCTGAAATCAGGAACAGCAGCTTGCGCCCGGCGAGCGGACCAGTCGAACGCATCAAACTTTCTAAACTCGAGAGCGTGTCTCTCTCCGCAATCCTCGCCTGAGCGTTTACCTGCGCTATGCGATTCCTGACCATCGTGTAGGCGCTCATCGCGCCCATTTGATATTCCTTCATCGTCGCTTCGATCAAATACGTAAACAGACCGCGATCGGCGTGACTGGCCACGAGGTTCGCGTCGACTTCACTGATCGAGACCGAACTGGCGCTGGTCTCAGGATTGTATTTCGAGTTGAGGCGGGCGATCGCTTCGCGCAAGACGGCTTTGTTGTCAGTGAGTTGTTGCAGGAAACCAATCTGGCCGCTGGTCGATACGACCGCCACGCGATCCTTCGCCGTCATCTTGTTTTCCAGGAAATGATTGATGGCCGAGCGGGCCCGCGTCAGGCTGTCACCAGTCAGGTGTACATCGTCGACAAAAAAGAAAATGATGCGACCGCGATCCGTCGCCGAGTCAGCTCTTTCTTTGAGAGTGGCCAGAGCTGCCGTGTCTCCCTTGCGGGCAGCCGACAACAGTTTTTCTTCGGCGGCACTACCGGCGGCGACCTCTTCGAAGAACGAAAGCGGTTGGGGTTTCGAATCAACCCGCAGCTCAAAATCATCCGCAGTCAAGCCGCCGATGAGGTGGCCATGCTTATCGACCACTGTGAGGTCCGTCTGCACCAACTCAGTCTTAACGCGCACAACGTCGTCGGGTTGTTGCGGCGTTTGGGTCTTGACCTGGCCGACAATTGCCGGCCCGGCCAAACCGGTGACAAGTGCGAGCAAGAGAATATGGCCGAATCGTCGCATTCTCTTTCGTTGATAGAATCTCATGTACCGTTGTCCCGATCGGGATCATTGGTATTGGCCACGAGTCTCACTCGATCGCCAACGCTAACGATTCCCTGTCTGATCACGGATGCATACACGCCGGCGTTGTTCTGATTGAGTTGCACGACTGTCTTCATCAGGCGCGCATCTTTTGCTGACGTGTCCGGATCGAGGTTGATCATCACGCAGCGTTCGTCGGGCATCATAACGTGCACGGCCGGACTCGCGTCGCTGTCGCCAAACACCAAAGTGCCGCCGATCCAGTCGTCTTCGAGAAACGGTTCGTGGCTTTCTGTCTCGAGCACGATGTTGGCTCGAAATCGGCGGCGATCAACGTCAACTCCCAGGCCGGCCTCACGGCCTATCGCGGCAATTGTCGTCAGGCTGATGACTGACACTGGAGCTGCGTCGAAGATGCCGTGCTTGAGCTGCATCAACTCGACCTCACTGCCGAACCGTTTGCCGATCTCAGCATTCAATTCTGCGCTTCGCAGTTCAAGCTGCGCCCCGGATGGTGTGCGTATGTGAATCGGAAGTGGCTCACCGCTGCTCTCATCCAGCCCGACCGGTTGGTACAGGAGCAACTCCGGCAGCTTACTCGCAGTGAGCCAGGGAAAGCCGTTGTCTGCTCCGTTTCGTCGAAACGCGAATCGCCGGTCGCCGGCGAGTCCATACCATCCAAGCATTGCCGAATCGACAGCGATGCCGGCCATCGACTTGACCGGGTAGCGGGTGATTTCGCGTATGTGGCCGACGGGAATCATCCTAAAATCAAAGCGCGCCTCTTAAACCATCGTGTCGGAGAGAGGGACACTCCGGCTCCGGCGATTTGTAACGATGCGAACAGAAACGCCGAAGGCGTTTACCAACTCCCAGCCCAGGGTTGCGCGCGCCAGCGCGCTACCCCAGCGCGCACCCTGGGGTAGCGCCACATGGATTTGTGCAACCCTGAAAGGGTTGTGATTAAACATCACATGAATTTGCGAACTCTTTCAGAGTTTCATTTTACCAAAGTCCTTCGTTTCCCAGGGCGTTGCCCTGGGCTGGAATTTGCAAACGCCTTCGGCGTCAACAGCGCCACCAACCGAAGATGCGCAAAATGCGTCAAGTACATAATCTCCGATGAATCGGGAGACTCTTGCAGGAATGTACAATTATTCGCGACATCGGTAGTGTACGTTCTCGCCTTTCGGGAGAGCAGTGACATATTTCGCGAATAAAGTAATCACATCCCCAGGATAAGATCAGACAGCCCGTAGGGCTGTGAGATGGTAGCCGGGGGTTGAGCGTAGCGATACCCCCGGATCGGACAGCAATTGCATTTTGACCCTGAAAGGGTCAAAGAGTGCGGCTGGCACCCCAGGGTGCGAATCCTTGATCGATCGGCTCCGGGGGTCTGCGCTACGCTTCGACCCCCCGGCTATTTTCTATCAACCCTTCGGGTTGAGAATTCTGAGATGTGTTTGGAGAAAGTTAACTTCCGCGCGGCGGATGGTGCCCGTGGGAGATGGAAGGGAAATCATGAAAAATGTCGTGCTTAATAACGGCGTCACGATGCCTATCCTTGGGTTTGGTGTTTTTCAGATCAAGGAGGCCGAGGAGTGCGAGCGCGCGGTGCGTGAAGCAATAGATGTCGGTTATCGACTGATCGACACGGCGGCCTCTTATGAGAATGAGCAGTATGTCGGTAACGCGATAAAGGATAGCGGCATCGCTCGCGAAGAGCTCTTTGTGACGACGAAGCTTTGGCTCGCTGACATGGGTTACGAAAAAACCAGGGCGGCATTCGAACGCTCGATGGAGCGACTACAGCTCGATTATCTCGACCTCTACATCATCCATCAGCCGTGGGGCGACGTTTACGGATCATGGCGGGCGATGGAGGAGTTCTATAAAGAAGGCCGCACCCGAGCCATCGGGGTGAGCAACTTTCATCCCGACCGCGTGATGGACCTGATGGTGCACAACGAAGTGCCGCCCGCACTTGATCAGATCGAGACACATCCTTTCTACCAACGCGATAACGAACATCAGTTCCTGCGCGAGAACAATATCCAACACGAGTCCTGGGCTTCATTTGCCGAGGGCCGAAACGATATGTTCCATAACGAAGTGCTCGTGTCGATCGGAGAGAAGTACGGCAAATCCGTGGCGCAAGTCGTCCTTCGCTGGCTGATACAACGCGATATCGTCGTCATTCCCAAGTCGGTGACGCGAGAAAGGATGGAGGAGAACTTCGACGTGTTCGGCTTCGAGCTGAGTCAGGAAGATATCGACGCGATCAAGACGCTCGAACAAGGTAAGAGCCTGTTCTTCGACCACCGCGATCCAGCGATGATCAAGAACTTCAGTCAGCAGACGCGGAATACGTAAAGGACATGATTAAAAACAATTCAAGGGTGCTTTTGATCACCGGTGCGGGACGGGGGATGGGGACGGATATCGCGAAAGAGGCGCTGGCCTCGGGATACAAGGTCGTCGCGACAGGCCGCAATACGGGCAAGGTGACGGAAGCGATCGGTGCGTCGGAGGACCTTCTGGTGGTGAAGCTGGACGTTACCGATCCGGCTGACGCCGAAAGTGCGGTCGAGGCTGCGGTCGATAGGTTTGGCAGCATAGATGTGCTCGTGAACAATGCGGGTAATTTCTATGCCGGTTTCTTTGAGGAGATCAGTCCGGAGAACTTTCGTGCTCAGATCGAGACAAACCTCTTCGGTCCGGTGAACGTTACGCGGGCGGTTCTGCCAGTGATGCGAAAGCAGCGGTCCGGGCTTGTGGTCACGATATCTTCGACCGGCGGAATTGCGGGTCAGGCGTTCGTCTCAGCTTACTCGGCGTCGAAGTTCGCAGTCGAGGGCTGGATGGAATCGCTTGCACCTGAGGTCGAACCGTTCGGTATCAAAACGATGCTCGTCGAGCCGGGTTTCTTCCGCACGGAACTGTTGACCGAAGAATCTACGAGCTATCCTTTGCCTGTCATCGATGACTACGCCGAGAAGACGAAAGAAACGGTTACGGCCTGGAAAGGAATGAGCGGTCAGCAAGGCGGCGATCCCGCAAAACTCGCGAAGGCTTTGATACAACTCATCGGTCACGACGTTCCCCCGTTACGTTGGCCCGCGGGAGCCGACGCCGTCGAAACCTTCGAGAAAAAGAGCCGGGAACTTGCGAACCAGGCCAACGCGCACCGCGAACTGTCTTCTTCACTCAGCATAGACGGCGGCGAATAGGAGGGTGTGGACCATCGTGAACAAGGAAAGAGTCTGCTTTGCTGCAAGAGTCGCCCAGGGCGCGGCTATGCCGCAGCACATAGCGGAAAGGCTTGCCTTTCCGTAAAAGGGTTGGTAACTCAAGTCCGAGGCTGCGCCTCGGTACAATTGAGGCACAGCCTCAAAAAAGCTAGCGGCAGAGACCGGTAAGCCAAAGGCTTACCGCGATGTGCTGCGGCAAAGCCGCATTACGATTCGGCCTTTGAATGACTTTTGCAGCAAAGCCGTAAGAGGCTGTTCTTCAATCACCGCGATCCAGCGATGATCAAGAACTTCAGTCAGCAGACGCGGAATACGTAATTGGTAATCTGAGACATGAATGAATTTGCCAAATGGGACAGCTTCTATTTGATAGTCGGCGGAGCCGCAGGAGCTCTGATCGGTCTCCAGTTCGTGGTGCTCACGCTGATTGCGGAGCGAAACATTAGCGCATCGCCTCAGGCCGGACGTGCATTCTCGACACCGACGGTCCTTAATTTCTCAGTGGTACTCTTCCTGGCGGCTTTCATCCGGGTGCCGTGGCCTTCGCTCACCCCGCCATCAATCATCGGAGCGTTAGTGGGTGCCGGAGGCTTCGTCTACGTCCTCAGGACAGTCCGTGAGATTCGAGCTCAAACAGCGTACCGGCCCGTTTTCGAGGACTGGCTGTTTCACGTCATTCTTCCGGCTGCGGCCTACCTGACGCTCTTCATTCTGGCGTTCGTCTCGTTCTGGAACGTCCGTCTCTCGCTCTTCATCGGAGCCGCGGCCACACTCACACTTCTGTTTACAGGCATCCACAACGCCTGGGACGCGGTAACGTGGCATGTCTTTTCCCGACCCGACGAAGGAAATAAGAAACGAAGGAAAGGCCGCTAAGGTCGTCATAGCGATCTCATGGACGGCGGCGTGACCTCGAGCTATTGGTACGGCGAGTTGGCTCCGTGACCCGGTCGCTACCGCTCTCGGCACTGACTCCATCCGTTGTGATAAGGCGTCCCGGGCTGGTTTCGCGGTTTTGCTCAATGTTTTTGAGTTTCCGCGCGTTGTTTTGGAGCTTGTGCACGTTGGAAAGGCGTCACTGCACGTTGGAAAGCCGTCGCCGCACGTTGGAAAGGCGTCGCCGCACGTTGGAAAGGCGTCGCTGCACGTTGGGAAGTCGTCGCTGCACGTTGGGAAGTCGTCCCTGCACGTTGGGAAGTCGTCGCTGCACGTTGGGAAGTCGTCCCTGCACGTTGGGAAGCCGTCGCCGCACGTTGGGAAGCCGTCGCTGCACGTTGGGAAGCCGTCGCTGCACGGCTTTGCCCAAAAAGTCCTGGCTGTAATCGAATTTCTGAAAACTTCTCTCAGGTTGGGAAGGGTGGTTTACCCCCGCTCCTTCGTTTCCTCACGCAATCTGGCCATTCAAAGTTGCGGGGGCAAGCCACCCTTCCCAACCTGAGAGATAATGCTTGTTCCAATGTTCCTTTGATCGACTTTTTGGGCAAAGCCTTGCTGCACGTTGTTTTGAGGTCGGTGCAGTCCTTTTTTGCGTTTGTTGAGGCCTTGGCCTCACAGCGCCATGAATTATTGTTTCTGTGAAATGATCGATTCCTCCCACCGCGGTCGCATGACCTTGAGTACTTCGGCGCGATCAATCAGACGACCGTATTGCATCACATTCCAGATCCGCCGGGTGTTGCGAATGTCCGCGAGCGGATCGGCGTCGAGGAAGACCAGGTCGGCCCACTTCCCTGTCTCGATCGTGCCCAGATCATTTTCGGCCCCGAGGATGCGAGCCGCGCCAGCCGTGCCGGCCCGAATCGCCTGCGTGGGAGACAATCCGGCCAAGACTAACTCTTCCAACTCGAGGTGAATGCCGGTGGGAACCTGCCAGATGTCGGTCCCGGTCCCAATCGTCACTCCGGCCCGCGACAATCTGTTGGTAGTTTCGCGCATGCGCTGTTCCTGATCGCGCCACGCTTTACGTTCTTCAGCGCTCAGCTCGAGCATCCATCCGAAGTTCTCCCGCGCGGGAACGAATGGCGCCAGCTCGGCATCCTGATTCAGCAACTCAGGTTGTTCGTTCAGACGCACTGCGAACGCAACATAACTGATCGTCGGCACGACGCCTATATTGGCCGCACGAAATAACTGGATCATGTCGTCGTACATGTAGGTATCGCCACGCGGTTCGCACATGCCGATGTGTTCTTTGGCGTCCATGCCGGCGGCGACCAGCGGCAGCAGGTGAGAACAATGGCCGGTCACCCTCATGCCGTGACGATGCGCTTCAGCGATCATGCGAGCATTGATGTCCCAGCGACGAAAGGTACGGGTCTTAATGTGCTGGGCCCCGAATGCTTCGGCCAGGTCCACCGCGCGCTTGATATGATTAGGATCGGATTCGGGCTCAATGCCCCGCCACTGCTCTGCATCGAAAGCGTAATCACTGTAGAACTGAAAGCCGCCGTAGGCGATGCGTGGGCCGGGAAGGATTGCCGCCGCGATGTCGTCAGCATAGGCGGCCGTCCGGGCCATCGACGATCCCTGGTCGCGCACGGTGGTGACGCCGAAATAGACCCAGCCGGGCAGCAGATCGGGCATATCTAGATGTGCATGCAGATCGATCAAGCCGGGCATCACAAAACGACCGGCCGCATCGATGACTCGAACGCCGCGACTTGAAACTATGCCTGGGGGTGCAATCTGCTTGATCCTTCCTCCTTCAATGAGAATGTCGCGCGGATCAGTAGCCGGTCCGCCGCTGCCATCGATGATTCTTACGTTGCGGACCAGAGTCGATTCGGGAACGGGAGGTGTATAGGTGAGCGGCCAGCCGATTCTGCTTTCCGTACCTTGCGTTGAGCGCAGGCGCAATCCTCCGTCGGAAACGAATAGCACCTGGCCATCGCGCGAGGTTGAGCTGTACAGCGCCGCGTTTGTTCCCAACGGTCTCGGCTCGGATTGCATACCATTGCGATCGAAAGGTGCTTCCCACAGTCGATCGTGACGCCCGAAGATGATGGTGTGCTGCGCTGTCCACTGAAGAAAGATTGGCGCGTCGGGAAATTTGGTCAGAGTTTGTCGCTGACCAGACAACGGTATGAAGATCGCGCGCGGCGACTTACCGGGCGCGCCGGGCACCAGCAGCCCGTCAGACTCGGGACTCCATTGCGGAGCGCTCGTCCCGTTCAAACCAATGGCGCCCAGGTCTTTCGTCTGGGCCGGATTTGCGACGTCACTCGCATGTGCGTCCACCAGACGGAGGACACCACCATCATCCTTCGCGTGAACGAAAGCCAGATAGCGGCCGTCGGGAGAATAAGTTGGGTTACGTTCCGCGCCGGCCAGAGCAGTGACTCTGCGAGTCGCGCCCGTGGCGACGTTCGTCGCGAAAAGATCTTCATGATCCGCGACGCCGGCGGACCAGGCGACTTCCGTTGCGTCAGGCGACCATGCCAGCGAAGCCGCTCCGAAAGGAACGTCTGCCACCGCGCGGGGCCGCCCTCCATCGACAGGTATCACCCAAAACTTCCCAAGCGCGAGCGCTCCAATCCGTCGTCCATCAGGTGCGAGGGCCATCCCCATAAATCCCCTGGCAGCCGCCTGCTGACCGGGAGCCGGCATGCGTGCCTGCGGGAGTGTCTCCCGGCGCTGCCTGATCGAAAGTTCGGCGATGAAAGGGATCTCTTTGGGCTCGCCACCTGATACATTCATTCTCCATAAGCGGCCGTCGGCCGAATACACCAAGTCGCTTCCGTCCCAGCGAATTCGGGTCGGCGTGACGTCCGCATGATTCGTTACTCGAATTGGCGCCCCGGTGGTGATCTTGCCGCTGTCAACTTCCTGCACCCATATCTGCATCTTGCCGGCCGCATCCTTGGCGAAGTACGCCAGTCGCCGGCCGTCCGGACTAAATGTGGGATTGAACGCGCGCACGGACTCGTCCGTAATCGGGCGCGCCTGACCGCCCGTAGCCGCAACCGTCCAGATGCGCCCGCCCTTTTCACCCATCGGCGCGCGGTTCACGAAAGCGATCTCCTTGCCGCCCGGCAGCCAGACGGGATCGCTAACCAACGGACTCGGCATACCGTTGATGGAAAGTTCGCGGGCAGTTTCGGAAGCGACATCAAGCAACATGATCACAAAATGCCCACGAGGTTTTGTCGCATCGGGAGGTACCAGACGAATGAAAGCGATGGAGCGGCCATCGGGCGACCACGAGGCATGCCCTTCAAACCCGTCCGGGAACGACAACTGTGTCAGCTGACGCGGCCGGCCCGAATCCAGACTCAACAACCACAAACCAGTACGCCCATTCCGCTCGCCGTGAAACACCACTCGACGACCGTCCGGCGAAAACGAGGGATCGAGGTCTTCCGCCGCATCACGGACAGCATCGGTAAGCATTCGCGCGTTGCCACCTGATCCGGGAACCAGCCAAAGTTGGCCCAGCAGATCAAAAACGATCGCGCGGCCATCTGGAGAAAGGTCAAAACCAAGATTCGTGCCTTCCTTAGTCCGGATCGTAATAGTCCTGAACGAAGCAGGCGGAAGCGTTTGGGCCGGACAAAGTGAAACCAAAAAAAGGCTCGACAGAAAAAGCACGGCCATGAATCGCAAGTTAGGTAACACGGCGATTACTCCTTCGAATTTGCTGACGGTCTGATTACTGCGCGGTTACTTGATCTTCTTAGCGGGAAGATTGCGGCCGTTCTGATGAAGGACGGCCTGGCTTACCTGACCCTGATCGTCTTTGACGAAAGTCACCTGAACATCGGCAACGGCCACGAAGAAGTCAGTTTCGGATTCAGGAATGATTTCAGTTTTGCCCTGACCGGTTGGCTGCATGAAAAGCTTATCGCCCTCGCGCGTGAACACCACACTGAAGCCGGGAGCGAGTTGATATTCGCCTGCATACGCGTCAAGGAATTTTGGATCGAGCTGAATCGCTTTGTGTTCTTTCGCCGGTTCTGCCTTGGCGATCGGGTATTGGCTGACGAGCAGATGCCGGCCGATATCGTCGATGTCATTTGCCGAGTTCGACAGCACGACCACACCCCTGCGGTTTTTCTTATCGAAGCCGATGAACGAGTGATATCCGCCGGTACCGCCGTTGTGCCAGGTAATTTCGCTATCGAACTTTTTCAGGATGTGCCAGTTGAGACCGATCGTCAGATCTGCCTGGCCGGTTTCGCGCTGAGACTGTTGGGCCCGCTGCATGGCCGCGAACAGAGGCGACTTTGTCAGGCCAATGTTGGCGGCGACAAACTTCAGCATGTCGTTGACTGTCGATCGCAGCGCGCCGGCGCCCGCCAAGGTCGGCAGGTCCCAGTTGGCGACGGGCTTTAGCATCGGATTGTGCCCGGTTGTCAGTCGGGTCTTCATCCCGGGCGTGAGGGTGATGCCGGTGTCCTCCATCTTCAGCGGCTGGCAGATGCGCTTGCGCACCAGCGCTTCGTAATCTGTGCCGGCGCGCAACGAGAGAATGTGACCCAGCAAACCGACGCCCAGGTTTGAATATTCGTACTTTTCGCCGATGCCGCGAGTCAGGGTGTAACTCGAAAGGAACGCGTACAACTGATCGACTGAATAATCGGCGTACGGATTTCCTGGATCTTTCGGCGCAAAATTGAACGGCAGGCGTGGCAGCCCGGATGTCTGCGTCGCGAGATCGAGCAGCGTAATCTCTTTGCCGTCACGCGTCGGAGTCTTCACTGTCTTCGGAAGATACTTCGAGATTGGATCGCTGAGGCTGACCTCGCCGCGCTCGACCATATCAGCGAGCAAGGTGGCCGTGAAAACTTTGGTAACTGAACCGATTTCGAAAATCGAGTTGCCGTCAAGCGGCTGTTTGCCGTCAAGGCTTGGCTTGCCAAAAGTGATTACGCGCGCGCCTTTTTCATCGACGAGACCTACAACTATCCCAACGCTTTTCTTCGCGTACTCAATCCGCTGCTGCAGGATGCCCTTAACTTCATCATCGGTGGCCTCTGCTCGCGCCGGCAGCGGCAGGGCGGAGAGGCAAACGAGAGCAATCAGCAGCAACGAGAGCGATTTGGTGGTTCGATTCATCATTTTTCCTCGAAATTGAGTTCGTCACTCTACTACGCGAAGGAATTTCGCGAATCGGGTCACAGTTGCGGCCTGATTTTTAATTGTGCTTCACAAACTTTCCGTTCTGACCCGTGAGCGAGTTGTAAAGGGTTTCGATAAACGCATCAGTGTTGATGAAGCTGCCGGAAAACTTTTCCCAGGGCGCGAGGATCTTTGCCTGCTTCATTTGCTCCAGACTCTGATGCCCGTCGATGGCTTTCTGCACCACGGCGGAAGTTTC
>Ga0207511_100104_pt1 | contig 21091 bp, 16 predicted proteins | sample NitcycUWRSCHO22C_FD_188265 | JGI IMG/M metagenome (GOLD analysis project Ga0207511, IMG submission 188265) | Soil microbial communities from Arlington Agricultural Research Station in Wisconsin, USA - Nitrogen cycling UWRJ-SCHO22-C (SPAdes) | ecosystem: Environmental > Terrestrial > Soil >... | reverse complement strand
AAATATGCGTCGTGGGCGGGTTATGGCCAGGACGAATGGCGCGTGAACCGGAAGATCAGTCTGACGCTTGGCCTGCGTTATGACTACCTGACGCAACCGCAGACGATCGATGGCCGTCTGTGGAATTCATTCGACCTGTTGAATCAACGTTGGATCATCGGCTCAGACACGATGCCGCCGAAATGCAGTGTGAGCAATGCCGCGCCTTGCATTCCGGATGCCTTCTTCAACGATCCACACTTCTACAACGTGGTGCTGGCAGGCAGAAAGTTCTTTGCGCCCGCTCCGGTGAAAGATAACTGGGGACCCCGCGTTGGGGTAGCCTGGTCGTTGAATTCGAAGTCGGTCCTGCGTTTCGGATACGGTTTGTACTTCGATCCGCTGCCGGCGCGCAGTCAATACGCGCAGAACGATCTCGAAGCAGCAGTGTGGCCCGACGCGACGGCGTACTCGGGTACTGCGAACACGACGGCGAATTTTCTGAACGGCACAGCCTTCAACATCATCCAGATTCAGGGGCAGGGATTTGCCACGCCTTTGCCGACAGCCAGTCCCTGGACCGTTGGTGGCTTCAACGATGATCCGAACTACAAGGATCCATACTCGCATCAATGGCACGCCGAGTATCAGCGAGAGCTCGCCAAGAATTACATGTTCTCAGTTGCTTACGTGGGCAGCGTCAGCCGTCGCTTGCCATACTCGGGCCTCGGTAACTCGGCGCGCCACGCTTATCCGGCGGGAACTTCGACGGCGACCGTCGACGCGGATCGGCCGGTGCCGTGGGCGGGCGCCGGACTCAATTACACCTTGGCGATTGGCCGCGCGAGCTATCGTGGCCTCGAGACAAAATTCCAAAGACGTTTCGCCGATGGTTGGAGCGCGCTCGTCTCGTACACGTGGAGCCGGACCTTCGATACCGGCAGCGGATATTTCAATGTCGAGAACGGCACGGGCGGCAGCGCCAGCATCCAGAACTATTGGGACCAGAGCACTGCCTGGGGACCCGCGTCATACAGCATTCCCCACTTCGCTTCAGCGGCGATGCTTTATGAACTGCCGTTCGGGAAAGGGAAGAAGTGGTTACAGAGCGGACCCGGCGCGTGGATCCTCGGAGGTTGGCAGACAAACTTTATCGCTCAGGGACGGACGGGCGCGCCATACAACCTCGTGATCACCGGTGACCTGGCGAATCTGCGCGGGAGTGGATCGAGCGCGCCCAACAATTACCTGAGGCCGAATCAAATCGCCGATCCTTTTGTCGCCGGCGCGGTGCCCGGCAATCCGGATCCGAATTGTCAGAAAACCATTTCGCAAGGCGGGCGGGCAGCCGATCAGGTTCGTACGATCACGACCTGGTTCAATCCCTGCGCGTTTGTCGCTCCGTTCGGCGCGTTCGGAACCTTTCCGCGTAACACTCTGCGCGGACCGAATGTCTATAATGTCGACTTGTCGCTGTTCCGGAGCTTCCCGATCACCGAAAGGTTCAAGCTTCAGTTCCGCATGGAGGCATTCAACGTCTTCAACATTCAGAGTTGGGATACGCCTTCGAGCGTGACCATCAATGCCGGCACCGCGACGCTCAACGGTGTGACTTATGGAACTGTAGCGTCGGGCGTCGGTAGAGTAACTGGCTTGGCCCAGGGCAAGACGCCGCGGCAAATTCAGTTCGGTTTGCGGCTTTCGTTCTAGAAAGGACTTCGTGATGGAGCGCGGGCATCCCTGCCCGCAAAGCTTGCGCGTTAAGCTCAATCGTTCGCGCTAAGCGCTCATGCAGGCAAGGATGCCCGCGCTCCATTAAGTGAGGACAAATGAATCGCAGAGACTACTTAACTTTTATAGGTACGGCCGCGGGAGCCTTGGCGGCCTCCGGACATTCCGAACTGGCTCTGGGCCAGCAACAGCCAGCGGACAGCGGCGCCCCGACAACTTCAACCGTTGAGGATCGCAGGCGCCGCATGAAGTGGTGGCATGAAGCCAAGTTCGGAATGTTCATTCACTGGGGACTGTACAGCACGCTCGGTCGCCACGAGTGGGTGATGGAGAATGAAGGCATCCCCGTGAGCGAGTACGAGAAGCTCGCGCCGAACTTCAAACCTGTCCCGAATTTCGCGCGCGCCTGGGCGCAATTGGCCAAGCGCGCCGGCATGAAGTACATGGTGATGACGACCAAGCATCACGAAGGCTTCTGCAATTTCAATACAAAGCTCACCGACTACTGCGCGCCGAAGCAGGGACCGGGACGCGATCTCGTTCGCGAATATGTCGATGCCGCGCGCGCCGAAGGTTTGCGGGTCGGTTTCTATTATTCGCTGATGGATTGGCACCATCCCGATGGCAGCAAGAGCAAGACGGACGAAGCTGCCCGGCGCCGTTTTGTCGATTACATTCACGGACAGGTGAAAGAGTTGGTCAGCAATTACGGCAAGCTAGACATTCTCTGGTACGACGTGGCCTGGCCGCTCGATGCGAAGGGTTGGGAGTCGGTAGAAATGAACACGATGGTGCGCAAGATTCTGCCTGACGTCATCATCAACAACCGTTCGAAGATACCCGAGGATTTCGACACGCCCGAGCAGCGGATTGAAGCATCGCAGAATCGGCCGTGGGAATCGTGCATGACGCTCAACGACAGTTGGGGTTATCACGCGGCGGACTTTAACTGGAAGAGTCCGACGACGGTGATTCGCAATCTGATTACCTGCGCGCGCGATGGCGGCAACTATCTGCTGAACATCGGGCCAAAACCGGACGGCACGATTCCGGAAGAGTCCGTTCGCATTCTGACGACCGTGGGCGATTGGATGGCGAAGAACGGCGCGACGATTTATCAGTCTGATCCTTGTCAGCCACGGCGCGGCAATTATCTCAGCTTCACGCGCAAGGGCAACACGCTCTACGCGCATGTTCACTATTGGCCCGGTGAGACCGTGGTCATCGGCAATCTCCTGAACAAGGTTTTGTCGGCGAAAGTGTTCGCGACCGGCGAGCCAGTGAAATTTCAGCAGGATGACTACCGGATCAAATTAACCGGGTTGCCGAAGAAGGCCCCCGATTTGGTGACGACGTTCGCGCTGGAACTCGATGGTGAGCCGAAACAGGACCATGAAGGCAAGCGGGCGGTGAAGCCACGCGAGCCGGCTTACAAGTCCACTTGATCTTGATCGACGGAGTTACTATTTGCATTTGATCTTTGATATGTGCCATTTGTCATGTAGGGCGGCCAGGTAGTGGATTCAAAATGGAAAATGAAAAATATCCAATGACAAATGGCAAATGATCTGGTCGATAGCCACCAGCATTTTTGGCAAGTCGGGCGTTTCGATTATCCGTGGATGACTCCGGAAGTCGACCGGCTCTGTCGTGATTATTTACCCGACATGCTGTCGCCGGTACTGCAGCGAAACGGCGTGGCCCAGACGGTTTTGGTGCAGGCAAGTAACAGCGCCGAAGAAACTCGCTGGCTGTTGCAACTGGCCGATGCGAATTCGTTTATTGCCGGAGTGGTGGGATGGGTGGACTTGCGGGGTGATGATGTTGGCCGCCAATTGGACGAGTTCGCAACTCAAGCCAAGTTCAAAGGCGTCCGGCATTTAGTGGAAAGCGAGCCGGCGGACGATTGGTTGGCCCAGCCGCGCGTGATTCATGGGTTGCGCGAGCTTTCGTCGCGCGGCCTGTCGTACGACTTGCTGGTTCATCGGCGGCATCTGAAGTATGCGAAGACTGCGATTAATGAATGTCCTGACTTGCGATTTGTGATTGATCACCTGGCCAAGCCGCCAATCGCGCGGGATGAGATTGAGGAATGGGCGCGCGACTTGAAGCCGATGGCGTCCGCGCGAAATGTCTGGTGCAAGTTGTCGGGGCTGGTAACCGAAGCCAGTTGGACCAGTTGGCGGGTTGAAGATTTCATCCCGTATGTTGATAAGGCTTTGGAATACTTTGGGCCACAGCGGATGATGTTTGGCAGCGATTGGCCAGTCTGCTCGTTGGCCGCGTCGTACGAACAAGTGCTCGAACTTTTTCAAACGCTGTTGGCTGATCTGAGTGAAGCAGAGCGAGAATTGATCTTTACGAAGAATGCCCTGGAGTTTTATCGAATCGAGGACGAAATTTGGAGTGCGGCGGCTTGACGCCGCTTTCCATCAGCTACTCGTTGATCGACTGAAACCAGGCAGGGAATCTTAAAAAAAGCGGCGTCAAGCCGCCGCACTCCAAAGATGTCTCAGACTTATTTCATCACCGGCGCCCAGGGCTGCATCGGCTCGTGGATTGTCAAAGCGCTCGTCGAGCGTGGCGACACGGCCGTGGTCTTCGATCGCAGCGAAGACAGACGCAGGCTGGACGCGATCATCTCGCCGAAAGATCTCGCCCGCTCGCACTTTGTCGCGGGTGATATCACCGACGTGGCCGCCGTGCGTTCAGCGCTCGAAGAGTCCGGCGCAAAAAAGATAATTCATCTGGCGGGGTTGCAGGTGCCCACCTGTAAAGCCGATCCAATCACCGGAGCTTTCGTGAATGTCGTCGGTACACTGAACCTGTTTGAAGCGGCCCGGGCCATCGGCGCCGAGCAAATTGTTTATGCAAGTTCCGCCGCGGTGTTCGGCGCCGGCGAGATGGACCAGCCCGTCAATGAGACTGCGGCAACCGAACCCGCGACGCACTACGGGGTTTTCAAGCGCGCGAACGAAGGTAACGCGCGTGTCTATTTCCTGGATCACCGACTGAACAGCGTCGGCTTGAGACCTTTGACTGTGTACGGCGTGAATCGCGACACCGGGTTGACCAGCGATCCAACCAAAGCGATGAAAGCCGCCGTGCTGGGAATCCCTTTTCATATTCGGTTCAGTGGCGCCACTGATTTTCAGTACGTCGAGGACACAGCCGCGGCGTTCATCGCTTGCGTCGATGGCGCGCCTCAGGGAGCGCACGTCTTCAATTTGCACGGCGATACCGTAGACGTGCAAAGAATTCGCACCGTCATCAATGATAATGCTGATCGCGAGTTGGTGACTTTCGATGGGCCGCCGATTCCGATTGCCCCGGCGCTTGACGACACAGCGATTCGAAAAGTCATACCGGGTTTGCCTTCAACCCCGCTTGAGACGGGTGTTCGCGAAACGATGCGACGCTTCGCGAGTTTGAGAGACGCCGGCCGATTGGACACCAGCGACATCGATGGCGAAATTGCGGCGACGCGGGGGAGAACAGCTTGAGCACTTCGATCGAAACATTTGCGAAGCAGCCCACGCCCGACGAATCAGGCGCGACCATGCGCGCCGGGGTACTCTGCGGCGTCGAGCGGCTCGAGGTGCGCGAGGTGCCGTCACCATCTGCCGGTCCTCATGAAGTTGTCGTGCGCGTTTCCGCGGTCGGTCTGTGCGGGACCGACGCGCACATCTTCGCCGGTCACGCGAACTACAACACTGACGAATACGGCCAGCCAATTCCGTTCGATGTCGATCCACAGATCCTGGGTCATGAGATTAGCGGAATCGTCGAAGAGACCGGATCAGAGGTCAGGGACCTTTCGATCGGCGATCGCGTGGTCATCGATCAGGGCCTGAATTGTTTGAGCCTGCGCCGCGAATCGCTTTGCGAATACTGCCGCACCGGCGACTCGCATCAATGTGAGTTTTATGTGGAGCACGGAATTACCGGATTGCCCGGCGGCCTGGCGGAATTCATCGCCGTGCCGGCGGTCAACGCAATTACGATTCGCACAGATCTGAACGCAACTGAGGCGGCCATGGCCGAACCTCTCGGATGTGTGATTCACGCTTCCGATGCGGCCATGCGGGCCGCAGCGCGCTATCACTTGAACGGCAGCGCGCGTGGCCGGCACGTCGAATCAATCCTTGTCTGTGGCGCTGGTCCGGCCGGGTTGATGTTCGTGCAATTTCTGCGACGCGTGTTGGGTTACGAAGGATTGTTGTTGGTGAGCGAGCCGAATGCGGACAAGCGAACGCTGGCGATGAGGTTTGGCGCCGATCATGAAATCGATCCCGGCGATCGCGATGCCGTCGAGGCCGTGCATGAATATACCAGCGGAAAGGGAGTCGATTATTTGATCGAAGCCTCAGGCGCGGGGCGAGTGCTGGCTTTTATTCCCGGACTAATTCGCAAACAAGCGACCGTGCTGCTTTATGGACACGGCCACGCCGGCGTCGACCTCAGCGTCCTCAATAACCTGATGTTCCGCGAGCCGACGCTCGTCACGCCGGTCGGCGCCTCCGGAGGATTCGAGGCCGACGGCCGTCCTTCAGCGTACCTGCGCGCCTTGAATCTCATCGAGCAAAGACGGATCGAAGTCGCTCCGCTTATCACTCACCGCTACACGTCACTTGAATCGGTCCAGACTGCTTTAGCAAATGACATTCACACGCCGGGTTACATCAAGGGCGTGGTCACTCTCTGAGAATTGTCGATTTGCGATTGCCGATTGCCGATTGATCGCTATACTGCCACTCTGATTTATGGTTGAGCGCAATCCGCAATCCGCAGTCCGGAATCCGCAATCGATCAAGGTGGGGCTGTTCGTCACCTGCCTGGTAGATCAATTATGGAGCAGCGTCGGCACCAGCACGGTCGAGGTCCTGCGCCGCGCCGGTTGTGAAGTTGAATTCGATGAACGACAGACCTGCTGTGGCCAGCCTGCTTTCAATACCGGCTATCGCCGGGAGGCGCGCGCGGTGGCTGAGCGTTTCATCGATCTGTGCGAGCAAAGCGACGCCGAATTCATTGTCAGTCCGTCCGGGTCGTGCACTGCGATGGTCCATCATTACGAGGTTCTTTTCGCCGACGACGCGGAGTGGCGGGCTCGCGCCCAGGCGTTGGCTGCGCGGACTTTTGAATTAAGTTCGTTTCTGGTGCGCCAGCTGAAACTGACCGACGTGGGTGCGCGCTTCAAAGGGAAAGTGACCTGGCACGATGCATGTCATGGCCTGCGCGAACTCGGGGTCCGCAACGAGCCGCGCGCGCTGATAAGTCAGGTCCGGGATGCTGAATTCGTCGAGCTCGAAAACGCGGATGCGTGTTGCGGATTCGGCGGAACCTTCTCAGTTAAGTATCCGGAAATTTCCACGGCGATACTCGATCAGAAGATTGAAGCAATTGAACGCGCTGGGGTAGATGCGGTCGTGTCCGGTGACGCGAGTTGTCTGATGCAAATTGGTGGGCGGCTGTCACGGATTGGGTCGAAGGCGCGCGTCATGCACCTGGCTGAGTTGTTAGCGAGCCGGTGAAATGGCCTCATGTCCGCGAAGCGGACAAATTCAATAGCCGGTGGCACCGCCACCGGACTGACGGGGCCGATGTTGGCCGACCCTGAAAGGGTCGCATCCTAGAAATCTTCGACCTCTTCAGGTCGATGGTTCGGTCGGATCCGGGACCGTGGGCGTTGCCCGCGGCTATTGAATCTCACGCTTTCAGCGTGAAAGGTTCTATGGAACATTTAACCAGCGAGACATTCGACGCAAACGCGCGGGCTGCGCTGACCGATTCGCAGTTGCGCGGCGCGTTGAAAAACGTCACGTCGCTGTTCGGCCAGCGGCGTCTCGCGGCGGTGCGCAGCGTTTCGAACTGGGAAGACTTGCGCTCGGAGGCGCGGCGCATCAAGGACGAGACGCTGCTCAATCTCGACCAGTACCTCGACGAATTCACCGCCAATGCCGAAGCCTGCGGCGCGCAAATTCACTGGGCGCGTGATGCCGCCGAAGCTAACGACATCGTCAAGACGCTCGCGCGCGAACGGCAGGCGCGCCTGGTCGTCAAGAGCAAGAGCATGACGACCGAAGAAATTCATCTGAATGCGGCGCTGGAAGCGATCGGCGTCGAAGCGCTGGAAACCGATCTGGGCGAGTACATCGTCCAGCTTGCCGGCGAGACGCCTTCGCACATCATCGCCCCCGCCATTCACAAGACGCGATATCAGATTGCCGATCTGTTTGTTGAGAAACTTGGCATCGCTCCGACTGATGACGTGGTGATGTTGACTGCGACTGCGCGCCGTGTGTTGCGGCAAAAATTTGCCGCTGCCGATATCGGCATCAGCGGCGTGAATTTCGGTGTTGCCGAGACCGGGACGATTCTGATTTTGGAAAACGAGGGCAACATTCGACTCACCACGAGTCTGCCGAAGATCCACATCGCGGTAATGGGAATCGAGAAGGTGATCCCGCGGTTCGCGGATCTCGCAGTCTTCCTCAAACTGCTCCCGCGCTCCGGCACCGGCCAGCACCTGACGTCGTATCAATCGTTGATTACCGGAACGAAGCGCACGGCCGAGCATGAAGGGCCGGAACAATTGCACATCATCCTTTTGGACAACGGGCGATCGAAGATGCTGGCGCACCCCACGACGCGGCAGTCGCTCGCGTGCATTCGCTGCGGCGCTTGCCTGAATGCCTGTCCGGTTTATCAGCAGATAGGCGGTCATGCTTACGGCTCGGTCTATCCCGGTCCGATTGGCGCGGTCATCACGCCGCAATTAATCGGGCTGAAGAAGAGTTCGCAATTGCCGTACGCGTCAAGTCTGTGCGGCGCGTGCCGTGAAGTTTGCCCCGTGAAGATCGATATTCCGGAGTTGTTGTTGCACCTGCGAGCCGAGATAAAGGAGTCAGGCGTCAGGAGTCAGGAGTCGGAAGCTGTCGCGAAAGATCGAGGTGAACAATTAGCCTTTAAGTTTTGGGCCATGGTGATGATGCGGCCGCGTCTCTACGAGTTCAGTGCCAGAGTTGGTCATCTGCTGCAAAGATTCATCAAGCGCGGCGAACGAATTGGGAAAGTCGGCGGTTTGATGGGCCGCGTAGCACCGCCGCTGGCGGCATGGACCAGCGCGCGCGACCTGCGCCCGATCGAGGCAGAATCGTTCCGCCAACAATGGCGGCGAGAAACGGCGGGTAGATCGTGACCGAGAACATGACCAACACATCGCGTGCAGCGCGCGACGCAATCATGCATTCGATCCGATCCAATCTGGCGGCCAGCCAGGGCATTGTGCATGCGGAGCACACGATCGTGCCGGACCATGGTGAACCGATCGTCGCAGATGGATCGCTTTCGCCGATCGAAACGTTTTGCGCGCGCCTCGAATCTGTTGGCGGACATTGCCACATCGCCCCTGACGAGGAAGGCGCCGTGCGCACCTTGTCGGCAATCATTACTGATCTGCAAGGCAGACAGGCCGGGAAACGGATCGCCTTATCGGATTCGCCGACGGTTGCCAGGCTGGCGCGCGACCTCGACTCTGATGAAATCGATCTTTGTCCGGCGCCGCCCGACCTCTTCAATTACGATGTCGGGATCACGGCGGCGCAAGCGGCGATTGCCGAAACCGGCACGTTGGTGCTGGTGGCCGAAAGTGAGCGCCACCGCCTGGTTTCGCTTTTGCCGCCGGTGCACATCGCCATGGTGCACGCGCGTAATGTGGTGCTGACGATAGCCGATGCGCTGAGTCAGTTGCGGCGTGAGGATCCGAAAGAGATGAGCCGCGCGATCACTTTCATCACCGGACCTTCGCGCACGGCCGATATTGAATTGACTCTGACAGTCGGGGTGCATGGGCCGAAGGAGTTGTACGTGATTGTGATTGACGATCAAGCTGCTGATAACAAACAGAGTTCCGTGGATCACAAACAAGGTTCCGTTTAGACGCCGGACTCGTCCGGCGCGACGGGCCGCACAAGTGCGGCCTCTAAACGAATCGTTAAGGGTGGACGAATCGTTAAGGTGGACGAATCGTTAAGGTGGACGAATCGCTACGGGTGGACGAATCGTTACGGGTGGACGAATCGTTAAGGATGGACGAATCGTTAAGGATGGACGAGAGGAATGTCGGTAAGCGAGGAGCCTATGCGGAAAATTTTGGTCCTATTGTTCGTCGTGCTGTTGGCCATAGCCTTCGGTTGCAATCGATCGAAGCCAGGCGGCAAAAAATTAACGATTGCGGTCATTCCCAAAGGTACGTCGCATGAGTTTTGGAAGAGTATTCATGCCGGGGCCAACAAAGCCGCGCGCGAACTTTCGACGCCAGGCGCCGAAGTCGAAGTGATTTGGAAAGGGCCATTGCGCGAAGACGATCGCGAACAGCAAATTCAGGTCGTGGAAGGTTTCGCCTCCCAGGGTGTGAACGGCATCGTGTTGGCGCCGCTGGATAATCGGGCGTTGGCGCGGCCGGTTGAAGAAGCGAAGACGGCCGGCGTGCCCACCGTGATTATCGATTCCGCGCTTGAATCACTGTCGATCGTCAGCTTCGTCGCCACCGACAATCGCAAGGGCGGGATGCTGGGCGCGGATCGACTCGGCGAATTGATGGGCGGCAAGGGCAAAGCGATTCTGCTTCGTTATGCCGAAGGCTCGGCCAGCACCGAGGAGCGCGAAGCAGGTTTTCTTCAGGAGATGAAACAGAAATTTCCGAACATCGAATTGATCTCAATCGACCAGTACGCCGGCGCAACCCGCGATACGGCGAAGCGCGCCTCAGAAAATCTGCTGAACAGGTTCGGCGATGACGTGCAGGGAATTTTTTGCCCCAACGAATCGACCACCGCGGGCATGCTTTCTGCTCTGCAGGACATCGGCAAAGCGGGCAAAGTGATGTTCGTCGGGTTCGATACCAGCCAGATGTTCATCGACGCGATGAGCGCGAAACAATTGCACGGCATCGTGGTGCAGAACCCTTTTAACATGGGATATCTCGGCGTGAAGACGATGGTTGAGAGCCTGCAGGGCAAGCCGGTCGAGAAGCGAATCGATACCGGCGTTACGATGATCACACCCGACAATCTGAACGCCGCAGATACGCAGGCCCTGCTGCATCCGCCGCTGGATCAGTATCTGAAGTGAGAGTGTGTCGGTACCGGGAGCGGTAGCGACCGGATCAAGAAGCCCGTTCCCGCCCAAGGCGCTTGTCGATCCCGTCGCTATCGCTCCGGGTGCTGACACAAAAGCCCTATATGGTCGCTGAGACAAACAATGATTGGGCTGTCGCCAATGCGGGGCTCGCGCGCAACTGGCTAAACCGCCTGGCGCCGTTCCTGGGTCTGGTGCTGGTAATCGTGGTGTTCGCGATTCTGATTGGCGAGCCGGAAAAATATCTTTCGCTCAAGAACCTGCGGACGGTGCTGGCGCAGACTGTCATCGTCGCGATCGGCGCGATCGGCATGACGATGATCATCATCAGCGGTGGCATCGATCTGTCGGTCGGATCGGCGATCGCTTTGACCGGCGTGATCACCGCGCTCGGCATTAACGCCGGATGGTCCGCGACGCTGGCCGTGGCGGTTGGCATTTTAGTCGGCGGCGGCGTGGGGTTGGTAAACGGGCTGGCTATTACGCGGCTGCGTGTAGTGCCGTTCATCGCGACTCTGGGAATGCTGGGGGTGGCCCGCGGAGTCGCGAAAGGGATCGCCGGATCGCAAACCGTGAACATGCGCGAGACATGGGCCAACGATTTGTTGCTGACCGTGCCTAAACAGTCATGGATGATTGTGGCGCCCGGTGTTTGGATCGCGATTGTCCTCGCGGCGGTGGCGGCCGTCGTGCTGCGCCGCACCGTTTTCGGCCGGCGCATATTTGCACTCGGCTCAAATGAAGCGGCGGCCCGGGCCTGTGGCATCGCTACCGATCGTCTGAAGCTTTACATCTACGCGCTCGCCGGATTGCTGTTCGGGTTAGCCGGCGTGATGCAGATGTCGAGGCTCCGGCAGGGCGACCCGACCGTGGCCGCTGGTTTGGAATTGGACGTGATCGCGGCGGTGGTGATCGGCGGCGGTAGTTTGAGTGGCGGCGAAGGCAGCATCCTGGGCTCGATGATTGGCGCGCTCATCATGGCCTTTCTGCGCAACGGCTGCCAGCAAGTTGGCTGGCCCAACTACATTCAGGAGATCATAATCGGCACCTTAATTGTTTTTGCCGTAGCGATTGATCGCTGGCGTCATTCGCGAATGGCGATCAGTGGTTAGTGATCAGTGGTCAGTGATCGGTGGGTCGCTCTAAAACGCGCCGCGGCATTTGAGAATACGCATGAATTACTAATGACAGCGCACCATTACTGACGACCGGTCACTGATCACTGTTTGCAATTACTGACCACTGGTCACTGACCACTGATCACTGTTTCCCGAGCACCATGGCCATAACGATCACCAACGTAATCGTCCGCGACATCCGGTTTCCGACTTCGTTGACACTTGACGGCTCGGATGCGGTCAATGTCGATCCGGATTACTCGGCGACTTACGTGGTGCTGGAGACAGATGATCCGGGCGGGTTGCGCGGTTACGGGTTGACCTTCACCAATGGCCGCGGCAACGAAATCTGTTTAGCGGCGGTGAATGCGTTGAAGCATCATGTGCTCGGCCGCTCGCTGGATTCGTTGACTTCAGACTTTGCCGGATTCTGGTTAAGCATCACCTCTGACAGTCAGGTTCGTTGGCTCGGTCCAGAGAAGGGCGCGATCCACCTCGCCGCCGGCGCCATCGTCAATGCCGTCTGGGATCTTTATGCGCGGGCTGAGCGCAAACCGGTATGGAAACTGCTCGTCGACATGTCGCCTGCGCAACTCGTTTCGTGCGTTCCTTTCAGGCACATCACCGACGCCCTGACCGTCGCTGAGGCGACTGAAATTCTCGAGCGCAGCCAATCGACGAAGGCAGCACGCGAAGCCGAGATGCTCGCGCACGGTTATCCCGCCTACACTACTTCCGCGGGCTGGCTCGGCTATGCGGACGACAAGGTGCGTCAGCTGGTGCGCGCAGGTCTCGCTGAAGGTTGGTCGCATTTCAAGATGAAAGTGGGCCGCGATCGTAGCGACGACGTGCGCCGCGCTGCGATCATTCGCGAAGAGATCGGTCCTGAACGCAAGTTGATGGTCGACGCAAATCAAATCTGGGACGTAGACGAGGCGATCGATTGGATGAAGTTACTGGCGCCGTTCGATCCGTGGTGGATTGAAGAACCGACTTCGCCGGACGACGTGTTAGGCCACGCGAAGATAGCCAAAGCGGTCGCCCCAATCGGCGTGGCCACCGGCGAGGCTTGCCAGAATCGAGTGATCTTCAAACAGTTGATGCAGGCCGATGCGATCAGTTTTTGCCAGATCGACAGTTGCCGTCTCGCGGGAGTGAATGAAGTGCTGGCAGTGATTCTCATGGCGGCGAAGTTCGGTGTGCCGGTTTGCCCGCATGCGGGCGGCGTCGGACTTTGCGAATATGTCCAGCACCTTGCGCTGTTTGATTACATCGCCGTGAGCGCTTCGCTCGATAAACGGATCGTGGAGTACGTCGATCACCTGCACGAACATTTCGTTTATCCGGTAACCATGAAAAATGGACGTTACATGCCTCCGCTCGATCCGGGATACAGTATCGAGATGAAGACCGAGTCGCTTGATTTTTACGAGTTTCCGAACGGTCCGGCGTGGAAAGGGGCGGCGGCCGGCGCTTAAGGTCAGTACCATCCGCGTCAGCGGATGGATCAAAAGATACTTCATTAGTGAGGTGACGCAGTTCAGGAAGGGAATTGATTGATGATCATTTTAAGACTGACTCTAATCATGTTAACCATGATTCTGTCCGGCGCTTTCACTTCACTGGCGGCCCAGCCGAGCGCCGATCCCTGCGCCGACACAAAGACGAAGCTGACGCAAGCTGAAAACAGACTGAAGGACTGGCCGCAACTGGGGCGGTATCACGATGCGAACAGCAAGTTGTCGCCGGCCCCGAAGAATGAAGCTCGCGTGGTCTTCATGGGAGACTCGATCACCGACTCGTGGCAGAACCCGAAGTTTGGCGGATTCTTCCCCGGGAAGCCTTACGTCGATCGCGGCATCAGCGGACAGACGACGCCGCAGATGCTGATCAGGTTTCGTCCCGACGTCATCGCCTTGCAACCAAAGGCCGTGGTCATCCTCGCCGGCACGAACGATCTCGCGGGCAACACCGGGCCGATGACACTGGAATCGATCGAAGATAATCTGGTGGCGATGGCAGATCTCGCGAAGGCAAATTCGATCAGAGTGGTGTTCGCTTCGATTCTGCCGGTAAGCGATTACGAACAGCGTGATGGCAAGCCGATCATTCGCACGACGCAAAGACCGCCGGAGAAGATCAAGGCGCTGAACGAGTGGATGAAAACTTATGCCGCGAACAACAAGTTAACTTATCTCGATTATTATTCGGCGATGGTTGACGACAAAGGCTTCCTCAAAGATGAGCTGAGTGAGGACGGCTTGCATCCGAACGCGAAGGGCTATGAGATCATGGCGCCGCTGGCGGAAGCGGCGATTGTGCGCGCCTTGAAAGGAAAGTGAATTCCTCACTCGGACCTTCTCCCAAATGGAGTGGGAAAAAGATTATGCCGACTACTCTCGCAGACATTGCCAAAGCGTTGGGCGTCTCAAAGATGACGGTCTCGCGCGCGATCAATGATCATCCCGAGATCAGTCCGGAAACTCGTGCGCGTATTCTCGAGACGGCGCAGCGCATGAATTATCGGCCGAATCAATTCGCGCGTGCGTTGACCACCAATCGATCTTATCTGCTGGGTGTGGTCGTGCCCGACCTGATGCACTCTTATTTCGCCGAGATTTGCCGCGGCATTGAATCAGTCGCCAAGCCTTTGGGTTATCAAAATCTAATCTGCAGCACCGATGAAAAAATTACGAACGAAGAGGCTGAAGTTGAGGCGTTGCTGCCGCGCACCGACGGAATCATTCTGGCCTCGTCGGCTTCGCCTGCGGACACAAAATTCTACCGCCGGGCCGTCCGCGATCGCGCCCGCATTGTTCTGATCGATCGCCAGCTGGAAGGCATCAAGTGTCCCGCGGTTACCACTGACGACGTGAAGGTGGGCGAGCTGGCGACCGAACATCTGCTCAGTCTTGGTCATCGTCGCGTCGGTCATTTGAAAGGAACGGTAGCGTCGACCGCGGCCCTGCGGTTTGAAGGTTTTCAGAAAGCCTTGCAGAAACGTCGCATCCCCTACGATGAGTCACTGGTGCGCGAGTGCGGCTTCACCGAAAATGACGGTTACCAGGCGACGCGGGCCTGGCTGCGGAATGGTGACTTGCCTTCGGCGATCTTCGCGGCGAATGATCCGGCAGCTATCGGCGCGATGAACGCGATCACCGAGGGCGGCTTGCGCATTCCCGAAGACGTCGCCATTGTCGGCGGCGGCAACATCCATTATGGTGATATGCTGCGGGTGCCACTGACCACCGTGGCGTGGTCGACTGCCGAAATGGGACAGGCCGCTGCGCGTCTATTGATCGATCTGGTCGAAGGCAAGCGCGGCACGAAAGAGCAGCATGTAATCGTCGAACCTGAGTTGGTAGTCCGCGCGTCTTGCGGAGCTACTGCAGCCGCCTACGTCTAGCGCGATAACGACACTTATGATGATGCGTCGCATTTGTACAATCCTGATACTAACGTGTTGCGTGGTGGCGGGTCGGGCCGTAGCCGCGCCGCGAATCAAGGTGATCAAGCTTTCGGTCTCGAATCCGTCGAAGGGAATTCGCCTGGCTGAAGACGTCGTGGTAAGCGTGGCGGAACTGAGACGCATCGCACCCGATTTCAGGGCCAGCGACGTGATCGTGACGACCAGCGATGCGGCGACGCTCGAAGAGGACGCGCGCACGTTGCAGACAATTGAACTGCCATCGCAGGCGGACGATCTCGATGGAGATAACACGATTGACGAGTTGGCCTTTCAAATTGATCTGAAGCCGGATCAGACACGCATCGTCACGATTGCGTATGGCGAAACCGCGACGATTCAACGTCTGCGCAGTGATTATCCGAAGCGCACGGCGGCCAGGTTCACGATGAAGTTCGACGGACTCGGTTGGGAATCAGAAGCGACGGCGTGGCGCATCTATTTCGATAAACGGAACGCCATCGATGTTTGGGGCAAGCGGCGGCCGGGGCTCTACCTGGAAATGTTTGGCTCGCCCGAATATGTCTATAACCTGGAATCGCCTTTCGGGCGCGATATCTATCGCATCGGCGATGCAATCGGCATCGGCGCAGTCGCGGCCTCAGTCGACGGTAAGACCGTGCGGGTTGAAGATGTAGCTGAACGCAAATGGCGCATTATCAGCGCGGGCCCGGTACGCGTCATCGTTGAAGTGACTTACAAAGGATGGAAAGTCGCGGGCCACGAAGTGAATCTCACCAGTCGCATGACTCAATGGGCCGGCGAGCGCGGTTTCAATCACCGAGTAACCGCCGAGGGTGCTGACGGGCTGACTTTGGTGACCGGTATCGTGCGCCAGCCCGGCTTGCAAGCCCCGGTGTTGCCGCCTAGCGGTGCAGAACCGGTGAATGGCGATTCACGATTGGTCTATGCCAGTCTGTGGTGGGGGCCGCAAGTGGTAGAAGAAGGACCATCAGCCACAGCGATCCACATGTTGCCCGATCAGAATTTAGGGCTCGCGATTATCGCTCGCGCAAAAGCCAGCAAATCAATTCCGGATGATCCTCTCAACCTGCTCGTGCAACCGCTTTTCGAAAATGGCAGAGCCGAGTGGTATGTCACCGGCGTTTGGGATCAGGAGAACACCGATAATCTCTCGGTTAGCGCGACGTCGGCCGACTCGCGGATTCGGTACGGCACGCTTGCCGCACCGCGCCAGTCGCCAAGGACGCTCGATCAGTTTGTTTCCTTTGTGCAGGAAGCACAGACGCGATTTACTTGGCCGGCAACAATCGGCATCCTATCGGCCCGTGCTGCATCGCAGTCCGCTCCGGTCGATACTCTGAAACCAGCCAGGAAGAAGAGCTATGCCGAAGCGATCGACTTACTGAAGCAATCAGCCGAACGCACGGCGCAGAAACTGGAGCCAGCAATATCGCGCACAAATCCTGCGGACGCGGCGCGTGATGCCGGCGAAGGGTTCTTTACCGAGGGTGATAATCAAACCGGCGAGTGGAAATCACAAAAAGGTTTCTTTTGGACCGGCAGCTTTTGGGTGGGCGAACTTTGGCAGCTTTACCTGAAGACCAAAGACGAACGCTTTCGGCGTTGGGCCGAGCTTTGGAACGCGCGTCTGTTGGAGAAAGAAGGAGCTGAGAACCACGACACGGGATTTCTTAACTTCTATTCTTCGGTACTCGCCTATCGCGCGACCAAAGATCCAAAGTATCGCGAGGGAGCATTGCGTGCCGCCGCGCGCTTGAAGCAACTCTACAATCCGACAACTGAGTTGGCGGCTTCATGGTCGGTCAACGGCGACGACACGATCATCGATACGATGATGAATCTGCAAATCTGGTGGTGGGCCACGCGCGAGACAAATGAATCGCAATGGCGCGAACTCGGTTTGAAGCACGCGCTGAAGTCATCAGCCTGGTTGATTAGACGCGATGGCTCGGTGGCGCAGTCCGTGCATTACAATCCGGGCGACAATCGGCAGGAGTTCACTTCGTCACAGGGCACGAACAATTCGGTCAAGTTCGCAAACGCCGCGAAACCCGGCGAGAAGGTTTTCACTCACACGCATCAGGGCTTCGCGGCCGACACCACCTGGTCGCGAGGCGCGGCCTGGGCGCTCTACGGGTTCGCGGTCGCTTACGCCGAAACCAAAGATGCGCGCCTGCTCGCTACCGCCGACAACGTTGCGGGTTACGTTCTGGATCATTTACCCGAGGACGGCGTACCTTGGTATGACTTTGTCGATGAAGGCGTACACTTTCGTAATCGCGACAGTTCGGCGGCGACTATTATCGCGGGCGGCTTGCTGCGGCTCTCCGAATTGACGACTGACAAGGCGAAGGCCGCAAATTATCGCCGCGAGGGAGAACGGATCGTGCAATCTCTGATCGACCGCTACTTGACGCCCGTGGCCGCAGATGACAAAACACCTGCGGGCGTTTTGCGTCACGGATCGAGCACGCGGCCGAGCGACGTGACGCTGGTCTACGGCAATTATTATTTGTTGGAAGACCTGCTTTGGCTCGAGGAACATAAGGCCCAATAAGAACGGAGACCTAATCATGAGTACACCGATGAAACAATCGAATGAACAATTAATCTTTCGCAAGACCAACGCGCAGAAGGGACGCACCACTTCGATTACGCCTGAAAATAGCGCGATGAAGCATTTGGTCTATGGCCGGATCATTCTCGATAAAGACGTGCCGCGCGCGGAATTCTCAACTGGAAAAATGGAATCGGGCCTGATTTGTCTGCACGGCGAATGCACCATCAGCTGCGATGGCGTGACCAACGAGATAAATCAATACGATTCGATCTACCTGCCGCGTGACAGTAAGGTCGAAGTAACGACTGAGACCAACGTCGATCTGGTCGAATGTTCTGCGGCAGTCGACAACAAATATCCTCTGCAGGTGGTTCGTTACGCTGACGTCGAGCAGGACGCGTCGTTGAGATTTAAGACCGGCGGCGCTGCGAATTCGCGCACGGTGAACATCACCCTGGGCAAGAACGTCGACGCCGGACGTATCCTCGCGGGCTTCACCACTTCCGAGCCGGGCCACTGGACCAGTTGGCCGCCGCACGAACATGCGTCGATGCTCGAGGAACTCTATGTCTACTATGACATGCCCGCGCCGTCATTTGGCGTGCAGTTCGTTTATACGAATCCGGATGAGCCGGAATTCATCGGTGTGGTTCGTGACGGTGACGCCGTCGTTATGCCGGAGGGATTTCACCCCAACGTCTCAGTGCCCGGACATCCGATCAACTTCGTGTGGATGATGGCCGCGCATCGCGAAGTGGAAGATCGTCAATTCGGCGTGGTGACCGTGCAACCCGGTTTCGATCAGGGCGGCAGCGGCCTCGAGGCCAGCCGCAAATAACGGAGGTCAAATGATCGTCTATCGTCTTTTTTTGTTCGTGGTGCTCTTGTCATTGTCAGCCGCTGTGGTCATGGCGCAGCGCAAGCCGTCTGAGGCGACACGGCCGTTTGTCGTCAAGTCGGCCCAGTCGCTGGACGACTTGCAGCAGAGTTTGAAGCCGGACAACAAAGTGTCCGAGCTGATTGACAGCGAGGGCATGCAGCTGCGTGTGGCGGTGCAGCATGAAAAAAATAGAGCGGGCGCCGCAGCGGAATTGCACGACGCTTCGGACGATGTCTATTACGTCCTGGACGGAACTGCGACTCTCGTTTTGGGCGGTAAGCTCGAGGCGCCGAAAGAAACCGATCCGGGAGAATGGCGCAGCCCGAAAATCATCGACGGCAAGACCTTCGAAATCAAGAAGGGCGATTTGATCGTCGTGCCGCGCGGGACTCCGCATCAGCGCAGCACCGAGAACAAAGACTTTACGATGATTCTGATCAAGATTTACGCGGAGCCGCTCAAGAAGAAAAGCTAATTCGCGGCAGACTTGCGTGGGCCCTTCCGGGTTGGGTTTTGCAATCGACCGGCGGTGGCGGCGCTTTGTTTCGGCGCTTCTTCAGAGGCGAACGCCCGCTGCGCGAGTTCAAGGTGCCGGCTCATCGCGGCTTTCGCCTCATCTGATTTTCCAGCGCGAATCAAACGATAAATTGTGCGATGAAATTCGACTGACTCCTTCAAGTCAGTGGCCCGCTCGACCGTGGCTCGCCGGCTTTCGTACATGGCCGCTGATACCATGTTCATGATCGCCGCCAGAATTTGATTGCCGCTGGCCGCCGCCACCGCGCGATGAAAACGAATGTCATGGATTAGATACTGCTGAGGATTGTCGAGGGTCGCGTACATCTCAGTGACTTCTTCGGCGAGCGTTGCGAGATGTTCCGGTTGCGCGTTGGTCGCCGCGAGGCCGGCCAATCCCACCTCGAGCAGCTTCCGCGCCTCGAACATTTCATCCGGAGTGAATTGATGGAGATCAGCAAGGATCCGCAACGGTTCGCTGTCGAGCGCGGGCGGACCATCAGCGATATAGGTTCCCGAGCCGTGCCGCGAGGTCAGGACGCCGATCGCTCCGAGGAACCGCAGGCCGTGTCTCAGACTCGCGCGACTGATGCCGAGTCGCTTGGCCAGTTCGCGTTCGGGAGGAAGTCGATCACCGGGCTTGAGGCTGCCTTGCCGGATCATGTCGCGTATCTGGCCGACGACTTGTTCGGCGACCAGTCCGGTTTCTTCTGGTCTGACCACCCGAAACCGGCGCAGACCAATTGCGCTATTCTCGTTCCTTCCCATCGCTTGGATGACTCGTTGGCGGCAAACGGCGCCGCAGACAAGACGGCTCGCATTGTAGCCCATTTTCATTGTGTGACAAGCCCGAATCGGAGCCGGCGCCATACGGGCGGGCCAAGCTTGACCCTGCCGTAAGGGCATGTTAAAAGAACGCGAATATTCTGAAATGGTCAGACCACTTAGGTCCGTGTAGCTTGTCTGGCGGCAGGCGCTCGGAATGAAAAAACGACAACATGACTAATCGTCGGCAGTTTATTGAGAGTCTTCTCGTCGGTGGAACCGGCGCGCTGTTAGTTTCCGGATTTGCCGAGACGCTTGCGCGCGAAACGGTAGGCGCGGCTGCGGATCCCTGGTCGCAGTTGCCGCAGATACTTTCCCGGATCAAGGCCCCCGTGTTTGCCGCGCGTGATTTCAACGTCACCAGGTTCGGCGCCAAAGGCGACGGCAAAGTTGACTGCACCGAAGCAATTCGCAAAGCCATCGACGCCTGCAATCGCGCGGGCGGCGGGCGCGTTGTCTTTCCGGCCGGCCAATTCAGAACCGGTGCAATTCATCTGAAGAGCAACGTGAACCTGCATGTCACTAAAGACGCGACGGTCCAGTTTGATCCCGATCCGAAAAAATATCTTCCCGTCGTATTCACCCGTTGGGAAGGCATGGAGTTGATGAATTATTCGCCGCTCATCTACGCCTTCGAGCAGAAGAACATCGCGATTACCGGTCAGGGTGTGCTAGACGGTCAGGCGAGTTGTGAGCACTGGTGGCCCTGGGCCGGCCGGCAGGCGTGCGGCTGGAAGCAGGGCGACGGCAGCGCGCGCGCCGCTCGCACCAGGTTGATGGAGTTGGTGGCAGCCGGCACGCCGGTGAACCAGCGCGTGTTCGGGGACGGCGGATACCTCAGGCCGAACTTCATTCAGCCGCATCGTTGCCAGAACGTTCTGATCGAAGGGGTG